>Ga0209398_1001550_pt1 | contig 11641 bp, 11 predicted proteins | sample AshMeaBigSpring_FD_184125 | JGI IMG/M metagenome (GOLD analysis project Ga0209398, IMG submission 184125) | Groundwater microbial communities from Big Spring, Nevada to study Microbial Dark Matter (Phase II) - Ash Meadows Big Spring (SPAdes)... | ecosystem: Environmental > Aquatic > Deep... | reverse complement strand
GAAAGGTTTTCCACAAGTTCTGTGTTAATTCACAAAAGAAAAAAGTAGCAAAAAAGAAAAACGTAATAATATTAATAACTAATCTATCAAAGAACTTAAAACAAACCTAAAGGTCGCACTCTTGTACTGTAGTATTACTATGCAACAAAATGCATAGCTCAGTAAGTTTGTTTGGTAATTGCTATTAAGCTTTAAATATGGGCTGCTTCTCTAGCACATTCGAATTTACGGCTGAAGAAGTGGGAGGGAAACTTTTAAGTATTCCGTCGCAACTAAGTTTTATTGCATATTCTGTACTTTCTAAAGCATGTGCTACTTCATTAAAAGTGAGACCTTGTTGTAGGAGATGTAAAATTTTAATTTCTTTTTCTGTAAGATTTTTAGAATCGGTATCAATGCTTTTTAGGGTTTTATATTTTTCAAGTTCTTTTAGCATGTAATTGCTTACCCACTGGTTTTGAATAATTGATTTTGCACTGATAACATCAATAATGGCGTCATGTAAAGGTGTGGCATTTACTTGTTTTTCTACAAAGCCAATTGCACCATTTAATAATAGTTTTAATACTGCACCAGATTTTGAAAAACCACTATAGCCTAACACTTTAATGTTGGAAAACTGTTGTTTTATTCTTTTACAAACATCATAGCCGTTCATGTCAGGCATAGCAATATCTAACAAAACAATATCTACTTGTAAGCCTTTTTCTAGCATTAATAATAACGCAGTTCCAGAATCAACTTCTGCAACAACTTTTACACTAGCATAGGTAGAAAGCAGTTTTTTAGTAATTGCCCTACTTTTTTCGTAATCGTCACAGATACAAATTGAAATCATAATAGAATATTGGTTTTCAGACAGATGTAAATAAATACAACAACTTTTACACTTTCAACAATATTACACCAACGGTTATTAATAAAAAAGGGATAACCGAAAAATGGGGAGAATTGTTTGAAACAAAATCGCTACTTTATTCACAAGTCGAATAAACGGTATTATTGTGGCATTTTTTCGCAAAAAAATGCATTTTAATGCATTTTTAATTTTTTGTTAATACAAAAAATGCATGTTATTGCAACTTAAAGTACTTACCAAGTAATATCAGTTTCATTATCCCAATTGGCACGTATTTGAAGCTTCCAATTTTTCTCTAGTACTATTTCTGGTTGTATTCTTTTTTTATAATTTCCAGCATCCCAACTACCATTTCCATTACTGTCAAACAAAATTTTTATTTGATATTCTCCTGGCTTATACAATTTTCGTATCCAATCTCGTTGTTTTAGTGGAACAGCTTCTACCAATTGGTCGTTTTGCAATATCAATAACACTGGTTTTTTGGTGGTATCTATATTTAAGAATCGAAGCTTTACAGAACCATATTCTGATTGAGATTTTGTTGTAAACTTTAAAGTGTCTGCCTTGGTAAGATTTACGTAGTTAGAATCTATCACTGCATCTTTAGGTATCAGTAGTTTAAATGCAGTATTCTCTTTCCAATTGTAGGTAATATTGATCGATTTGCCATTGGTATCTGCTTGTACAAGTTGATTAGGCAATTTTTTAAAAGATGTATCGTATAAAATGATGTTAGCTGTATCTATCCATCGTAGTTTTCTATTAAAATCAATTCTCAATGTTTTATTTAATAAATCATGCATGCCGTTTTCAAGGTTGGTTGTGTAGCGTAAGCGTTTATCATCTTTAGGTGCATTGCTTTTTGCACTGGCTACTTGTTTGGATTCTTTTTTACGTTCTTGGTAAGCATACAATTGTAACGATGCAGTAGATTTATTGCTGTCTATAACCATTAAAGAATCTAAGAAAGCAAAGATTTTGGTGCTGTCATCGTATCGTTTTGAGTAATCATTTTCCAATACAAAAGCATTGTATTTGCCAGCAGCAATGTTGTTAAATGCAAATAATCCTTTACCGTTTAGCTTGGCAATGTATCTTGGTTTCAATGTGTATACAGCTGTGTCTGATAAGTTGTTGTATAATGCAACAATTAAAGTAGAATCGATTGTGCCAGTTTCTGCTAATACAACTTTTCCGTTAACAGTTCCGTTGGCTAAAGTGTTGCCTGTAGAAAAGGAGTAGATGAAGTTTTTTAATACATTTCCTTCGTTAATATCTTTAATAGCATTTCCAAAGTCGATGCTGTAAGTAGTATTTTTTTCTAAACTATCTCTAAGTTTAACTGTAACGGTTCGTAATTTATATTCTATTAAAGGTGTGTTTTTGGGTAATGGAGATACCACTACATTTTCTTGCACACTTTGTAATTCTACAAACTCATTAAACGTTAAAACTATTTTATTGGTATTGATATTTGTTGCAGAATCTTTTGGAATTGAGGTTACTAAAATGGGTGGTAATGAATCTTTTGGGCCACCACCTGGTGGAATAATATTGGCACAACTTTGCCCTAAAATGGCAGCAATAATGATTATAGAGAGTATACTAAAAAATGTTTTCATCGATTTTTAAAATAGTAGTGCAAACTTATTCGCTTTCATGTAAGCATTGTCATAATAAATGTTTAAACCTGTTAAACGCTTGATTGCTTATTCTTCAATAGCATCTTCATCGTTTAATTCGTGTAGTGAAACAGCCAATTGATGGTCTTTCACAAAATTGCACCAATGACAATCTGGTTTACCACAACCTGTATAAAATTTGCGTTGAACAATATTATTCCAAACGGTTGATATTTGTTGTTTTACAGTAGCAATATCAGCAGGTGTAATGGTTATTTTTAATTTTTTGTATTCTTTCTTTTTATCTGGTTCAATAAAATCGAATTCGGTACTCGTAACTTCCCAATCTTTAGCATCGTAATGATCAATTAAAATTTTGTAAAAAACAGCTTGTCGCCAATAATCGCCACCATTGGGTTCTTTATCGTTTGGTGCTATGAGTTTACTTTTTGCTTTTTCTACATCACCTGTTTTATAGTCTACCACATTTATTTGTTTGCCATTAAATTCTAGTTTATCTAACTTTCCTTTCAATGGAATGCCATTTACCATTACGTTTCTAATGTTACGTTCAACGCTTACAATTGTATGCCATTGGTGAATGTATGTGTCATAGTAATTGGATAATATTTCATAACCCGATTCAATTCTTCGTTCATATTGTGCCTTTGTAAATACTTCTCTGTTTCTATGCATGTACCAATTGAAATCTTGAATAAAAGATTCTTTTGTACCAAAGGTTTCGTTGTTGTTTTGCATTTTTTTAAATAGTTGTTCCAATGCAAAGTGAACCGCACTTCCAAACTCAGTTGCTTCGTTTCTAGAAGATGGAATACGAATTAAATTATTAAAATAAAATTTAAGTGGACAACTCAAATAATTATTCAAGGCAGTAACATTCATTGAGAATTTGTCTAAAATTCTGCTAATAAATTCTTCTTCTAAAACGGCTATTTCAGGAGCAATGCGTTTTCCATATTCTAATGTTGAAAAATTAAAAAGCGTTTCATCGCTTAGCTTCATAGAAATTGGTTGTAATGGATGTTGTTCTTGAATTTCTGCAATAAACATGGATGGTTCAAGTAGTTTTCCATCTAACTTAAATTGGCTATACGAAATGGTTAATTGCAATTCTGCTCTTGTTAATGCAACATAAAACAAACGCCTTAACTCTTCTTCATCTCTTTGTTTAGGTTGAGTAGTAAACATAGTGTCAGGTAAGCTGTAGCCTCCACCTGGCTTTCTTTTTTTCTCCCAATTACTGGCATTGCAACCAACAAAAAAAACATATTCAAATTCTAATCCTTTACTACCATGAGCAGTTAATAAGTTTACGCCTTTTTCGTTGCCACTAATTTCTACCATTGGAAGTTTAATGCCTTCTTTTTGCATTAATTCAATTAAACGTACTAGTTCTGCTACTTGTAAAGAAGGTTGTCTTTTCGTTTCTTCTTTAATAAAATTGAACAATGCTGTTAAAACTTGCATTAGCCAAATTTTATCAGCTTGTTGCATGATGTATTCTAACACACCTGTTTGCTGAATAATGTTATCCATTAATTGTTGCAACGATACATTGGGTACAGCTTCAATTAAGGCTTCTATTTTTTTTCCTGCGGCAACAATTTTTTCATGTAAACCTGTGCTGAATAAATCTTTTTTAGGTTGATTTGTTTTTTCATGAATAATGGCACGTAAAGAAGTTTTGTTTTCGCCAAAAGAACGGCTATTCACTTCAACAGTAAGTTTGGCAATTTCTATAGATGGAATTTTAAACCAATCGTAATGTAAGATTTCAAATAACAATTCATCGCCACCATAAGGGGCATCATGTTCTGCAGCTACAAAACATAAAAGCGTTATCATTTTTCTTGCAAAAGGAATATCAAAAAGATTTAAGCTACGCTTGCTGTAAGCAGGAATTTGTTTCAATTTTAAATACAAAGCCAACTCTTCTCCATACTTATTTTCTTTGTAAATAATACCAATTCTACCCGGTTGAATGCCTTGCTGTATCAAGCTTTCAACCTGTAAGGTTACATCAATCATTTCCTCACGTTGGGTTTGGTATTCTTTTAAAATTGGCTGATTCGTATTGTTTGTATATTTTGTATTTGCAGCAATTAAATCTTTCGATAAATCTGGCATTTGCTTTACTAAACGTTCTTCATTTTTACCAATTAAGGTTTTGCTAATGTCTAAAATGGGTTGTGTACTTCTGTAATTATTGGTTAAAACAACTGTCATTAAATATTGCTGATAACGTTGGGCAAATACTTGCATGTTCTCAATATTTGCTCCTTGAAAACGATAAATACTTTGGTCGTCGTCGCCAACAACAAACACGTTTGGAACATCCCAATAATTTATCAATAATTCTACAATTTTATTTTGTGTACCACTTGTATCTTGATATTCATCTACCAATATGTATTGAAACTTTTCTTGATAGTTCATCAATAGGTTTTCATTTTTTTCAAAAGCATCAATCACCCAATTAATCATATCATCAAAATCGTACAAGTTTCTTGCTTTCATCAAAGTTTGAAAATGGTTAAACTCACCAACGGCTGCTCGTAGTTTTTCCATTTTTTCTATTTCATCGTCAATCTTATTTTGTTTTAAATCGCCTGCTTTAAATTGTTTATATGCCTTTTTGTAAATAAACTCATCTCTGTTGGGTAAATCAGCAATATATGCGTCTATTTTTGAGAGAATAAATTCAGGCGACCAGCCTTCTCTTTTCATAGAACTAAACAGCGATTTTAAATTGTTGACTTCAAAATATACATCGCCTCTATATCTTTTTAATGGATGATTTTTTGGAAAATTATCAATCAGTTGTGTAAATAAGTCAATTGTTTCAAGCTCAGAAATTGGGTCGAGTGCAGTTTTTTCGAATAAACTTAAATTATCTTGAATTACATCGTTACAAAAAGCATGAAACGTATAAATATTTACTTTATAAGCATCTGCACCAATAAAATTCAATAAACGTTTACGCATGGCTACCACACCTGCATCGGTATAGGTAAGGCATAAAATATTTTCAGGCAAGGCATCGGTTTCACTCAATATTTTTCCAATTCGAGCACTTAAAATTTGTGTTTTACCTGTTCCTGGCCCTGCAATAACCATAACGGGTCCTTCAATAGTGTCAACAGCCTTTTTTTGTTGAACGTTTAATTGATTGTATGCTGTATTAAATTTTTCTGATTGCAAAAGCTTATTCATATAAATAGAAATGGTCGGGTAAATAAAATAACCTGAACGTACAACCTATTTGCTAGTTTGTATGTTTTATTGTGGAAAGATAGATTATGAGTAAAGTATATTCACTAAAAACGGTACAAAAAATTCCAATTTCTTTAGAACAAGCTTGGGATTTCTTCAGCAAACCCGATAATTTAAAAGAAATTACACCTAGTAATTTAGGATTTAATATTATTAGTAAACATCATGGAAAAGTGATGTATGCAGGGCAAATTATAGAATACACCGTAAAACCTATTTTAGGTATTCCTTTGTATTGGATGACAGAAATTACACATGTGGAAGACAAACGTTTTTTTGTAGATGAACAACGTTTTGGCCCTTATAGTATGTGGCATCACCAGCATCATTTTAAAGAAATTGAAGGTGGGGTAGAAATGACAGATATTGTACACTATAAAATGCCTTTGTGGTTTTTAGGAGATATTGCCAATGTAATTTTAGTAAAAAGCCAATTAAGAGGCATTTTTAATCATCGATTTATAGCTGTAGAACAGCGGTTTGGAAAATGGAATGGAGCTGTAAATGAGATTGTTTTTGGATAAATGCAAGACTATTTTTTTTCTGAAAAAAATTAGTGATTTTTATTTTCAATTCTATATTTTTGCCGCCCAATCAAGCAAATCAGTTACTGATTTGCTTTGGACCTATAGCTCAGTTGGTTAGAGCACCTGACTCATAATCAGGGGGTCCCTGGTTCAAGCCCAGGTGGGTCCACACTGATAATCAAGCAGTTACAACGAAAGTGGTAACTGCTTTTTTTATTTGCGACCAAAAATGCGACCACAACACTAGTTAAGAAAGGAATAAAAGAAATAAAGAAAAGAAGAGAAAAATTAGAGTGAGAAGTGCGGAAAGCTGAATCACAGATTAACGAATTAGCTTACAAACTATCTTAGTTGTTTAACAACCGTTTCAAATTGTAAACCCATATACTGGCAAAATTCCTCTACTGATACCACTTGATGCTGTGGCTTATTAAGATGTTGTTTTATTTTCTTAATAAGGTTTCTGCCGTACTTATCGCTTCTGCCTGTGATTATCATAATGTCCTTAGGATAAATACAAAGCCTCTGCATAATGTAAAATAACTTTTGTCATACACTATCTATACTTCATCTATAGAGATGATATAGTGTTGATATAGCAAAGATAAGCCTTTTAAATACGCTGCAAATAGGGCTTTAATGGAAAAAAGCGGAACTATTGGAACATATAACCTAGCACATTTTATAGAGCCTAAAACGCATCTTAGTTTTAGGGTATGAAAGCAATAAAACTACTTATACTAATCCCTTATTTGATATTACAAATCATTAATTGTTTTGGTCAACATAAAGCAACTGTAATACGTGTGATTGATGGTGACACGTATCAAGTGCTTCAGAATAAAAGAGTTTTTACAGCTCGTTTGGCGAATGTGGATACTCCTGAAATAAAGCAAAGTTTTGGAATAGCTGCAAAGGATAGTGTTCGCAAATTGATTTTAGGAAAAAGTGTTGTACTTGAAAGCTTAAAGAACGACCGATATAATCGAGTGATTGTACAAATAACGATTGAAGGAAAGGCATTAGATAGCATAATGGTTGTAAATGGTTGGGCTTGGCATTATAAAGAATATAGCTATAAGCAAGAACTATCAGAAATGCAAGAAATGGCAATTAAAACGCAAAAGGGGCTATGGAAATGCGGTTTAGATAAAGTTTGTTCACCTGCTGTTTTTAGGGGCTTAAATGCAAAAAACAGGGCGAAATATTGTAAAGGATGTATTTATTAATAAACACTTAAAACAACAACAATGGCAAAGCAAAAGGGTATTTTAAAATTAGATGGTACTATCGGTGGTATTACCTTCTACAAAAGCCAAGATGGATATTTGGCTAGAGAAAAAGGCGGTGTAGACGGTAATCGTATTGCTACCGATCCTAATTTTCAAAGAACTAGAGAAAATGGTTCTGAATTTGGTAGAGCTGGAAAAGCAGGTAAGGTATTGCGTAACTCATTAAGGGTGATTTTGCAAAATTCGAGTGATAACCGTATGGTTAGCCGCTTAACGCAAAAAATGGTAGAGGTTTTACAAGCTGATACCACAAGCGTTAGAGGACAACGTAATATTATTGACGGCGAAGCCGAACTATTACAGGGCTTTGAATTTAATATTGGGGCTAAATTGAGCAATACATTGTTTGCTCCATCTGTAGCTACAATTAATAGAGTTACAGGAGATTTAAACATTAGTTTACCAAGTTTTATTCCTGCTGATATGGTTGCTGCACCAAGCGGTACAACCCATTTTAAATTGATTTCTTCTGGTGTAGAGATTGATTTTGAGAATGAAACATTTATTGCTGATTCTAGTGTGAGTGCAGATTTAGCATGGGATGGAACCGCAACGGCAACTATTAATTTAGCAAATAGTGTAACTGCAAATAGCACACATCCATTGTTTTTAGTGTTGGGTGTTGAGTTTTACCAAGATGTAAACGGTATAAAATATCCGTTGAAAAATGGAGCATATAATGCACTAGCAATTGTAAAAGTTGATGGCGTTTAGTTTTTTAGATTTATAGTTTGTTGGCAAGCCTTCTCATTCTTGGGAAGGCTTTTTTTATTGTATATTTTTTGAGTAAAGTTGTTTGATGTAAAAGCCCTAGCAGCTATGCCAGGGCTTTTATTGTGTTTGTGCAAAGCTAAAAAAACAAAGATTTGGATGCAAACAAAAGGAAAGCAAAGATGAGCCGCCAAAGTCAACGTTCAAGGCTTTGTGCAGATGTGATAATAGAATTCCGTCCGCCCATAACGTCAAGCCCAATTTCTGTTTTTTGTTGATTGATTTTGTTGTTGCTCAATAGCATTCCGTCAAGCTGGAACAAATGCTAAATTGTATTCTTCTGCCGATTGCTCTTCCGTCAAGCCACACTTGCACAAAACCTCTTGTTATGTGCCGTTATTTTTTCTGTTCTTGTTTTTCTATCATTGAAAGTCCGTAATTTCTGATTGTCGTAATGAGTTTTATAATATCTATGCCTTGTTCTGTCAAACTGTATTCTGTCTTTGGTGGTACTACGGCAAATACTTTTCTGTTGATATAACCGTCTTCTTCTAATTCTCGTAGCTGTGTTGTCAGCATTTTGTCGGATATATGAGGAATGTCTTTACGCAATTCTCCGTATCGCATTGTTTGGTCTTTCAGTCGCCATAAAATAGGTGCTTTCCAAGTACCGCCTATTTGTTCCATTACTAATTGTACAGGATTGTAGTAAATTTTTCCGTTGTATTTAAAATCTGGCATTGTCTATAACTATTGATTTTACAATTACTTACCAAAAAGTATGTATCGCACTATATGGTTGTACACATTACAAAGGTAGATATAGTTATGATATTTGCACCATAGAAATAATTAAATTTTAAAAATATGGTCAAGTCAATTTTCACAATGTCGCTTATTGTCCTTACAACATTAGGATTATCGGCACAAACAAAAAAATCATCTAACAAATTAAATTCAAAAAAAATGGTAACAGAAGTAAACAACTATGTGCATTTTCACGGTGCACCTGCCAATGGCAAAATTTTAATGGTGGCAAGTTCACCAAGTGTAAGCAAACAAACAGGTTGGCCTATTGGCTTTTGGGCTGCTGAATTAACACACCCACTTCGTGTATTTCAAGAAGCTGGTTATGAGGTAGAATTGGTTTCTACTGAAGGTGGAAAGTTAGAAATGGATGGCTATTCAAATCCAACCGATGCAAGTGGCTATTCGGCTGGTGATGTAATTTCACTCGGTTATATGCAACAAAAATCATTCAATGATATGTTGGCAAACACCAAAAAATTAACAGAAGTTGACGCCAAAAACTACGATGCTATTTTCTTAGTTGGCGGTCAAGGTCCGATGTACACCTTTAAAGGAAACAAGGATTTAGAAAAGCTATTTGTTGCTTTTTATGAAGCTGGCAAACCAAGTTCGGCTGTATGTCATTCTACCACTTTGTTGCTTGAAGCTAAAAAATCAAATGGCGAATTATTGGTAAAAGGTAAAACTTGGACTGGCTTTGCAGATGCCGAAGAAGAATTTGCAGACAAAGCAGTAGGTATGAAAATTCAACCATACAGAATTGAAACCGAAGCAAAGAAAATTGCAGGAACAACTTTTAAAGTTTCTGCACCTTTCAGTTCTTATGCTATTGCTGATGGAAATTTAATTACAGGACAACAACAAAATAGTGGTGCTGCTGCTGCCGAATTAGTAGTAAAAGCATTGAACAAATAATGAAATACAGTCTCAAAATATTCTTTGCTGTAATGGCAACACTTCTTTTTAGAGGTGTTGCTTTTGCACAAATTCCTGTGGAAGTTTTTGCTGGGCATAAAAAGGCAACGGTGGATATTATGTTCTTTAAATTTATCAAAAACAAAGAAGGACATAATTCAAAATTCCTATTTTTCAACCGAAACCGTGCAAGTATTGATTACACTATGACCCAAACCGCAAATTTGCCACAGTTTGGTTTTACAGAAGCATTCAGTTACAACCACGAAAAATGGAAAGGTTTTGCCCCTGTTATTGTAGCAAGTGTTTTGAACAGAGGCGTTTATCCAAAAACGGGTATTCAATTTGCAAAAATTAAAAAAGAATACACCATTTTTAGTTGGGTAGTTACAGAAACTTTGAAAGAACCCAATGTTGATTTTTTCTTTTTGGCAAGATACACTCCCAAATTAACCGAAAAGTTAAATCTGTTTTCTCAAATAGAATTGGTCAATGCTTTTCCAACGGTTGAGGCTAATAATTTTGCTTTTACACAGAGATTACGATTGGGTTTGAAGATTAAAGAATTTCAGTTTGGGGCAGGATTGGATTTAATACAATTAGGCAGAAATGATTTTACCAAAACTGAAAACCTTGGTGGATTTTTAAGATATGAATTTTAGAATATGATACTAAAAAGAAACTTTGATTTACAAAAAGTGTTTTGGAACATTCGTTTTGAAATCTTGACAACACTTTTAGTTGCTGTGATAATATATCTTTTGCACCAATGGAAAATAATTGAAATTGCTTTGCCTTTTTCCATTGCAGGAATTTTAGGCTCTGCATTGGCGATATTTATTGCTTTTAGAAACCAAAGCAGTTATGCCCGTTGGTGGGAAGCCAGAACCATTTGGGGTGGAATTATTAACAACAGTCGCATTTTTACAAGGCAAATAATTGCCAATGTAGATAATGCAGTAACGATTGGTAAAGTATCTCAAAATGATGCAGACGCATACAAAAAAGAAATGATTGATAGACAAATTGCATTTGCACATAGTTTGCGTTTACATTTAAGAAAGCAGGATAATCTTGATGAATTTCAGCATTTATTGTCTGAAAATGAATTTGCAGAAATTATGCAAAAACAAAATCGTCCCAATATTTTACTGTACACACAAGGGTTGCGAATAAAACAAGCGATGCAAATAGAAATGTTGGGTGCTTTTGATAATATCAGTATGGAACCCAATTTAGCGACATTTAGTAATTGGCAAGGGGCTTGTGAACGCATAAAAAACACACCTTTACCAATGAACTATCAGTATTTTACAAAGCTGTTTTTATATGTTTTTATTTTTGTCTTACCCATTTGTTTAATTGGCGATTTTACAAAAATGAATATCGGATTTATGGTTATACCAGTAAGTTTTATCATTTGCTTTGTGTTTGCAGTGATGAATAGAGTGGGCGAAATCAACGAAAACCCTTTTGAAAACCAAATTTCAGATATTCCAATGACGGCAATGTGCAATACCATTGAAAGAGATTTAAAAGAAATGTTGGGTGAAGAAATTCCTGAAAAAATGGAAACAAAAAACGGTTATTTATTTTAAAATTTGAAAA
>Ga0209398_1001548_pt1 | contig 11652 bp, 7 predicted proteins | sample AshMeaBigSpring_FD_184125 | JGI IMG/M metagenome (GOLD analysis project Ga0209398, IMG submission 184125) | Groundwater microbial communities from Big Spring, Nevada to study Microbial Dark Matter (Phase II) - Ash Meadows Big Spring (SPAdes)... | ecosystem: Environmental > Aquatic > Deep... | reverse complement strand
ACGATGTCGTGAAGCTTTCGGCCTACGAGCGGAAGCAGATGGCCAAGGTACCGTTCGATGAGAAAAAATTCCGCAAGTCCGTTGGCGTCGCGGCGCTCTTCGGCGAGGCCGGCTACACCCCGGATGAGCAGCGCGCCGCGCGGCCGACGTTCGAAATCAACGGCCTCACCAGCGGCTACCAGGGCGAGGGCGGCAAAACCATCGTCCCCTCCTGGGCGAGCGCCAAGATCACCATGCGCCTCGTGCCGGACCAGGATCCGGAAAAAATCATCGCGCTGGTGAAGAAGCACTTGAAGGCGGTCTGCCCGCCCACCGTGAAGCTCACGGTTACCGCGGGCCAGGGCGGCGGACCCTACATGGTCGACCCCACCGGCCCGCTCGCCCGGGCCTGCATGCGCGCGGCAAAGCTCGGGTTCGGCCACGAATGCCTCCTCGCTCGCGGCGGCGGCAGCATTCCGATCATCGCCGCGTTCAAGGAGCACCTGAAAGCCGATTCCCTCATGCTCGGCCTGGCGCTGCCGGACGACAATGCTCATTCTCCCAACGAGAAATTTTCCCTCGATGCCTACATGGCCGGGATGAAAATGGCCGCCCACCTCTGGCCGGAACTGGCCGGAGTGGCCTGAGGCGGCGATGGCGTTCGCGCGCCAGCTTCGCGAAGACTTGCCTGGCCACGAGGAGGGGGGTAATGGGAGGCGATGAACGCTTGTGATGCCTTTCTGAACGCCTTTTCCAGAGTGACCGGAACGGGAGATTTCCACTCCACCGGGCAGGCGCCGTTTTTCCTTCCGGGGATCGAGGTCGAGGGGCTCGGGGAGCTGGCGTTTCCGCTTCCGGCTTCGCAGGTGAAGGAGTTGATCCTGCTCGCGGAGGTGGCTCCCTACGGGCTCGGCGAGAAAACCGTGCTCGACGAAAGCGTGCGCAAATGCTGGCAGCTCGACGCGGCGCTGTTGAGTTTCAAAGCCCCGGAATGGCAGGAGTTCCTTGACCGGACCGTCGCTAGCGTCCGGGAGAATCTCGGCGTCGAGGGCCGGATTTCCGCGATTCCCTACAAGCTCCTGGTTTATGGGGAAGGCGGGCATTTTCGCGCCCACCGCGACACCGAGAAGCTCGATGCGATGTTTGGCACGCTGATTATCGCGCTGCCCTCCGCTCACGAGGGCGGAAGGCTTTTCATCCGGCATGAAGGCCGTGTGGTCGAGGTGGATTTCAGTCGCGAGAAACACGCGTTCCAGCACGCGGCATTTTTTGCGGACTGCGAGCACGAGGTCGAGCCGGTGCATTCGGGTTTCCGGTGCTGCCTGGTTTACAATCTCCGCCTCGACGCGGGCGACCCCGGGAGGCTCAACCTTCCCCTCAACGCGCAGGCCCGGACCCTGCTTGCCCCGCTGAAAGCATTGCTGCGCGGTCGCGCGGGGGAACTTACGGCCGTGCTGCTGGAGCACGGATATACCGAGGCGAACCTGTCCATCCGAAATCTCAAAGGCCACGACCAGTCACGAGCCCGCGCGTTGTTGGCGGCTGCAGAAGAAGGGGGTGCCGTCGCGCACCTCGCCCTCGTGACGTTCCATCAGTCCGGGGAACTCCAGGACGGGTATAGCTACGGACGTCGCCGATACGGCTATGACGATGAGGATCCCGAGGGTGGGGAAATGGGAGAAATCTACGATGAGGATCTGTCGATCGAACATTGGCGGGATGCCGGCGACCGCCGTGTCGCGCTCGGGACCTACCGGATCGAACCCGACGACCTCATCGCCAAAGAAAAGCTCGGCGAGGGCGAGCCGGATGAGAAGGAAGCCGAGGGGTTCACCGGCAACGCGGGCTGTACGATGGACCACTGGTATCGCCGCGCGGCCATCGTCCTATGGGCAAAGGATGACCACGAGCGCATCATCTGCCGGTACGATTTCAATGGTGCCTGCGCCACGCTCGCAGATCTCGCATCGACGAAAAACATCGGTCCGGATTCGCCGTTTCACCGCCTCGGCGAGGCGGTCATCGAGGAGTATCCCGAGAGCCGCACGTCCGTCATTTACCACAGCGTGTTGCGCGATGCCGAGGGGCATCCCTTTCCAGTCACGCTCGGAGCGATCGCCAAGGCCGGCTCGCGCGAGCTGCTCGGCCGATTTCTCTCAAACATCGACCCGGCGCATTTTGTGCTGTGCGACGCCAAGCTCTGGAGCAGGCTCTTCAAAGCCTTCGGCGTCGAGCCCTTCGCGCTTGTTTGCGAGAGCCTGGTCAACGGCGGTGTGGAGGAACATCGCCGCACGCTTTTTCAATTCCTCGACGCCCTGCTCACCAACAAGAATGCCGATTCCTGGGCGGGAGCGATTGCCGGGCAGCTTGCGGCGCTCGCGCCGGCTGCCCCCCGCTACGGATACGACGACCGTGGCCAGTTGCCACCGGGGGACCGGGAGGAAACCCGCATCCTCCTCACCGCATCGCATCTTCTGGCCACCAAGGAAGACTGCAAAGCTGCGGTCACTTTCCTCCGGGCTGATTCCTCACTCGCCTACGTGCGCGAAATTCTCGGTCCGGTCCTGCTGGATAAATCCGTGCAAAAATTCCTGGCAGCCAAAAACTCGCTGGCTCCTCAAATCCTCGCGTTGGCGAAAAACCTGCTCGCCGCCGAGGTGGCGCGTCCTCTGAACCCCTACCCGGATTGGGCCCGGCCCAGCCCGCAGCCCGATGTGCGCACATACGGACCGATCCGCGAACTCCTTGCCTTCATGGCCGACCCGGCGACAGAAACCCACCGATTCACCAGAACCCAGGGAGAGCGGGAGAGCCTCGAAAGCTTCATCCGCCAGCACGCCCTCGACCTCGATTTTGTCACGATCACCAAAGGCCGCCCCTACACGCTTGCCTGCACAAAGAACGATCATTCCCACCAACGCGCGCTCGCCCGCCGAGCAAAGGACGAGGAACTGCTGAGCCGGCTTGACCATTGACCTCGTGTAACAATGCGGGCCGTCAGGCACTATCACTGCCCCACGTCAGGCCCGACAAAAACGACGCGACGAAGAGGATCGGCCAGACGGCATAAATCGCCATGACATACGCAATTATCAGCGCCATGATCGTTCCGGCCTTGGCCCCCCGCCTGTTCAAGTTTCGGGTCGCGAGACAAACAGATCCATCCCCAAATGCTGGGACAGAAACTTCGCCACGAGCTGGCCCTTCACGCTGTTGCCGGCGGCATCCAGTGGCGGGGCAAATGTTCCGAGCCCGCCCTTGCCCGGCGAGACCGTAACGATCCCGCCGCCGATCCCGCTCTTGCCCGGAAGCCCGATGTCAAAAAGCCAGTCGCCGGATGTCTCGTACAGCCCGGCGGTGGCCATCACGGCGAGCGCGTAATGACAGACGCTCGCATCGACAACCCGCTCCCTGGTGATCGGGTTCACGCCGCCGTCGGCGAGCGTCGCCCCCATCACCGCCAGATCCCTCGCGCTCACGTTAAGCGCGCATTGCTTGGTGTAGAGATCCACGGCCTCAGCGGGGTCGATGTAGATGCGGCCGAAGCTCTGCAGCATCCGGGCGATACTCTGGTTCCGGAAATTTGTCTCCGTCGCCGAGGCATAGACCTCGTCGTTCAGCGGAAGCGTCCGCCCGGCAAATTTCGACAATCCCTCGTGAATGAATTGCCACTTCTCCTCTAAGCCGGCCCCCGGCACCAGACTCGTCGTGGCGATCGCGCCGGAGTTGACCATCGGGTTCGTCTGGCCGCCTGGCCCGCGCTCGATCGCCTCGAGCGAGTTGAATGCCCGCCCGGTGGCATTCACGCCGACCTTCTGCCGGACCTCCTCGACGCCGACCGCCTGACAGACCAGCGCAAAAACAAATGGCTTCGAAACACTCATGATCGTGAACTCGTAGTCCGCATCCCCGGCGGAAAAGATCTTCCCGCTCGTGCCGACGACGCACACGCCGAATAGTCCCGATGGCACGCGCGCCAGCGCCGGGTAGACCTGCGAGTTGGAGCCTTCGGTATCGGACCGGAAGCGCTCGTGAGCCTCGGCTACCAGAGTCCTAACGCGGTCTTCGGGCGGCAGGTGGCCGGTGGAAATAAAGGGGGCACTTGATGAAGCCGAACCGCCGTCAGGAGTGCTCATGCGCTTGGGATTAGCCGCCGCTCGCACTCAGGTCAAGGATTACACAGTTCCTGCAATGTGGGGTCCCGGGGGTCAGTTCAGCGGTTTCCGGGTCAAATGGTCCATCTTTGAACCTACAGCCGGACGTTGCCGTCCTTTGAGAGCAGGACTGCGACCCAGCTCGTGCTTGGGAAGTTGGCGAGGATGATGACCAGAATCACCGTGATCGGCACGCAGAGGAACATCCCGACCACCCCCCAGAGCATGCCCCAAAGGAGGAGCGACATCACGACAACAAGCGGGCTGAGGTTGAGCGTGATGCCCATCAGGTTCGGCTCGACGATGTTGCCGAGCACCTGCTGGATGACAGTGATCCCGACTAGGAGGATCACCACCGGTCGCCACTCCTCAAATTGGACCAGTGCCAGAAGCCCCGGCATGATGGTTGCAAAGATTGAGCCAATCGTCGGGATGAAATTGAGGATAAATACCAGGAGCGCCCAGAACGGGGCGAAGTCGAGGCCGACGTATTTCATCACCGCGTAGCTCAGGAGGGCTGTCAGGAGGCTCACGGCTGTCTTCACGCCAAAGTAGGTCTGAATATCCCTGTCCACGCGATTCAGGATCCCTTCGACCCGGATGCGGCGGTCATCGCTGGGGAAGAGGGCGGCAATTTTCGCAGGAATGAACCGCGACTCCAGCAGCAGGAAGACTCCGAAAATCAGGATCAGGACCGCATTTTTGAGCAGGGCGGCAAGGTTCGTGGCCACAACGGTTACCGTGCCCGGGATATCAAAGCCGCTCAGGAAGCTGCGGAGCGCGGGAGGTTGCTCGACCCCGGCGGCCAGGAAAAGCCCGGCCTGGATGGCCTGAATCCGGCTCTGGTAGCGGGGGGCCAATTCCGCCACCCGCATGGCGTTCTCCGCGATGATCGAAAACAGAACAAGGCTCAGCGCGATCACCGCGGTGAACGCCAGCGCCAGCGCGGCCGGCGCGGGAAGTCCCCGGCCGGAAATCCTCACGCAGCCGATCCATCGTTCCAGGATCTTGATGAGGTAAACCCCGATGAGCGCGATGACCAGCGGGATGAAGAGGTCCTTGCCGGCCCGGATCAAGACGAGCGAGATCCCGATCACAACCATCCAGCCCGCAGCCTGGATTCCGCGAAGCCCTCTTGCACCCAGGGTGTTTTCCAGATCGTTTCGCAAGTCAGCCATCGCTTCTGGTGGTGTCCGCGGAGATCATCGCCCGGCCGGCTTCAGGACCTGATCGAAAGCCTTCCGGGTCAAAACCCGACCCGCAGGACGCTGACGCCGGACGGCGAGCGGAAATCGCGCGGTGTGAATTTGTTGTCCTTGTGGAAATCGGTGTAGCGGCGGGTGAAGTCGAGGAACTTCTTGTTCGAGCCGAAGCGGATCAGTTCGGTGCGTGTGACGGCCCCGTCCTTGTTCTGGTCGACGAGCAGGAAGCATTTTTCCGTTCCGCCGGACCGGGTCCACTCGACAAGAGTCACTTTCCCATCCTTGTTGGAGTCAGCCTTTTCGGTCACATAGTCCGCATAGGCGGGGCCGGTGGTGCGTAAGGTGAGGGGGACGTCCCAATCCGCAGGGTTTTTTGGTTGGGTTTGGCACGCAGACAGAACGGCCGCCAGAGGAAGTAGGAGAAACAATCGCATGGTCGGATGGAGTTTGATCATTAAAATCAGCCGGTCTCAGCGGGACGGATTACTGCGCAGGGCGGCCCCGGCGGCGCGCTCGTCAATTTCGGTGAAGATCGGGCGGAGCTGGCCCGACCACATCCCGAGCATCCGGGTATCGGATTCGAATCCGGCGACCCCTGCATTATTGACGCGGTAGATGGAGGGGGTCATCCGGATGTCCCGCGATTCCGGCAGGGGAACCAGCTGGATGACGACGCGGAATGTTGTGGTCTGGCTGAAGCTTCCAAACATGAATTCGCCGAGCTTCCCGGCCGGGCGCTCAAAGGTGAGCGACTGCGGGAAACGGCTGCGCCGCTCGGTGTAGCCGTGGTGGGCGAAGACCGTGATGGCCGCGCGGCGGATCGCCTCCGGTGTCGTGTTCCGGATCGTTGTGGAGCCGGTCGGTCCGGACTTTGAAACAGGGCGGAACAGGCACCCGGCCAGGAGCAAGGCAAGGCCGAGGATGCAGCAAAGCGGAACGAGGCGCTTCATGGCATTCATAAATGCTCAGGCGGCAGCTGGCTTGCGCGCGGCCAATCCGAGTGCGAGCAGGGAACTGCCGTTGAAGAGAAGGTTGATCCCGAAGAGCAGGCCCAGGACCCACGCGCTGTCGGACGGCCACCGGTTGTAAACCATCACGCCCAGGACGAGCGAGGCGATGCCGCTAACCAGCATCCAGACCCAGCCAGGGGTGGCACGCATCCCGATTGCCGCCACGGAGATGAGAACTCCCTCCACGATCAGAAAGATGGCAAAGATGAGCGTGATGACGACAACGCTGGAGGTGAGGCAGTTGAGAAGCACAATTCCAGCCGCGATGCGAATGAGGCCGGAAAGCGCTTCCAGGACGCGGTGGCCGGTGTGCTTCCCAAAGAGGGCGAGCCCAAGCGCGATCACACCGCTGACCAGAGCGAAGATCGCGAGAATTTGCGCGATCACAAAGGAGAAGAGCAGCGGAGAACCGATGGCACTGAAGCCGACAAAGATCGAGAGGATGCCTCCAGCGATCAGCCAGCCGCGGCTTTTCGAGAGGTCTGTCGCGGCGGCGGGAGGCGAAGTTTCATTGCTCATAGTCAAGCGGTTCTCGCATTCTCCCCGTGAAACGACAACACTTTATTGAGAGGATCCCTTGGCGCAATCGCGACGGCCGGCAGAGCCGGCAAGTTCGGCAGGGATGCTATGTGACCGCCACACGGCTTCATCCTCGTTGAACTTTCGAGCGAGGTTTTGGGAGTTCGTGTATTGCATGGCGAGGGGAGGCCTATACGACTCCTGCTTCGCTGGACAGTTCATCGATTGGGCAACCCGTTCCCCGCTCCGATTTACCGCGGGGGATCCAGCGTTTCCCGGACTCCGTAAAAGATCGCGTAGGCCACCGGGGTGACGATCAGCGAGAGGATGGCGGCGAACGAGAGGCCGAACATGATGCAGACGGCCATCGAGCCGAAGAACGGATCGGTGAGCATAGGAATCATGCCGAGCACGGTGGTCAGTACGACCATGCACACCGGGCGCATCTTGGCGGTGCCTCCATCCAGCAGGGCCTGATAGGGCGGGGTGCCCTTTTCGATCAGCGTCAGGATTTTGCTCAGGACGACGATCTGGTTCTTGATCAGTTCGCCGCCGAGCGCGAGCACGCCGAGGGTTGCCATGAATCCGAACGGCATGCGGGTCAGGAGCAGTCCGACTGTGACCGCGATGATGAAGAGCGGGATGATCAGCCAGATGAGAACCGTCGTCCGGATCGAGTTGAACAGGCACACGACGATGAAAATCATGAGCGCCAGCACGTAGGGCAGCGGCTCTGCCAGGGCGGTGCGGGCGCGCGTGGAATCCTCATGCTCGCCGCCCCAGCGCATGGAATAGCCAGGCGGGATCTTGATCTGCTCGATTTTTTCTGCCACCCGGTCACGCAGCCGGCTGGGCAGGCCGGAGCGCGGGTCGGCGTGGACGGTGAGCGTCGGCGAGCGGTCGCGGCGGGCGACGAGCGGATCCTCCCAGGCGATCGTTGAGCGTCCGGTGACCTGGTTCATGGGAATCATCCGCCCGGCAACCGGGCTCCAGATTTGCAGGCTGTTGATCGTGCCGACGTCCTCGCGTTCGGCGAGCGGGGGACGCGCGACGATTGGCAGGAGGCGGGTTTCCTGCGGAAAGATCCCGGCACCCGCACCGCCTGGTTCCCTGTAGAATCCGACCGTGCGCCCTTCGAAGCTGCTTTCCAGCGCGCGGGCCACGTCGGTGCGCGTGATACCGTTCCGACGGGCCTGGGACTCGAGCAGCTCCGGGCGGATCGCCATCACCCGGTCCCCCCAGTCGCTGCGGATGCACAGAGCGTGGCCATCGTCCTGCAGGATCTTGATCGCCTGGTCGCCAAGCTGCCGGAGGACCGCGGGATCCGGCCCGCTGAAGCGCACCTGCACGCGGCCGCCCGCGCCGGGGCCAAGAAGAAACTTTTTGGCGATGGTATTGGCATCGGGGTAATTCTCGTCCAGCCGCTTTTGGATGCCGGCGATGAGCTGCGAGATTTTCTTATGGTCGTCGACATCAACGAGAAACTGGACGTAGGCGCGGTTTTCGTTTTCCGGGGAATAGACAAGCAGGAAGCGGAGGCCGCCGCCCCCGATGAACGAGGTGACGTGGGTGACCCCCGGCTGCGACTGGATGAACCTCTGGACCTCGCCGGCGAACGCCTCGGTTTCGCGGATGTGCGTGCCGGCGGGCAGGAAGGCATCGACCATGAATTGCGGACGGGTTGCGGGCGGGAAGAAGCTCTGATCAACTTTTCGGAATCCGAAAATCGCCGCGATGAAGCCGACGATGCACGCGATCACCACCGCCCAGCGGAAGCGGAGGGCGAGGACAAGAAGCTTCCGGTAAATGCGGAATGGCAGGGCCTGGTAGGGGTCGCTGTCCGCAGGCTTCCTGCCGCCCGCAAGGGGCTTGAACATCATGTAGCTCAGCAGAGGGGTCGCCGTGACCGACGAGATCCAGCTCAGGGTGAGGGCGATGAGGATGACCCAGAAAAGCGAGTTCGTGTATTCCCCGGTGGCGTCCTGCGAGAGTCCGATCGCCGCGAAGGCGATGATCCCGATCGCCGTGGCCCCGAAGAGCGGCCACTGGTTTTCCGCGACCACCTCGCGGACAACCTCAAGCTTGTTCCGGCCGGATTCGATTCCGACCTTGATCCCCTCGATGACGATGATCGCGTTGTCGGTGAGCATGCAGAGCGCGATGATGAGCGCGCCCAGCGAGATGCGTTCCATGAGGAGGTCGCCCTTGAGATACATGACGAGGAATGTCGCCATGATCGTGAGGAAGAGGACGAGGCCGATGATCAGCCCGGTCTTGCGGCCCATCGCGAGAATCAGGACCACAAAGACGATGAAGACGGCCTTGCCGAGGTTGAACATGAACTCGTTGACCGCGCCCGAGACCGCCTCCGGCTGAAAGTTGATTTCGCCGATCTCGATCCCGAGCGGCTGGTTGGCCTCGAGTGCCGCGAGCTTCTCCCGGAGGGCCTTGCCCATCTTGACGACGTTGCCGCCCTGCACGCTCGAGATGCCGAGCCCGATGGCCGGCTTGCCGTCGTATCGGAGCACCCGCCGCGGCGGGTCCTGGTCGCCCCGCCCGATCGTCGCGATGTCGCCGAGCCGGAGCTGGCGGCCGGACTGGTCGGAGCCGATGACGAGATCCAGCATTTCGTCGGCCGATGCGAATGCGCCCGTCGGATCAATCGGGATGTGCTGATCGCCGACACGGACGCGCCCACCGTCTGCCGCGATGTTCCGCTCCTGGAGCTTGCTGTAGATGACTTCTTCGTTGAGGCCGAGCTGCGCCAGCCGCTGGCGGGAGATCTCCAGAAAGACAACTTCGCGCTGCTCGCCAAAGAGCGCGACGCTTTTGACCCCCGGCACCTGGAGAAGCTCGCGGCGGAGGAACTCGACATAGCGGCGCAATTCGGGGAACGAATAGCCCTCGCCCGTGACAGCAAAGAAAATCCCATACACGTCGCCGAAATCGTCGACGACCATCGATTGCCCGCGCACGGCGGGCGGAAGCTGTGACTGCACATCCGAAATCCTGCGCCGCAGCTCATCCCAGACCTGAGGCATCCGCTCCTTGTCGTAGCGGTCCTTGATGGTGACCGTAACCACCGACCTGCCGCGCGAGGACTCGGACTCCACGCGGTCGAGCTGGCCGAGCTGCTGGCACGCGATCTCGATCGGATTCGTGACCTCCTGCGCCACCTCCTCCGCGCTGGCCCCGGGATAGGGCGTGATGATCAGCGCCTGCTTGATCGTGAACTCCGGATCTTCCAGCCGCCCGATATTCAGATACGCAACGATGCCGCCGATGATCGCCAGCGCCATGGCGACCAGGACTACGCGGTTTTTTCTGACAGAAAACTCGCCGGGGTTCATGGCCGGTCGCCCCCGAGGGCGTCACCGAGATCGCGGACCTTCATGCCATCGCGCAGGAAGGTCACGCCGGCCACGGCAATCCGGTCGCCCGGTTGAAGTCCGTCCACAATTTCGACACGGTCGCCGGACGCCGTGCCGGTTTTGACGAGGCGGCGGGTGACCGTCTGGTCCGCTCCGAGAATCCAGACGATCTGCTGGCCCGGGCTGTCCTGGAAAAGCGCTCCGACCGGCACGAGGATCCGGCCGCCCAGAATGTTTGCACGCCGGTAGGTGATGCTGACCGATGCGGTCATGCCGGGGAGCAGGTTCAGCTCCTGAGGGGCCTTCATCGCGACGCGGACCAGGAACGTCTGCGTCACCGGGTCTGCGCGCTGGGCGACCTCCCGGATGTGCACGGGGAACCGCATCCCCGGAGCCGCGCCGAATTCCGCGAACATCTCCATCAAATCCGCGGACCGGATCTCGGCGGCCATGACGGCTTCGGGGATGTCCACCGCAATGACGATCTCATCGACATCCTGGAATTTGACCACCGGCTGCTTGGCGCGGATGTTCTGGCCCTGCTCGACGAACCGCTGGGCGATCACCCCGTCGTAGGGCGCACGCAGCGTGGAGTCCGCAAGCTGGAGGGCGGCCTCCACGACCCGGCTCTCAAGGCCCCGGACCTCAGCCTCCTTTGCCTGGATGTCCTCCTGCCGGGCCGATACGCCCTGCTCGAGCGTCTGGCGGGCTGCCTGCTGGTTTTCCTGGGCCACGCTGTAGGCGGCAATTGCCCGGTCGTGCTCCGCGGCCGAAATGACACGGTTCCGGAGAAGCTGCTCCGAACGGCCGAACTCTGCGCGGGCCTTGGCCAGCTGGGCATCCGCCGCACGCAGCTGGGCCTCGAGGCGCAGCCGTTCCTCGGGGCGGACCCCGCTGCGGAGCGCCTGCAGGTCGGCGCGGGACCGGTCAAGCTGGCTCTGAAGGGCGTTCAAGCGCGCCTGGAATTCCTCCTGCCTGAGCTGGGCCACGACTTCGCCCGCCGCAACCTTTTGCCCTTCGCGCACCGGCAGGCTCGCCAGCAGGCCGGACACCTGAAAGGCGAGCTCGACCTTCCTCGAGGCCTCGATGCGGCCCGGAAATGTGCGCGCCTGCGACTCCTCACCGATCGCCACCACGGCGGTTTTGACCGGCCGGACAACGCCGGTTTCCGGCGCAGACGGCGGCGAGCAGCCGGGCGCGAGCGCAAGCAGCGAAAGGGCGGCCGAGAATTTCAAATGGTGGCTCAAGAGGTTCATTGGAATGAAATTTGATGCAGCCGGCAATGCCGGCCGGCAGGTGGAAGGGCTGTTGAGACACTGCCCGCTGACTTTGATGTGTCGGTCATGGCTGGCATGGGAATCAATTGCGGGCATCCAGCCAGCTTTGATCCGCACGGTCAATAGCAATGAGCTGGCTG
>Ga0209398_1001547_pt1 | contig 11661 bp, 14 predicted proteins | sample AshMeaBigSpring_FD_184125 | JGI IMG/M metagenome (GOLD analysis project Ga0209398, IMG submission 184125) | Groundwater microbial communities from Big Spring, Nevada to study Microbial Dark Matter (Phase II) - Ash Meadows Big Spring (SPAdes)... | ecosystem: Environmental > Aquatic > Deep... | reverse complement strand
AAGCGAGACATGGCTTAAACGTTCTTTAGGATAATACTGACGCATTAACGCACGATAGTTTTCGACCTCGTCGACATCGGACGTCCATGGTGAAGGGACGACTTGCGCAAACACGATACCCTCTCCGTTGCCTTCCAAAAGATCGATGAGCGGCTTAGGTTCCATAAACGACGAAAGCCCGAAACGTACCTCTTTTCGGATTTTATGGCTTTTGCGTGCACGCTTGATAAACTCGGCGGCGGCATTGGTCGAACCGATCATCAGAATAACTTCCGGATTGCACTGTTCTATTTCATACAGCGCATTGCCCACCGAAAGCGTGTTGCGCTTATAGCTACCCTCACCCACCAAAACAAGATTGCGTTTAGCAAGTGCGGTTTTAACGCCTTTAAGTCCGGCTCTTCCGTAACCGTCGTTTTGGTAAAAAAGTGCAAATCGTTTGTATTTTTGTTCTTCGGCATAATACTTAACCAAACGTTCGATCTCGTCCAAATCACCGGCGCGTGCATTCAATACGATCGGATTGGGGGGATTGCGTAAAAATTCGGCTCCCGAATACGCTCCGACAAACGGAATACGTTTTTCCACGGCGATGGGAAAAATCGCTTCGGCGACGGGCGTACCGATAATGCCGAAAAGCGCAAAAATTTTCTCTTTTTCAATCAACTCGTTGACGTTTTCCACGGCAATTTTAGGCTCATATCGATCGTCTTTAGCAATAATCTCTATTTTGCGACCGTATACGCCGCCTTTATCGTTTAAGTTTTTGAGGTAGATTTCCGCACCGAGAAGAAATTGATTACCTACGCTATTGAGTCCGCCGCTAAAAGGACCGCTCATGCCTAAACGTATGATATTGCTTTCAAATTTGACATGCGAAAGATAGTAGGGTATCAATAAAAAAGAAGTGACGAGGATTGCTCCGATGAGTCTACGCATCCGATTTGATGTCCGTAAAAAATATTTTAACGGCTATAATAGCAATTATTTTTTATAAAAATGCTTAATTTAGTAAAAAAATATTTACTTAAACCATTTTTTTGAAAAAAACTATAAAGAGTTAAAAAATGAGATGTAAAATTTGCAATTGTGAAACCAAATTATGGAAGAACCCTCGATACGAACAGTCCTATGACGCTTGCCCTCATTGCGAAGGTATTTTTCTCAATGCACGGTTTTATCCTTCGGAACAAACGGAACAAAACATTTATGCAAACCATCACAATTCTTTGGAAAACGAAGGGTATGTGCGTATGTTTGAAAATTTTATCGATTTTTTTTGGGATACCTTACATGTCAAAGAAGAGTGGCTTGATTTCGGTTCCGGTCCAACACCCGTTTTAAGCGAGCTTTTGCGTAGACGAGACGTTCGCGTCGATTGTTACGACAAATGGTATCAGCCGAAAAAAATCTATGTCGATAAAATCTACGACGTCATTACCTCAACCGAAGTTTTTGAACATCTTGACGATCCTATCGCCGTTCTCAGCGAATTGAACGCACACCTCCGCCAAGGCGGGATCGTCGCGTTGATGACGCTTTTTCATCCGAGAGACGAAGCGAATTTTTTTCAATGGTGGTACCGACGCGATCCGACCCATATTACGTTTTATACCCCAAAAACGATCGAGACGGTGGCAAAAAAATGTGGTTTTGAAATGATTAACAATGATGGAAAGCGTATAGCGGTTTTAAGAAAAAGGTAGCTTGCGAGCTACCTTTTTCGCCGAGAATTTTGAATTAACGGTAATAAGGACGATAGTACTCGTCATGATAACGATGCGGAGGTCTTGGAGGATTGTCATCAATAATAATAACGCGTTCGCTCACATAAGGTTCTCTGTAAACCACCGTAGGTCTTGTTTCATAGTAAACAGGGCGGCTTTCGACGTAACGAGGTTGTTGCACGGCACTATTAATAATACCTCCTAATAAAATAGCGGCTCCCGCACCGATAAGTGCTCCTTGTTCTCTATCACCCCATGCATAAGAACTTGTACTTGCACTGAGTACCAAAAGGATTGAAACTAAACTCATTTTTACGATTTTCATTGGATACTCCTTTTTAACTTTTACAGTGAAATTCTAGCGTAAAATCGTGAACTATTCGTGAAATTTCATATTATAATCGTTGAATCCATCGCCAATAAAACCCAAATGCGATAAATCCCGCGCCTAAACAACATGTAATCATCCACAACGCCATTCCCCGCTCAAAAAGCACTCCGATCAAAAGCGAAACGAGCGTACTCATCCCCATAAAAACCATATCGTTATAAGCAACGACCCTGCCGTAGTACGCTTCATGCGTCTCATACTGTAAAAGCGTATAGGTGTACGACCAAAGTGTCGTCGTAAACAAACCGCAAAAGACGACACCGAGAAAGCTCCAATAAAAATCATGCTGCAACAAGCCCCACACGATGATACTAACGCCTTGCAACACCAAAGCGTCAAAAAGCGTCTTTTGGTTCATCCAGCGTCCTAAGATAAACTGACCCGCCACCAACGAGACGGCGCGTGACGCATTGATAAAGCCCATCACAAGGGGGATCGACAAAATATGCTTATACTCATAATCCGCCAATAAGGCGATCAAAGCATCATAAGCACTTAGCCCGACGCTTGCATGCAAGAAAATTAAGTGCATCAACTTCGGATGCGCCTTTAAATACAAAAATCCGCCGACGATCATCTCTTGAATCGAAAAACTTTCCCGACGCGTCACGCGTGGGAGTTTAAGCCCCAAAAGCAGATAAAATCCGACACAATACAAAAGCATATCGGCAATAAACGCGCTCGTCGTCCCGAAATAGTGAATATAAAATCCGGCAACGGCCATACCCAGCGCATACGAAATTGACCAGATAATCGAGTGGATTTCATTGGCGATTTTCAGGTCGTCGTTTCCTAAGAGTTTCGGCAAAAGCGACATCTCGGTTTGAAAATAGATACTTCCGACACCCATACGAATAAAAATAAGAGCTAAAAGCCACCACAACATTTCTAAAGAGTCGATAAAAAGCAAGAAAAAAACCGTGACGATCTCGATGATCGTTAAACCTAACATCAAGCGTTTCGTATCGACTTTATCGATAATCGCTCCGCTAAAAGGAGCTAAAAGCATCGAAGGTAAAAACGTCAATGCCGCAGCCGCGCTCAGTGCCCAAACCGGAGCATGCAGTTCGATCAGTAGCGTATAAATTGCCATATGGCTAAACCATGCCCCGAAATAGCAAATAAGTTGTATGATGCTTAATCGCCGCAATGCCGCATACGAAGATAACACCTGAGCGTACCGTTTCATTTTTACCTCTTTTTTCCAAAACGCTATTGTATCGCTTTTCTCCCGCAGGGGCTATGTCGATTTTATGCTACAATGAAAAGACTCATACCTTTAAACAAGGAATCAACTATGAAAATTTCAACGCGTATTTTAATCTCGCTGATTCTCTCGTTAACGGTTTTAGGCGTCTTTCTTATCGGACTTTCTTATAACAATACCAAAGCCAACGCTAAAATGTTTATCGCCGAATACGAACGCAATGCGTACCGTTTTTACGAAAACGAACTCAAAACCGTAATGAGCTTGATGCAACAAACCGCTACGGTGATCTATCAAGAAGAGAAAAGTAAAGGAACGCCCGATGCGACGATTCAAAGCTTAATTTTTTCCAAACTGGACGCATTGCGCTTTTTTGACGATAAGAGCGGTTATATTTTTATCTACGAAACTAACGGTACCAACGTGCTTTTACCGACCAATAAATCGTTGGAAGGTAAAAACCTTACCGGACTCAAAGATTCGAAAGGCGTTTTTTTCGTTCAAGAATTGATTAAAGCCGCCCAAAAAGGCGGAGGACTGGTGAAGTATGAATTTCCTAAAGTGAAAGACGGACAACCTTTTTTAAAATTTGCCTACGCTATGCCTTTTGAACCGTACAACTGGATGATGGGTACGGGTATTTACGTCGATAACGTGGAAAAGGAGATCGCCCTTTTACAAAAAGAGATCGACGATGCCCTCTCTTCGCAAATCAAAACGTTTTTAGCGATTGCAACCGTTTTAGTGCTTGTGAGCGTTTTTTTGACCGTATTTATTATCAAAAGGACGATTTCAAATCCGTTGATACGCTTGATGCAAAGAGCCGATAATCTCTCAAGCGGAGACGGCGACTTGACGCGAAAATTGGACATTATCGGCAACGACGAGATTGCTCAAGCTAGCCATAGTATCAACGCGTTTATCGAAAAAGTACGCCTACTGATTAGCGAAGCCAAAGGACTTTCCAACGAGAACTCGTCTATTTCGCATGAACTTTCCTCTACGTCTTTGCAAGTCGGGCGCGCCGTCGAAACGTCGATGCAAATCGTCGGCGACACCACCGCCAAAGCGCACGGTCTCAAAACCGAACTGGGTACGGGCATTCAAGAGGCGAAAGAGGGAAAAGAGGAGCTCACTAAAGCCAACGCCTTTTTAAAAGATGCAAACCAAGCCATCTTAACGCTCACGCAAGAGATACAAAACAGTGCCCAAACCGAAATCGAATTGGCACAGAAGATTCAACAACTCAGTCGCGATGCCGAGCAAGTTAAAGAAGTTTTGGTCGTCATCGGCGATATTGCCGATCAAACCAATCTTCTTGCCCTCAATGCCGCCATTGAAGCCGCGCGCGCGGGAGAACACGGACGCGGATTTGCGGTTGTCGCCGATGAGGTAAGAAAACTTGCCGAGCGTACGCAAAAAAGCCTTCAAGAGATTAATGCAACGATTAACGTCATCGTCCAATCTATCGTCGATAGTAGCGAACGCATGACGAGCAATTCAAAAAAAGTCGAATCTTTGGCAGAAGCGGCCACAACGGTCGAATCTAAAATTAACGGTATGTTTTCCGTGATGAGCAATGCAACGCTTGTTTCCGATAAAACGACCCAAAATTACCTTAAAACGGGTTCGGACATCGAAACCATGATCGCCAACGTCAATCAAATCAACGATATTTCAAGCCAAAATGCCAGAAGCGTCGAAGAAATCGCCGGCGCGGCAGAGCATCTCAGTCGTATGACCGAAACCCTTAACTTGAAACTCTCCGAGTTTAGAACGTAAGGAATCCCGTCGTGCTGAGTACTGAATTTTCCATTGTTTCGACGGCTATCGTCCTGATCTTCGTCATCGACCCTTTTGGTGCCGTTCCCGTCATTTTATCTATTTTAAAAGACGTTCCTCTGGCGAGACGTAAAACCGTCATTATGCGTGAGATGCTATTCGGCTTGGCGATTTTAACGCTTTTTTTATTTGCGGGCGAACTCTTTTTAAATATTTTCCATCTTGAAACCGAAGCGGTTCGCATTGCGGGTGCCATTATCTTTTTTGTCATCGGTATCAAGATGATTTTCCCGGGCGATGAGGGGAGTAGCGGACTGTACGGCTCTTCCAAAGAGCCTTTTATGGTGCCCATCGCTATGCCTCTTATCGCAGGTCCTTCCACGCTTGCCACTCTTTTAGTGCTAGGTAAATCCCATACTAATGAGCTTGGGAGCGTCTTTGCCGCACTGATTTTAGCATGGCTGATCTCCGCACTCATCATGTACCTCTCGCCTCTCCTTTATAAACTCCTCAGAGACAAAGGACTCTCAGCGCTAGAGCGTCTCATGGGAATGCTACTTTTAATGATGTCCGTACAGATGTTTATCGACGGCATACGAGGGATTATTCACACATTTTAGGGTTACATGTAACCATCTCTGCACAATTTTTTACCGACTTGATAAACCAAAAAACTTGCAATATACTTGCTTAATCAAATAACTAGCAAGGAAATAACATGAACACGAAATTTGAGCTGATTCTAGGACTCTCCACAGCGTCCACCAAAATTTTTAAAACGATGGATCGTTGTTTGAGCGTCCACGGCATCTCTTTTTCCGAATACTTGGTCATGCATGAGTTATCAAAAATGACCAACCAATCGATGCGAAGAATCGACTTAGCGGAAAAAACGGGCATGAGCGCTTCGGGCATTACCCGACTACTCAATCCCATGGAGAAGCTCAACCTCGTAGAAAAAGAGCAAAATGCGCGCGATGCCAGAGTCAGTCTTGTAAAACTCACAGGTGCGGGCTCAGAGCTTTTTACCTATGCCACACAGAGTGTTTTGAATGCAACCGATCTTTTATTAGAACCGCTCGATGAGCAAAACTTGGAGCTTCTCTTCAAAGCTCTGAATAAAATACGATAAGAGTGATAATGCCATTACTGGATAGTCACAAAAAATACCCGATGCAAATGCCAGATGGTACCATCATCAAACACGTTGTCCACTTCAAAACTACTTTACATGTAAAGGATTTGGTTACTTCACCCAATCCTTGTATTCATGTTTAAAATGCTCTACTTTAGGGGAAACCACAAACATACAGTAGCCTTGATTGGGGTTGTTTTTAAAGTAGTCTTGATGGTACGCTTCGGCTTTGTAAAACGTCTCTAAGGGTTTGATTTCCGTTACGATCGGTTTGGTAAATTTACTTGAAAACACTTTCATGGACGCTTCGGCTTCTTCTTTTTGCGTTTCGTTATGGTAAAAAATGATTGAGCGGTACTGCGTTCCCACATCGTTTCCTTGACGATTGAGCGTGGTCGGATCGTGAATCAACCAAAAGATTTTCAAAAGTGCCTCATACGAAATGATCTTAGGATCAAAGGTGATTTGCACTACCTCCGCATATCCCGTCGTGCCGCTACACACCTGTTCATACGTAGGGTTAGGCGTTTGCCCTCCCTCATAGCCGCTGATCACGTCGATAACGCCTCTTGTCTCCTCAAACACGGCTTCTAAGCACCAAAAACACCCACCGCCGAATGTCGCTTTTTCATAAACCACGCTGTTCTCCTGTGCATAAAGGATGTGAAACATGCCCACAATCAAGGCTACGACTCGGAACAATCTCATGATTCGCCCCTTTTTGGTACGATTATAACACGGTGCGCTGAAAACTTTCCTCTTACGACCGACATAATCGATTTATGTTATAATACTTCAAAAAAAGAGGTCGTATGAAACAAAAACCCTCTTTGCGCCTTGATATCCAAGAACAAACCGCTCTTGTGCTCTTGCAAGGCTCTTGGGTTAAAGAGCGTATAGCCGCTTTATGCAAAACCGATATACCGATCGCACCGTCCCAAACGATTCAATCGTACACGTTTGACTTTTCCTCTATTGCCGATTTTGATACGCACGGTATTATGCTGATTTTGCACTTCGCCAAAACATTGGAGAAACGCGGTCAAACCGTCGTTTTTCAAGGTGAAAGCCCTTCCATGCAACAACTCCTACACATTTGCAATACCCATTATCCCGTAGAAGAGATTGAAGAAAAAAAAGGCATTTTTATCCTCGATTCTCTTGAAAACGTAGGGCGACAAAGCGTCGAAGGATACCGCACGCTTGCTTCCTTTTTTTCATTTACGGGAGAGCTTACGCATGCATGTGTCGCTGCCGTTCTCAAACCGCTTTCTATCCGATGGAAAGCCACGCTCTATCACATTGAACAAAGCGGAGCAGGAGCCATTCCGATCATTTTACTGACTTCGTTTCTGATCGGTATCGTCATTGCCTACCAAGGCGCAACCCAACTTGAAAAATTCGGAGCCAATATTTTTATCGTCGAGATGGTGACGATCTCTTCCGTACGCGAATTGGCACCCTTGCTCACCGCCATCGTCGTGGCGGGACGAAGCGCATCATCTTACAGCGCGCAAATCGGCGTTATGAAAATTACCGACGAAGTCGACGCAATGCGTTCGATGGGTTTTTCACCGTGGGATTTTTTGGTATTACCTCGATTATTCGCACTGATCGTTTCGCTTCCCCTACTGGTTTTTTTTGCCGACATCGTTTCGGTTTTCGGCGGTATGGTCATCGCTTCGACCAAGCTTGACGTGAGTTTTGTCGAATTTATCGACCGCATCAAACAAACCGTCGCACTCAAGCACCTCGTGATCGGATTTATCAAAGCACCTATTTTTGGAGCGATCATCGCGACGATCGGATGTTTTCGCGGATTTCAAATCGATAGTAGTACCGAAAGCGTCGGCAAATACACGACGATTAGCGTCGTTAACGCTATTTTTTGGGTTATCGCCGTCGATGCGTTGATTTCGGTTTTACTGACGGAGATGGGATTGTGAAAGAGCGCATCGTCGTCGAAGCCAAAGATATTATTACCCGTTTTGGAGAACACACGATCCATAACGGCGTGAGTTTTAAAATCCAACAAGGCGAAATCTTCGGACTTTTAGGCGGTAGCGGTAGCGGTAAAACGACGTTACTTCGTGAGATGATCATGCTCCAAAAAATCCAAGGCGGGCAGATGAAAGTTCTAGGCGTCGACGTCTCGCAAGCCTCACACGCACAAGCACAAAAACTGATGCGTCAATGGGGTATTTTGTTTCAATTCGGCGCACTGTTTACTTCGCTAACCGTGTTAGAAAATGTTATGATAGCGATGCGCGAATATACGAATCTTCCGGATTGGATTATTCAAGAATCCGCGCATATGAAGCTTTCTATGGTAGGACTTCCGACAAAAGTCGCTACGATGTTTCCCTCCGAACTCAGCGGCGGTATGAAAAAAAGAGCGGGCTTGGCACGCGCATTAGCCTTAGATCCAAAACTGCTATTTTTGGATGAACCGACGTCGGGTTTAGACCCTAAAAGTGCGCGTGCGTTTGACGAACTCATCGCGACCTTGCGAATAACGCTCGGTATCAGCGTCGTCATGGTCACGCACGATAAAGATACGATTGAAAACGTCTTAGATCGTTTTATTATTTTGGGCAATCAAAAAGTACGGTTTGAGGGCTCGATGGAAGCATTGCGTCAAACAACCGACGAAGAGCTCAAAAATTTTTTAAATTGAGGGGAAAATGGAAAATCGCTTAAGTTATATCTTGGTGGGTCTCTTTCTGTTTGTTTTGCTGATCGGCGGAGTCGTTTCTATTTTATGGTTGGGCAACTATTCGGAGAAAGGTAACTTTAAATTTTACAAGATCTCGACGAGAGAGTCGGTTTCGGGGCTTAACGACAAAGCACCCGTCAAATTTAAAGGCGTTCAAGTCGGAGAAGTACGCGGCATCGCGATTAACCATAAAAATGCCGAAGAAGTTTTGGTCACGATTCGTATTCAAGAAGACGTTCCCGTCAAAGAAAACACCTACGCACTCATTGAAGCACAAGGCATTACGGGATTAAGCTATATTCAACTCCAAGGCGGCACGAACGATGCCAAAGAGCTGAAAACAAACTCCAATCCGGAAGAATACGCACTTATTCCTTCGTATCCGTCCACCTTTTCAAGGCTCGATAAAACCGTGACGTCTTTGAGTGAAAAAGCCGAGGTTATTTTTAGCCGTATCGAGCAGATTATGAATGATAAAAATATTAAAAATATTGAAGCTATTATTGAGAATAGTGCTAAAATCACCGAGTCAACCAGTAAAACGTTAGCCAATCTCGAAGCGCATAACAAAGAGATCAATCGCCTTTTAGCAGAATCCGTCGCTGCGGTTCAGGGAATTAAAGAGATGTCTTATTCGTTAACCCGTGCGGTCGATACGACGGGCGTCGAGACGATGAAAGGCATTAAAGACGCCTCCGTAAGCGTCAAAAACGTGATGAGCGGATTGCATCAAAAAATCGATTCGGGAGCTTTCGACGTTAAAGAGACCTTAATGCCCTTACAAAGTACCCTCTACGATTTAGAAGTCGTACTGACGGAAACAAAAGAGCTGATCGCAAACTTGAAAGACAGCCCGAGCGATCTTTTATTTAAAGCCGAGACCGTTGCTCCGGCACCTCACGAACGCTAAACCAAAGGAGTTACTATGAAAATATTTGGATTTTTGAGCTTAGTTTTCATTCTTTTAAGCGTAAGCGGTTGCAGCTTTAAAGAGACGAATCTTAAGCCTTATACCTATTCTTTGGAACCGATGGTTCACCTTACGCGCGCCAATGCTCCCACCCGCGACGTTTTAAAAATTGCGCGTATCGATGCCCCAAGCGGACTTAACAGTCGAGCAATCCTTTACAAACAAGAAGGAGCGATGCTTCCGTATAAATACGGCACATGGAGCGAAACGCCTCCTTTGAAACTTCAATACCTCATCGCCGAAGCCCTTCAAGATCAAAATCATTTTGAATCGGTTATTTCCGGCACGTCTATGGCGTCGAATAACTTAGTGCTTGAATCCGTCTTACAAAATTTCGAGGAGGTTTTTGACGCCAACGATAACTCCTATGTTTACGTCAATATTCGCTTCCGCCTCATCGATATTAAAAGCGGTAACGTACTCGGTACGACGCGTATCGCTTCGAAAAAAACCGTGACGAAACAAAACGGAGCCGAAGGAACGGTCGAAGCCTTTAATCTTGCTTCCAAAGAGGTGATCGAACAGCTTGCCGCATGGATCAATACGGTACGGTAACACGATGAAGCGTTTTTGGTATCTTCTCTTTTTGAGCGCATCGTTAGTAATTGCTAAAGCCGATTTTAGCGAGATGAGTACCGAAGAATTGATTGCCCTGATCGGCTATATCGATGGAGAAAAAGAAGAACGTTTTTACCGCGAGCTTGAAAAGCGCGTTTCACAAATGGACGAAGCCCAAAAAACACTTTACGAAAACGACCAATTTCAAAGGCGCAAAGATGCCCAAAGCCAAACTCCTACTCCTTGAAGACGATACCAATCTTAGCGAGACCGTATGCGAATTTTTAGTCTCGAAAGACTACGACGTCATACCGGTGTACGACGGTAAAGAGGCGGAAATTGCGGTTTACGAAACCCGCTTTGATCTTTTATTGCTCGACGTCAACGTGCCTTTATTAAGCGGCTTTAAGCTGCTTTCTCAGCTTCGTGCGGAGGGCAAAACGACACCGGCTATTTTTCTTACGTCGCTTAATGCGATCGAAGACGTCGAAGAGGGCTACGAGAGCGGTTGCGACGACTATCTGCGTAAGCCTTTTGCACTTAAAGAGCTTTTATTTCGCATCGAAACCTTGTTAAAACGCGAGTTTTTTCACACGCCTCAAGCACGTCTGCGCATCGATGAACATGTCGAATACGATACCGCGACGCACCAACTTTATATCGATCAAAAAATCGTGCAACTGCAAAACAAAGAAGCGAAGCTACTCAAACTTTTTTTGCAAAAAAAGAACGAAATTATTAGCCATGAAACGTTAATGGAACATTTATGGGATTTTGAGGAAAGCGGTAGTGACGAAACCCTTCGCACCTACATTAAAAACTTACGTAAAATCATAGGGAAAGAGCGCATTGTTAGTCTTAAAAAGCTGGGATACAAATTTACGCTCGCGTGAGAAAAAGACGCTTTGGTCGTTTCTTTTTCTCTATGCCTGTTTAGTGCTCATTAGCCTTTTTTTTGTTGCATTTTTATACTACGACCTTCAACGAGAGCTTTTTTTACAACATCAAAAAGAGGCCCTTTCCAACCTGACGAATGAACAAATTACGCGTTTAAAAACCTTACATGTAAACTTTGATAAAGAGCGTTTTTACCCCAGAGACGAACGATTTAACTCTGCTATCTACGACAGTGCTTTGCATGAAATTTTTTCGACGCTCAACTCCAAAAACGTCAA
>Ga0209398_1001546_pt1 | contig 11663 bp, 9 predicted proteins | sample AshMeaBigSpring_FD_184125 | JGI IMG/M metagenome (GOLD analysis project Ga0209398, IMG submission 184125) | Groundwater microbial communities from Big Spring, Nevada to study Microbial Dark Matter (Phase II) - Ash Meadows Big Spring (SPAdes)... | ecosystem: Environmental > Aquatic > Deep... | reverse complement strand
TTAGGGCGCGCGGGTGGGGCCCGGTGTGGTGTGGGCTCAGGTGCCGGTGTCGGGGGATTCCTTGAGTTGGCTGTGGCGGATATCGCGGGCTTCGGTGAGGAAGACGGCGTCTTCGCCGATATTGACGGCGAGGTCGCCGATGCGTTCGAGCGAGCGTGCGACGAGGATGAGGTGGAGCAGGTTTTCGGCGCGGCCGTTGGCGTTTTCCAGGCGACTGCTGAGGAGGGCGACGACTTCCTTGTGGGCGGTGTCGAGAACCTTGTCGCAGGATTTCAGGCTGGCCCCGAGCTCCGTGTTGGTGTCGGTGTAGGCGAGCAGGGCGTCGCGCAGGAGTTTTTCGGCCATGGTGTAGAGTGGCTCGATGATGGTGGTTTCGAGGGGCTCGGAGGACTTGCAGATTTTCTTGGCGCGCTTGGCGATGGTGACGGCGTGGTCGGAGATGCGTTCCAAGTTGTGGGCGGTTTTCATCGAGGTGATGACGAGCCGCAGGTCGGAAGCGACCGGGTGGAAACGGACGAGGATGTCCATGCCCTGCTGGTCGATTTTGACTTCGAGGTCGTCCACATCCGAGTCATCGCCGATGACCATGCGGGAGAGGTCGAGGTCACGGGTGAGTAGTGCCTGGATCGCGCGTTCGAGGTTCTGGCGGGTGAGGCTGGCCATCAGGAGGACCTTGTCCTTGAGGCCGGTCATGGCATTGTCGATCTCGTGGAAAATGTGGGGTTGGTTCATGGGAGTATTGGGGAGTGGATTGGATCAACCGAAACGGCCAGTGATGTATTCTTCGGTTTTTCTGACGCGGGGATTGGAGAACATGCGCTTGGTATCGGAAAACTCGATCAATTCGCCCATGTAGAAGAAGGCGGTGCGGTCGGAGACGCGGGCGGCCTGCTGCATGTTGTGGGTGACGATGACGAAGGTGTAGTCGTGTTTCAGATTCCAGATGAGTTCCTCGACCTTGGCGGTGGCGATGGGATCGAGCGCGCTGCAGGGCTCGTCCATCAGGACGACGAGTGGTTTGACCGCGATGGTGCGGGCGATGCAAAGGCGCTGCTGCTGGCCGCCGGAAAGGCCGAGGGCGGATTCCTGGAGGCGGTCTTTGACTTCGTCCCAGAGTGCGGCGGACTTGAGGCTTTCCTCCACGGTTTGGGCGATCACGGTTTTGTTGCGCTCGCCGCGCATGCGCAGGCCGAAGGCGACGTTTTCGAAGATGCTGGAGGGGAAGGGGTTGGATTTCTGGAACACCATGCCGACATCGCGGCGGAGTTTCACGACATCCACCGAGGGGTGGTGGATGTTGATGCCTTCGACGAGGATTTCGCCGTGGGTGATGCGGGTGCCGATGATTTCGTCGTTCATGCGGTTGATGCAGCGCAGCAGGGTGGACTTGCCGCAGCCGGACGGGCCGATGAAGGCGGTGACCTCGTTTTCCTTGAGGTCGAGGGTGATGTCTTTCAGCGCTTGGGAGGAGCCATAACTGAACGACACGTTGCGAATTTCCACGGCGGCGGTGGAGGTCGGGGCGGTGACCGGTTTTTCCAAAAGATCGGGCATGGGGGTGGTGGGTCGATCAGCCGAAAGCGCCGGTGATGTAGGCTTCGGTTTGTGGGTCCTTGGGGTTTTCGAAAACCTGGAGAGTGTCGCCGTATTCGATCAGCTTGCCGAGATACATGAAGGCGGTTCGGTCCGAGCAACGCGTGGCCTGCGACATGTTGTGGGTGACGATGACGATGGTGAACTTTTTCTTCAGTTCGGTGATGAGTTCCTCGATTTTCAGGGTGGCGAGCGGATCGAGGGCGGCGCAGGGCTCGTCCATCAGGACGATGTCCGGTTCGGTGGCGATGACGCGGGCGATGCAAAGCCGTTGTTGCTGACCACCGGAGAGGCCGGTGGCGCTGGTGTGGAGGCGGTCCTTGACCTCGTCCCACAAGGCGGCGTTGGTCAGAGCCTTTTCGGCGGCGTCATCGAGCTCGGCGCGTTTTTTCACACCGGCGATGCGGAGGCCGTAAACGACGTTGTCGTAGATGGATTTGGCGAAGGGATTGTATTTCTGGAACACCATGCCCACACGGCGGCGGAGTTCCTGGAGGTTGAGATCCTCACGATGGATGTCGATGCCGTGGATGTGGATGGAGCCGGAGGTGACGTGTGCGCCGGGAATGCGGTCGTTGATGCGGTTGATGCAGCGGATGAGGGTGGACTTGCCGCAGCCGGACGGGCCGATGAACGCGGTGACCTGGCGGTCGGGGATGTCCAGCGTGACGTCATGCAGCACCTGTTTCGCGCCATAGGCGAAGTTCACGTTGCGGATCTGGATCGCAGTGCCCATGGTGGTGGAAAGTTCTGGGGAGGAAGTTACCATTTGAGTTTGCGGCGCATTTTGGCACGGAGAACCATGGAGCCGAACGAGAGGACGGCGACGAGGATGAGGAACACGAGCACCGATCCGTATTGGGCGCGCTGGGTGTATTCGGAATTCGGGATGCGGGCGGCGAGGGTGTAGATGTGATAGGGCAGCGCCTGGACCTGGGAGGAGAGGATGCCGAAGGGATTGCTCAGGCCCTGCCAGGGGAAGTCGTCTTTCGCGGCGACGGCGGCGGTGAACATGATGGGCGCGGTTTCCCCGGCGACGCGGGTGATGGCGAGCAGCGAGGATGTTAGAATTCCGGGCAGCGAGTAGGGCAGCACGCATTTCCGGATGGTCTGCCAGCGGGTGCCGCCCATGGCCAGCGAGGCGTCGCGGAAGCCCTGGGGCACTGCGCGCAGCGATTCCTCGGAGGCGGTGATGATCACGGGCAGGATCATGCAGGCGAGCGTGGCGCAGCCGGCGATGAGCGAGGAGTTCCAGCCTTGGAAGCTGAGCACCCAGTCGTTGATGAACAGCGGAATGGTCAGCAGCGAGCGGTCCGAGGGCGTGGATGTGATCACCGGCACGGCGAGCACGAAGACCGAGAAACCGAAGAGTCCGAAGACGATCGAGGGAATGCCCGCGAGGTTGAGAATGGCCAGGCGGACGGCATGGATGAACGGGCTTTGTTTGGCGTATTCCGCCAGATAGATCGCGGCGCTGACGCCGAAGAACAGCGCGAGGATGATCGAGCCGACGGTGAGCAGCGCGGTGCCTGCGATGGGGCCGGCGATGCCGCCGCCGGAGTAGGAAAAGGTTTGTTCGTTGTAGAGGTTCTCGCCCTGGTGGGTGCGGACGTACTCGCTGTATTTCGATGCGGGAAGTTGGTGGCGCGTGCCCTGCGCGTCGTCGAACACGTGCAGCGTTTCGTTTTTCGCGGTGAGGAACTCGGTGTCCACGAACGGGAACTTCGAGGTGAAGATCGCGGGCGCTCCATCCATGATGATTTTCGCGAAGAGCAGCACGGCGATCAGCACGATCAGATAGGTGATGCCGCCAAGCAGGCTGCGAACGAGGATGTCCTTGAAGTATCCCTTCGGCAGTCCTTTGCGGATGAGTTTTTCAGGATCGAACATGGGAGGTGAAATCACTTTTTGACCCGGTTCACGAAATGGTGGGCGGTGGCGTTGATGCCGAGCACGACCACGAAGAGCAGGATGCCAACCACGAAGAGCGCGCGGTAGTGGACGCTGCCGAGCGGCACCTCGCCGAGTTCCTGGGCGATGATGCCGGTGAGCGTGTGGGTGGGTTGGAAAAAGGTGCCGAGTCCGGCGGTGAAATCAGGGATCTTGATGCGGTTGCCTGCGACGAGAAGCACGACCATCGTCTCACCGATCACGCGGCCGAAGCCGAGCAGGATGGCGGCGAGGATGCCGGAGAACGCGGCGGGGATCATCACGCGGAAGGTGGTTTGCACGCGGGAGGCACCGAGCGCTTCGGAAGCCTCGGCATAGGCGGAGGGCACGTTGTTCAGTGCATCCTCGGCGAGCGAGAAGATGGTAGGGATGCTCATCAGCGCGAGCAGGCAGCCGGCGGTGAAAATGTTGAGCCGTTCCTCGATCGGGAATCCGGGAACCCACTGGAATGCATCCATCACCGAGATTTCCCGCAGCACGGTGCCGAAGACCAGGATGCCGACGAAACCAAGCACCACCGAGGGAATGGCCTGGATGAACTCGATGACAGGTTTGACCAGCGATTGTTCGCGGCGGGCGGCGAATTGATTGACGTAGATGGCGGAGCCGATGCCCACCGGGATGGCGATGACCAGCGCGACGATGGCGATCATCAGCGAGCCTGTGGCCAGCGGAAGAATGCCGTAGAAATCCTGCCACTCACCGCCGGTGATCCAGTCCTTGCCGGTGAGGAATGAGATGAAGGCATCCGAAAGCGGGACCGGATCGGTGTGTTTCCAAGCGTTGATTTTCTGCGGAGCGGCGTCGAGGTCGGCGAGGAAGACTGGCCAGGCGCTGTGGGCGGCCTTGAGGAGGCGCTTGGCATTGGAATCGCTGAGGGATTCGGGGAGTTGTTTGAAGAGATCCTGGGATGCCTTTTTCAGTTCGGCATGGAGGCGGATGCAATCCGGCCTGCGCTCGAGCAAGGCTTGGATTGGCGTTTCGATGTCCGGTTTTTCCGCGAGCGCGGCCTGGGCCTCGGCCAACAACTTCTCGCGTTCGGCGGGATCCTTTTCGTTGGAGGCGGCGGCGAGCAGGGTCTTGCGGTCTTTTTCGAGGATGTCCGCGTTCTGGAGCTTTTCCTTGGTGGCGGTGACCGACTCGGTCATCTCCATGATCGCGCCGCCGAGGTCCGCACCGGCGGCTTCGAAGGTGTCGATGGTGGCGCGGTAGGCTTGGAGCGGCTCCGAGTTTTTCTGTTGGGCGGCGGCGAATTCCCCGGCGAGCGCGGTGACCAGCGGCGGGTCGTCGGTGGCTTCGGCCGGGCGGTTGCGCAGGGAGTCGATGAGTTGCTTGCGCTCTTCGGCGGTGAGGTGCGGTGTGGGCAGGGGTTTTTCGAGGGCTTTAGCGCGTTGGTTTTCGAAATTGGCCCGCAAGGTGGCGAGCATGCCCGTGCTGCCGTCGGTCTCGGCCTGGGGATTGTTCAGGATCAGATCGCGGGTGGGGGCGATTTGATCGGTGAAGGCGTTGAAAAGCGCGCTGGCTTCCTGGGAGCGGCGCAATTCGCGGGCGCTCTTGCCGTTGATCTCGGCGAAATACGCGCGGTTGAGGAGACTGGTGAGTTGCTCGTGGGCGGTGAGGTTTTTCCGCGAGATATCGACGAATTCGAGGCCGGCGATGCGGTAGGTTTCGAGTTCGCGGCGGTATCCGGGGAAGAAGCCGAGGCCTTCCTTGAGCAGGAAGACGATGATCAGGACGAGGATGACGATGGTCAGCCCGGCATTGGAGGCGAAGAAATATTTGATCAGCCGCTCATACGAGAAACCCCGGCGCCGGAAGCGGTGGTTTGCGGGTGGAATCGAAGGATCTTCGGAAGCCATTGTGCCTGGCGAAGTGGAGGAGGATTGACGGCGTTTGGCAAGAAAATGGGCACCGCCGAACGAGCCAGCGATGCCCATTGAAGCAACAACCTTGAATTCAGATACGAAACAATCAGTTCGGGATGAAACCGACCTTCTGGACGATCGCCTGTCCGGCGGGGGACTTGACGAAATCCAGGAAAGCCTGCGCTTCGGCGGTCGGTTTGTCCGGAGCGTAGAGGTAGCAGAGGCGGGCGTAGGCGTATTTCTTCGCGTTTGCGGCGACGGGTTCGACTCCGTCGATGGTGAGCGCCTTGGTGCCCGGGGTCTTCGAATAGGCGAGGCCGACGTAGCCGATGCCATTCTTGTTCTTGGCCACTTCCTGGGCGATCTGCTCGTTGCCCGCCATCTTGAGCGAGCTCGACGGGTAGTCGCGGCCGCCCATGGCGAGTTTCTGCCAGTCCTTGTAGGTGCCCGACGAGGTGTTGCGGGTGTAGATCGAGATCTTGCCCGGAGCGCCACCGATTTCCGACCAGTCCTTGATCTGGCCGGTGAAGATCTTGGCGACCTGGGCCTTGGTCAGGTTGGCGAGCGGGCTGTTCTTGTTGACGATCACGACGAGCATGTCGTGGCAGATCGGGTGTTCCTTGATGTAAACGCCCTTGGTGCGGCAGAAGGTGCGCTCGTCGTCCTTGACCTTGCGGGACGACATGCCGATCTGGGCGGTGCCGTTGGCGAGGGCGGGGAAGGCGGTGGTGGAGCCTTCGGCGGCGATTTCGAATTTCACCCCCTTGTTGCCGGCGGCCTTGAAGGCCTCGGCGAGTTGCGGGACGAGTTTGGCACCGAGGGTGTCACTGCCCTTGAGGCTGAGGGTTTGCGCGCCGGTCATGGAAATGAGGGCGGCGGTGGCGATCAGTGTGCTGATGGCTTTCATGTGTTTGGTTTAGTGGGATGGGTTGGAGGAATCAGAACGAGAAGCGAAGGCCGCTGAGGAAGGTGTAACCGTCGTAGGAGGCGGTCTGGTTCTTGCCGGGCAGGCCGCCGTCCATCATGGAGTATTCGATGCCGTTCATGATCTTGAGCTTGTGGCCGTAAAGGTAGTAGTTCAGGCCGAGGTAGAACGAGGTGTAGCTGTCGCCGTTCGGGATCACGCTGGGAGCCCAGCGCTCATAGCGGCCGGGAACGGCGAGATTGGTGGTGGCGGGAGTGGATCCGTTCTTCGGCTCCACATCGCCGCTGGTGGCCCACTGGAACCGGCCGACAAGTTGAAGGCCGTCCGCGATGAAGTAGGACGGGATGATGGTGAGGCCGAACACGTCGGTCTGGTTGACCGCGGTGTTCTTGCCGGCCACCTCGGCCGTGCCCTCGAAGCCGAAGCCGTAGAGGAGTTCGGTGGTGAGTCCGAAGCGGCCGTGGGTGATGTCGTTGGTCAGGGCGATGGAGTCGGTGAAGGATGGCGAGCCGCTGGCGAAGAAGTTGTTGCTGTTGCTCTCCCTGTAGCCGGGCTCCGAGTTGTGCATGTAATGGAACGAGGCCACCGCGGAATCCAGGCTGGCCTGCGACGAATAGTCGTAGCCGATCTTGCCGAGGATGACGGCGCCCTGGTCGAAGGACGAGAATTCGCGCACGCGGTCGCTGCCGTAAACGCCGAGCTCGTAGAGCCAGTGTTCCCGGATGCCCTTGCCATTGACCCACGCGCCGGTGAGTTCGCCCGGGAAAAGGAGGTTGGAAACCAGCGTGCGTTCGAAGGTGAGGATCTCCTTGGAGGAGATTTCCTGCTCGCGGCCGAACTTCACCTTGGTCTTGCCGACGGAGACGTTGAGGGTGTCGCTCGGCGCGTAGGTGACGTAGAGGTCGTAAATGTCGCGGTAGAGGTCATCCACGCCGGAGGTGGTGTCCACGTCGATCTGGCCCTCGAACTTCCAGTTCTGGTACCACTTCGATTTGAATCCGAAGCGCGCGCGGCGGGCTTCGAACTGGTCGCCCCAGACGGTCTGCTCGTTGGCGGCGCTGCCGCGTTTGAAGTCCTCGATATCGAAGTGGCCGCCGGCATGGCCGTCCGCGTATTGCACCTGGAGGCGGCCTTGGAGCGAGAATTCCTGGAGGATGGGGTTGTTGTCGTCTTTGTAGAGCGTGAAGGCGGACCAGGCGCGGTCCCACGCGGTCTCGCCGGTCAGTTTTCCGAGCAGGAGGCCGGTGGCGGTGCCGGACGCGGCGGCGGGTTCTTCGGTTCCGGTTCCGGATGAGAGCTCGGTTCCGGCCTGGGCGGAAATGCAGCCAAGCAGGCTGGACGCGAGCAGGGCACGTTGGATGGATTTCATCGGTTGCATGATGTGTGGATGGGTGTGCTGGGCACGGCGCATGGCTAACGGGCGACGAGCGCCCTCCAGAAGTTGGATCGTGTGACGAAACTGTCACATTCGGCGGCGGAATTCCCAGCCTCCCGTGACGGAATTGTCGCAATCCTTCAAGTCATTGGTGAAAAGCGCTTTGCGATTTTCCTTCGGGTTTGTGAAAAATGAGGCAGGGGCCGCAGTTGTTTCGGGTCCGGCCCGGGAAAGACGTCCTGGAAATGGCGATTTTGTCACAAAGCTGGTTTTGCGGCGGGCTTCCGGATGCGGGCAATTCGTGGGTCGGGACGGTCTCTCCCGGCCCGCAACCCCAGTTCCGATCATGAAATCAACCACCATCTGCCTCCTCGGTGCCCTGTGCGCCGCGCTTCCCTTGACTGCCGACGAATCGCATATCGATCCGGCTCTGCCGGATTACCAAGTGGTCAGCGGGGTTTCTGGGAGCCTCAACTCCATCGGCTCGGACACCTTGAACAACCTGATGACCTTGTGGGCCGAGGGCTTCAAGAAGTCCTACCCGAACGTGAACATCCAGATTGAAGGCAAGGGCTCCTCGACCGCGCCACCGGCCTTGATCGAGGGCACCGCGCAGATCGGGCCCATGAGCCGGCCGATGAAGGCCGAGGAAATGGACGCCTTCGAGAAAAAATACGGCTACAAACCGACGGAGGTGAAGGTGGCCATCGACGCGCTGGCCGTGTTCGTCCACAAGGACAACCCGCTCAAGGGCATCTCGATGAAGCAGGTGGACGCAGTGTTTTCCAAGACCCGCAAGCGTGGTGGCGAGGATCTCACCGACTGGGGCCTGCTCGGCCTGGATGCATGGAAGGGCCGCTCGATTTCGCTCTTCGGCCGGAACTCGGCATCCGGCACCTATGGGTTTTTCCAGGAGCACGCCCTGATGAAGGGGGACTTCAAGCCCACCGTGAAGGAACAACCCGGCTCCTCGGCCGTGGTCCAAGGTATCGGCGCGGATCCGTATGCGATCGGATATTCGGGCATCGGTTACAAAACCTCCGGCGTGCGGGCCCTGCCCGTCGCCGGTGACGACGGGCAGTTCTTCGAGGCCGATTATGACAACGCTCTCAGCGGGGACTATCCGCTGGCGCGCTTCCTCATGGTTTACGTGAACAAGAAGCCCGGACAGGCGCTGGATCCTTTGACGCTGGAGTTTCTGAAATTCGTCCTCTCCAAGGGTGGCCAGACCATCGTGGAGAAGGACGGCTACTACCCGATGCCCGCGGAACTGGCGGCCGAGGTGGTGGCTTCGCTTTCCAAGTGACTCGAATCCCGGCGCGGCGGCGCGGCTGCCGGAGCTGATTTTCCCCGAGCCGATGCCGGAAAGCCGACCAGCCCCCGATCCCAGGCGCTTTGAGGTGTCGCGCGCGACCCTTTGGTTCGACCGATTCATGGGTTGGCTGATCCGTTTCGGCGGGGTGGGCGTGATTCTCTCGGTTTTCGGCATCTTTTACTTCGTCGGCAAGGAGGTGCTGCCCTTGTTCCGGAGTGCCAGGATCGAGCCGGCGGGCGGGGTGGCCGCGCGGACCGCTCCCATGGTACTGGGCGTGGACGAGTGGGGCGGCCTGCCGTTTTTCTATGATGGCGGGGAGAAGGTGGTCTTCGTGGACCTTGCGGACGGCAGCCGACGCGAGATCGCCATTCCCGGCATGGCGGGCGTGAAGGTGACGGCGGCAAGCTATGACGCCTCGCACCAGCGGGTGTCCCTCGGGTTGGAGGATGGCCGGGTGGGCTCGTTCGTCGTCGAATACGAGAGGAAATTCGAGGGCGGCGGGAAATCGATCACCGAGCCATCGGTGAGGCCGGAGCCGTGGTTTCCGCTCTCCAAGGGCGAGGGAGCGGTGACGGCGGTGAGTTACGGTGATTCCGGCGCGGGCCGGGTGATCGCCGCCAAACGGGGCGCGGGAGCCTCCGCCACGGTCTCGCTGCTGCGTCTCGGCATGAAGCGCGGCCTGATCGGCGCGGGAAAACTCTCGTTGCTGGGCGAGGAGGAGATCACCGGCTCGCTGTCCTCGGAGCCGCGGCTCGTGCGGGCCTCGCAGAACGGTGCGATGGTGCTGGTGGCCTGCGCCGATGGCGAGGTGGACTATTTCATGGCGGACGCCTCGGGCGTCTCGAAGCGGCAGGCGTTCCGGCCGTTCGGGGACAGCCCGCCGCGGCAGATGGATTTCCTGTTCGGCGGCGTGTCGGTGATTGTCACTTCACAGGACGGCAGGCAGGAGCAGTGGAGCCTGTTCCGCGCGGATCAGGCCGGGGAGCGTTTGTTCGGCCGGACCAAGGCCTTCCCCCGGCTGGGTGAGGGAAAGATCGTCTTCGCGGCGAGCCAGCGGAACCGGACTTTCCTGACCGGAGCCGGCCGCGAGCTTTCCACCCGCCACAGCACCTCGGGCGCGGTCCGCTGGGAGGGCACGGCCGACATCGAACCCGCGGCCGCCGCGCTGGATGCCAAGGGCGAGCATTTCATCATCGCGGCGGAGGACGGCACCGCCCGCCGCTTTGCCATCCATGACCCGCATCCGGAGGCCGGCTGGCGCGCTTTCTTCTCCAAAGTCTGGTATGAGGGCGGCTCCGGGCCGGTCTATCAGTGGCAGTCCACCGGCGGCTCCGATGACTTCGAGCCGAAATTCTCGCTGGTCCCGCTGGTCTTCGGCTCGCTGAAGGGCACGGCCTACGCGCTGCTCTTCTCGGTGCCCGTGGCGCTGCTCGCGGCGGTGTTCTCTGCCGCGTTCCTGCCGCACGGAATCAAGAGGGTGGTCAAGCCGACGATGGAAATCATGTCCTCGCTTCCATCCGTGGTGCTCGGCTTCCTCGCCGGGCTGTGGCTGGCCCCCATCCTCGAAACCCGCGTGCCTTCGGTGATGGCCATGACCGCGGTGGTTCCGCTGGCCGTTCTTCTCGTCGGCTATGCCTGGTGCCGTCTGCCCATCAGCCTCCGCAACCGCTTCGAAGGCGGCAGCGAGTGGTGGATCGTGTTGCCCTTTCTCGCGTTGGCCGGCTGGGCCGGTTGGGCCTTGGGACCTTTCCTGGAATCCTGGCTCTTCGTGTACAAGGACCCGGCAAGCGGCCGCGAGATCGCCGACTTCCGCCTCTGGTGGCCGCAGGCGACCGGCATCTCCTTCGAGCAGCGCAATTCGCTGGTGCTCGGATTCATGATGGGCTTCGCGGTGATCCCGGTGATTTTCACCATCGCCGAGGACGCCCTCTCCAACGTGCCGAAGTCCCTGACGGCCGCCTCCGCCGCACTCGGCGCGAACCGCTGGCAGGTCGTCTGGACGGTCATGCTGCCGGTCGCCTCGTCCGGGATCTTCTCCGCCCTCATGATCGGTTTCGGCCGCGCCGTCGGCGAGACGATGATCATGGTCATGGCCACGGGCAACACGCCGGTCACCGAGTGGAATCTCTTCAACGGCATGCGCACGCTCTCCGCGAACATCGCCGTGGAGCTGCCCGAAGCGCCCGTCGGCTCCACCCATTACCGCACCTTGTTCCTCGGGGCGATCGTGCTGTTCATCATGACCTTCGTCATGAACACCGCCGCCGAGCTCCTCCGCCAGCGCCTCCGGGAGCGCAACAAGATCGTCTGACCGATGCCGCCCGCGCCCGCCACTCCAGCCACGCCCTTCGAGACCACCGGCCGCTCTCGCAAGGGCGAGCCGTGGGTCTGGCTCACCGCCGCCGGCCTCACCATCGGCGTGGCCATGGCGCTGGGCCTGTTTTTCCTCATCCTGATCAAGGGGGCCTCCTCGTTCTGGCCCCGCCGCATCGATCTGATGGAAATTTCCTCCGTCGGGAAAACCGAGGTCGTCGCCGGCTACATCACCCAGGAAACCGGGCGCCGCGCCATGGACGGCACCGTGCATGAGGAGATCCAGATCTTCCGCGGCAACAAGGATCTCAACGGCGAGGCCTTCAG
>Ga0209398_1001544_pt1 | contig 11664 bp, 12 predicted proteins | sample AshMeaBigSpring_FD_184125 | JGI IMG/M metagenome (GOLD analysis project Ga0209398, IMG submission 184125) | Groundwater microbial communities from Big Spring, Nevada to study Microbial Dark Matter (Phase II) - Ash Meadows Big Spring (SPAdes)... | ecosystem: Environmental > Aquatic > Deep... | reverse complement strand
CGCTGATCGGCTCCTTCCGCCTGCTCCTGCGACCCGCAACCCGCGTGCAGGCGCCCGAGGGACTCTTCCCGGCCGGGGCCGCGTTGCACACCCAGATCGAGGACCCCTTCGGCCATGTCTGGATGCTCCAGCAGCACATCGAGGATGTTACGCCCAGGCAGATGCAGAAGCGGCTCGAAGTGATGATGGCTGCAATAAGCAATGGGCAGGCGAAACGGCCTGCAAGGAAGAAGGGCTGATCCCATGACCAAGGAAAACTGCGGCGAGCGCTTCACCGGCCACGGCCTCGAGTGGAAGCCCGCAAACCTGTCACCGACCGAGGCGCAGCTCGCCACGCAATGGGTCGAGCAGAGGATCGACCGGCGCTCCATGGCCACCAACAAGGATCGCGTCGAGGACGTGCGCGACGCCATGTGGCAGCTCGAGCGCGATGGCCAGATCGTGGTCCACCGCGTCACGGACGCGCACCAGCCGGTCACGGTGAAAACGCTCTACGGTTGGGACAAGAAGATCCCGACCACCGCGCTCTGGCACCACAAGAGCTGCGGCCAGTGCGGCAACATCCCCGGCTATCCGGTGTCGCTGCTCTGGCTGCAGAACAGGCTCGGCACCGACTACCTCGACGAGACCGACCAGACGTCCTGCACGGCCTGGAACTATCACGGCTCCGGCATCGGCAACCTCGAGAGCCTCGCCGCCGTCTTCCTGCGCAATTTCCACCAGGCCTACGTCTCGGCGAAAGCCCACGGCGGCGCGGCCGGGCACTACTACCCGCTGGTCCACTGCGGCACGAGCTTCGGCAACTACAAGGAGGTGCGCCAGTACCTGATCCACTCGGCAAAGCTGCGCGAGAGCGTGACCAAGATCCTCGGCAAGCTCGGCCGCCTGGTCGACGGCCGCCTGCTGATCCCCGAGGAGGTCGTCCACTATTCCGAGTGGCTGCACGTCATGCGCCACCGGATCGCCAACCACCAGGTGATCGATGCATCACGCGTGCGCGCGACGATCCATCCCGCCTGCCACGTCTACAAGATGGTGCCGGAGGACGCGATCTACGACGACAGCGTGCTCGAAGGAAACCGCGTCGCCGTCTCGACCGGGCTGATGCAGGCGCTCGGCAGCCAGGTGATCGACTACAAGACCTGGTACGACTGCTGCGGCTTCGGCTTCCGCCACATCATCTCGGAGCGCGAGTTCACCCGCTCCTTCGCCATCGACCGGAAAATCCGCGTCGCCGTCGAGGAGGCCAAGGCCGACGTGATGATCGGTCACGACACGGGTTGCATCACCACGCTCGACAAGAACCAGTGGATCTCCAAGGCACAGGGGGATGGTAAGGCCGTCGAGCTTCCGGTGCTCGCCGACTGCCAGTTCGCGGCGCTGGTGTGCGGCGCCGACCCCTACAGAATTGTCCAGACGCACTGGCACGCCTCGCCGATCGAGGGACTGCTCGAGAAGCTCGGCATCGACTGGCGCAAGTCGAAAGAGGAGTTCGAGGCCTACCTCGCGCAGATCCAGACCGGCACCAAGCCCGACCAGCTCTACGACCCGCGCCTGCGGCTCACCTCCGGCCCCGGCTTCAAGCCGGTGACGCGGCAGGTCATCCCGCCGCCACCGGTTTGAATTCGGGGTCAGACCCGGCGGGTCAGGCGCCGGGCACCGGAGCCGACCCATCGAAGCGAGCAAATCGAGCGTCGAGTGTGATGCGCGACACGAATGCAAATGCAGAATTCCCTGTCGCCGCTGGTGCTGACTGGCGCTTGGTTGGGTCAACTCCACAGAGCTTGATCCCGGCTGCATGTCAACGGGGAAGACCCCGGCTCTGCGCAGCTCGCCACGGTCGTGTCGAGCCGCTTCGGCCGGCGATGCAAACTTTTTGGTTGCGAGCGGAGCGACGCAGAGCGGTGCTCGGCTCGCAACCTGTCCCAACCGCCGTCCCGGCCAAGCGACGCACCGGCGTCGCGCGAGCCGGTACCTTCCCCATGAGATCCGAGCCTCAGCGCCGGCCAATCCGGTGGCCGCGCCGCGCCCCTGCGAAGGCCCGCTTGCAATGGGCAGCAGCGGTACTCGGCCTCTTGCTCATGACGACTTCTGCCGCGGTTGCCACCGAAAGCACAGAACTGGGCCGGCGGGTTCTCGCTGGCCTCGGCGCAGACCGCGCCGACGTGCGCGCCTGCCTCGGCGAGCAGGTGGCGGCCTCGCCCGACCGCGCGGCCGAGGTGCAGCGTCTCGATGACGTGCTCGCTTGGCTGTCGACGCCCATGTCACGCGCCAGCGCCGAGGCGTTTCGCGAGATACTCGCACGCTTCAACCACGAGCGCCGGATCGACACCGCCGAGCTCGCGACGCTGACCGCCGGCAGGCTCGTCCCACGCCACGTCTCGACCTACGCACGTGTCGCGCGCGCGCTCGACGCCGGCCATGACCCGCGGATCGTTTTCTGTGGCCTCAAGGAGGCGTCATGATCGGGATCGACAATCTCTGGCTGTTCGTCGCCGCCGGCCTCCTGCTCAATGTGACACCGGGCCCGGATTTTGCGCTCGTCATGGGACGCAGCTTGCAGATGGGCGTCCGTGGCGGGATCGCGGCGGCCCTCGGCGTCGGCGCGGGCGCCCTCGTCCACATCCTGGCCGCCGCGCTCGGGCTGTCGGCCGTGCTTGCCACCTCGGCGACGGCATTCACGATCGTAAAGCTCGCCGGCGCGGCCTATCTCGTCTGGATCGGCGCGCGGATGCTGCTGAGCCGCGCCGCTCCCGGTAGGGAGGAGGCGGCCACACCCGCGCCGGCGACGCTCCGCGCGGTGTTCCTGCAGGGCATGCTGACCAACGTGCTCAATCCGAAGGTCGCGCTGTTCTTCCTCGCCTTCCTGCCGCAGTTCATCGCGCCGGACGCTCCATCGAAGACCGCGGCGTTCATCACGCTGGGGCTGATCTTCAACACCACCGGCACGCTCTGGAATCTCGCGGTCGCCTGGCTCGCCGCGCGCATGTCGGCGGTGCTCGGCGCCGGGACCTCGCTGCGCATAGGGCTCGACCGTGTGCTCGGCGCGATGTTCGTCGCGCTCGGTGCGAGGCTTGCCGTTCTCCAGCGGACCCCATGACATGACCCTCCCCATCCTCATCGTCGGTGGCGGGCCCGCGGGCCTGGCGGCCGCCTATGCGCTGGCGCAAGTCGGCCGGCCGAGCGTGCTGGTCGAGAAAATGGACCGGTTCGGCGGCGCGCCGATCCTGTCCGGCTACGCCAAGCTCGTGCCATCGGGGCTCTGGGCGAAGGACGCCATCGGCGGCATGGTCACGCGGGTCGAGGCCGACGGGCTCGTGACGCGCAAGCTTGCGACAACCGTGAAGACATTCGACGGCGCACCAGGGGCGTTCCGCGCAACCCTCAGCGACGGCACGGCGGCCGACTGCGGCGCGGCGATCCTGGCGACCGGCTTCACGCACTTCGACAGCGTCAACAAGCCGGAGTGGGGTTTCGGCACGTTTCCCGACGTGGTGACGACGACCCAGGTCGAGCAGATGATCTCGTCGGGCACGGGCGTGCGCTGCCCTTCGGACGGGCGCAAGCCGAAGCGCGTCGCGATCCTGCTCTGCGTCGGCAGCCGCGACCGCCAGATCGGCCGCGAGTGGTGCTCGAAGATCTGCTGCACGGTCTCGGCCAACATGGCGATGGAAATCCGTGAGGAGCTGCCCGATTGCCACGTCTACGTCTACTACATGGATATCCGAACCTACGGCCACTACGAGACGGACTACTACTGGCGCTCGCAGGAGGAGTTCAAGGTCAAGTACATCAAGGCGCGGATCGCCGAGGTGACGAGCGACGGGCGCCAACTCATCGTCAAGGGCGAGGACACGCTGGTGAAGCGGCCGATCACCATCCCCTTCGACATGGTGGTGCACGCCATCGGCATGGACCCCAACGTCGACAACATGACGCTCGCGGCCGTGTTCGGCGTCGACCTGCACAAGCACGGGTACATCGCGAGGAAAGACACCTACGGCGTGATGGGCGCGACCTCGCGGGCCGGTGTTTTCGTCGCCGGTGCCGCGATCGGCCCCGAGACGATCGACGACTCGATCGCGCAGGCGAACGCGGCGGCGCTGTCGGCGCTGGCCGTGGCGCGGGGCGAGGCGAGAGTGGCAGCGGAGTGAGATTGATGGCTTGGCGTGCGCCACACCGATCATTGTCATCCCGGGCCTTGTGCCCGGGGTCCACGCGGCAACGATCGCCACACTCTCATGTTTGGCCAGTAAAGCCGGTACGACTATTCTCCCGACTCGCTGCGCCATGGGTCCCGGGCACAAGGCCCGGGATGACACCTGGGGGGTCGGCATGAGCGTCGCCCTCCTCGCAACTGCGACCGTGCGCCCTCCCCTCCACCTCTCCGGCGCGAAGCTGCGCGCCGCGTTCGAGGCGGCGGTGCGGGCGGCCGAGCCGGTCGGCGGCGTCGAGAGCTTCGTCGCGGCGCTCAAGCTCAAGTCGCAGGTGTTCGAGGAGCGGCTCGGCGGCGGCCGCGTGGGCGACCTGACACTCGCCGCGTTCGACGAGATCCGGCCCCTGATGGCGACCGTGCGTCGGCGCATCGGACCGCTCATTGCCGAGCGCGGCTGGTCGCGCGTGCACCGCGCGATCGCCGCGCTGCTCGACAACGCGACAGTGCCAGGAACGGCGGATCAGCGGATCACGGCTTTCGAAACGGCGCTTTCTCTTGGTTCTTCTCCTCCCCCCCTGCGGGGGAGGGTCAGGGTGGGGGGAAGCGAAGACACGAACGATCATGTGACACCCCCCACCCCTAAACCCTCCCCGCAAGGGGGAGTGGGACAAATCTCGCGAACCAGCGCCGCGTGCGCCCCCCGCTTCCTGCGCGACCTCGCCGCCGAGATCCTGCATGGCGTCCACCCCGAGCACTACCCGCTGATGACGCGCTGGATGTGGGATGCTCGCGCCAACACCGGCGTGCTCCGCGAGATCTGGCACGATGCAGCGAGCGGCAGCGACGCAGTCGACCAAGTCCTGATCGACATCCCGGACACCCACGAGACGTTCCTTGCGCTGCGCGAGGAGCTGTCGCAGTTCCTCTCCGGCAACGGCATCTTCCGCGACATGATCTGGTACGTCGATCTCCTCTGCGCGCAGGTCTACGCCGGCTACATCGACGCCCAGGGCGGCGCCTGGCTCAAGACGGACTTCTCCGCCGAGGGCGACCCGCTCGAGCATACGCGGCGGATTCTGGGTCTGGATGGGGTTGGACTTCGCAATGGGGTCAGACCCCGCACCGCGATGCCAGAGAAAACAAGCGCAATTGGAGGCGCGGGGTCTGACCCCGTCGCTCGATGATGCCCATCCACGAGAAATCGCTGATCCGACCCGAGGCACTGAAGACGCATGACAACCTCGTCATCGACGGGGTCAATGTCTCGGGTCACTGGTCGACCTTCATCGCGCCGCGTGTCGTCACCGACTACAACGAGCGGCTCGAGGAGGAGATCGCGGCGATGCCCGGCGGCGCCAACATCCACCGCTGCTTCCAGTGCGGCTCGTGCACCAACGCCTGCACCGTCAATGCGATCGAGCCGCGCTTCAATCCGCGCTATTGGATTTACCTGATCCGCATGGGCTACGAGAGCGAGCTCCTGCGTGACAAGGACATCATCTGGAGTTGCGTCTCCTGCCACAAGTGCACCCACATCTGCCCGCGCGATGTGGAGCCCGAGGGCGTAATGAAGGCGACCGCGCACTGGCTGCAATTGAGGGGCTACACCCCGCCGTCCCATTCGCACATCTTCGACGAGGAGTTCACGCGCCAGGTCGTTGCGCGCGGCCGCATCGAGGACACCGAGGTGCTGCACAAGTTCCTGCGTCAAACCAAGCAGCCGCTGCTGCAGGACTGGCTGGTGGCGATCGCCCGCAACATCGCCTTGCGTCTTCCCGTCAAATGGGGACTCAAGATGGCCTGGGCGCAGCTGTTCAAGCCGAAGACCCGCGGCTGGGCGAAATCCCGCGCCGCGCTTCAAGACTACATCCACGAGGAAGAAGGGAAGCGGCGGCGCGCCTTGAGCACGGAACGCAGGCTGGGTTAGCGGAGCGCGTTGCCCACCGCCTGCGGTTCAAGAGAACTGCTGGGTTTCGGCCTTCGGCCTGACCCAACCTGCGAAGCAAGATTGTGAAGGACGACGTGATGGTCGATGTCACCGCCAAGGCCGAGAAATACCGCTCCGTCGCCTACTACCCGGGCTGCGCGCTCGAAGGCTCGGGCAACGGCTATGATGTTTCAACCCGGGCGATCGCGAAGGCGCTCGGGCTCGGGCTCGTCGACGTCAAGGACTGGAACTGCTGCGGCGCGATGGAGGTGAAGAACGTCGATCCGGCAATCCAGACCTACCTCTCGGCCCGAGTGCTGTCGCAGACGGTTCACGCGACCGGAAAGAGCGTCGTCATGGCGCCCTGCAACGGCTGCTATCACAATCTCAAGAAGGCCGAGCACGACCTCGCGCACGACCCGAAGACGCGCGCGGTGACCGAGCGGCTCTCATCGAAGTCGGGCCACAAGACCTACCAGGCGGGCGAGGCCGAGACCATCCACGCCCTCGACTGGCTCAAGGCGACGATCGGCGAGGACGGTTTGCGACAACGCACGCAGGGCAAGCTCGCCGGCCTCAAGGTCGCCAACTACTACGGCTGCATGTACGTGCGCCCGCGCAACATCTTCCCGGAGAAGGACAAGGGGCCGGGATCGGAATCGACGACGCAACCCCATTTCATGGATGATCTCCTCGCCGCGGCAGGGGCGGCCAACGTCGACTTCCCGCTGAAGACCGCCTGCTGCGGCGGCGCGCATACGCTCTCCGACAGCGACACCTCGACCAAGCTGGTGCTCAATATCCTGGAGGCCGCCGAGGCGTCGGGCGCCGACGTGATCGCGACCGAATGCCCGACCTGCCATACCGGCCTCGAGATGCATCAGGTGCGCGCCGAGAAGCGCTTCGGCCGCAAGACGCGCGTCACGATGCTCTACTTCACGCAGCTGCTCGGCCTCGCGCTCGGCATCGGGCCACGCCGCCTCGGCATCCACACCAACATCTCGGATGCCCGCGACCTGATCATCGAAAAGAGGCTGGCGTGAGCGTTCTGGAGCGGAAAGTCTGGGCGTGATAACCTGCGGCCGAGCAATGGACAACCGACCATGACCAGCCAAGCCACTATCCGCGCCCCAGCCCTGATGACCGTCGAGGAGTTCCTCGCCTGGGACGGCGGCGGCCCCGACGGCATCGCGCGCCTGTCATCGATCGAGCTCGAGCTGCCGGTCGCCGAGGTTTATCGCGATACGCTCATCGAGAGTTGACGGCGATTGGGCCGCATCGATGAGGGGATGGCGGACAATTTGGATCGGGTATCCTGCATGGAGCGCGGTTCGGGATTGATCGACGTGCACTCATTCGCCGCCATCGAGGCGCGCATCGATGCCATTGCAGGCGGGGTCGGACCCCTGGCCGAGCCGGCGCGATGCCAAACCCATGTTCCGGGCGAGGGGTCTGACCCGGTCGATGCGGCGGCCGAGCTGCTGGCGCTCGGCGAACGGGTGTTGGAGGCCTGGATCATCGCGCGCGGCAAGACACCTTCGACCGAGACCAGGGAGGGCTTTCGACTGCTCGCGCTGCACCGCCAGGGCGCGAAGGGCGAGCCTTCGTTCAATGCGTGCCGCGAGACGTGCCGCGAACTCGTCTATCACAACAATCTGATTGCCGCCGCCCCGGCGCACCCCGAAACGCCGCGGCGCCTGGTGCTCATGGCCATGGTCGCCCGCCACCTCGCGCTGTTCGTCGGCGGCAAGCTCGAGGTCGCCGGCCTCGGCGAGTTCTGCTGCTCGTCGAAGCCGTTGCGTCGAGAGGTGAATAGTAAATAGTGAATAGTGAATAGTGAATAGCCAATAGTGCCTGGGTCGATTGGCGATGCATGCGACGTGACAGCGGCCTGAAAACACGACTTGCGATTCACTATTGCCTATTGCCTATTCACTGCACTCCTCCTCGATCACGCACTCCAAGAGGTTCGCCAAGTCATGCCCATCGTCAAAGGCTGCAACCTGCCCGACCACTTGCTGTACGACGTCGACAACCACATCTGGTTCCAAGAGGTCGGCGACGGCACCATCAAGCTCGGCATGACGACGGTCGCGACCGCCATGGCCGGCCAGCTCGTCGCGTTCACGCCGAAGAAGGCCGGCCGCTCGGTCGATGCGGGCAAGAGCTGCGCGACCGTCGAGAGCGGGAAGTGGGTTGGCCCGGCCAAGAGCGCGGTCGCGGGTCAGGTCGCAAAGGTCAACGATGACCTCGTCGCCAATCCGACGCTCGCCAACACCGACCCTTACGACAAGGGCTGGTTCGTCATCCTGCAGCCGAGCAACTGGGACCAGGTGAAGCCGACGCTGACCCCCGGCGCCCAGGTCACGGCGCCGTACGAGGCGAAGATGGCGGCCGACGGTTTCGCCGGCTGCGTCTGATCCCATGGGCCCCTGGTCCGCTCTCATGCCTCGCGCATCATGATCGCTTCCATCCGCTTCATGCCGGCGATGCCGCCGGCGACGATCGCCGCGAAGGTCAGGAACGAGCCGATGGCGAGCGTCGAGACGCCGGTGACGCCCTGGCCGATCGTGCAGCCGAGCGCCATCACGCCGCCGATGCCCATCAGCGCCGCGCCGAACAGGCTGCGCCTCGTGTCGCTGACATCGGAGAAGGTCGTCAGCTTGAACCGGCCCATCGCCTTGGCGCCGATGAATGCGCCGAGGATTGCGCCGAACACCGACGTGACGCCGAAGCCCGGCATCATGCCGGCGGTGAACCGCTGCAGCCATTCGATCGCATCGGCGGTCGGGCGCACGTAGGTCAGCGAGACCGGGCTCGCCGGCTTCACCGCCATCTCGTCGTAGGCGAGCCCGGTCAGCGCCCAGCCGGCGACCGCCGCGAGCCCGACCCCGAGCCCGGCGACGATGTGCACCGGCGAGGCGCGGAAGCTGCGGTCGGCGAAGCAGTAGGCGGCGGCCGCGCCTGCGATCAGCACGGCTGCGACCAGATTGCCGGAGCGGGCGCCGAGCCCGCTGCGGCTGCCAACGAGCTCGCCGAGGCTCTGCGTCGTAAGCTTCAGCCGCCCGAGATCGAGACTCGTCGCCTGCTCGAGCCACGACCGGACGGGCCCGAAGATGCCGCCGATCGCCATGTAGGCGACGAGGCCCATCACGACGAGCGTCAGCAGCGCCCGCAGATCGCCCGCGCCGACGCGCGCGAGGTTGCGGCTCGCGCAGCCCCCCGCAAAAACCATGCCGTAGCCGAACAACGCCCCGCCCGCGATGTGTCCGACCCAATTGAGCGAGGGACCGAGGTACATCGATTTGGCGATCGGCACGACACCCGCGGCGGTGAGCAGCTGCGTCCCGACGATCGCCGTCGCGGCAGCGAGCACCCATGCGCGGAACCGGCGGTAATCACCGAACGACACGAAGTCGGAGATCGCGCCCATGGTGCAGAAGTTCGTGCGGATCACGAGATAGCCGAACGCCATGCCGATCAGCAGCCCGCCGACCGCGAGCCAACCAGCGCCACTACTTTGGACAAGATCGAGGAGTGCACCCACGGCCGGACTTCCCATGTCACAATTGCGGTTCGCATGGCCTCCCCCGATCGGCGGAGGCCTGGCCTCAAGATAGCAAATATCAGAATATTTGAATATAAGGACGATCGACCGCCACCGCTCACTCCCCGAGCGTCTCGCGGCGCCGGCGGATCGCGGGCGAGAGCAGTGCCGCCAGCAAGGCGACCGCCGCGAGCAGCAGCCCGGCGCTGATCGGCCGAGCGAGGAACACCGTCGCGTCGCCCGAGGCGATCAGCATGGCGCGGCGGAAATTCTCTTCGAGCATCGGCCCGAGCACGAAGCCGAGCACCATCGGCGCCGGCTCGACACCGATCTTGATGAAGAAATAGCCGAAGAGCCCGAAGCCGAGCATCAGCCACACGTCGAACAGGCTGTTGGAGGCCGAATAGGCGCCGATGCAGCAGAAGACGATGATCGCCGGGAACAGCATGCGATACGGCACGCGCAGCAGCGAGACCCAGAGCCCGACCAGCGGCAGGTTGATGATCACCAGCATCAGGTTGCCGATCCACATCGAGGCGATGACGCCCCAGAACAGCTCCGGCTGCTTGGTCATCACCTGCGGGCCCGGCTGGATGCCCTGGATCATGAGCGCGCCGATCATCAGCGCCATCAATGGATTGGATGGGATGCCGAGCGTCAGCATCGGCACGAAGCTGGACTGCGCGCCGGCGTTGTTGGCCGCCTCCGGCCCCGCGACGCCCTCGATCGCGCCCTTGCCGAAGCGCGAGGGATCGCGCGCGAGCTTCTTCTCGACGGCGTAGGCCGAGAACGACGGCAGTGCCGCGCCGCCGCCGGGGAGCACACCGAGCACCGAGCCGACGGCCGTCCCGCGCAGCATCGCCGGGAACGCGGCGGCGAGGTCCGCCCGTGTCGGCATCAGCCCGCTGACCCTGACCTCGAGCAAGGCGCGGTCCTGCGGCTTCTCGAGATTGTGCATCATCTCGGCGAGCCCGAACAGCCCGATGGCGATCGGCACGAAGCCGATGCCGTCGGCAAGCTGAGGGATGCCGAATGTCATCCGCGGCGCGCCCGAGTTGACGTCGATGCCGACAAGGCCGAGCAGCACCCCGATCAGGATCATCAGGATCGCCTTCCAGGTCGACCCGTGCGCGAGCACGACCGCACCGATCAGTCCGAGCACGATCAGGCTCACGGTCTCGACTGCGGTGAACTTCAGCGCCACCGCTGCGAGCGGCAATGCGAGCAACGCGATCACCACCGTCGCCACCGTGCCGGCGAAGAACGACGCGAGCGCCGCAATCGCGAGCGCTGCGCCGGCGCGGCCCTGCCGTGCCATCTGGTGACCATCGAGACATGTGATGACGGACGACGTTTCGCCCGGCACATTGACCAGGATCGACGTCGTCGAGCCGCCGTATTGCGCGCCGTAGAAGATGCCGGCAAGCATGATCAGCGCCGAAGCGGGCGCCATGCCGAACGTGAACGGCAGCAGCAGCGCGATCGTCGTCAGCGGCGAGATGCCGGGGAGTACGCCGACGAGCGTCCCGATCAGGCAGCCGGCGAGACAGAAGAGCAGGTTCTGCCACGTCAGTGCCGTCGCGAGGCCGAGCCCGAGATTGGCGATCAGGTCCATGGTGATGCCCGGCTCACCATGGCCACACCTTGAACGGCAGGCCGAGCGCCTTGACGAACAGCAGCGTCGAGAACGCCGCGACGACGAGCGCCGCGACCAGGCACTCGAGCGGCCGCAGCGGCGGCGCGGCCGCGGCCGCGACCACCATGGCCGCGATCACCGCGGCGACCAGTCCGAGTAAGGGCAACGCGATGGCAAATGCGGCACCCGCGAGCGTGATCGCGATGAGCTGGCGCCAGCCGAACGCGGGAATTGCCCGCGCGGCGGCCTTCACGCCCGCGCCGAGCTGGACAATACCGGCCGCGAGGATCGCGCAGGCGAGCGCGCGCGGCACCCAGCCCGGCCCCATGTCGGCGGCTGATCCCGATGCGAGGTCCGCGCCGGCGAAGAGCACCAGCCCCCCGACACCGAGCAGGAAC
>Ga0209398_1001543_pt1 | contig 11665 bp, 12 predicted proteins | sample AshMeaBigSpring_FD_184125 | JGI IMG/M metagenome (GOLD analysis project Ga0209398, IMG submission 184125) | Groundwater microbial communities from Big Spring, Nevada to study Microbial Dark Matter (Phase II) - Ash Meadows Big Spring (SPAdes)... | ecosystem: Environmental > Aquatic > Deep... | reverse complement strand
AACTGCTGCTAAAGTGTATGGCATTGAAGAAGCAGAAGTAACCAAAGAACAACGCTACAAAGCCAAAAGTGTAAACTTTGGAATTATTTATGGACAAGGTGCATTTGGATTAGCTGATAATTTGGGTATTTCTCGTACAGAAGCCAAAGAAATTATTGATAACTACAAAAAAGAATTTGCAGGCATTACTGAATATATGGACAATATGGTTGTTTTTGCCAAAGAAAATTTATATGTAGAAACTTTATTGGGAAGAAAACGTTGGTTAAGAGATATTACCTCATCGAACTTTACAGTAAGAGGCTATGCAGAACGAAACGCAATTAATAGCCCTATTCAAGGTACTGCTGCTGATATGGTAAAATTAGCAATGATAAAAATTCATGCAGCAATGAAAGAAGCAAAATTGCAATCGAAAATGATTTTGCAAGTGCATGATGAATTGGTTTTTGATGCGGTAAAAGATGAATTAGAAATACTGAAACCCATCATTTTAAATGGCATGAAAAACGCTTTAGAATTACCAAATGGTGTACCTGTAGAAGCTGAATTAGGTGTTGGTGAAAATTGGCTAGAAGCTCATTAATATCAAAATCATCATCAATAAAAAATCCTGCAACTATTCATAATTGCAGGATTTTTTATTTAAAGAAAATTTACTCATTTTTAATTCATCATTCTTCTCATATTATTCAAATTTCCTCCACGCATCATATTTCTAAACATTGCTGGCATTTGCTGTTGTTGACCTGCAAATTTTCGAATGTTATAGGTGAATGTAATACTGAAATAGCGTTGTAATACATTGGTTCTAATATCTTGTACAAAGTTGTTGTTTACCGTACGGCTAATACTTACATTTTGGTTAAGCAAATCGTAGATAGAAAACTTCAATTCGCCATTTTGTTTTTTAAATAAAAGCTTTGAAACACTTGCATTCCATAATGGTACATTGGTATTAAACCCACTTGCTCTACCACTGTTATAGGTATAATCAAATTCACTTCCAATTACCCAACCACCTTTAAAAGTATAGGTTGGTTCTAACGATAAGTTTTGAGAGAAGAAATTGGCATTTTGTTCTTTTTGAACAGAATATTTTACAATGTTGTAAGTAGAAGTTGCATTCACATTTAAATCTAACTTTTCTTTCCAATTCATTGTCCAACCAATCGTTTCACCAAACGTAGTATTGTAGGTGTAATTCTTTTGTTGGTTAATAAAACTCACACTTCTATCATGATTAACATTGGTGCTAAAATTCAAATTACTCTTCGGTTTTTTTAATTGAAAACCATAGTTAAAATATCCGCTTATACTATACACACCATTCGCATTTTTATAAGTAGTTAATTGATTGCCACTATTTATACCCGTTTTAAATTGTGTAATATCGTTTACTATTTTATTGCTTGTAGTGCTAATATTTAGCAAAGCAAAAATGTTTCTCATTTTAAAAATATCGAACGATGTAAAGAAAATACGTAAGCTATTGGTAAACTCTTGTGTTAAATCAGAATTACCGACTCTAATATTGGTTTGGTCGCTATTATCTGGCACGGGTTGCAATTGAGTAACACTTGGCTGATTGGTTCGTCCATTATAATTAATACGTAAGTTTTTAGTTCTACTAAAATTATAGGTAAAGTTTGCTGTAGGAAATAAGTTCACAAAATTTCTATTAATGGCATAGCCTTTTGTTCTGTTTTCGCTATTTAATGTTGCAAACTGTAAACCATTTGTAAAACCAAGATTGTATTTGGCATTCTGAATTCTGTAGCCAATAGTTGCTCTATGGCTTTCGTTCACATTTTCGAAATTATTACTTAAACTATCTACTGCAATATTATAGGTATTGGTAGTTGAATTCAGAGCAAAAGTTTGCCTATCAGAAACATTGTTTCTAAAAGAATAATTATAACTCAACTCTAATAAAGTATTTTTCGAAAGTGGCTCTGTATAAGAAAGATTACCACTTATGTTTTGTGCATCAGTCTTTGTTCTGTTGATTTGATTAATAGCTATTGAAGAAGTACTAAAATTTGTGGTAGAAATATTGCTACCATTTCCATTGTTAGCAGACCCACCTGTTGTTAGGTTTATAGAATAGGTTCTACCTCTTTTTTTAAATCGGTGTCTAAACGTTGCATCAATAGTACCATTGTAACCACTATTGCTACTTGTGGTAGTTTGTAAAATATTATTGATGTTGGTTAATTTTCCTCTAGTGGTATTGGTTGTAGTAACAGATTCATTATCTGTTTCTTGATAACTAAAATTAGGACGAACAATTAATGAATTACTACTATCGAATTGATGTTCTATATTATAATTAAATCGATGATTTTGATTTTTATTATCTGCTTTGGTTAGTTGATTGGTAAATATGGAAGAATCGCCACTAATAAATCGTTCTGTTAAAGCGTTAGATTGTCTATCAATTGCCAAATTATTATAAAAATAGCTTCCGTAAGCTTCTGTTTTTTTACCCCAAACATCTTTATAATTAATGCCACCTGCAACAGTTGTGGTAATGCCACTACTTGTGTTTCCGCCACCTAATCCTTGTATTGTATTTCCGATAGAAGCACCTGCATTTCCACCACCTCTTGCATTACCCATTGCTCCTATATTCATCGTTCCTAAAATATCTTGAACAGAAAATGCTTGTCTATTTACATTGTTTGCTTGTGCAATAATGCTCATTTGTTGGTTGCCATTAAATCTATTCAAATTCAATCCACTTTCAAAACGACCTTGATCGCCACCACCTGCCATTATTTTTCCAAAATATCCTTTTCGCTTATCTTTTTTGGTAGTAATGTTTATTGTTTTTGTACGATTACCATCATCAAAACCACTAAAAGCACTTTGATCGCTTTGGGCATCATAAATTTGAACTTTATCTACCATATCTGGTGGTAAATTTTTAGTAGCCATTTTGGGGTCATCGCCAAAAAAACGTTTTCCATCTACTAAAACTCTTGATACCGTTTCTCCTTGTGCTTTAATACTTCCATCTTTTGCTACTTCTACACCGGGTAATTTTTTTAACAAGTCTTCTACTACAGCATTGGGTTTGGTTTTAAAACTTCCTGCATTGTATTCGATGGTATCTTTTTTAATTACAATCGGACTTTGTGTAACTACTACTTCATCTAAATTTTTGGCCTGAATTTGCATGTATATATTACCAAAATCTACAACGGCATTTTCTTTTGTAACAACTAATTTTTTATAAATAGGTTGATATCCTTGAAATGAAATTTGCACAATAAAATTGCCAAACGAAATATTTTTCACTTCAAATAATCCTCCTTCTTTCGATAATCCAAACACTTCTAAAGTAGAGTCTTTTGCATCTAAAATAGTGATTGAAGCATCTTTCAAAGATTGTTTTCCAACGGTATCTATTAGCTTTCCTTTTAAAGTACCTGTGGTTTGTGAAAATCCTACTAGGGCAAACAAACAAAAAAGGGCTGTAGTGTAAAATTTATTCATATTCTTTATTCAAAAAATTCAATGCTATTGATGTGGTAATACGAAATAAAGAGCAAGGTTTGCAAATTATTTCGTTGCAAACTTGATATTTAGAAGTGTATTAATGGTAGAAATGTCGGTGAAACTGTAAAACCGATAGGTTTAAAAAAATAATGTATACTTATTCATTTTCTGTTTGGCTTTCTTCGCTTGTTTTGGTTTCATTTTCTTTTACCATATCTATAATCCAATCTTTACGCTTTAATTCGAAATTGGTACCTAAATACAATCTACGCACTTGTTCGTTTTCAGCTAATTCTTCTGCCGTTCCGTGTTTAAAAATTTTCCCTTCAATCAATAAATAAGCCCTATCACAAATAGACAGTGTTTCGTTTACATTGTGATCGGTAATTAAAATGCCAATATTTTTATACTTCAATTTGGCAACAACGCTTTGTATATCTTCAACAGCAATAGGGTCTACACCTGCAAAAGGTTCATCTAACAAAATAAATTTTGGGTCAACAGCCAAGGCCCTTGCAATTTCTGTTCTACGTCGTTCACCACCACTTAAACTATCGCCATTATTTTTACGTACATGATGCAAATTAAATTCAGACAATAAGGTTTCTAACTTGTCATGGCGTTGCTGTTTGTTTAGTTTGGTCATTTCTAAAACAGCCATAATATTGTCTTCTACACTTAATTTTCTAAAAACACTTGCTTCTTGAGGTAAATATCCAATGCCCATTTGTGCCCTTTTATACATGGGCAGTTTTGTAATGTCTACGTCATTCAAAAAAACACTTCCTTCATCTGGTTTAATTAAACCTACTACCATGTAAAAGCTAGTTGTTTTACCTGCTCCATTTGGCCCCAATAAACCTACAATTTCACCTTGTTTTACAGTAATTGAAACATGATTTACAACCGTACGGCCTTTATAACTTTTTACTAATTCAGTGGTTTGTATAGTAAGACTCAAAGCAAATTATTTATTGCAAAAGTAACAGATATAGCTAATTACAACATAGTAATAAGTTTTATCTTAACAATTGTTACACAAAAGCAATAGCTACAGTATATTGCATCCATTTAATTATAGAAATGAAAATTACAGACCATATAGCACAGTCGAACGAAACCTTAGTTTCGTTTGAGGTTTTACCGCCACTAAAAGGAAAAACAATTTCTTCTTTATACGATCATTTAGATCCGTTGATGGAATTTAAGCCGAGTTGGATAAATGTTACCTATCATAGAAGTGAAACCATGTTTAAGAAAAAACTTGATGGCACTTTTGAAAAAGTAGAGGTTCGTAAACGACCTGGAACAGTAGGCATTTGTGCAGCTATTATGAATCATTATCAGGTAGACGCTGTTCCACATATTATTTGTGGTGGGTTTAATAAAAGAGAAACAGAAGATGCATTAATTGATTTAGATTTTTTAGGAATTGATAATGTTTTGGTTTTAAGAGGCGATGCTGCTAAAAATGAAGCTAGTTTTGAACCAGAAGTAGGTGGGCACAAATTAGGAATTGAATTGTTGCAGCAAGTAATTAATATGAATAATGGTATTTATATTGATGAAGACATTAAAAATGGTGGAAAAACCAAGTTTTGTACAGGCGTTGCCGGATATCCTGAAAAGCATTTTGAAGCACCGAATTTGGAGATTGATTTAAATAGACTAAAAGAAAAAGTGGATGCAGGTGCAGAATGGATTATGACTCAGATGTTTTTTGATAATCAGAAGTTTTTCGATTTTGTAACAAAATGTAGAGAAATGGGTATTACCATACCTATTATTCCAGGTTTAAAGCCGATTACCAACAAAAAGCAATTGAGTGTTTTGCCTAGAATTTTTCATGTAGATATACCTACAGAATTAAGCAATGCGATTTTAAAATGTAAAACCGATGCAGATTGTGAGCAAGTAGGAACAGAATGGCTGATTCAACAAAGTAAGGAGTTGAAACAATTTGGTGTACCTGCTTTACATTATTATACATTGGGTAAACCCAAAGTAATTTGGAATGTGGTAAAAGAAATTAGATAAACAATTGTACTGTACTATTTTTAAAAAAGTGTTTTCATTTTAGTGAAAACACTTTTTTATTGAATGATAGATAACTTTAAGGTACAAACTAAAAAAGTGTATACAATAATTTTGGCTCAGTGCTATTGCAAAAAATGTCATTTATTTTTCAATACTTTCATAATTTAATTGATTACAACCACTAATATTTCGAATAAAAAACACACCATTAAATACCTTGTTCCATTGATGAATATAATTTTTATGTTGCGTGTTTTCAAATGATCCTTTCATTGAAAAAAGCACTTGAAATGTTTCGGTTTCATTCCATTTTGCCCAATCTAAAAAAGCATATTCATATGTTGATGGTATACAGTTTTCAAAGCTATTTTTTAATGGTTTTTCGGCTTTGTATGTTTTTGTGATATCGGATATCCAAACAGATGTTGCATTGTACGAAGTAAACCCTAAGGCATAATAACCGTAAGGATTGATACTTATATTACCAAGTAAATTACCCATCATCCATTGTTGATTTTTATTATCGATAAATTGGTTTGTATGTTTTGCAATATGTGCGTTATGAGCCCAAATAATTATTTTTTCATTTGGATACTTATGGGTTAGCAACCACATTACATTATTAAACATTTGCCTATCTCTATGTAAATGCCTGTTTTCTATAAAGCGGTTTCCTTTTAACAATGGAAGAATATTCTTAAAACTGCTCATCAAATTATGAATGAGGTTTAACTCTGTTGCATTCAAATGCTGTAACGATCTGTTTTGTAACAAATGATTTAACGCTTCAATTCCTTTTTCACAACCAATTGCATCTGCTTTCTGTTCCATAAAAAATGCAGTAGAAATATTGTTTAATACAATGGCAAGATTGGTTGCATCTTCTTTTGTTTCTACTATTTTTAAAAGTATTGGCTCAATTGTATTTTTAAAATGAACAAATGTATAATCGCTTTGAAACTGACAATCAATTCCTGCTAGCAACAATGGCTTTTGGGTATTCCATGTTTGAGCAATGTAGTTGTATAAAAATGGCTTTGTAGTATGGCACCAAGACCAAATACCTATTAAGTTTTTATATATAAATAAGTGAATAGAATCTCGTTGTTTTGGTAATGCATCAAAGCCATAAGTTAATCCAAAAAAGTCGTTTTCAAACGCCAAAACATTAAACCCTTTCTTTTCGTGTAAATATTTTACCAATCTAGCCTTTGCTTCAAAAGTAGTAGCATCCCCATGCATTTGTTCGCCCAAAGCCACTATTCTAGCATCTCCTATCGATTTACCTAACCATTCAAGATCACTGAAATTACTATCTTCTATGTTAATGTGGTTAATGGGTACAGCATTATTGGCTATATACTTCTTTAACGACTTTTGTGCTAAAACAAAACAAGGAGTTGATGTAATTAAAGTGAATAAAATTCGGAGAAAATACTTCATTGCATAAATGTACTCATCCTATTTTAACGATTATGAATACATTGATTTAAAATATTATTCTTCATTTGTATGAAATCTAGAGTTAGAATACTGTTTCAATTGTATCTAGTAAATTAGATAGTTTTAACTAAGAGCTTATATTGATGAATCAATTTTTACAACCTCGACATTTGTAATCTTTTACTTCTTTGTTCGTATAAAAATCATGGCTATTGCAGTAGTTATTACACCCATAATTAACGCTCCAAAAAATCCTTGTATTGCATAATTTTGATAGTTAAAATTTGCCTGTGCTTCTACAACAGTTTTATAATAACCCAATTCTACAGAACGTTTAATAACATTTGGAAAATATTCTGGCGTAATGATGTAAGATGTAATCCATTGTGTTAATGGACTTAGTAATGCTATGAATATCGATAAAATTAAACCAGATATAAAACCTTGTTTAAAATTCATCGCTCCGCTATAAAAATGCTTCTTTTTTTCTTTTAAAGCCATTACCATCATAGCAATTGCAAGAATAGAAAACAGGTTTGTTAAATAAAGATGATAGTCGATATAGGTTTCGTGTAAACCAGAAATTTTTTCGAGTAACATCCATAGTAATGAAACTATTGAAAAAATAATTGACCATTTTAATTCTATAGACAGTTTTTTCATAATGCAGTTGTTTATGGGTTGATATTGAAGGTAATAAATTTCAATTACCCACCAAAAAACCATATCTATCTAAAATATAATTAGTTTCTAAGATGGAAAGATTTGTTTTTAAAACAATATTGAGCAAAAAAGATAGTTAAGTAGTTATGTGGCAATACCACAATAAGTGGAATTAGAATTAGGGGGAAGTACATTTGCGTTATTTCATAAGAAGAGAGGATTAATTTAATTTAAATGCCAAAAGCTATATACAAAAAAAGCGTTCATGTATTTGCATATTCATACTTTTATAAAACACCAAATCATCAAGTGTAATTACAAGCTCTGCACAAAGTGGTTTATTAATAATACAATTTTTTGTAAGTTGCTTTTGGGTTAATTGCTTTTCTACTTCTGGATGCATATTCATTAATTGAGGTAATAAACTTCTATAAGTGCTAGTAGATGCTGCAATAAAATGTATGCCTACTTCTTTACCCAAAATAAGTAACTGTAAAAAGTAGATACCTGTTTGTTTTTTATCAGATAAGATTACTCTAAATAGTTCATCTATAATCACTATTAAAAGTGGGGAAGATCTAGCTTTTTTTATGTTTTGCTTTAGTTGTTTTATACGACCTTTCATTTCGGTAAATAATTGCTTTATAAACGCATCTTTATTTGCACTCTGATTGGTAATTTCATTGGTACAATCAGGTACAAATGCAAAGGCTATTGGGCAAGAAATTTCATCTAATAAAAAACTATTTCTATTGCCTAAAGCAAGTGCTATAGTAATAGCGGAACCAATATCATTTGCTTGGTTAATTGTAGTAATACAATGCTTTAAAAATGTAGGCAACTGCTCATCGTAACTGTAGGCTACAAATAAATGTGGCAGACTGCATACATCTACCATTATTAGTTGATTAAGGCTGTTTTTGCCAATAGATAGTGGAAGAGACATTGGTTTAGTACTTACGTTTACCTTTACTAGATGATGAATTTAAAACTATTCTTTAAAAGATTCTTAACGGTAATGCACAGCCATTTGTTAGCTATGCAATAGCCAACATTGTTAATAGTCACGTTAAAATTTTTACAAGTGTAAATACATAAAGTGATGATTAGGAAAATAATAACATAGGTAATCAGCATTAATGTATATTTTAATACTACAAAGCTGATACTATAGATTGCAGTTTAATTGCAAACTGAACTGTTGATTTTTACATGCATAAATTCTAACTGTGGCTTTTTTTTAACCACAAAGCACACAAAAAACGACTACACAAAGTAAAGTAAGGGTTAAGGTATTGTACTGAACAGCTTGGTTTTAAAGGTTTAGATAAGTGATTTAATAATACTATTTTGTTGCTAATATTGTTGTATGGACGTAAATACTAGGCATAAAACGTTTAGACTGCATTTTATAGATGAATGTTTAAGACAGGTATCATTTGTTACTAAAGCTAATGTATTAGAAAGGCTTAATGCCGCACTAACAGAAGCTTTTGACGAAACCAAAACCATTGGTAATAGAACATTTGAGGAAGATTGGAAATGGATAAAAACAAACTTAGAAGATAATGGCCATACACTAAAGGGAAGAAAAGAAGGTAAACAATGGAAATATCGATATAGCGATATTGAGTTTACTATTGATGATGCTACACTTAGTAAAAAAGAGATTAAACGATTACACGACGCTGTAAATTTGTTGCAACAAATTAAAGGTATAGATGTAAGCCATGAACTAACCGATATACTGCAAAAAATGGGTAACCGTATAAAAAGCCAAAACCCCAAAGCGGCGGCAGCTATTGGCTTTCAGCAGACAGAAGCGGCTAGTGGTTACCAATATGTAGATGACTTGTATGATGCAATTATTGAAAAAACAGTAGTAGCTATTACTTACCAACCTTATGGTAAAGAGGCGATAACTAAAAACATATCGCCTTACCACTTGCGACAATACAATAACCGATGGTTTTTATTTGGATGGGATGATGACCTAAAAAGAGTAACCAACTTGCCACTAGATAGAATACTAAAAGCCCCAAAAGGTACTCATGAAGTGTATAAAGATGCAGCAGGTATTTTTGATGCGGCCACTTATTTTGAACCAATTATTGGTGTTACTCGCTTTGCCAATAGACCAGTAGAAACGATAGTACTACAAGTAAGCCAACAACGAGCCCCCTACCTTATTACCAAACCTTTGCACGCAACACAGCAACACGAACTATTAGCTAGTGGTAATTACCAACTAACGCTACAGTTAAGCATTAATAATGAACTAACACAATTGCTATTGGGCTTTGGTAGTGCCTTGCAAGTAATAGCACCTGAAAGTTTGCGGCTATTTATGAAGGAAGAGGCTGAGAAAATGTTGAAAAAATATGAAGAATGAACAAGGCGGTTGGTGCTATTTGCACCAACCGCAGTATAAAAGTTTAATTGTACCATTAGCTTAAAAGCGAAGACAGTAAATTTCCTTTGCCTACCAAACGGCCAATACTATCTCTTGTTTCGTTGGTTTGTACGTTGTAATAACCTTTTAGCTTTCCTATAGCATCTCTCAATTCTTGTTTATTGCCACTTTGGCTTATTTTGCCTAATAAGCGACCATTTCTGTCTCTTAACTCTTGTGTGTTTGACATATTGTTACATATTTTGTTTACGATGTAAAATTGCTATCACATATTGCAAGGTAATTGCAAACTGAAAATAAAATAGACACCCCACTTTGGGATATTCGTTTAAGGCATACATAAGAGTAAGCTAGAAATGTAAATAAATTACCAAGCTATTCAAGCATACCATTCTTTTCCTGCAAAACGCCAGTTTCAATAAAAAAATCAAAATTATGAGTTGCCTCTTGGTCGTTAATGAAGGCTACCCATTTTTTATGCTTACTACTACTATACAGATAGCACAAACAAAGCGTAGTTTGAAAACACATTTATTTGGGAAATCGGATTTAACTCTTGTTATTTTTAAATACTACATAGTACAATTGTTTGTAGAACTTGCTTTGCAATACTTCTTCAACTTCTTGTTTAGAAAACTGGCGTAGAAAAACAATAAAAGCCGCACTTAATATGGGCAATTCTACTTTTACCACAGAGAACACAATATCTAAATCTACACCTCTATAATCGTGGGCTAAAAAGTTTCTCATATCCTTTAAATCTTGCCATTGAATATGTGCTTGAGTTTGCAGCAATGTTTTGTCTATTTTTTAACTTCTTCGCCTATTGGCATTAGTAAAGTTAATGTGGCATTAAAAGGCATTTGATTGTGTGCTTCAAAAAACTCGTTAGGATTAGTAAATTCTTGAGTATATTCTATAGCTTTTTGGCTTGCTGCAAGTGCAGAAACGATATACAAAATTTGGTTGCTTTTAGACATAGATTACATCGTTTTTTGCTTTTAACCAAACCACTGGATTTATATACTTTTTGTTAACCAATTCTACCTTTAAATTGGTAATAGCGGCTAATTCTCGTTGCAAACCTAAATACTGGTGTAAGTCTAAAAAAGTATCAGGTAAGGTCTCATACAGCACATCCAAATCGCTACTAGGTGTTTGTTCGTTGCGGCTGTACGAGCCAAACACGGCAAGGCTTTGCAAAGGGTATTTTGCTTTCAGCGTAGGTAGGTTGTCGTGTAGTGTTTGTATTACAGGGTGCATGTAACTAGTATTTGTAGTCTTAAAAATAGCAATAAAAGCAACTACAAACCTGACTTAACTATTGAAAACAATGCAGTTAGACTTGGTTGCTTTCTTTTCCATCAAATGATTTCCCCTTTAGAATGACTGAATAGCTTTACACACTAACGCATTAGCTGTTTTTGTTAAGTACTTTGATGGTAGATTTTACTGCTGAATTAAGAGTTGCTTTAAACATTACTGAATTTAGTTTAGATATGTTTAAGGTGTGGGGTTTTGAAAACAAACTACAGCTACTAAGTAAGTTAATAAAAGCGTTTTCATTATGGTGAGATGGTAGAATGAGATTAAAAAATGCAGTTG
>Ga0209398_1001540_pt1 | contig 11686 bp, 8 predicted proteins | sample AshMeaBigSpring_FD_184125 | JGI IMG/M metagenome (GOLD analysis project Ga0209398, IMG submission 184125) | Groundwater microbial communities from Big Spring, Nevada to study Microbial Dark Matter (Phase II) - Ash Meadows Big Spring (SPAdes)... | ecosystem: Environmental > Aquatic > Deep... | reverse complement strand
CATTGCAGGCGCAATTGGGAATGGCTATCTGGACGCCGCAGTGGGTGGGTTTCCGGGTATATTGATTGGTTCTGGTCTTTTTGCCGCACTCTATCCCCGGCTTAATCAGGGCATTCTGAAGAAAGGCGATTTCGGCGACCTGACCTTGCCCCAGTTGTTCAAAGTCAATGATTGGGTAGTTGTCGTCCCGGTAGCTGTACTGATTTTTCTGTTGCTGTTTTGGCTAGAACAGGCCGGCTTATGACATCTGCGGCAGAACGTTGAGATACTGGCAGAGGGACCCGACAACGACGGGGGTGAGGTGATCGTGTAGCGGCGCACACGCATGGGGTCCTTTCAACTTCATCTGCCGCTCATTGTCTCTTGCTCATTGCCGTGCTGCTCCTTGCCGGAAGCTGCGAGCTTCCGGCAAGGTTGCATAACCAGGAGCCATCCGTGTATAAAAACTTTCGCAAGATCCTGGTGATCTACAAAGGCGCACGCGGCGCACTGCTCGTCTCGCAGGTGCTCCTCTTTCTCTCCGTCGCCACCAACCAGGTGATCATGGCGCTCAACGCCCGCCTGATCAACGACGGCGTGCAGGCCAACGACATTGGCGTTGTGATCAACACTGCGGTCTGGATGATTGGGCTGACGCTGCTGCTGACCGTCTTCAGCATCGGCAACGCCCTCTATGCCGTGATGTTTGCCGAGGGCACCGCCAATTTTCTGCGCGTCACGACCTTTCGCAAGGTTCAGACCTTTTCCTTTGGCAATCTGGATCGCTTTCGCACCGGCGACCTGTTGGTGCGCCTCACTGCGGATGTCAACAATGTCAAGAGTGCTGTGCTCTTTGGCGTGATGAACCTGCTCCAGGCGCCCTTCACCATCTTCGTTGTATTGGTGATCACGTGGTTTCTGGCGCCCAGCCAGCTATGGCTGATGGTGACCATCATGGCCGTGGTCTCCGTGATCCTGTTCAGCCTGCTGCGCAACATTCAGAAACTGTTCAAGCTGCGCCAGGATGCGCTCGACCGCGTCAACAATACCTTGCAGGAGAATCTGTCCGGGGTGCGCGTGGTCAAGGCGTTTGTGCGCGAACCCTACGAACGCCAACGCTTTGCCACGGCCAGCGACGAACTCAAGCAGGCAGCGTTAGCGCCTGCTTACCGCATCGCCATCTTCCTGCCCACCGCTATGTCGCTGATCTACATTGCCATTGCTGTGATCTATCTGACGATGGGGCGCGAGGTAATGATCAACCAGACCCTCTCACTGGGCGAAGTAGTCGTCTTCAGCCAACTGCTGGCCGCGGCCCTGGTGCCGATCACCATGCTGGCGTACATCCTGCCCTATCTGGAAGCCGGCGAGGCGTCGCTGGGGCGCATTATTGAGGTGCTGGCCGACACGCCGGAGATCCAGGAAAAGCCCGACGCTCAGCGCATTGACCCGGCAAAAGTCCAGGGGCGCATCGTTTTCGACAATGTATCCTTTGGCTACCGCGACAAGGACGGCAAGCCGATAGGCCAGGCGTTGCAGAACATCAACCTGACCATCGAACCGGGTGAGACAGTGGGCTTTCTGGGCGCCACCGGTGCTGGCAAGTCCTCGCTGGTCAATCTGATCCCGCGATTCTATGATGTCACGGCGGGGCGTATCACCATCGACGGCGTCGACGTGCGCGACATCCCGCAGCATCAATTGCACAAGCTGGTTGCTGTGGCACTGCAAGAGTCGGTGCTCTTCACCGGTACGGTGCGTGGCAATGTGTTGATGGGCAACGTCAAGGCTGACGACGATGCCATGCTCGCCGCTGCGCAGGCTGCCGACGCCGACAGCTTTGTCAGCAACATTCCGGAGAGCTACGATGCGACTGTCGCCCGGCGCGGCGCCAACTTCTCCGGAGGCCAACGCCAGCGCCTGTCGATTGCCCGCGCACTTGCCGCTGAGCCGAAAATTTTGATTCTCGACGACAGCACGAGCGCGCTCGATATGGCAACCGAGGCGCACGTACAAGGCGCGGTGCAGACATTGATCGGGCAGACCACCAAGCTCTATGTGGCGCAGCGCATCAGCACGGTGCTGACCGCCGACAAGATCGTTTTGCTCGATGGCGGCAAACAAGTGGCCGCCGGCCGTCACAACGAACTGGTGAAGCAGAGCCAACTCTATCGTGACATCTGTATCTCACAGTTGGGGATGGCGCCGGAATTGCAGGACGCGGGAGGCAAATCATGAGTGTATCGTCACAGAGTCAGCCGGCCAAAGATCCGCGTCAGGCTGCTGCCACGCCACACAAACTCCCAACCTTCAAGCTGCTGCGCCGGCTGATGGGCTACATCACGGCCAGCCGCGGTCGATTCTGGCTGGCGATGGTGCTGGTGCTCGTGTCGGTGCTGCTGGCTGCGCTGCTGCCCTACCTGATGGGCCTCGCCATCAACATCATTGGCGGGCAAGGCGCTTACAGCGATCTGTTGGGCGTCCTGGTGGCAATGGTGGTTGCGTCGCTGGTGATGTGGCTTGCCGGCTGGCTGCGCAACCGGCTGATGTCGGCGCTGGCGGAAGAAGGACTGAACCGTCTGCGCAAAGCGTTGTTCGACCACATCCAGACCCTCTCGCTCAACTTCTTCGACCGCCAGCCCATCGGCGAGTTGATGAGCAGCGTGACCAACGACATGGAGGTGATCGGCAACTTCTTCTCGCGCGGGCTTAGCCAGGGCGTCACCGCCTTGATGACCATCATAGTCGTGCTGGGTTTTATGCTCTTTCTCAGCATCCCACTGACGATTACGGCGGTGATTTTCCTGCCCTTCATGCTCGGTGTGGCCGCGATCATGGGGCGCATCGCCGGGCCGGGCTTCGCCAAGCTGCAAGAGCAACTCAGCGAGACCAACGGCTTCATGGAAGAGACGCTGGGCGGCGCCAAGACGCTGATCGCCTACCGACAGCAGGCGCAGGCCGGCGACACGATGGAGGACCTGAGCATCATTGCGCGCGATCTGGGCGCCAAATCGTCGTTGATCGGGCTGGTCACCGGACCGCTTGTCAACGTTGCGCAGACGGCGCAATTGGCATTTATCGCCCTGGTCGGCTCGATCCTGGCGATCCAGGGGGCGCTGGGCATCGGCATCGTCGTCGCCTTCCTGAACTACTCGGAGATGCTGCAAGGTCCGGTGCAGCAGCTCAGCCAGATCTACAACGCCGTACTCCAGGCGGCGGCGGGCGCACAGCGCGTCTTCGCCATGCTCGACGAGACAGCCACCGTGCAGGATAAACCCGGCGCACGCGATCTCAACAATGTCGACGGGCTGGTCAGCTTCAAGGATGTCGACTTCAGCTATGTACAGGGGCGCAAGGTGCTGCGGCACAACACGTTCACCGCGCAGCCCGGCCAGAAAATCGGTCTGGTCGGCCCCACCGGCGCAGGCAAGAGCACGATCATGAATATCTTGACGCGCTACTACGACATCGACGCAGGTGGCATCGAACTGGACGGCGTTGACATCACCGAATTCTCGCAGGTGAGTCTGCGCCGGAGCATCGGCCAGGTGCTGCAGGAAGCTTTTCTCTTCTCCGATACGGTGATGAACAACCTGAAATATGCGCGTGAGGGCGCCACCGACGAGGAGTGCATCGCCGCAGCCAAACAGGCCAACGCGCACGATTTCATCATGCAGTTGAGCGACGGCTACAACACAGTGCTCACCGAGCGCGGCGCCAACCTCAGCCAGGGTCAGCGACAGATGATCACCATCGCCCGCGCTATGGTCGCCAATCCCAAGCTGCTGGTGCTCGACGAGGCGACGAGCAATGTCGATACGCGCACCGAGAAGCTGATCCAGGCAGGACTGCGCAAGCTGATGGAAGGCAAGACCAGCTTTGTCGTTGCCCATCGCCTGAGCACGATCCAGGACTCGGACCAGATTCTGGTCATCAACAAAGGCGAGATCATCGAACACGGCACACACGACGAGCTGATGGCAACGCAAGGCTTTTATTACGACCTCTACATGAGCCAATTCAAGGGTAAGCTGGCGCAGTTCGCCACTGCATGAGGCAATCAGGAAAGATATGACTACCAGACAAGATTTTTCCGCTGACGAATGGCGCCTTGTCACCGGCGCGCCGTGGGCTGTGGGGCTGTCCGTGATCCTGGCGGAGGATCAAGGCCGCCGCGCCACCAAGAAAGAACTGGACGCGCTGGCGACGGCGCCAGCCCAGGTCGCCGCTGGTTTTGCCGGCAACGCGCTGGTGCAGACGGCGCTACCCGATGTGATCGCGCATGCCGCCGCCGAACAGGTACAGGAGCACAGCCGCGCAAAAGGGGCTGTCGAGCAAGAAATCCACAAAGCAACGGTAGATCTCTGCGCGCAGCTGGCGACGTTGCTGCACGCCCGGGCGCCGTATGGCGAGGCTGATGGCTATAAGCGCTTCGTGCTTGCAGTCGGGCGCGCCGTGGCCGACGCCGTGGCCGATGCCGAGTATCTGAGCATCGGCGGCGGCCGGGTCAGCGCACACGAACGCAAGCTGCTCCAGGCGGTCAGTGACGCACTTGCGTTGGAGGATGTATAAGGAACCATATGAGCAGACAACCTTTGGCGGCGCCACAGGCTGCCAGTGCAGCATCAGTTTCCGACCGAGCTGCTCGTCACACTGCCATCCGCCAGTTGTACAACACGCTGGACAGCTATGCCGACCGCATGGCGCTGCGCATGGCCGGGCCGATTGCGTTGGTGTGCAGCAGCCTGGCGTGGGTGCTCAACTGGGGACGTAATCCGATCCCGTTTGCCGGCGATGCGCGCAGCTTTGGCGTGCTGATCTTCTTCTTCAGTATCATCATTGCCTTTGGGGTGGCGGCTACCGGATTTGTCATGGGCGTGCGCTATCGCAACGGGCTGGTCGAACCGGAATTGCGGCGCGCCTGGGGTTTGGCCGTGGCGCCGCTGGCCCTTGCCTACGCTGCTGTGACGATGATTCTGGTCGCTGTCGTTCTCCAGTTTATCGATGTAGCCTTCAAAGAGCTGGCGCTGGAACCCTTTTACGCTGCGCTGGTCGTCGGCATGATGTGCGGCGCCGTGGCCTACTATGTCGCTAACCGAACCCTGCAGATCACGGTGCGCGCTGTGCTGAACGTCTTTGTGATCATTCTTTTTGCCGGCGTAGCGACCAGCGCCATCAATATCGATGACCCGCGTTGGTGGCAGGAGTCCTTCAGCTTCCTCGGCACCGCACAATCCAACGAACGCAGCGTCTTCAATGCCACCTTAATTATGGCTGGTATCCTCTTTGTCATTCTCCAGCAGTTCTTCATGGATGACTTCATCGAGCTGCGCCGGCGCGGCATGCTTTCGGCGCGCACGGCACGGTGGATCCGCATCAGCCTCATCGCGCTGGGCGTCCTCATGGCAATGGTAGGGCTGGTGCCTTTTGGCAGCGGCGGCCTGTTGGACACCATCCACAGCGTCGCGGCCTATTCCTTGGCTGGCATTCTGCTCACCTATATGCTCCTGGTGCGCCGCCTGCTGCCCCACTGCTCGGCTGAGTTTTATGCCATGACCTGGTTCATGGTTGTTGTGATGGTGGGGGCCGTTGTCTTGCACCTGCTTGGTTCCATCAACGTTGTCGGCGTCGAGTTGATCTGTTTCGCCGTCGGTGGAACTTGGTTCCTATTGTTCGTCAAGAATGTGGAACTTCTAGTCAGTCAACTGGATGAAGGTGAGCGTATGCTGCAAGCGGAGGCTGCGCCTCGCTAACGGGGTAGAGAGAACGAATGGGTTTCTTCCAACGTCACCTGCCAATCATCGTCCTGCTTGTTGCCCTGCTGCTGATCGCGCTCGGCGTCTATGGCTTCGTGCAGACGCAGCGTGAGCTGCCGGCGCGCGACCTTACCATTCTGGCCGACGAGCAGGGGAGCGGCTACTATCAGGTTGCGGAACGCTACAAGGCGATCTTCGCCGCGCGCGGGCTGGACCTGACGGTGCGGTCCACCACCGGCGCCGGGGAAACGCTGCAGTTGCTGGAGGAAGGCGCCGCCGGCATTGCCCTGGTGCCCGGCTTTCTCACTGCGCAGGTCGACCCGCGCACCTATTCTTCGCTGGGTGCGCTCTTCGACGAACCCTTCTGGGTCTTCTACAACAAGGACGCGTTCGACGGCGCGCCGGTGCGCTATCTCAGCCAGTTGCGAGGGAAGCGGGTGGCCGTCGGGTTGCCGGGCAGCGGTTCGCAGGCGCTGGCGCTGCAACTGCTGGGCGAGAGCGGCGTCACGGCGGAAAACACGACGCTGCTGGAACTGCCCCGCCAGGCCGAAACCGAGCAGATGCTGGCCGGGGAGTTGGACGCTGTCCTCCTGCTCGACGCCTATCAGTCCGATACCGTGCAGACATTGCTGCGGGCGCCGGCGATCGGGCTAGCAAATCTGGCGCAGGCCGACGCCTATGCGGCGCGCCAGCACGCGCTCAAGGTTGTCGATCTGCCCGCAGGCGTCATCGACCTGGCGCAGAATATCCCTGCCGAGGATGTGCAGTTGCTGGCCAGCGCCGCCAATCTGGTCATTCGTCACGACCTCAACCCGACGCTGGCGCGCAGCCTGGTCACCGCGGCGATGCTGCTCCATGCCGGCGGCGACTACCTGGCGCCGCCCTACACCTATCCCAACCTCACGGCGACCGATCTGCCCGTATCGCCCGACTATGTCGATTACTTCAATCGTCTCAAGAACGGCGATGCGCCGTTCACGAGCACGCTCTCGTTCTGGGCTGCCTACACCGCCGAGCGCTTCATCTTTTTCCTGCTGCCACTCATCGTGCTGCTGGCGCTCCTGGTGCTCTACTTCCCTGCTATCTGGCGCTTTTACATGCAGGGCAAACTGCTGCCGATCTACAAGGAGCTGCGCCGCATCGAGATCGACCTGCCGCAGATGGACAGGGCTGCCACCGACGCTGCCATCCAGCGGATCAACCAGCTAGAGGAAAACATCACCCAGCGGGTGCGCGTCTCTGCCGCCTATCTGCCGGAAGTCTTTCGCCTGCGCGACCACATCCGCAGTGTGCAGGTCGACCTGCTGAACCATAGAACCCGGCTGGAGGCGCTGCCGCCAGATGCCGCAGCCGCGCCACCGCCGCCCCATAAGACCGGCCGTCTGCGCCGGCGAAAGGCGTAACCGATGGCGCAACCAGACGAATTCGGCGATCAGAACAAAGGCCAGCCGCAGATCGACGCGAGCAACTCGATGGCAGCGCGCGCTACCTATCAGATCTTTATGGTGCTGGTGACGCTGCTGGCGCTGGCGATCACCGCCATCTACTACATCCTGCCGCTGCCAGATACGATCCGTGAGGTGTTGTACATTCTAGACAGCCTGATCTCAACGATTTTGCTCTTCGACTTCTTTGTACACCTCTTTGCCGCACGCGAACGGCGACGCTACCTGATCTGGCAGGCTTGGTTCGATCTGCTCGGCGCGCTGCCAGGGTTGCCGGCGCTGCGCCTGGCGCGCATCCCTGGTCTGGTTGTCACGCTGCGCGAATTACAAAACACGACGCCGCTGGAAGTGCGGCTGGCAGCGCGCCAACGACTGGCAGAGAGCACGCTGCTGATCGTCGTGCTGGTCGTGCTAGTCGTCGTCACTGTCGGCAGCATCTTGATCGTGCTGGTCGAGGCGCCGGTCGAGTCAGCCAATATCAAAAGTGGAGAAGACGCGGTTTGGTGGTCGATCGTAACCGTCTCGACGGTCGGCTATGGCGACCGCTTCCCCGTGACATCGTTGGGACGGCTGATCGGCACGGCCATGATCGTCATGGGTGTGAGCCTCTTCTCAGTGCTAACCAGCTACATCGCCACCCAGTTCATGGCGCTGCGCAAGGGTACGGGGCCAAGTGAGACCGAACGATTGCGCCAGCAACTCGAACAATCCTTTGCAGAGTGGCGGCGCAGCGCCGAGGCCGAGAATGCCGCCCTGTACGCCGAAGTAGCCGCACTGCGTCATCTCTTGACGGATGTCACAACAGCAAAATCGAAAACGCGTGAGTAGCCGCAGATGTCCATGCGTGGATACCCCTTGATCACACACCGAAGGAGTCAGTACCATGAACTCACAGCATGTATTTTGTCCCAACAAGGACTATCATGTAAGAGAGCGTAGTTGACGTAGGCAGCTTCCACAGTCGCAAAGAAGGGTGTTACATCTGTGCAGTGTGTCAGCAAACGATCGGTGCAACGGGGTGATACAGAGCCGTTGGAGAGACTCGAACTCTCGACCTGCGCATTACGAGTGCGCCGCTCTACCGACTGAGCTACAACGGCTTGATTATCCACAGTATACCGAAATGGCTGAATTCCGGCAAATAGGCGACGCCGTTTCACGGCACGGCGTCGCCCCTACACTACTGCTTGACGCGTGTTACATAAGCACCATCACGCGTGTCAACGCGTACGATGTCGCCCTCTTGTACAAACATGGGCGCCTGGGTGCGTAGCCCGGTTTCGAGTTCAATCGTCTTAGTGGGTGCATTGGCGGTGTCGCCCTGGATGGCGGCTTCCGCCCACACCACGCGCAGATCAACCGCCGTCGGCATCTTAAGGGAGAGTGGCTCACCTTCGTAAAATTCCATGTTGACGACAGCGTTCTCCAACAGATAATCCTTGACGTCGTCCATAAATTCCGACCCAAGCGCAATCTGCTCGAAAGTCTCCGTGTTCATGAAGTGGTAGAGTTCGCCGTCGGTGTAAAGATATTGGACGTTGGCCTTATCTAGTTCGACATCGTTGAGACGCGTGCCATTGCTGTAGGTGCGCTCTACGGTCGATTCCGTGCGCAGATTACGCACCTTGAGCCGGATCGTTGCCCCGCCGCGCGCAACTTTGATATGCTGATATTCCAGCACCCGCCAAAGTTGCCCTTCTTCTTCATAGATGCTGCCCTTGCGCAGGGTTTGTACTTCGGCCATCGTTCGCCACCTTGCCAATTCATCGTTATCAGCTTGATTCGCCTCGCCCGGCTGATTGACCTGGACAAAAGCTGGCGCATTATAGTGGCGCTCTTTACCCACTGTCAAACGTGCAGGGTTCAAACACACTTAGATATCGACGTGCTCAAGCCACCGTGGGGGTCACAGTCGCCTCCCCCTCAAAGATGTGCAAAAACTCCTTGCGATCCAGCACTTCCTTGTCCAGCAGCGTTTCCGCCACATGGACGAGATGGGTGTGCCGGCGCTGCAGCACCTCGCGCGCACGCTTGTACGCGCTGTCGACGATGCGTCGCACTTCGCGGTCGATCTTGCGCGCGACATCTTCGCTGTAGGAGCGCTGCTCGCCGATCTCCATCCCCATGAATGGATTGGATTCGCCAGGGTTCAACTGCATCGGCCCGATTACGTCGCTCATGCCGAAACGGGTGACCATCGCCTTCGCCAGCTTGGTGACGCGTTCGAGATCATTGGCGGCGCTGGTCGACGGCTCATCAAAGATCAATTCCTCGGCCACGCGCCCGGCGAGGAGACCCGCCAGCGTATCTTCGTACTCAGCGCGACTGCGCAGGTTGCGATCTTCTTCTGGCAGCGGCATCACGTAGCCAAGCGCCTGCCCGCGGCTGACGATGGTGATCTTGCCGACGCCTTCGGTGTGTTTCAGTTCTTCCATCACAATCGCGTGGCCAGCCTCGTGGTAGGCGACGACGCGGCGATCCTCGGCGTCGAGCACGCGGCTGCGCCGTGCTGGGCCTGCCATGACGCGCTCGATGGACTCGGTGAACTCCGACATACCGATCGTGCGCTTGTTGCGCCGCGCCGCCAGGATCGCCGCCTCGTTGACCAGGTTTTCGAGATCGGCGCCAACCATGCCTGCTGTTTGCGCCGCAATGATGTCGAGATCAACATCCGGCGTCAGCGGCTTGCCACGCGCATGCACCTTGAGGATCGCTTCACGTCCACGTCGATCCGGGCGATCCACAACCACTTTGCGGTCGAAGCGACCAGGACGCAGCAGCGCCGGGTCGAGGATGTCGGGGCGGTTGGTCGCCGCAACGATCACGATATTGGTGTCCGTGTCGAAACCATCCATCTCGACCAGAATCTGGTTGAGCGTTTGCTCGCGCTCGTCGTTGCCGCCGCCCATCCCGGCGCCGCGATGCCGCCCGACGGCATCGATCTCGTCGACAAAGATGATGCACGGCGAGTTCTTCTTGGCCTGGTCGAAGAGGTCGCGCACGCGGCTGGCGCCGACGCCGACGAACATCTCCACGAACTCGGAGCCGGAGCTGGCGAAGAAGGGTACGCCCGCCTCGCCGGCGACAGCTTTTGCCAGCAGCGTCTTGCCGGTGCCGGGCGAACCGACCATCAGCACGCCTTTGGGGATGCGCGCACCGAGCGCGGCAAATTTCTGCGGCTCTTTCAGGAACTCGACGACTTCCTGCAGCTCCTGCTTGGCTTCATCGGAGCCGGCGACATCAGCAAAGGTGACGGTTGGGCGGTCGGCGCCTTCCATCTTGCGCGCGCGGCTGCGGCCAAATTGCATCGCGCGGTTCTGCCCACCGCTGCCTGCCTGGCGCATAATGAAGATGAAAAAGGCAAAGACCAGCGCCATTGGCAGCAGCATCATCAGCCAGCTAAAGATGGCGCTGCTGTTGGGCGCACTTTCCGCCTCGAAGGGCAAAGACTCGAAAGTCTCCTGACTAACACCAAAGGCGCGCAACGTCTCCAACAGGCTTTCGGCATTTTCTTTGCGTGTTTGAAGTTTCTCGCCTGTGTTTAATTGCACGTAGACGGTGTCACCCTGCACGGTGATCGAGCGCACGTCGCCCGCATTGACATAGCTGGCCAGTTGGTTTAGCCCAACCAGATTGCTGGCATCCCCCGACGTGGTGAAGAGATAGCGTGAGCCGATCGCCAGCAAAATGACAAGTACGATCCAGAACCAGCCGCGGCTAATCCAGTTGCTGCCGTTTGGCCCGGTGGGGGGACGCTGGTTGGGATCATTGGGACGCTTGGGGGCCGGTTTCTTTTCACTCATGTGCTCTCAAATTCCTGTGACGATAGATCGACCGGTGCGAAAGGGAGCAAATGGGGAATTGGCTACGCAACTCCCCATTTGCACGAATCTGATTCCATTTTCATACAATCATCGCCGCACGTCGGTAAGTCCAGTTACGCATAGAAATAGGACTCCCCCCGCTACGCAGTACATCAAAGCGCGCCCAAGACCGCCCTTAGATCGACGCCGACGCGGTGCGTCGGCGCGCGGTGCAGCGGCGCCAGATCGGGCGAGACGCGTGGGTGCGGGCGCGACGCCTCGTCGGGCTTGTCGCTTAGACACAGGATTTCGCACTTGCGCGCCTTGAGCCACTGCGCCAACTGGTACACCTCTTCAGTGATCGTGATTTCGTTTTCCAACAATTCCTGGACGCTGGCGCCGTCGGGCATGTTCCCCATGTGCTCCATCGTGCTGACAAATTCCTGGCGGCGGAAGCGTTTGAAGGGCGTCGGATCGCCGATACGCACACTGCCGTTGACCGCCTCATGCACCTCGCGCAGCGCCTCGCCCGCCGATGGGTTGATCATCATGCGGCTGTCCACCCAGCGAATGAACTGCTCGAAGTTGTCCAGGCTCTTGCTGTCCACTTCGCGCACCACCTCGTCCAGGCTGATGAGGCGAGTGTTGAGCACCATGCAGATGTAGGCCAGATAATCCTGGTTGTCGGCGGTGAGCAGGTGAT
>Ga0209398_1001539_pt1 | contig 11692 bp, 7 predicted proteins | sample AshMeaBigSpring_FD_184125 | JGI IMG/M metagenome (GOLD analysis project Ga0209398, IMG submission 184125) | Groundwater microbial communities from Big Spring, Nevada to study Microbial Dark Matter (Phase II) - Ash Meadows Big Spring (SPAdes)... | ecosystem: Environmental > Aquatic > Deep... | reverse complement strand
TCAGGGCAAGCGGGAAGAAAAAGTCGTGTTGACGGACCCTCCCTACGAGTCGTTGCGGGACCAGTGTGACGCGTTGCGCCGCGAAATCGGCCGGCTCAGGGCCGTGGTCGCCGCGGAATGCGGGGGAGCGCAGCGGGCAGAGTCCGGACGGTCGGACGACACGGCCGTGCTGGAAGCGGCCGGGATGGCGCTGCTGACCGTGGCGGCGGACGGTGGCGTGCGGTCGGCCAACAGAGTGGCGAATCGGCTCTTGGATATCGACGGCAGGCTGGTCGGACAGAAGTTCCGCGAGATCCTTGTTGGCCGCCTGGCCGACGACCGGTTGCGTGTCCAGTTCGAACGTACGCTGGCCCATCTGGCGTCGGGCACCGTCAGCTGCCCGGTCGTGGCGGCCAACGGCCAGCGCCAATCCGTTGTCTGGCGCGTGGCTCCGTGGTTGGCAGCGGCGTCGGAAGCGGGCGGGGCCGTGATCTGCGGGCTGGCAGTTGACCCGCCCGACCAGATGGCGCCGGGCGCCGCCCATGAGGACGACCTCGCACAGCCGGGGGCGCCGTCGCGGGCACGGGCTGACGCACCCGGATCGGAGCGGTTGGCCGAGCCGGATTTCCTGCAGACCTTCCTGGACAACGTCCCCGACCACATCTACTTCAAGGACCGACAGAGCCGTTTCCTGCGCATCAACAAGGCCCTGGCGACGCACCTGGGGCTCGCCAGAGCGGAACTGGCCCAGGGAAAGTCCGACCGCGACTACTTTTCGTCGGAACATGCCGAACAGGCCCTGGCGGACGAGCAGGAAATCCTGCGTACCGGCCAGCCGATGGTCTACCGCGAGGAGAAAGAGACCTGGCCCGACGGGCACGAGACGTGGGTGACGACGACCAAGCTGCCCCTGCGCGACCAGCAGGGGACCATCCTGGGTACCTTCGGCGTCTCGCGGGACGTCACGGACCGCGTGCGGGCTGCCCAGCAGCTGCGGGAGTTGACTGAGCAATTGCAGCGGAGCAACGAGGATCTCTCGCACTTCGCCCACGTCGCCTCCCATGACCTGCAGGAGCCGCTCCGCGTGGTCGCCGCCTACTGCCAGCTCTTGCAGCGCCGCTACACGGGACGCCTGGACCGGGATGCCGATGAGTTCCTGGAGTTCGTCGTCCGTGGTACCGAGCGGATGCAGAACCTGGTCCGCGACCTGTTGAACTACTCGCGCGTGGACTGCGGTCCGCTGGCGCGGGGCGAGGTTGACCTGGGGGAGGCGTTCGACGCGGCCCTGGCGAATCTGCAGCTGGCCCTGCGGGAGGCCCGCGGCCAGGTGACCCGTTCGGAGCTGCCCGTGGTGCGGGCCGATCACGGGCAGATGATCCAGCTGCTGCAGAATCTGATCGGCAACGGGCTGAAGTTTCGCGGCCCGCGGCCGGCGCGGATTCATGTCCAGGCGGGGCGGGAATCTAGCGCTTGGCGGCTGGAGGTGCGGGACAACGGCATCGGGATCGACGCGCGGGACGCGGAGAAGGTCTTCCACATCTTCCAGCGGCTGCACTCACGGGATGACTATCCCGGCTGCGGCATCGGGCTGGCGACATGCCAGAGAATCGTCCAGCGCCACGGGGGCCGTATCTGGCTCGAGTCCACACCCGGCGAGGGCACCACCGTCTGCTTCACGCTGCCGGAGTAAGGGGCGGCTCCGGCGGGGCCCCTCGACCAGCCGGCGGCGGCGGACTCGCTGGCCAAGGGCGAGACACGCCGTGGTGGATGGCGGCTCAGACCATCAACTCCGGGGCCCCGCTGACAGCGGTGGGCGCGGTCGGCGCACTGCCCCGCCCGAAGGTGAACAGCTGCGAGAGACGGTATCCCAGCCCCGTCAGCACATAGGCCCGGAGCAGCACCAGCAGCAGCCCAAAGAGCACCGCCGCCAGGTAACGGTTGTACTCCGGTCGGACGAAGACGTTGCCCTGTCCCACGGGCGGAATCTCGGTGGGCCACAAGGGAAAGCCGTACCCGCGGGCCATGCGGCGGACGTTGATCATGTGGATGACCGGCGTACCCGCCTTGATGAACCGCGTCATCACCGAGTCGATCGCCAAGGCATCCAGAGGGGCCGTGAAGCTCAGGCCCTCGGTGTACTCGTGCTTGCCCGCCTCCTTGCCCACCGAGACCGTGCCGCCGCCGATGTTGATGTACGCCTTGATCGGCGCGCCGGCCGCCTCGGCGCCGTACAGACGCATCCGCTTGTTGATCGCGTCCTGAAAACTCTCCACCTCCAGCAGGGCGACGCCGTTGCGGGCAATCGAGTCCTTCAGCATCGCGACCGCTTCCTCGGACATCCGGGCCCCGGTATCCTCCACCCCGCCCAGCGACGAGGCCACCGACTGGAACGAGATCAGGTCCTGGTCGTAGAGGACCCGTTCCATATCCAGCCACACGAATTCCGGCAGGTTCGCCCCGTACTGGGAGGCGGACGCGCTGGAGATCACCACCGGCCGAACCTGGAGGGTCTCCAGGGCCGCGAATGTCGCCGCGTTCAGGGCCGGGAACGACCCCGAGCAACCGACCGCCACGACATCCCCTTCCTTCACGCCCGCGGCCCACAGCAGCTCGACGATGACCGCCGCGAAATTGGGATTGATCGAGGCCCGCTTGGCGTCCAGGTGCCCGGGCACGCTGGTCACGGGACTGGCCGCGTCCCCGATCAGCCCCGAATGGCAGGGATCGAGTTCCGGGTCGATCGGCAAGCCCCGCTGCAGGCGTTCATCCCGGATCGCCGCAAAGGCGCGGGCGGCCAGGTGGGCCGCCGCGATCCGCGTGTCGTAACCGCCCTGCTGGGCATGCGTGGGAAGGTACTCAACCAGGGCCAGCGCCGCCAAGGCACAGCAGGCGATACCCAAGAGCGCGTTCCGCGAGACCTTCTGAGGTCGCCAGTAAATCCGTTTCATACGACGGTCTCCAGTCCCACGATGATCAGGAACAACCGCACCAGCACCGCGGAGGTGACCAGGGCGCTCAGCGTTTCCACCAACCCCTGGCGGTCAATCCACAAGGCAATCAGACCCGGGATGATGAAACCGATCACTTGCAGCTGGGGATATGCGCTCATCCCCAGGCCGTCGGCGGCGAAGACCGGCGTCGCCCGTATCAAACCGCCAATCGTGAAGCCGACCAGCACCATCATCACGATCCGGCGCCGGCCGTAGATGATCATATAGCGGGCCAGCAGCCGCACGATGCCGTACGTGGCCAATGCGGCCGCCAGGGTCAGCACCACGTCCAACGGCTGATTCATCACCAGGGCGAAATAGCCGGGCACGATCATGCCGCCCGCGGCCAGGCCAAAGATTTCGGCAAAGATCAGGCTGACGACCAGCCCCACGGCAATCGAACAGGTCTGGGGATCCATCAGGCGGCCTCCTGCAACTCGGCGGCAACCCTCTTGCTGGTGCGGCTCTGGAAGTACCGCACCAGCTCCATGCCCGGACCAGAGATGTTGCCCATACCCATGATCATCGTGGAGCGGGAGGACCGGGCGCTGATGACCCGCAACAGTTCCTCCCCGCTGCAGTTCTCCGCGCAGGTCATCCGCTGGGGACTGAGCCCCATCGCCGTGGCCCGTCGCGAAAAGATGTTCGTCGCCGTGCCGATCACCATGTAATGGTCTGCCGGCTTCCACCGCACGCAGGCCTCCGCCAGCTGGACCGTGCGGTCGGGCCGGTCGGCCCGGCAGTTGAACACGGCGATCCGCTGCTCGACTTGCGGAAAACGCTCCAGCACCATGTTCCAGAGGTGCTCCGTCGATTCCGGATCGTTGGCCGCAAACCCGTTGACAAAGACCATCTCGTGGCCCGACTCGCTGATCTGATGGGCCGTCAGCACGCCCGCGTCGGGCTGCGCTCGCCACATTCCCTCGAGCGCCGTCTGCCGCTCAATTCCCAGATCGGCACAGACCCGCAAGGCCAGGGCCACGTTCTCCGGATGCTCGATGTAACTGAACCGCGACATCTCCTCCGCCCGCAGTTGCGAGATGTCCTCTTCGCCCACGGCCACCATCCGCGCCTGGCGATCGCGGACCGCCATCTCCAGGACCTCCAGGTACCGCTGCTCGGTTGTGAAGAGCTTGCCCTTCACCGGCACGGTCCCAGCCAACGCGCGGGCCACGTCGGTCCCGGTCGGTCCCATGGCGTCCAGGTGATCCGCGCGGGCGTTGGTGATCACGCCGTGCGTGGCCCGCACCAGTTGCAATTCGCACAGCGATTGCAGCATCGGCTGGACCGCCATGCACTCGATTACCAAGGCCTCGGCGCGAGCCGCCACGGCCGCCCGCACGATCCGCAATTGTTCAATCACATTAGCCCGCGACGGACGAAACACCGGGTACTCCGAGCCGTCCGGAAAAATCATCCGCGGTAACGTGCCGGTTGTCTTGGCGCACGTGCGAATCCCCCCGGCCCGTAGACCCGCCGCGATCAGCCGGGTGACCCCCGACTTGCCCCGCGTCCCGTTGACGTGGATGCGAATCGGGATGCGACAGAGGTTGAGTCGGTGATAATACGACTCGAGGTAACCGAGGGAGGCCAAGAGCGCGGTACCACCCGCGACTAGCCACATGCCGTCCATGGAGTGCTCCTTAGAATTGCCTTAATCGTGGGGTGGCTTGATAAGAAGTATAGGTTAGGCGGGATTAGCCCGTCGGGCAGAGACGGCTATGTGGGCAGCCCCTCTATTCATACCATGTCCACCCGGAAGTCAACACTGGCGGCAGGGCGACGTTGAAAATTTCACACGTCGGGCGGGAGAAGTTACACGCTGCCGCCTGCCTCGGGGAGGCGAGAAGAGGTCCGCCGCGACGAGAGTCCGTCGCAACCCGCAGCGGATCATCGTGTTCCATCCTGACTGTCACCGTCGGCCTCCCTGCCGCTCGTTCCAAGGCCTTACCGGGAGCAAACGCTGTGCCGATCCCCCGGGGTTCACCAGGGCGGTCGATCCGCCGCGGCTGACCGCTTGGAGGGCCAGGCAGAGGAACGGCCCATCCGCGAGGGCCAGCGCCAGCGACCCCACTCCCGGAGGTCCCACTAGCTCCCCCACCCGCCCGAGGGGCACTGGGTACTGCCGCCGGCCCGATTAAGGTGAACAATGCCACTCCGCGGGAGTTCTCTGTACCCGTCCTGCCCGGTCGATCATGGCCAGGACCAGATCGGCGGTGACCAGTAGCTCGCCGTCGCGGAGCACCTGATACCGAGGCTCGATTTTGGCGGCGCCGATCCGGGTGATCTGCGTGCGGATCGTCAACAGGTCGTGTCACCGTTCACGGGCCGGGGTCTGGTCCAGTTTTCGGCCAATCTGCCCGACCAAGCGAAGACGCGCAGACCGAAAACTTGTACATGACCCCCTCGAATCCGGCGAAATACTCCGCCGGGGTGTGAACGGTTACACAGGTCGTCATACCTGGCCGGCTTGTGATATCGGCACGTAACCGTTCACAGGCCGGGGTCTGGCTCATTTTTCGGCGGGAAGACCGGTCATCGTCGTGCGACGCTGCCGCCGAAAAATGTGCCTGACCCCTTGGGGTGCAGCAGATCTGGCGTCCACCCCGTGAACGGTTACTGTCGGGGGGATGAACCCCGCGTCCCGAATGATCGCTTCAATCCAATGTTGCGTGTGCGGATTGAGGATGTGCTTGAAGTTCCAGGTTACGAGGAAGTCAATGCCGTGGACCGCCGCAAGGGCGATATGAGCAGCGTCCCGCGGTTCCCGCTTGGGCACGGCGCTTCCATTGAGAAGCGACTCGACCAAGGATTCCGCGTCGTCCAACGGCGACAGGACGTCGATGTCGTCGATCACTTGCTGACGTTCCGCGGCGGCAACCGGATCGCCGACACTGCATTCGATGATCACCAGGTCGGAAATGTCCAGGCGATATCGAATCGAGGCATTATGCCACCAGCGCCGCGTGACGGACTGTCTGGCGGAGATTATTGGATCAGGATGGTCGCGAGACGCGATCATACCGACCACCGTTGTTTCGAGGTAAACGCTTTCCATGAGTACCGTCTACGGTGGATAACGAACTGAGTTCACCCGCCGCCCGATTGATTTTCCATCACGCTAGACGTTGCGGCGGTCGGGTGCGACGACTTGTGTACGCCCGGCGTGGGCGTGATTTCGGGAAGTGCAAGCTCCCTGTGCGAGCCTGGGAGTCTCGCAGGAGGTGATTCTACCAAGTGATTGCTCCGATGGGCAAAAGCACGAGGTGAGGGCGGGCACCGACCGCAGTTTGGTCGCGGAAGTGCGACCGACCGTGGGGAGGAAGCTCGCGAGTGCGTCGTCCAGCGGACCGCAACCGTCGTCAGCTGCGCTTTCCACCCCACAAGGCGGGCCCGCGTCCCCTTTCCTGGCCAATAGCCTGCTGGATGACCTGGACCAGGAACTGGCGCGTCGCGGCCTTCCGTGCGGGCGTCATGCTGACGATGTCGTGAACTTCACGCGGTCGCGGCGTGCCGCGGAGCAGGTGTTCCGCTCGGTGACCCGCGACCTCACACCAGTCCTGCGGCTGGCGGTGAACGAAACCCAGAGCCGGATCGTGGAGGCGGACGGAGTCGCGTATCTCGGCTTCGTTTTTCGCGGACGACGGGCCACCATCCACGTGTCGGAGAATTACGTCCCGCGGTTCCAACGTCCCGTCCGCGAGCTGACGGGCAGAAGCCGGGGCCTCTCGAGGGAACAGCGGATGAGCGAACGGCGCAGCTGCCCTCGCGGCTGGGCGGGCTACTTTGGCTTAACCCCGCAGTGGAAACTGTTCGACAGGTTGGATCAGTGGCTGCGACGTCGGCTGACGACAGCTGATGCCCAAGCTGCCAACCCGCGTTGAGGTGATACCACCGACCGGCGATCCGTCTGCGGAATGGCCGAGCGTACGGTTCGGCGGGAGGGAGTTCGGGTGACCGGTCCTCCCTGCCCCGCGAGGTGGGCGGATGGGTGGCCAGGTACGGCTGACTGGCATGCGCTTCCGAGGGGCGACGGCGCGCCATGGCGCTGCGAGAGGTCGGCGACCCGGCTGCACACCGCCAGAACTGTCAAAGAGGGGCAGCGGACCGACCTGGCCTGCGACCGGCAGGGTTACGTCAGGGGGCCGTCGGTATTCCACGGACCCAATGCTGCTTGGCAACACGGCCCCGGGGCAGGCGGACAAGGCGGTACGTCGGGGGAGGGCTTGACCGGGCTGGTGGTCTTGCTGGCGCGACTCTTGCTGCTAGACTTTGCGTTGGTCGCCCCCACCGGGGTGACACCTCCGATGGCCAGCAGGGTGACGTTCCGCCGCTGCGGCTAAGGCGATCGCACCCAGGTCAGATCCGCCGGGTGTCGATGGCCAGGTGTCGCATTCAGCAGCCGTTCACGGGTCGGGGTCTGGTCCATTTTTCGGCTGATAAACTCGACCTCGCGGATACGCGCTGGCCGAAAACATGGACCTGACCCCCTGGAATCAGGGAAAATCCTTCACCGGGCTGTGAACGGTTGCCGCATTCAGGGCCCCGAGAGGTATGGATGGCCTCCTGCCACGATGGGTGGCTGCCGCAGGTGTGGTATCGTCCAACGACCCAAACCTGAGGGGTGTCCGCGTGTGACGGCGGGAGGTCGGGTCGATGTTCACGCCCCGCCCCGCGCCTGTTCCGTCGGTGAGGTCGATCGGCCGAACGAGCGACCGGGCGCCGGCCTGGGAACAGTTGCGATCTCGCCTGGCGGTCGCTGAGAAGGCGTTGACATCGTCGAAAGCATCTTCAGACAAGACCTGGCGGAGTAGCTCAGTTGGTTAGAGCAGCGGAATCATAATCCGCGTGTCGGGGGTTCGAGTCCCTCCTCCGCTACTTTGTCGTACGTTCCAGGATTCCCGCGCCCGCGTGGTTGCATTTTCACGCACGCCAGCGGCCGGGTGCGAGGGCCGCGGCCGGCAAACAGGTTGGCTGGGCTCGGCGCGCGTTCCCACGCCCTTTGGGGTCGCACGGCGGGACTCTAGCCGCCGGTGGGTGACGAGCCGCGGGCGTGGACGAACTGGTGGAGCTGCTCCAGTTCGCGCTCGTAGCCGCCGGACAGGATGGGAAAGCGGCACCAGGTCTTGGGGTCGAGGTTTTCGTCGTCCACGTGGAACGACGGCGCGTATCGCTCCCGCTTCCACTGGTTGCGGCACCACAGGCGGAAGAACCGCTGCACCCACTCGACCAGTTGCCCGGCGGTGTACTGCGGGAAGTAAGCCTCCATGCGGCGGAAGGCCTCCAGCGGCGTCTGTTTGTCCCGGATCGCCGCCCGCTCGATTGCGTCCAGGACTTCGTACGGCATCAGGTCGGCCTCGTCTGTCTGGCCGGCCTCCGGCGGGCGCAGCTCGGCAGTTGGCTGCTGCCGGTTGACCGCGGCCAGGGCCGGCACGGGGCTCAGTCCGTTCGGGCCGTCGGCTTCCATCCAGCGCAGCCACTGGCGGAGGAAAGCCTTGTCGATTCCGGCAATCGGCGACAGTCCCCCGCAGGTATCGCCATCCATCGTGGCGTAGCCCACGGCCGCCTCCGAGCGGTTGCTGGTCGAGAGCAGAAGGGCGCCGCGGAGGTTGGCCAGGAGCCAGGCGCTGGGGCCCCGCGCCCGCGCCTGGATGTTTTGCAGGGCCAGGTCGTCCTGTTGCCAGTTCAACGTGCGGCCGATGGCGTGCGACACGAGACCGACATACTGCTGCACGAGCGGGTCGACGTCCAGTTCCAGGAAGGTGGCACCCACAGCGCTGGCCACCTGGCAGGCCGCGTCGCGGGTGGTCGGCGTGCTGTTGCGAGTTGCCTGGTAGGCGCACGTCAACAGCTGGCGGACCATCGCGGGCACGTCCGCCGCGTCGGCGAGCGCGGCCAGGTGGGGCAGCTTGTGGAGGAACCGCTCCCGACCGAGTTCCCCGACCCCCAGCTGCACCATGCAGGCCGAGAGTACGGCCACGGCGGCCGAATCGGCTCCACCGCTGAGCGAGACCACGAATCCCCCCGCGCGGCTCTTGCGGAGGTAATCGAACAATCCCAGGGCGATGGCCCGCGTGAACTCTTCTTCCTTGGCGTAAGGCCCCGCCTCCCACGGCTCGGGCTGTGCCGCCTGCCGCGTCGGCGCCGCTTCGCGGAGCGGGAAATCGACCTGGACCGTGCCCAGGGAGGAGTTTTGGAGCACCGGCGGCGGGCCGCTCCGCGCCTGCTGCATCCGCGCGTCGTCCAGGTCGACCACGGCCGAGGTCAACTGGACGTCGGCAAAGGAAAAGCGGGGGCCACAGGCCAGCATCGTCCCGCAGCTGGCGATCATCGCGTCGCCGTCGTAGATTGCTCGTCCCGCCTCGTTGCCCACCAGGTTGGCATACACGTAGCTGGTATGGAACGCGCGCGAACCTTCCAGCACGAACCGCCGGCGTACCTGGTGTTTGCCGAAGGCGAAGTGGCTGGCGCTGGGGTTCAGCACGATATCGACGGCGTGCCGGGCCAGGTCGCCACCCGGGCGATCGGCGACCCAGGCATCCTCGCAGATCTCGAATCCGATCCGCACGCCGCCACAGTCGAAGACCAGGTCGCCCAGGGGGCACGACCGCCCGCCCAGATCGACCTCGACCTGCACCCCTTCCGGCCAGGCCCGGAACCAGCGCGGTTCGTAGTGCAGGCCCTCGCCCGCGAGATTCTGCTTGCCGACCAGGCCGAGAATCCGACGATCCGCGACGAGGCAGGCCGTGTTGAACAGGGCCCCGCGATACCAGAGCGGCAATCCCAGCGAGACGATCAGGCGCTGGGTGTGAGGCACGATTTCCAGCAGCACCTCGCGGGCCAGCGCGTGCAGCCCCGGGGAGTGGAAGGCATCCTCGCAGCCGTAGCCGGTGATGCACAATTCGGGCAGGCAGAGCAGGCTCACGCCGTGCTCGCGCGCCTGCTGGATCGCCTCCAGGATGCGGGCCCGGTTGCCATTCCAATCGAGCGGGGTCTGGTTCAGGACGGCAGCAGCTATCTTCAGCAGCTTCAAGTTGGCTCCTCGAACCGGCCGGGCGGTGGGCGGCCGGCTGCGGGCTAAATAGCCTTGCGTGATCCTGGGAGATAGGGGACGCGGCAATCAGAACGGCACAATCGTGGGAGGGCGAGGCTCCTGCCGAGCCGGCGCGTGCAGCCGGTTCTTGGCTCGGCGGGAGCCTCGCCCTCCCAGAATCACGAAAACCTATTTAGAGCGGGACCGTCAGCCTCTGTCCGTTGCTCGCCCCGGTCAGTTGCAGCAGCAGCGGCAGGGCCTGGGCCGCCCACGCCTCCGGTGCGGGGTACGCAGCTGCCTCGTCGCCGAGGCAGCTGCGGAGCATCGGCGTATCGACCACGCCCGGGTTCAGGGCGACGGCCGCCACGCCGCGCGGCAGCTCCTGCGCCAAGGCCTCGGTCAACCCCTCGATGGCCCACTTCGTCGCGCAGTACGGTGCCACCTCGGACGCCGTCGTGCGGCCCCAGGTCGAGCTGAAATTCACGATCACCCCCTCGCCCCGCATCACCATCGCCGGAACGAAATGGCGGATCACATGGAACGTGCCCTTGAGGTTCACATCGACGACCGCGGAGAACTCCTCCACCGGGACGTGCCAGAGGAGGGCGTTCTCGTTGATCAGGGCCGCGTTGTTGACCAACAGGTCGGGCGGACCGTCCTGCAACACCTGGCCCGCCCACCGCTGTACCTGGGTATCGCAGCTGACGTCGACGGTATCGAAGCGGTGCGGCGGCCCGTGTCGTTGAGTCAAGTGCCAGATCGCCTCCGCCGAACGGGCGCCGCCCGCCACGACATGTCCCGCGGCGATCACCCCCTCGGCCAGGGCGCGTCCCAACCCTCGGCTGACACCCGTAATCACGACGCGGCGCGGTGTGGACATCGCGAGCCAGCCCCAGGCGCTGAAATGGCGACCGGCGCAAGAGCGCCGTCGCAGCCGACATTGTAAGCGGCCGGGGCCCCGGCCGCTAACCATCTGCGCGGCAAGTGGCAAACCGCCCGCCGATCGCCGAGAGGCCGCGTTAGCGGCGGAGCACGCCGTGGCCGACCGGCTGCGGCAGCCCTCGGCGGCACTCCTTGGGCAGGAGCTCGCGGTCGATCAACTCCGGGTCGTGCTGCGTCCACGTTTCGCGGACCGCGGCCGTCCGCACCTTGCGCAGCAGGTCGCCGTCATGCCAGACCGTGACGTAGTCCCCCCGCCTCCAGTCGCGCTGCGGCTGTTGGGCCGGCGACTTCAAAAGCCGCCAGGTGCGGACCTGATAGCGGCCATGTGTGGCGGTCCATTCGTAGAAGATGACCTGGTCGAAGACCAGCCGGCCCCGCTCGTCAAAGAAATGATTCACCTCGATCAGGTCGACCCGGTCCTCCACCACGTCCTCGGGCGAGTGGAGTCCCAGGGCGGTGGCCAGGATCGCCGCGGTAATGGGAAGGCTCCCCACCGGTCAACTCCTTTAGATCCGGCTGGAACAACTCAACAGAGCGTCCGGGGCTTGTGAGTATCTCCAGATATCGGCCACGACATGCGGAGAAATGAGACAATCCGCACGACGGCCCGGCTCCCCGCCCGCCGCCGGTCCCATTAGCCCGGATTATTCATGAGCCGCAAGCGCGCTGGCGTCCGGTTTTGGTGGAATGGGGGAGAACCGGACGCTAGCGCGTGCCGGCTGATGTGCGCGGTGTTTTACGCCGGCTG
>Ga0209398_1001538_pt1 | contig 11695 bp, 7 predicted proteins | sample AshMeaBigSpring_FD_184125 | JGI IMG/M metagenome (GOLD analysis project Ga0209398, IMG submission 184125) | Groundwater microbial communities from Big Spring, Nevada to study Microbial Dark Matter (Phase II) - Ash Meadows Big Spring (SPAdes)... | ecosystem: Environmental > Aquatic > Deep... | reverse complement strand
CCGTTATCCTTTTTGATCGAATCCGCTTGGGAAGAGAGATGTCTCCGTTTCTCGACTTCCTCTGGAAGATTCGCCTCCTTCCACTCGGCCGCCCCGGACTTCTTGCGCTTGGGAGACTGACGCTCCACGATTTTGTTACAACCGATGTCCTGACACTTTCGCGGAAGTCTAGAACAGGGCGCATATCGAGGATCAACGTTCCAAATGTCTTTCGAGACCACGAGCCTGTCGGCATTCGAAGCTTTCTTCGCGCAGCAAGAGATCCAGCGTATCTGCGTGATCTCCTCTTGCGGGAAGCAAGGCTTCCGTTATCGCCGACCTTTTCATTCTCAACGCTCGGAAGACTTTACGAATCGCTGCCCGCCGCATCGCACAGCGGACTTCTGATTCGCATTTGCAACTTCCGCGGAGAGCCGGTCCGTTGGCCCGCCTCAATGCATCCCAATGGGGGCGATATCATTGCCCGACAGGCCGAGACTTCCCAAACACTCGGATCAAAGAAACGTCGCCGCACTGCCTGGTTACGCAGTGTCAGGAAAGTCGTCAGGGGATTCCGCACGTTCGCTAGAAATGCTCCGCGGGGCGACTCAGTAGCGGGATTGGAGTACGTGTTTCCAACCCTTGACGGCATTTCGAACGAAGAACGAGAGGACTATCAGATCATCTTGGAAATTGTTAAGATCAGGAACGAGACCGGAACGCCCAGATCGCCTGCATCGCTGTCAAAATACCTGCACGACGCGATAGACCTCCTTACGGCACAGCACAATCACCAAAAGCTCTCACCGACCAAATCGAGACGTCAGGCTGAGAGGCTGATTACCACAGCGCGGCAAAGGCTGAAACTCTCTCCTGGACATAGGGCAACTCACCTTGGCGCACCTCCCTCAAAACTGAAGCTGAACCTTGTTCCCGTGAGGTTTCTGGAACAAACTGTTTTAGAGAGCCTTCCTGATCCGACAGATCTTCGGAGGTCTCTCGGACGGCTTCTCGTTATCATTGCCCTTTTCACGGGCAGGAGGGCATCAGATTACGCCGACGCGACGGTTGGTCACTTTCGCGCCTCCTTCGGCTTCCTTGATCTCAATATTCCATCAACCAAGAGCGCATCAGTGAAGGGGCTCAACCTTCCTTTGCACCAGTTGATTCCTCCCGACCTGCATGGTTTCTTGCACTCCGTAACCAATGCCCTCGTTCGCTCCTATCAGCCAGAGACGACGCTTTATGAAATCTTGACCGGTAAACCGCTCAAGGTCGGATGCGGAAAAGAAGCAGCACGAGAGATCAGCGCGGCGGAGGCCGAATCCCTCGATAACACGATTACCCGCACCCACACATTTCGCTATGCCTTCGCAACATGGGCTCCGATTGCTGCGATTTTGGCGTGGAATCAAGATCTTCTCTCCGACCCGCGAATTCATCCTTGGGTCAATGACAGCCACTTCTTCAGCTTGGCGATGCTCGCTGAATGGCGTGATCTGACAGGCAGTCGGACGGCAGACCCGTTTGTTGTCGTCTCTCAACTGCTAGGCCATACAAGCACTTCAGAGCTGCAACGAACATATTGTGTTTCTTGGCTCGTGCAGTTGCAGATTGCAGTCGTCCGAGCCGCCAAAGAGTTAAAGATCGAACTCTGACCTGAGTCCCAAGCAGGTGCTCACGCTCGCATCAACCGCCGAGCAATCCGTCCAGCAAATGAACTCCTGACAGATCACAGGAACGCATTCTGTTGCACTCCTTACCGCAGAGAAGCTGTTGGCAGTATCGCTTGATGATTGTCATCTGAGCGAAGCTTTTTCACGGTTCTCAAAAGTCACACAGACGTCTTTCTTTGAACAGGTTACGCTATGTTCATCGAGATTCTCACCGCCACCGCGGCATTGATGGTTTGGCCGGTGTTTTCAGCTTCGACCGTAAAATTTTCCCTGCAATACCAGTCCAACAGATGGGGCGTCGCTTTGATATCCCCCTCTGTGACATTTCCTCGGAGATGGGTAATCCCGGCCTTGGTGGCTTCGGCAATGATCCGCTTGAGGAGTGCTGTGCCAACGCCGAGTCCACGGAAGTTTCTCCGCCGGCAGGGCAGGCCAATTGCAACGAGAAGGTTATTGGCGAAGGGCCATGGGATCGGGCAGGCGGCGGCGACCAGAAGGTCCCCAATCAGCAAAGTGTTGCCGTCCTGAACACAGCGGGCGCGACCAATCGTAATGTTTCGCCACCTAGCATCAAAAGCCCAGTCGTCCCGGGAAAACGTGATTCGGAGTTCCCGGAGGAGTTGCCCCTGGGACGGGCGCGTGGCTCGCATGGGGAATCTCAGGCCTTGATCCGCGGGAGGCGTTTTTCCAGTTCCTCCCAGTCGCCGAGGTGGGCGCGCATCAGGCTTTTCCAGAGCTTGCCGTGGTTGGGGACGGAGAAATGGAGAAGTTCGTGGACGATGACGTAGTCGCCAAGTTCCCGGGGCATGGTAACGAGTTCGTCGTTGAAGCTGAGGGTACCCGCCGTCGAGCAGGAGGCCCATTTGCGCCGCATCGGGCGGATGTAGATGGCGGTGGCCTTCACCTCCAGCTTGGCGGCCCACTCCACGATGCGGGCCTTGAATCGCTGCCGGGCGGACTCGTTCATCAGATCCGCTCCGCTTTCGCCAGCAGGGTGAAAAGATCTTCCACGAGATGCGCTACGGCGTCGAGGTCGTCGATCTCGGCACAGATTGCGAACGTCACCTTTTTCCGCAGTTCGCGGAGGGCGGACTCGCTTCGCCTCCATCCGGGAAACTCGACAAACGCCGCCTTGATCTTTCGGCTCACCTCCTCGGCGTTTGAGATCTTCGCATCGAGGAGGGTGCGATAGACAAAAAACGTCAGACCATCAAATCCCTTTTCAGCCTGCTCTTTCTTCCGCGCCTCATTGCGTTCCACCTCGTTCAGGAGGTCGGCGAGGGCATCCGCTGTCGCGGTTTGGCGGTGTTCGAAGCTCTCCTGCACCGCTTTGGCGCGTTCGGCCATGGCGATGAGGAAGGGATCGTCGCTGTTCTCCTCGGCGGTCTTCTCGATGCTCTTCACCAGATTGATCACCTTGGTGCCGTCGCCTCCCCGTTTCTTTTTGATCAACTCCAGCGTATCGCCGTCGATCTTCACCAGGTCGAGCGGGCTGCCGGTCGTGTAGCCGCTGACGTTTTCCTGCACCAGGGCATTCGTTTTGCGCTGGAAGTCCCGATCCACCATCACCCGTTTGGTGTAGGCCTTGCGCACGACGTCGTAGATCGCGCTCAAGGTCGTGTAATCTTCGATAAACGGACGGAGGAAGGCGTCGGGCGAGATGATCTCGTAGAGCATCTCGATCTCCATGTATTCCTTGAAGAACGCCTTGCGTCGCTCGGGATCGCGGAAGTGCTCGATGAGCGTATCCACGTCCTTGTCGTTGAAGTTCCGTTCGATGAGCCCGAGGTAGGCCGGAGCCTTGGACTCCATCTTGTTCTTGAAGAGCACCTTCAGGAGCTTGAGGTCTTTGACGATGGCGTTGATCTCGTCGCTGTCGAAGGCGAGGGCCTTTTCCAACTTGTCGAAGATGCCGACGAAATCGAGGACGAAGCCATGGGGCTTTACCATCTCCTGCGCCTCGTTCTCGTAGGGGCGGTTCACCCGGGCGATGGCCTGCAGAAGGGTGTGGTCGCGCATCGGCTTGTCCAGATACATGGCGTAGAGCACGGGCGCGTCGAAGCCGGTGAGGAGCTTCTCGGTGACGATGAGGATCTTCGGCTGCTGGTCGAGCTTACCGAAGCTCTTGCGGATCTGCCGTTCCCTTTTCGGGTCGAGGTGGAATTCCTTGAGCAGGGCGGAATCGTTGTTGTTGCCGGTGTAAACGACCTCGGAGTATTCGGGCGGCACCCCCAGACGGGCGAATTCCTTGTCGAGAGCCTTCTTGTAAAGAGCGCAGGCCTCGCGATCCACCCCTACAAGGAACGCCTTGTAGCCAAGGGGCTCGACGTTCTGCAGGTAGTGCCCGGCGACAAATGTCGCCACCTGCTCGATACGCTCCCGGCCTTTGAGGAAGTTTTTGAGGTTCACCGCCCGGTCCAGGATCTTGTTCAGTTCCTCGATATCGGCCACGCCCTCCGCTTCAGCAAGAGAGAGGAACTCCTTGTCCAACGTCTCATGCGGGACGAGCATTTCATTCGGCGCAAGCTGGTAGTAGAGCGGCAGCGTGGTGCCGTCCTCGATGCTGTCTGCGATGGAATATTTGTGCAGGTAGCCCCGGTCATCCTCGCAGCCGAAGGTCTTGAAGGTGCCCTTGCCGTAAACCGTTTTGTCCACCGGGGTGCCGGTAAAGCCGATGAACGTCGCATTCGGCAAGCCAGCCATAAGAAAGTTGCCGAGGTCGCTGCCGGTCGTGCGGTGGGCTTCGTCGATAAGGACGTAGATGTTCTTTCGCAGGTTCAGGTTCGCCGGCATGTCGCGGAACTTGTGGATCGTCGTAACGATGATACCCCGGTAGTCGTCGCGGAGAAGCTGGTTGAGCCGGGCGATGCTGTTGGCATGTTCCAGATTCCCGAGGCCGAGCGCGGCGAGGTTCTTGAGCATCTGGTCCTCCAGCTCGTTGCGGTCGATCATGAGGAGAATGGTCGGCTTGTCCGCTTCAGGTGCGCGGAAGAGCATCTCCGCCGCCTTGATCATGGTGAAGGTCTTGCCGCTGCCCTGGGTGTGCCAGACGAGGCCGCGGGAGCGCTGGGGATCGAGAGCACGCCCTACGGTCGCCTCGACCGCGCCGGTCTGGTGCTGGCGTAGGATGTATTTGTTCAGCTCGTCGTCCTTCTCGGCAAAGACGATGTAGTCCTTCAGGAAGGCAAGCACCTGCGGGATGGAGCAGAAGCTCTTCACCTTGGCCTCCAGATTGCCGATCTCCGCAGTCTGCCCGCGTGCCTGATCTGTGAGCGGCACGGACGCCTTCCAGTTGAAAATATTTCGACGGACCGTGTTCCAGCTCACACCGTAGGAAAAGCCGATGGCGTCGGTAGCGGTGAAAAGCTGCTGCGACACGAACAGCTCGGGCGTCTCGCGGTGGTAACGGCGGATCTGGTCCACCCCGAGGGCGATCGCCTCGTCCTTGTTGGCGTTCTTGCACTCGATCACCAGCACCGGGATGCCGTTGATGAGAAAGACCACATCCTCCCGCGTGCCGTAGTGGCCGTTGTGAAAGGCCCACTCCTCGGTGACCTCGTAAACATTGCGGCTCGGATCATCGTAATCGATCAGGATCAGGTCGCGCTCGCGCTTCTCCTCGTGGTCGAAGAACTTTCCCCGGTTGCGCAGGTGCTCGACGAATTCCCGGTTGCCGTAGATGTCGGTGTGCAGATGGCGAAACTGCCCGAGCAACGCACCCTCGGCCTCGGCGTAGCGCGGGTTGAATTCCCTCACCTTGGCGTCGAGCAGATCGTCGAAGAAGAGGGAACGATTCCTGGCGCGGTCGGCGGGTGGCACCTCCGGATCAAACCCGCGCCGCTGCTCGGCCTCCTCGCGGGGCACAATCGTCCAACCGATGGCCTCGGCGTATTCGAAGATCCGGGCTTGGACGGTTTTGTGTTCTCCGGGTGCGGGCATGGTTATGCGGACTTGGTCTTCTTTTTCTCTTTGGGTGCTTCTGCATCCTCCATTTTAGAGAAGAGTTCTTTTGTCGGCACGTTTCCAAACTCAGCCATCCAATACTCTTGAACTTCACGGTCCTTCGTTTCTAGATGGTTTCCTAGGTAAGTAAGTTTACGGCGGTTCTCCTCGATCAAATCCGACCATTTCATCACCCAAATTTCAATTTGTTTTGGAGCTGTGGTTTCGTGAACAAGCGTCATCCTCTTTGCACCCCGCTGGCCATATTCTTGCCGCACGATGGGCATGACATCGCTTCCGATTAGAATGATTTTATATTTAATCCCTTCCGGAAACACGCCGGCTTCTTGAAGTTTTAGAGCATATTTTTTCGCCTGCCGAAGCTCCTTATCGCCCAACTTCACCCGAGGTGCTTTGAGTTCGACGATCATCACCTCCTTTTGCTCGGCTTGAAGGAGCTTTTCATTGAAAAAGAAGAGGTCAGTGATTTCCAACATCTCATTTGGGACACTTACATCTAGATTATCATCTTCCTCCTTCGGCTCATAATCGAAGTAGTCATTCCTGAGCTTCTCCAAGTTGTTCCGCAAGTTTTTGTCAGAAAAGAGTATTGGGCAGTCATTATACTCCTCACCAAAGATCCAGAGATGCCGCTGGACGATCTTGTGCAGTTGTGCGCGCTCACCAACGTTCTTGGCTATCTTGTCGTAGTTCAATTTATGCAGGAAGTCCAAAAACTGCTGTTTGGTTCTTACCTCGTCACAAAATGCGACAACATCTTCCAGATCGACTTGGCGCAAAAGCGCGTTGAATCGTGCAGCCATTGAACCTTCGACTTTGAGGACATCTGAAATCAAATCCCCAAACTCTCGCTGATTGAGAGACCGATCCACTAGCCCATAAACCAAGTTGCGAAGATCGCTCTTTCTCTTGAGCAAGTGATGCCTCTCTTCGATGCAAAACGCCAACTGATTAAAGACCGAAGCACGAGTTAACGATGAAGCGTTTTTTTGGCGGTAGGGATATGCAGAATCATTTTTCAACTTCGACGTGAAGTCGTAATAAGGAGCATATTTCTCTTTGAAAAACGTGTCGACACTCTCCTTGATTGCTTTTGTTACGATTGCAGTGTCAGGGTTAAGATCCGACATAAATAACCCGCGGCAGACGTCGGTGTCGGCCCCGAAATAGGGCGTATCCACGAAGGCAATCCACTGATTTTCGGCGGGAATATCGCCCGTGTAGTCATAAGAATGGGCAACGGTCGAGATGTCACCATTTTCCACACGAAGGAAAATCTTATGCCCGCTCTCTTTTGCCTTCACTTGCATGTATTGGAAGTCCAATGGGTAGTTGGTTCCATCATGCGCTTCAAATACAGCAGCGCGAGTCTCAATCTCACCAATAACATGGTCTTCTGCTGCAATGAGGTTCCCATTGACCGAAAAGCGAGTCTTACCGCGAAGGATTACATCGGTGTAGCGCTCAAAAATAGCACGTTCAATGTCGCGGCTCGAAAAGCATTTTAACATTCGCAGGTGCTTTTCCTCCTTTGTTGCTTTCGATGAATAGAAATTTGAGATGGTTACTTGATAGTAACTGGCCTCGGACTCAGCAATCTCAACGTGATCCACCTCAAGCGGGATTTGATCAAGCGCTGGCCCGCTTTGCCAGTCTTTCGTATCAACGACCAAGCGCGTGCGGTAAGTCTTTGTATCCAGCGGGTCCTTCGCAAGTGTCTCAATTTCCATTCGTGAACCGAGTTGAATGGCTGCGAATCGGCCAACACCTTTACCTCCCTGAGCCTTCTTTGATTCGGTGGCAATGTCGAGTATTTTGGTTTTAAACTCACTTTTCGAAACACCCGTGCCGTCGTCGCGGATCGTAATGCTTTTGAAGCTGGCATCAGCTGTGTCTCCCAAAAGATCTGACGACTCAATTGTGATCACAATATTTTCAGCCCGTGCGTGGACTGCGTTTGTGATGAGTTCACAAAATGCTTCAAACGTCGTGCGATACTTTGTGAGAACCCCCGAGATGAGGCGCTTGTTAATAGTAAAATGATCAATCATTGGCTTTCGTATTCAAAAAGGATGCTCTAGAGCGAGACCCGAATATGCGCTGTCATCAACTGGTGAAGGAGGGTGCGGAAGAGGTCTTGGAGACTCATCTTCTTCGAAAAGGCGTTGTTCGTCTTATCGTCGAGGAGCGCTAGTGTTCGCGCAATCTCCGCTTGTTCCTCAATTGCTGGAACTGGAACTAGCATCGTCTTCAGCGTTCCCGAATTGATATTGAATTTGCCATCAGCGGTTCGGATTGCTTTCCCGCTGAGAAATGATGTGCCAACTTCGGTTCTCGAATACTCGTTGAGAAAATCGGGATTGAGAATCGCGGGATCCAACCGGACTCGGATCAGATAGGAGGCAAAATAGCAGTCGGCCAATTCGCCATCGAACTTCGAACAACGCCCGGCGTTCTCCTTCACTCCGTTAGTTCGGACAAAGAGAAGGTCACCACGTTTTAGCGCAAGCTTCCCAAGCTCGTTCTTCTTAGGCTTTCCAAATTTCAAATCCGCAGGGTCGACATGGCCGCCCACAACATTCGGAATTCTCAAGACTGCTTTGCCATCTACGTCGTAGCCGCATTTGACAGAAGTGCCGTATTGGAACGAATCAGCTTTCGCTTCCAACTTCACCACCTCCCAGCTTTCGGGGACGGGGCCGATTTCGGTTTGTTTTTGTCGCTCCCCCCGGAGCCCTTCGGTGAAGAGCTTGTGCATGAGGGCCTTTTTCAGCTCGGTGGTGATCGCTATTATTCGCTCCTCTGCTTCGATTGCCCGCTGCACCGTCGAAAGGATGTGCGCGATCTTCTTCTGCTCGGGGAGTGGGGGGAAAGCCATAGGCAGCTCCGCCAACTTCGACTGCGAGAGATTCGGGATCGTCGTGACGTTGCCTCGACCGAAGTAGAGTTTTGCCACGTCGAAGGCATACCAGAGCCAATAAACTCCGAACTGAGCGTTAGCCCTTTCACCCTTCACACGGAGACGATGAAGATGGTTCTGGTAGAGGCATCCTTCGATCTCATTGTTCCAAAGCGCTGTTCGGCCGATTGAGCCACCTTCACAGACCAGTAGGTCGTTTGCTCGGAGTTCGAGCCGCGTTTGCTCGACCTCGCTGAAATGCATTTCGTCGAGATCGGCTAGTTCGAGTCGATTCCAGAAAACGTTCTTGGTGCGGAGAAACGGGCATTGGTGCTCGCCGTCGCGATTTCTACTCGAGACCTGTTTGCCCTGCTGAATGTCGAACGCGGAATCAACGCGGTCGACTTCCCAAGCGGACGGGAACTCACCAATTTCGGTCTGTTGGAGTTGCACGCTCATGTCCCCGGTTTCTCCGAAATACCCATCAGCGCCTTATCCGTGTTCGGCATCGTCATCGTGATGATCTTCATTGTCGTGATCATCGTGGTTCCCGTCGTCATGCTGCTGGTGGCGGTTGTCCTCATTGTTTCCATTTTGCCCTATTTCTTCTGTGGCGGAGTGGCGGGGATCGCTTGGGCCTCAGGGGCCTCAACTTGTCCGGTGACCTGTCCGGTTTTCACCATGGTTCTCATGGGCGGCCGCCTTCCTTGTCCAACTCCGCCAGCAACGCGCCTCCCTTGTCCGTGAGTCGGTATTTTTGCAGGTGGCTGGTGGGTTTGTCGGGGATAGTGGGTTCGATCAGGCCGTCGGCGACCATGCGCTTGATCTGCTTGTGAAGCTCGCCAGAGACCGTTTTGTGTCCGAGGATCGGTGCAATGGAGGCTTTGCCGAGAGGCTGCGCCCGGATAGCCAGAACGACCTTGGCTGCCAAAGCCGACTCTAGCCGTGACTCTAGCCGTGACTCTAGCCGTGACTCTAGCCGTGACTCTGGCTGTGACTCTGGCTGTCCGCCTTGGTCCTTACCTGATGCCGACTGAGTCGCCGACCTGGTGGACGGTCTGCGGAGGGTCAGGACGAACGAACCGCCGTCCAGCCGGATCTCGGGTTCGGGGAGCCCGGCCTTGGTGCAGCGCCGGATCATATCGCGGATACCGGTTCCCATGCGTTCGATGTATTTGGTGAGATACATGGGCTCGGCAAGGAGCGGATTGTGCGGAACGGAGGCATGCGGGCCGCGAAGTTTTTCGAGGGTCAGCGTGGGCGGGAGGGAACCGGGGTTCCAGATTTCCAGCCGGTCCTTAAAGAGCATCACCTGCACGCTGGCGTTGCTGGTGTAGTCTCGATGGACGACGGCGTTGACGATGGCCTCGGCGACGACGTCCTGGGGGATTTCGTATTTCGTGGGCACCTGGGTGCTCTGCTCGCGGGTGCCGACCCAGAGATCGATTTTGGAGAGCACGAAATCCTTGGCTTGGTCCACGAGGTCGAAAACCGTGCCTTTGTAGACTTGATAGGACGGGATCGGCTTGGCGACTTCGGTGCCGTGGAAGTGGGCGCATTTCACCTCGGAGGTAATCAGGAACCGCTGGGGTTGTTTTCCGAACAGCAAGATGGCGGCGTGGGTGGGCCGCCCTTTGTCGAGCAGGTTGAGGTGGGCCAGCACCTCATGGGGCGGCGTATCCTCCACCAGTGGGAAATTGCGGCCCCGCCGGGCCTGCCCGAGAAAGCGGGTGATCTTGTCCTCGTCCAGATCGTCGAGGGTGGCGTTTCGGCAAAACGTGGCGTCGAACGGGCCCAACCGGATCAGTTCGCGCTCTTCGAGAATCCGGACCAAGCTGGCATAGACGGCGGCGACGAGTTCTTCGGAGGAATTGAACCGCCGTCGCACGAGGTTGTCCCCGGCCTCGCGGATCAAGGCGCGCATTTTCGGGTGCTTGGCATCATCGGCCGCGCCCTTGACGAAGATCAGGCGCGGCTTTCCGAGCCGGGTGGCCTCGTTGAATTCGAGGTGGGTAGGCGAAAGACCATCGTTGTTTTCCCCGCCGTAGTCGTCGCCGAAGAGCCCGAGGTAGAGGTCGCTATTCCGGACTTCATCAAGATAGACGGCGTCGGGACGTCGGTCGGAAGCCGGGACGTTGCGCTCGAAGAGGAAGGTCTCGAAGAAACGCCGCAGCAGCGGGTCGCCGGAAAGGTAATCGGCCAGCGCCTTGCGCTCGGCAGCGAACTCCTTTTGAACGCTGCTGATGAAAATCTTCATGCGCTGATCCCCAGTTGTTTCAAGATTCGTTGAAGAGCCTTGTCCGTCTCCCGCGCCTCGGCCTCGATGACCTTCAGTTCCTCGACGATCTCCGCGATGGGCCGGTAGGTTTCGGCGTCGCTGGTGTGGATGTAGCGGCTGGGGGAGATGTTGTAGTCGTTCTTCTTCAGCTCGGCGTGATCGACGATGCGGCTGAGTTTTTCCTCTTCCTTCCACCCGATGAGGGTGTCGGCAATGCGCTCGATGCCTTTGTCGGGGATGAAGTTCTTGGGGTCGCCCTTTTCAAAGATCTGGCTGGCGTTGACGAGAAAGACCTTGCCCTGCCGGGCCTTCGGCTTGGCCTTGTTCAGGAACAGCACGATGCCGGGGGCGGTGGTGTTGTAGAAGAGGTTTTCGGGAAGGTAGAGGACGCTCTCGATGAGGTCCTGGTCCACGAACCACTGGCGGACGGTCTTTTCCTTGTTGGTGCCGGCATTGCCGGAACCACGGGAAGCGGCCCCGGTATCGAGCACGACAGCAGCGCGGCCGCCTTTCCGGCCGTCCGCCTCGGACTTGAGGCTGGCGTGGATGTGTTGGACCCAGCCCCAGTCGGCGGAGGATTTGCCGGGGAAACCGGCACCGGCCGGGAAGCGGTCAAGTTCGTCGGCGTCGTAGTCGGCCTCGGTGAACCAGTCCTGGTTCCACATGGGATTGGCGATGACACGGTCGAAGGTGCGGAGCTTGCCGCGCTTGTCGCGGAACTTCGGGTTTTTGAACGTGTCGCCGATCTCAATCTGACCCTCCATGTCGTGGATGATCATGTTCATGTTGGCCATCGCCCACGTTTCGGGAACATATTCCTGACCGTAAAGCTTGAGCGGGGAGGGCTTTTTGCCCTTGGCCGCCGCCTCCATAGCGATCTCGCATTTCACGAGGAGACCT
>Ga0209398_1001536_pt1 | contig 11701 bp, 8 predicted proteins | sample AshMeaBigSpring_FD_184125 | JGI IMG/M metagenome (GOLD analysis project Ga0209398, IMG submission 184125) | Groundwater microbial communities from Big Spring, Nevada to study Microbial Dark Matter (Phase II) - Ash Meadows Big Spring (SPAdes)... | ecosystem: Environmental > Aquatic > Deep... | reverse complement strand
GGACATCAAGTTTCTGCTCACCCCCATGGTCTTGACCGGCCAGGAGGCGGTGGGGTCCATGGGCGCGGACAACCCCCCCTCGGTCCTCTCGGCGCGTCCCAAGCACCTCTCGACCTACTTCAAGCAGAACTTCGCCCAGGTCACCAACCCGCCCATCGACTCCATCCGCGAGGAGCTGGTCATGTCGCTGGTGTCCCTCATCGGGCCGCGGCCCAACCTCCTGGGGCTGGGCGAGGCGAGCAAGCACTGGCGCCTGGAGGTCAGTCAGCCGGTCCTGACCAACGAGGACCTGGAGCGGGTCCGCCACATCCAGGACAACTCCGGCGGGGCCTTCCGCACCCGGACCCTGTACATGGCCTACCCGGCCCAGACAGGCGCCGAGGGCATGGCCCCAGCCCTGGAGCGACTCTGCCTGGATGCCGAGCAGGCGGTGCGGGACAATTTCAACATCCTGATCCTGTCCGATCGGAACACCAACCGCGATCACATCGCCATCCCGGCCCTGCTGGCCACCTCAGCGGTGCACCACCACCTGATCCGCTGCGGCATGCGCACCAGTGTGGGGCTGGTGGTGGAGACCGGCTCGGCCCTGGAGGTCCACCACTTCTGTGCCCTGGCCGGTTACGGCGCCGAGGCCATCAACCCCTACCTGGCCTTCGACACCATCGCCTCCCTGCTGCCGCGCCTCCCCGAGCCCCTCAAGTTCGAGGAGGCCCAAAAACGCTACATCAAGGCGGTGGGCAAGGGGCTCCTCAAGGTCATGTCCAAGATGGGCATCTCGACCTTCCAGTCCTACTGCGGGGCTCAGATCTTCGACGCGGTGGGCCTCAACAGCGCCTTCCTCGCCAAGTACTTCACCGGGACCCACAGCAGCGTGGAAGGCGTGGGCCTCGCGGAGGTCGCCCAAGAGGCGGTGCGCTGGCATCAGCAGGGCTTCGGCAACGAGCAGATCTACCGCAGACACCTGGACGTGGGCGGGGACTACGCCTATCGGCTGAGGGGGGAGGACCACATCTGGACCCCGGAGACCATTGCCGCCCTCCAGCACGCCACCCGCGCCAACGATGCGAAGACCTTCGCCGAGTTTTCCCGCCTCATCGACGAGCAGAACGAGCGGCTGCTGACCTTCCGCGGCCTCATGCAGCTCAAGTTCGCCGCCGAGCCCATCCCGCTGGACGAGGTCGAGCCGGCTTCAGCGATCGTCAAGCGCTTTGCCACCGGGGCCATGTCCTTCGGGTCCATCTCCTACGAGGCCCACTCGACCCTGGCCCGGGCCATGAACGCCATCGGCGGCAAGTCCAACACGGGGGAGGGGGGCGAGGAGCCGGAGCGCTTCAACCCCCTGCCCGACGGCAGCCCTAATCCCGAGCGCTCGGCCATCAAGCAGGTCGCCTCCGGGCGCTTCGGGGTGACCACCGAGTACCTGGTCAACTCCGACGACATCCAGATCAAGATCGCCCAGGGGGCCAAGCCCGGGGAGGGCGGCCAGTTGCCGGGTCACAAGGTGAGCCCCCAGATCGCCCGGGTGCGCCACTCAACGCCGGGTGTGGGCCTGATCTCGCCCCCGCCCCATCACGACATCTACTCTATCGAGGACCTGGCCCAGCTCATCCACGACCTCAAGAACGCCAACCCGAGGGCGCGCATCTCGGTCAAGCTGGTCTCGGAGATCGGCGTGGGCACCGTCGCCGCCGGGGTGGCCAAGGCCCATGCGGACCATGTGACCATCGCCGGCTACGACGGCGGGACCGGGGCCAGCCCCCTGACCTCCATCAAGCACGCCGGCTCCCCCTGGGAGATCGGCCTGGCCGAGACCCACCAGACCCTGGTTATGAATCGGCTGCGCGGGCGCATCGCGGTCCAGGTGGACGGTGGCCTGCGCACCGGGCGGGACGTGGTCATCGGCGCCCTGCTGGGGGCGGACGAGTTCGGCTTCGCCACGGCCCCGCTGATCGTGGCTGGCTGCATCATGATGCGCAAGTGCCACTTGAACACCTGCCCGGTGGGGGTGGCCACCCAGGACCCGGAGCTGCGGCGCCGCTTCACCGGCCAGCCGGAGCACCTGATCAACTACTTCTTCTTCATCGCCGAGGAGGTCCGGGCCCTGATGGCCCGCCTGGGCTTCCGCACCATGAACGAGATGATCGGGCAGCGGGATCGCCTGGAGATGCGTCCTGCGATTGACCACTGGAAGGCACGGGGTCTCGACTTCTCCCGTCTGCTGATGAAGCCCGAGGCCGGTTCCGAGGTTGCCATCCACCAGTGCGAGCCGCAGGACCACGGCCTCGCCAAGGCATTGGACCACGAGCTGATCCGCCAGGCCCAGCCGGCCCTGGAGCGCGGCGAGGCGGTCCAGATCGCCTGCGAGGTCAAAAACTACAACCGCACCTTCGGCACCATGCTGTCGGGGGAGGTGGCCAAGCGCTATGGTCACGCGGGGCTCCCCGAGGACAGCATCCACATCAAGGCCAAGGGGACCGGCGGCCAGTCCTTCGGCGCCTGGCTGGCCCGGGGCGTGACAGTGGAGCTGGAGGGCGAGGCCAACGACTATGTCGGCAAGGGGCTGTCCGGTGGGCGCCTGATCATCTATCCGTCGCCGGACTCCGGCATCGCCCGCGCCGAGGAGAACATCATCGTCGGCAACACCGTCCTGTACGGTGCCATCAGCGGCGAGTGCTTCTTCCGCGGCGTGGCCGGGGAGCGCTTCTGTGTTCGCAACTCAGGGGCCACCGCCGTGGTCGAGGGGGTTGGCGACCACGGCTGCGAGTACATGACCGGCGGCATCATGGTCTGCCTGGGGACCACGGGGCGGAACTTCGCCGCCGGCATGTCCGGCGGCATCGCCTATGTCCTGGACGAGGACGGCAGATTCGCCACCCGCTGCAACCTGGCCATGGTCGAGCTGGAGCCCATCCCGGCGGAGGACACGGCCCTGGAGGCACTGGACCACCAGGGCGGGGACCTGGAGACCCATGGGCTGGTGGACGTGAGCCAGGACATGACCCGCTACGACGCACAGCGCCTCAAGCAGCTCATCAGCCGCCACCTGCACTACACCAACTCAGAGGTGGCCCGGCGCATCCTGGCCGACTGGCGGGCGAGCCTCCCGCGCTTCAAGAAGATCATGCCGGTGGATTACCGCCGGGCCCTGCAGCAGATGCAGGCCAACCAAAGTCGCCCGCCCCAGCCGGGGCGGCAGTTCAAGGGGGTTGTCGAGCATGGGTAAGCCAACCGGATTCATGGAGATCGACCGCCGCGACCGGCGCTACGAGCCCGCCGCCGACCGCGTGGTCCACTACCGGGAGTTCGTCATACCGCTGCCCGAGTCCGAGGTGAGCAAGCAGGGGGCACGCTGCATGGACTGCGGCATCCCCTTCTGCCACCAGGGGTGCCCGGTCAGCAATCTGATCCCCGACTTCAACGACCTGGTCTACCGCGGAGACTGGCAGGGGGCCATCGAGGTCCTGCACTCGACCAACAACTTCCCGGAGTTTACCGGGCGCATCTGCCCGGCCCCGTGCGAGGCATCCTGCACCCTGAACATCGACGATGCCCCGGTGACCATCAAGACCATCGAGTGCAGCATCGTCGACAGGGCCTGGGAGCAGGGCTGGATCAAGCCCCAGGTCCCGGCCCGGCGCACCGGCAAGCGCGTGGCCATCGTTGGCTCTGGGCCCTCGGGCCTGGCCTGCGCCCAACAGTTGGCCCGGGCCGGGCACCACGTCGCCCTCTTTGAGAAGGAGGACCGCATCGGCGGCCTGCTGCGCTACGGCATCCCCGACTTTAAGCTGAGCAAGACCCTGATCGACCGGCGCATGAGCCAGATGCGCGCCGAGGGGGTGGAGTTCCACACCCATACCCACATCGGCGAGGACATCCCCGCCAGTCGGCTCCGCGCCGAGTACGACGCCCTGGTCCTGACCGGCGGCTCCGAGAAGCCCAGGGACCTGGATGTCCCAGGCCGCAGCCTCGACGGCATCCACTTTGCCATGGACTTCCTGCGCGCCAACAGCAAGCGGGTCCAGGGGGTCTATGTGCCCGACGAGGACTTCATCAGCGCCCTGGGTAAGCATGTGGTGGTCATCGGCGGCGGCGACACTGGCTCGGACTGCATCGGCACCTCCAACCGCCACGGGGCCCGCTCCGTGACCCAGATCGAGCTGCTCCCCGAGCCCCCCGCCAAGGAGAACAAGGCCCTGACCTGGCCCCATTGGCCCAACAGGAAGCGCACCTCGAGCTCCCAGGAGGAGGGTTGCGAGCGCATGTGGTCCGTTGCCACCAAGGAGTTCCTGAGCGACGGCAAGGGCCATGTGCGGGCCCTGCGCTGCGTCAGGCTCGACTGGGCCAAGGATGCCCAGGGGCGCTGGCAGTCGAGCGAGGCCCCCGGTTCGGAGTTTGAGCTCAAGGCCGACCTGGTGACCCTGGCCATGGGCTTCGTCCACCCGGTCCATCAGGGGATGCTCGACGAACTGGGGGTTGCCCTTGACCCCCGCGGCAATGTCCAGGGTGCCACCGATGGGGCGAATGCCTACCAAACGTCCCTGGATGGCGTGTTCGCCGCCGGGGACATGCGCCGCGGCCAGTCCCTGGTGGTCTGGGCCATCCGCGAGGGGCGCCAGTGCGCCCGCGCGGTGGACGAGTGGCTGATGGGGGCCTCGGACCTGCCGCGGTAGGGGCTGGCGCAGTTGCGCGCAACCTGCCTCGGGGGGATAGACCAACCGCCGTCCGAAGGCTGTGAGGGATGCCAGCCGCGAGACCGGGTTGCCGCAAACCGCCTTACCGCAGACCTGCCCCTACGGTCTCGACGACATGCCGGTCCCCGGTCTCCTCACTGGTTGAGAGAGCCACGGTTCCAACACTTGCGTTGCAAGCCGACCTGGTGAGCCCATCCATCGGTTTCGCCCGGAATCTTTGCCCCAGGCTTGAGGTCAACCCAGTCCATACCAATCTTATTGGCGCCATTTAACCCTCTGGAGAACCTCAGCCATGGTCCATGAACTGCCTGCACTGCCGTACGCAAAGGATGCCCTTGCCCCCGTCATTTCCCAGGAAACCATCGAGTTCCATTACGGCAAGCACCACCAGACCTACGTGACCAACCTCAACAACCTGATTCCAGGTACCGAGTTTGAGTCCATGTCGCTCGAAGATATCGTGATGAAATCCTCCGGCGGGATCTTCAATAACGCCGCCCAGGTGTGGAATCACACCTTCTACTGGGGCTGCTTGAGCCCCAAGGGCGGCGGCGAGCCCAGCGGTCCCCTGGCCGATGCCATCAACGCCAAGTTCGGCTCCTTTGAAGAGTTCAAGAAGCAGTTCAACCAGTCCGCCGCCACCAATTTCGGCTCCGGATGGACCTGGCTGGTGAAGAATGCGGACGGCACGGTGGAGATCATGAACACCTCGAACGCCGGGACACCCATGACGTCCGGGAAGAAGGCACTGCTCACAGTGGACGTCTGGGAGCACGCCTACTACGTGGACTACCGCAACGCCAGGGTCAAGTATCTGGAAGAGATCTGGAAGATCATCGACTGGCCGGCGGTTGCCGCCAGCTTCGCGGCCTAAGACCCGCGATGGCTCCCGGCAGCCGCTGCCGGGAGCCGGCGTCGGCCGGGGCAAGTCCCGAGCCGGTGCCCAGTCGCCAAGACTGATGCTGCAAGTCCCCTGTTGCGCTACGCCAACAGCACCAATCCCCAGGCGATAAAGCCATGAACCCAGATTCCTCAACCAGTCCGCGAAGAACGCGAATTGGCGCGAACGTGATTAGATGCGTTGAGCCGATTCCCCGGGCGCGCGGCCTCACCCTACCGGTGAGCTGCCATCGCCGTCCAACGCCCTGTGCCCCTTCGCGGTTTTCGGGTTTTTTGCGGACTAACCGAGTCGCCTAGGATGATCGATCTTCACTGTCACATGTTACCGGGCATCGACGACGGCGCCGCCGATCTGGAAACCGCGCTGGAGATGGCGCGGATTGCCGTCGCCGACGGGATCACCATGACGGCCTGCACCCCGCACATCTATCCCGGGCTCTTCGAGAACACGGCCGAGAACATTGCGCAGGCAACGGCCGCGCTCCGCGTGCAGCTCCAGGAGGCCGGCATTCCGCTGGAGATCGGCTATGGGGCGGACATTCAGCTCGTGCCCGAGCTGGTGAAAGGCCTGCGCAGCGGCAGCCACCCAACGCTTCACGGATCCAGGTACTTCCTCTTCGAGCCGCCCCACCACACGGTGCCGGTGCGTTTCGAGCAGACGCTGTTCGACGCCGTCGCCAGCGGCTTCGTCCCGGTCATCACGCACCCGGAACGTCTCACCTGGCTCGACGACGCCCACTATCCATGGTTCGTTGCCGCAGCGCGCCAAGGTGCTTGGATCCAGCTCACGGCGGGCGCTGTTGTCGGCCGTTTCGGCCGCCGCGCAAAGTACTGGTCGGAGCGTTTCCTCGACGACGGGCTTGTGCACATCCTGGCGACCGACGCCCACGAGCCAAGGCATCGCCCACCGCTGTTGGCCGAGGGTCGGGAGGCCGCGGCCGTCTGGGTCGGTGCCGAGGAGGCCGACCTCCTCGTCGCCGGGCGGACCAGGGCCATCATCGACAATCGCCCCCCGACTGAGGTCCCGCTGCCGCCAGGGCTTGATCCGAGCCGACGGGCGCATCGCCCTGGGCGGCAGCCCAAGGAAGGCTGGCTTCGTCGCCTGTTCTCCGGTTAGCAGCGCCAGCGCCGCGCACATGGACGCGGCGCTCACACTGGGCCTGGCACGACGGCCGCAACCTGATCCTTGACTCGTCCACCGGTTTCGACCCGCCCAACGCGGTCACCCGCTGGTCGTGGCCTTGGCGCGGCACAAGCGACTCAAGTTGCCCCGCGGAAGTCCCCCCAGAGGGCCTGGATGGCGGCGATGGCGGCCAGAGGGGCGGTCTCTGTGCGCAGAATGCGGGGGCCCAGGCGGACACCGGTGAACCCGGCGGCCCGCGCGGCGGCGCGCTCGGCATCGCTCAGCCCCCCCTCAGGGCCGACCAGCAGGCTGAGGTCGGTCGCCGGCGCCGGCAGATCCGGCAGGGGCCGGCGGCTACGGTGATCGAGCAGGATTCCGCCGACATGGCCTCGGGCCAGCCAGGCCTCAAGCTGGTCGGCCGGCGCCAACCCCGGCAGGCGGCGGCGCCCGCTCTGCTCGCAGGCGGCGATCAGGACGCCCTCCCAATGGGCCTGGCGCTTGGCCAGCCGCGCGGGGTCTAGGCGTACCACGCTGCGGCCGGTGAACAGGGGGGTGATGCGGTGCACGCCAAGCTCCACGGCCTTCTGCAGGGCGAAGTCCATGCGCTCGCCCTTGGAGACCCCGAGCCCCAGGTGGATGCGCAGGTCGGGCATGGGCTCCTCGTCGCCGACCGTCGTGCAGGCAAGGTTGGTTGCGGTGCGATGGGCGTCGAGCAACTGGGCCTGGTAGTCGCGCCCATCGCCGTTGAAGAGGGTCACGGACTCCCCAACGACCAAGCGCAGGACCAGCGTCAGGTGCTGGGACTGTGCCGCAGGCAGGGTGACCCGGGCGCCAGGCGCCAGGGGGAGGTCCACATAGACGCGGGGGGTGCGCATCAGTCGGCGGTGGCCAGGTCGATCCCTTCGGCGGCGATCCGCACCAGGGCACGGATCTGCTCCGGGGTGATGACGTAGGGAGGCATGAGGTACACGACGTTGCCCAGGGGTCGCAGCAGGGCGCCGCGCCCCAGGGCGTGGCGGTAGACCCTCAGGCCACGGCGCTCCTGCCAAGGATAGGGGGTCCTGGTCGCCTTGTCCTTGGCCATCTCGATGGCGAGGATCATGCCGGTCTGGCGGACCTCGGCGACCTGGGGGTGATCAGCCAGGGGGGCGGCGGCCTCGGCCATGACCTGGGCCAGGGCGCGGTTGGCCTCGATGACCCCATCCTCGGCGAAGATGTCGAGGCTGGCCAGGGCCGCCCGGCAGGCCAGGGCATTGCCCGTGTAGCTGTGGGAATGCAGAAAGGCGGTGAGCCGCTGATAGTCGTCGTAGAAGGCCTGATAGACCTCCTCCCGGGTGAGGACCACCGACAGGGGGAGGTAGCCCCCGGTCAGCCCCTTGGACAGGCACAGGTAGTCGGGCGCGATGTCGGCCTGCTCGCAGGCGAAGAAGCTCCCGGTGCGCCCAAAGCCCACGGCGATCTCATCGGCGATCAGGTGCACCCCGTATCGGTCACAGGCGTCGCGCAGCAGCCGCAAGTAGATCGGGTGGTACATGCGCATGCCGCCGGCGCACTGGACCAGGGGCTCTACGATGACGGCGGCGACATCGTCCGACCTCTCGGCCAGGATCCGCTCCATGGCCGCGAAGCGGCGGCGGGAGTAGGTCTCCCAGCCCTCGCCGGGGTCGCGGTGGAAGCAGTCCGGTGAGGGGGCCGTGATGACCTCCATCAGAAGCGGCGCATAGGTCTCCTTGAACAGGGCCACATCGCCCACCGCCAGCGCCCCCAGGGTCTCCCCGTGGTAGCCGTTGCTCAGGGTGACGAACCTGGTCTTCCGGCCCTGGCCGCAGTTGCGCCAGTAGTGGAAGCTCATCTTGAGCGCCACCTCGATGGCCGAGGAGCCGTTGTCGGCATAGAAGGCCCGCGTCAGCCCCCGGGGGGCCAGGGCGGTGAGGCGCTCGGCTAGGGTCACCGCAGGCTCGTGGGTGAAGCCCGCCAGGATGACGTGCTCCAGGCGTTCGAGCTGATCGCGTAGCGCCGCGTTGATGCGCGGATTGGCGTGGCCGAAGAGGTTGACCCACCAGGAGGAGATGGCGTCCAGATAGCGGTTCCCCTCGAAGTCCTCCAGCCAGACCCCCTCGCCGCGACGGATGGGGATCATGGGCAGCGCCTCGTGGTCCTTCATCTGGGTGCAGGGGTGCCAGACGACGCTGAGGTCGCGGGCGGAAAGCTCGGCGTTGGTGGGCATGGTCCTCGGCAAAGGTGTTGGTACGGTCGGCGTAGCGAGCCCTACAGACCGCGCCAGGCCCCCAGGGCGAGCAGCGCCCAGCCGGCGATGAGCAGGGTACCGCCGAAGGGGGTGATGGCCCCCAGCCCGGGCAGGCCAGTCAGGACCAGGGCGAACAGGCTGCCGCTGAAGAGCAGGCTGCCGAGCACGAAGCACCAGGCGGCGGCCGCGATAAGCCGGGAGCCGGGGGCGTGCAGGACGAGCAGACCGCAGGTCAGGAGCGCCAGGGCGTGGAGCCCGAGATAGTCGGCCGCGGTCCCCCAGGTCACCAGCAGCTCGGAGGCGACCCGCCCACGCAAGCCGTGGGCCCCGAAGGCGCCGAGGCTGACCGTCAGCAGCCCGAAGATCGCCCCCAGGCCAATCCACCATCTCGCCATCTCAATCCCCATCACTGTCTTGGGCGTCGGCGCCGAGCAGCGCCAGGGTCTCGGCGGCGATCTCGGCCACGTCAGCCTGGTCGTCATCCAGCAGGCGCCGCACCGCCGGAATGGCGGCCGGGTCCCCGGCCAAGCCCAGATAGTGGCAGGCATCGGCGCGGGTCTGGGGCAGCTCCGACAGGGTGAGCTGGGTCAGGATCGGGACTGCCTGGGCGAGGATGGGATCACCGGTCAGGCTCTCCAGCAGCGCGCTGATCCCGATGCGCAGGGCCATGGGTGTGTCTGCCTCGCCCAGCAGGTCGAGGAGATCGACGAGGGTCTCGGGGCGCTGGCGCACAAGCCCCTCGGCCTCGTCCAGACGCCGCTGCTCCAGAAGATGCGCATAGTAGGCGGCCCAACCCTCGCCAGTGGCCGCACGCTCTGCCCAGTCAGCCAGATCGCCAGGCGAGATGGCCCCGACCAACTCGAAGGGCCCGATGCGGGTCCAGGGGATGGACCGCACCCCGTCCGCCTGAGCTGGCCCGGTCACGCTCAGGTTCACGACCTCGAGGCGAGCCAAGCGCCCGCTCTTGACCAGGCGCGTCAGGCCGTCCACCACCGCCGGGCAGTGCGGGCAGCCCGAGCCGATGTAGACCAGGGCAGCGGCCGGGGCGTGCGGCTGGGCCGGGCGGGCCTGCCGGCTGGGGACTGGGCTGGATGTCTTGGTCCTGGCCATGGCCTCGGGTCGGCGGGAAGGAGAAGTGTTCTGGTGCTGCGAGGTGGCTAACATACGCGTCCCTGGGGCCCCTGCAAAGCCCCGCCAGGGCTCGGATACTGGGCCGGCGCATGGGCCGAAAATCCCCGATTCAAGGTATCAGAATTATCTAATAAGACGATTTTATGATGGCCGCTCGAAATACTGTTTTGACAGACGCTTGGGCGCATCACTATCTTGCACGCCTCGCGGGGCAGGTGGCGACCTGTGCCGTGCGCCCAGGCCACGCCGACCCCTTCGGGGCCTGGACCAAGGGCGGCCAGCCGGCCGCAGGGTCAGGGAGGATCACGTCAGCGAGTTTCGGCCGCCTCGCCGTTCGCAAACCCGTAAGGTTGCGGGGCAACGCCGCAAACCCACCACCACGTCGGCATCCACTGCAGTGAAACGTTAGGAGATCGAGCATCATGCCAACTTTTGTGCGTACTGATAAGTGCGATGGCTGCAAGGGCCAGGACAAGACCGCTTGCATGTATATCTGCCCCCACGACCTGATGAAGCTGGACCAGGACGGCTCCGACACCGGTCACGCCATGAAGGCCTTCAACCAGGAGCCCGAGCAGTGCTGGGAGTGCTACTCCTGCGTCAAGATCTGCCCGCAGCAGGCTATCGAGTGCCGTCACTATGCCGACGTCGTTCCCATGGGTGCCTCCGTGCAGCCCCTGCGCGGCACCGACTCGATCATGTGGACCATCAAGTTCCGCAACGGCCTGATGAAGCGGTTCAAGTTCCCGATCCGTACCACCCCTGAGGGCTCCATCGATCCGTACGGCGGCAAGCCTGCGGCCGACATCGCCAAGATCGGCCAGGCCGGTGTCTTCACCCTGGGCGGCGTGCAGAAGGCCGGCGACCCCAGCGAGCTGATCCGCAAGTAAGCGACGCTTACCCGGAACGTCAGGCAAAGATTCAGAGACTCAGAGGTTTACAGAAATGGCAGGTACATTCGGCAATCCCGAAGTCGTCCAGGAAGAGGTCGACATCCTCATCATCGGTGGTGGCATGGGCGCCTGCGGCGCCGCCTACGAGATCGGTCCCTGGCTCGACGCCGCCAAGGCGCAGGGCCTGGACCTAAAGGTCAAGCTGGTCGACAAGGCCGCCATGGACCGCTCCGGCGCCGTGGCCCAGGGCCTGTCGGCCATCAACACCTACATCGGCTCCGAGCAGGACCCGGCGGACTACGCCCGCATGGTCTCCAACGACCTGATGGGCATCACCCGCGACGACTTGGCCTACGACCTGGGCCGTCACGTCGACGACTCCGTGCACCTCTTCGAGGAGTGGGGTCTGCCCATCTGGAAGCAGCCGGGTGACGAGGGCAAGCCCCTGGTCGAGGGCGGCAAGCCCGTGCGCTCCGGCAAGTGGCAGATCATGATCAACGGCGAGTCCTACAAGTGGATCGTCGCCGAGGCCGCCAAGAAGGCCCTGGGCACCGACCGCATCCAGGAGCGCGTCTTCATCGTCAAGCTGGTCAACGACAAGAACCGCCCGAACACCATCGCCGGTGCGGTCGGCTTCTCCGTGCGCGAGAACAAGGTGTTCGTCTACAAGTTCAAGGCCTGCCTGCTGGTCGCCGGTGGCTGCGTGAACATC
>Ga0209398_1001535_pt1 | contig 11717 bp, 7 predicted proteins | sample AshMeaBigSpring_FD_184125 | JGI IMG/M metagenome (GOLD analysis project Ga0209398, IMG submission 184125) | Groundwater microbial communities from Big Spring, Nevada to study Microbial Dark Matter (Phase II) - Ash Meadows Big Spring (SPAdes)... | ecosystem: Environmental > Aquatic > Deep... | reverse complement strand
TCACGATTCTTTTGGGTGCGGCCGGAAGTGCCGTCCGGGCCCAGGAAAGCGCGCCTGCGGTGAAGGCCAGTCTGCTCTCGTCGCGGACGGCTGCCGTGCCGGGACAGCCCCTGGAGGTGGGCGTCCTGCTGGACATGGCTCCCGGCTGGCACACCTACTGGACCTATGCGGGCGATGCCGGACTCGCCACACGCATTGATTGGAGCTTGCCCTCGGGATTTTCCGCCGGCCCGATCTCATGGCCCGCGCCCGAGGCGGTGCTCGAGCCTGGCGACATCCAGACTTATTCTTATCACGGGAAAGTCCTGCTCCTCACGACGATTGCAGTGCCGCCCGATGCCGCAGGTGAGGCAAAGCTCCAGGCAAAAGTCTCATGGCTCGCCTGCAAGGAAATGTGTGTCCCCGGCTCCGCGGAGGTCGGGCTCAAGCTTCCCGTCGCGCCGTCATCCGAGCCCGCGAATCCAGCGCTCTTCGAGGAGTTCCGTGCCAAGCTGCCGTCGGAATCCTTCCCGCCTTACGACCTTCACTGGTCGCAGGACGGCAATTTCCTCCAGCTCAAAATCGACGGCCTTCCGGCGGGGGCGCGCGCGGAAATCTTTCCCCTGCCCGGCAAGGACCAGACGGTTGGTCACCCGCAGGCGGTCTCGCCCGATACCCTCCGCATCGAGGCGACGGGGCCGCTCCGCGCCGTGCTCTCGGTGGGCGAGGAGGCGGAAAGAAAATCCTGGTTTGTTTCGAGTGCTGCCGCGCCCGCTGCTGCCGCGCCCGCTGGCAATCCCGCTTCGCCCGGCCTCTTGCTGGCCCTGCTCTACGGATTTATTGGCGGACTCATCCTGAATCTCATGCCCTGCGTTCTTCCGGTCATCTCGCTGAAGATTTTCGGCTTTATCCGGCAGGCTGGCGAGGACCCGCGGAAGATTTTAGCGCACGGACTGGCCTTCATGGGCGGGATCTTCGCGTGGTTCCTTGCGCTTGGGCTGCTTGTCGTCGCCTTGAAGTCCGGCGGGAGCGAGGTCACGTGGGCGTTCCAGTTTCAAAACCCTTGGTTCAACATCGCGATCGGGAGTCTGGTCTTCGTTTTCGCGCTCAACCTTTTTGGCGTCTTCGAGGTCGTACTCCCCGGGAGGGCCAGCACTGCGCTGGAGTCCGCCGGCTCCGCTGGAGGTCTTGGCGGATCATTCTTCCAAGGCGTCTTTGCCACGCTCCTGGCAACCCCCTGTACCGCTCCGTTTCTCGGGACAGCGCTCGGGTTTGCATTCAGCCAACCGGCACCGGTCATCCTGGCGATGTTTGCCTCCGTGGCCTCCGGCATGGCGCTGCCATACCTGCTCCTCACCGCCAACCCGGGATGGATGAAGTTCCTCCCGCGTCCCGGTGCCTGGATGGAGCGCTTCAAGCAGCTGATGGGGTTTCCCCTTCTGGCAACGCTCGTTTGGATCCTTTCGATTCTCGGCGGCCAGCGCGGGATCGACGGGGTCATTTCCTTTGCCGCGTTCCTGCTCTGCCTGGCCCTTGCTTGCTGGCTCTACGGGAGCTTCTGCGGCCCGCTCTCCAGCCTTCGCGCCAGGGGGGCGGCCATCGCCCTCGCGCTTGTGTTCGCTGTTGGCGGAGGCTGGTATTTTCTCGGCGAAACCAAGAGCGCGATCCCTTGGGTCCCCTTCACCGCCAGTGCGGTTGCCGACGCCCACGCTGCGAACCGCCCCGCGTTTGTCGACTTTACCGCCGACTGGTGCATCACCTGCAAATTCAACGAGCGCACTGCGATCGATACCCCCGGCGTCAGGCGACTCCTCGCCGAAAAGCGCGTTGTGCCGGTCCGTGCCGACTGGACGAATGCCAATCCCGAGATCACCGCTGCGCTGAAAAAATTCGGCAGGGTGGGCGTTCCGTTTTACGTAATCTACCCGGCGGACAGCGTGGACGCTCCGATCGTCCTCCCCGAACTGCTCACCGAGCAGATCCTGATCGACGCCCTCAATAAGTTGCCTTAGGGGGCCTCCTGGCTGCCCCTTGGCGCCGGATTCCCTCCCCCTGAAAACAAAGAAGCCCGGCTTGTGCAGCCGGGCTCCTGTGAGTTGATCCCCGCGGACGGGGCGAAAATCAGTTTGCGGTAGCCGGTTCGACGACGTTCACGCGGCGGCCGTTGCGGTCGAACTGGACATTGCCGTCGACCAGCGCCCAGATCGTGTAGTCGCGCCCGAGCCCGACGTTGCGGCCGGGCTGGAACTTCGTCCCGCGCTGCCGGATAATGATGTTGCCGGCGATGACCGACTCGCCGCCGAATTTTTTCACGCCCAGCCGTTTGCTCTGGCTGTCGCGACCGTTCTTGACACTTCCTTGTCCTTTTTTATGGGCCATGACGTTACTTGGTGGTGATGGATTTGATCTTGAGCTTCGTAAGCTTGCGGCGGTGGCCGACCGTGCGGTGGTAGCCCTTGCGGCGGCGGAATTTGAATGCGATAACCTTGTCGTCCTTGAACTGCTCGACGACCTCGGCGGTCACCTTGGCGCCTGCCACGAACGGCTCGCCGATCGCCACCCCCGTGCCGTTGGACACAAGAAGGACCTCCGGAAATTCGGTGTCTGTGCCGGCCTCGACGTCGAGTTTCTCGACTTCGATCTCATCGCCCTCTGCGACGCGGTATTGTTTGCCGCCTGTTTGAATCACTGCGTATGCCATAAAAATCTTCCTTTAATTTCGGGTTGTCCAGAGTGGGGCAAAACACTTCTTCACGCAAGATGAAAATTCATTCTTGCCAAAATTTCTTCAGCCGCTAGTTTTCACAGCTCACTCCTTGCTCGGGTGGTGAAATGGCAGACACGTACGTTTGAGGGGCGTATGCCGCAAGGCATGGGGGTTCAAGTCCCCCCCCGAGCACTTCTTTAAACATCTCCCTTCGCGGGACGTCCAAGGCTGGTGGGAGGCAGCAACACCAGCCGCGGCTGGCCGGGTTTCTGCGTAAGACAGCATGAACCGGAAGCGTCCATCCGCGAATACCCCGATATGATCCTTCCTGTTGTCACACTTCCTATCCGCGCGCTTCCAGGGCCCTCCTGTGCTGTGGGCCCGTTTCATTCAGCGGGGAGGTGAGCAGGATGCGCAACCGACCGCTCGTCGAGGCCCACCGGGGCGACAGTTTAAATGCCCCGGAGAATACGCTCGCGGCATTTGCGTGCGCGATCCGTCTCAGCGTGGATTCGATCGAACTCGATGTCCATCTCTCAAAAGACGGCACGCTGATGGTTCTCCACGACGATACGGTTGATCGGACCACCGGCGGCCGCGGGTCAGTTACTTCCCTGACTGCTGCCGAGTTGGCTCGCTTGGATGCCGGGGCGAAGTTTTCGCCGTCCTTTGCTGGCGAGAGGATCCCCAGGCTGGTTGATGTTCTGGAAATGGTTGCGGACGGCGAAATCCTGCTGAACGTGGAAATCAAGGCAACTCCTCCCGGTATCGATGTGCCGAGGAAGGTCGCGGCGCTTCTCCGGCAGTTTGGCGGAGGGCGAGGGCATGTCGTATCATCGTTCGACTTGCAGGCGCTCCTCGATGTCCGGGCGATCGATCCGGACATCCCGCTGGCACTGATCGGCCGGGGCCCGGCAATCCTGCGACTTGCCGTTCAGCATCGTCTGCCCTGGATCCACGCGCGACACACCACTGTTACCTCTGCACTCGTCGCACAGGCGCATGCAGAGGGGATCCGCGTCAACGCCTGGACGGTCGATGATCCGGGGACGCTGGACTATTGGACGACGATCGGCCTAGACAAAGTCTGCACGAACCGCCCGGGTCTGATGCTGGAACGACTGTCGCAGGGCTGATTCAGCCGGAAGGCCGTGGCCCGTGACGATGGCCATTTTCGCCGTCCATAAAAAATGCAGGCCGCCGCAACGAGTGTTACGACGGCCTGCTGTTCCCCCCAGAACGAATCCATCATCTACCAGTTGCACAAAATGGGCAAGAACTTTTTTAACTTTTTTTTTGTGGGTGTTTTTAAGGTGCCAGACGGGCCGGATAAATGGGGCTGTCGCGCTCAACGTCCTGGTGGGGAAAACAAGCGGTCGCTTGTTCTGCGCTGGCTTTGCGCGCAGTGAATCAAGGGACGATGCGGACAGGGGTTCCGACCCTCGCGTTTTCGAAGAATTTCATGGCGGCGCCGTGGGGAAGGCGGATGCAGCCATGGGATGCGGGGAACCCGGGAAGGTAGCCGGCGTGCATGCCGACGGGACCGTTGACCCGGAGGAAGTAGGGCATGGGGGCCCCATCGAAGCGGGCGCCGGGAGGACGCTTGTCCTGCTGGACGCCGATGTTGGACATGACGACCTCACCCGAGCTGTCGACGTAGTCGCCATAGAGCGAGGAGATATGATTCTCGCTTTTTTCCTTCACCGAAAACGATCCGGTCGGAGTGCTGAATCCCTCACGTCCGGTCGAGACCTGGGTGCGGCCGACTTCGACGCCGCCCTTGTAGAAGATGGCGGTCTGGGAGCTCACGCTGATGACGATCGAGGGGTCGCCGGGGACGCCGTCGCCGAACCAGGTCCACTTGGGCTCGGGCGCGGGTTTCAGAACGTCCAGCTTCCGGTTTTTCTTTTTGCGGGGAACGGTCGAGCCGGTGTAGTGGATCTGGCCGTCGGAGCCGAGGTAGGCGGTCGAGTAGTCGATGCCGCCGCCGTCGTCCTCGGTGGACGAGCAGGAAGTGAGCGCCAGCGCGCCGAGGGTTCCTGCGGCAAGGCAGGCGGCCGCATGCGAACGGACGAAATTTCGGTTCATGCCGTGGTTTGTTGGAGTGTGGAGACTTTGTATTCCCTGCCCGTCGATCAGGCGTGATATTCCTGCAGGCTCTTTACGCCGTAGCCGGCCAGCTGGATGGCACGGATTGCGGCGACGCTGGCGCGGGCGCCCCGGAGCGTGGTCATCGTGGCCACGCGGGCGGCAACGGCAGCGCTGCGGATGACGACCTCGTCGCGGCGCGGCTGCTGGCCGCTCGGCGTATTCAGGACAAAGTGGATCTGCCCGTTTTTGATGAGGTCGAGCACGTTTGGCCGGCCCTCCTTGATTTTGAGAAGCGTCTTTACAGGAATGCCGGAATCCGCCAGCAGTCCTGCGGTGCCGGAGGTCGCGTGGACCGTGAACCCGAGGTCCACAAATTCGCGGGCGACCTCGACCGCGGCCGGCTTGTCGCTGTCCTTCACGCTGATGAAGACGTTGCCCTTCGTTGGGAGCGGGGGCTGGGCGGACATCTGACTTTTTGCGTAGGCGATGCCGAGGTCGGGGTCGATGCCCATGACCTCGCCGGTCGAGCGCATTTCCGGCCCGAGGATGATGTCCACTCCGGGGAACTTGATAAACGGGAAGACGGCTTCCTTGACCGAGTAGTAGGGCGGGATGACCTCATCCGTGAAGCCGAGCTCGCGGAGCGTTTTGCCGGCCATGACCTTTGCGGCCAGCTTCGCCAGCGGGTGTCCGATCGCCTTGCTCACAAATGGCACCGTGCGCGAGGCGCGCGGGTTGACTTCAAGGATGTAGACGTCGCCATCCTTCACGGCGAACTGGACGTTCATCAGCCCCCGGACGTCGAGCTCGCGGGCCATCGCCTTGGTGGCGTGCTTGATCGTGTCGAGGACCTCCGGGCTGAGCGAGAAGCTCGGGATCACGCAGGCGCTGTCGCCCGAGTGGATGCCGGCCTGCTCGATGTGTTCCATGACCCCTCCGATGACGCAGGTTTCGCCGTCTGAAATGCAATCGACGTCGACCTCGGTGGCATCTTCGAGGAACCGGTCGACCAGGACCGGGCGCTCGGGACTCGCGGCGACGGCGGTACGGATATAGCGGCGCAGGTCGGCCTCGTCGTGGACGATCTCCATCGCACGGCCGCCGAGCACGAACGACGGACGGACAAGCACCGGGTAGCCGATGCCTGCGGCCACGGCGACCGCCTCCTCCTCGTTTGTTGCGGTGCCGCCCTGCGTCTGACGGAGGCCGAGCTTGTTGAGCATCGCGGAAAAGTGTTTCCGGTCCTCGGCCATCTCGATGCTGCGCGGCTGGGTGCCGATGATCGTGCACCCGTTCGCCGCAAGGCCGGCGGCGAGGTTCAGCGGGGTCTGGCCTCCGAACTGGACGATCACGGCGTCCGCCTTCTCGCGCTCGTAGATATTCAGCACGTCTTCAAGCGTGAGCGGTTCGAAGTAGAGCTTGTCGCTCGTGTCGTAGTCGGTCGAAACCGTTTCCGGATTCGAGTTGACCATGATCGTCTCCCAGCCGAGCTCCTTGAGGGCGAACGCGGCATGAACGCAGCAGTAGTCGAACTCGATGCCCTGGCCGATGCGGTTCGGTCCGCCGCCGAGGATGAGAACTTTTTTCTTTTCTCCGCCGCGCGTTTCGTCCTCGTCGCCGTACGTGCTGTAGTAGTACGGCGTGTAAGCCTCGAACTCCGCCGCGCACGTGTCCACGAGCCGGTAGGTCGGGACGACTCCCGTATCCTTGCGGCGGGAGCGGATCGCCGCCTCGGTCGTGCCGGTGAGGTGCGCCAGCTGGCGGTCGGAAAACCCGGATTTTTTTGCCCGGCGGAAATCAGCCGCGCTCTGTACCCCGGATTCCGCGATCCGCGATTCCTCCTGGACGATGAGGCGGATGTGTTCGAGGAACCAGCGGTCGATGTTCGTGAGCGCGAAGACGTCCTCGACCGAGAGCCCGGCCAGAAATGCGTAGCGGATGTGGAAGATCCGCTCCGCGCAGGGGATGCGGAGCTTCTGCTTGATCGTCGCAAGGTCAGGCGCGGCATCCTTGCCGTCCGCCCCGAGGCCGAACCGGCCGATCTCCAGCGAGCGCAGCGCCTTCTGCAGCGACTCCCGGAACGTCCGGCCGATCGCCATCGCCTCGCCCACGCTCTTCATCTGCGTCGTCAGCGTGGGATCGGCCTGCGGGAATTTTTCAAACGTGAACCGGGGGATCTTGGTCACGACGTAGTCGATCGACGGCTCGAAGCACGCCGGTGTTTCGCGGGTGATGTCGTTCCGGAGCTCGTCGAGCGTGTAGCCGACCGCGAGCTTGGCCGCGATCTTCGCGATCGGGAACCCGGTCGCTTTCGACGCGAGCGCCGAGCTGCGGGAGACGCGCGGGTTCATCTCGATGACGACCATGCGGCCGGTCTCCGGGCTCATCGCGAACTGGATGTTCGAGCCGCCGGTCTCGACGCCGATCGCGCGGATGACTGCGAAGCTTGCGTCGCGCATCGCCTGGTATTCCTTGTCGGTGAGCGTCTGGATCGGGGCGACGGTGATTGAGTCGCCGGTGTGAACGCCCATCGGATCGAGGTTTTCGATCGAGCAGATGACGACGCAGTTGTCCGCCCTGTCGCGCATGACCTCCATCTCGAATTCCTTCCAGCCGAGCAGCGATTCCTCGATGAGGACCTCGGTCACAGGGGAGAGATCGAGCCCGCGCCGCACGATCTCGTCGAGTTCCTCGCGGTTGTAGGCGATTCCTCCGCCCGCTCCGCCGAGCGTGAACGCCGGCCGGATGATGAGCGGGAACGTCCCGATCTCCGCGGCCACGGCGGTCGCCTCGTCAGGCGTGTGAGCCACGCCGGAGCGCGCGCTGTCGAGCCCGATCTCGGTCATGATGTTCTTGAAGATCAGCCGGTCCTCGCCGCGTTGGATCGCCTCGGCATTCGCGCCGATCAGGCGGGCCCCGTGGCGCTCGAGCGCGCCGTTGGCCACCAGTGCCATCGCCGCGTTCAGTGCGGTCTGGCCGCCGAGCGTCGGCAGGATGGCGTCCGGTTTCTCGCGCTCGAGGATCTTCTCGATGACCTCGGGCGTGATCGGCTCGACATACGTCCGCTGGGCAAACTCCGGATCGGTCATGATCGTTGCCGGATTCGAGTTCACGAGCACGACGTCGTAGCCCTCCTCGGCCAGCGCCTTGCAGGCCTGGACCCCGGAGTAGTCGAATTCACATCCCTGCCCGATGACGATCGGACCGGATCCAATGAGCAGAATTTTTTTAATCGAGGTATCCTTGGGCATGGCGCGGGCGGCAGACTACGCCAGACCGGTGCCCGAGGGCAACGAAATGGTTGTGCTCCAACGCAAAATCCCGTCAGGCAGGAGTTGCCAAGTGCGGGGATTTTTGCCAGCATCCGCCATCCTCCCTATGAAAAAACTCCTGTTCCCTCTGGTGTTTGCTGCCGCCCTCGCCTCCGCACGCGCCGTCGATCCCGTGAGCGAAGCTCCGAGCCCGGACAATCCGTCCGGTCACACGCGGTTCTGGACTTACTATAATCCCTATCCGTCGAACTACATCGGATCGCGCGAGTGGTGGGACGGCGAGGTGCTTTCCGGCGACTGGTGGGGGATCCGGAACTACATGGACGACAGCGGCGTCGAGCTTTCCGCAAGCTACACAAATAACATCGCGGGCAACCCGGTCGGCGGGCAGAGCCAGGGGTTCACCTACACCGACAACGTCAGCTTCGGCCTGCAGCTGAACTTCGAAGAGCTTATCGGCTGGAAGGGCCTCACGTTTGATGTGAGCGGACTCAACCGCGCCGGATCAAACCTCTCGGCGGATTACATCGGCAACCAGTTTACCGTCCAGCAGGTTTACGGCGGCCAGACCGCGATGTTCTACGCCCTCGTCCTCGATCAGCGGTTCCTCGATGACAAGATCAGCCTCAAGGCCGGACGGTTCTCGACAGGCGACGACTTTGCCTCGTCCCCGATTTACTGGCTCTACATGAACAACGGCATCGACGGAAACCCGCAGGCGCTTCCTGTCAATACCCAGTTCTCGGCCTATCCGTGGGCGGTCTGGGCCGCGCGCCTGCGCGTCGAGCCGACCCCGGATTTCAACGCGATGGTCGGCGCTTATCAGGTCTCGAACCGCGTGTTCGACCGCGAGTACCACGGCCTCGACTGGAGCATCCGTCCAGGCGATGGCGTCCTCCTTATCGGCCAGTTCGGGTGGACTCCCGAATTCTTCAAAAAGCCGGTCGAGGCCGCGACAGCGCCCGATGGAAAATCCGCGGTCGAGACCAAAGCCCGCTCGGAAGGCAAGTCGTTCAAGAAGACTGTCGTGCCGGAAACTGTCATGAAAGGCCTCCCGGGGCACTACTGGTTCGGGGTTTACTACTCGCCCTGGACGTTCAGCAACATCGGCAGCCCGGGCGATACCGTCACGAACTCCTATGGTTTCTACTGGCATGCCGACCAGATGGTCTGGCAGGAGTCGCCTGGCAGCGACCAAGGGCTGACCCTCTGGTCCGCGTTTGTGCTCTCCCCCCAGCAGAATATCGCCAAACTCCCGTTCCAGGCCAATGCCGGTGCCGTCTACAAGGGGCTCATCCCCAGCCGCGACGAGGACTACAGCATGCTTGGGTTTGTCTATGGAAAATTCAGCAGCGATTACGCGAACTACACCCAATCGCAGGGGAACGGGTATCCTGAATACGAAATCGTGGTCGAGGTATCCTACCGGGTTAACATCACGAAGTTCGCCTACTTCCAGCCCGACCTCCAGTGGGTCATCAACCCGGGCGGCACCGGCAACATCCCGAACGCTCTTGTCCTCGGTGCGCAGATGGGTGTGACGTTCTAGACCGGTTGGAATGCCGCCGGGCGGATGGTGAGCGGATTTATTGCCGGGAGAATCATGCCGGTCCGCTGGAGAAATAGCCCTCCGGCGCGTCCGGAGGCCACGCGGCTCTCGTAGCCACCTCACTACTCATGAAAACCGTCATCCACTGGTTTCGCCGCGATTTGCGGATCACCGACAACCCGGCGCTCGGTGCTGCTGCCGCCGCCGGTCAGGTTGTGCCGGTCTACATCTGCAGCGGATGGAAGGCTTCGCACCGCTGGACCGGGCCGAACCGTCAGCATTTTCTCTGCGGATGCCTCGCCTCGCTGGCCGAAAACCTGAAGTCGATCGGGGGTGCGCTTGTGATCCGCCAGGGCGGGGCGGTCGATGCGCTGGAAAAGCTCGCCCACGAGACGCGTGCGGAAGAAATCTTTTTCAACCGGGATCCCGATCCCTTTGGTCGGGCGGTCGAGGACCAGCTTAAGGCAATGGCCGCCCGGAACGGCATTGCGGTTCGGGAATTCAAGGATGTCTGCGTCCACGAGCGCGACGAGGTCCTCACCGCCGCCGGCGAGAGCTACAGGGTTTTCACCCCCTACGCAAAGGCATGGGCAAAGCTGCCCCGGCCATCCGCGGTCGGACGGGTGAAATCTTTGCGGACCCCGCCCGGCGTGGCTTCCGATCCGCTGCCAACGCTGGACTCGTGGGGTCTCACAGCACCGGCCGCCGGTATGGTCGAACCGGGCGAGCGTGCCGCCCGAGCGCGGATGAAGGACTTTCTGGAAAACCGCCTGGCGGCCTATGGAGCCAACCGCAACCTGCCGGCCGGGACAACGACTTCCCGGCTCTCGCAGGACCTCCGCTTCGGGCTCGTTTCCATCCGCGAATTGGTCGGGGCCGTCGAGGCTCGTTCCGCAGAGTTGCCAGCGGCCGGTCGCGACAGCGCCGGAAAGTACCTCAGCGAGTTGATCTGGCGCGAGTTTTACATGCAGATCCTCTGGCACTTTCCGGAGGTTTTGGAAGTCGAGTTCAACCCGGTCTTCCGCGGCATCGAATGGCCAGGAAGCCAGGCGGCCTTCGTCCGCTGGTGCGCCGGCGAGACCGGGTTCCCGATTGTCGACGCCGCCATGCGCGAACTCCGGGCTACCGGCTTCATGCACAACCGGACCCGCATGATCGCCGCCATGTTTCTCACCAAGGACCTCCACCTCGACTGGCGGCTCGGCGAACGCTATTTCATGCAGATGCTCGCCGACGGCGAGATCGCCAGCAACAACGGCGGCTGGCAGTGGAGCGCCGGCACCGGCGCCGACGCCGCCCCCTACTTCCGCATCCAGAATCCCTGGACCCAGACGAAACGCTACGATCCTAACGGCGCCTACATCAAAACCTGGATCCCCGAGCTCCACGACCTCCCGCCAGAAAAATTCTTCGCGGCTCCCGCGCCCGGACTCCGCCTCGCCAAGGACTACCCGCCCCCGATCGTCGACCACGCCGCTGCCCGCGAAACCACCCTCGCCCTCTTCGCCCGCGCCCGCAGCAGCACGGATTAGCAAACAGCATCGGGAATCCCGCCGCATCAGCCGCAGAATTGAAAGTGAGCGACCCGAGGAAAGTTCTGCTTGCCTTCGTGCTCTGGCGCCGTAAGAACGTCGAGCCGGCATGGATTGCGAAGGAACTTGCCATGAGAAATGCGGCGAATGTCAGCCTTCTTCTGCATCGTTCAGATTGGAAAAAACTCAATCAACACGTGCCGGAAAATCTTCGCCGGTTCGTTATGATGCAGGAAAATGCACGCTGACCCTCAGGTTTTTCCCCGCGCTTCTGGCCGTCTCAGGCGGCGTTGTTGGCACTATCGCCGCCGGTGACGTCGAACGTTGCGCCGGAGACCATGCGGGCCGCGTCCGAGGCCAGAAAGACGACCGCCGGAGCAATGTCTTCGGGTGCGATCCATGGCACGCCGAGCGGCGACTTGCCGGCAAGGATGGCCTTTGCCACGTTCTCCAGTTCGTCGGGTTGAGCTGTCCGGTTGGCGACCTGGAGCGCCTGTTCGTAGCGTTCCTTGTGGCGGGTGAGCGGGGTGTCGATCAGGCCGGGGATGACGGCGTTGACGGTGATCCCGTGCCGGCCCAGTTCGAGG
>Ga0209398_1001534_pt1 | contig 11718 bp, 12 predicted proteins | sample AshMeaBigSpring_FD_184125 | JGI IMG/M metagenome (GOLD analysis project Ga0209398, IMG submission 184125) | Groundwater microbial communities from Big Spring, Nevada to study Microbial Dark Matter (Phase II) - Ash Meadows Big Spring (SPAdes)... | ecosystem: Environmental > Aquatic > Deep... | reverse complement strand
GACCGAAGCCTTTATAGCTTATCCTGTTTGCTGCAATCCCGTTTTGCAACAGGTAGTCCATTACTGCTTTTCCCCTTGCTTCCGAAAGATTAGACAATCCTGTTTCCAGGTCGGTGCCATCGCCTGATCCCGGCTGGCAGCAAATATGCCCCTCCACCCGTATCACCAGTTTAGGATAGGCCCGCATCGCATCAAGCAATTCCTGCAGGGCAGGTTGGGATACGGTTAGGAACTGGTGCATACCTCCCACAAAATGAATATTGGGTAATATAATATTGTCGCCGGTCTTTAAAATACTGTCGCCAAGTTTTTGTTTCAGCGAAGTTGTTGCCTGTCCGCTGAGGATGCGGATTTCCACCCGGCGGTTCAGGTGGCGGTCTGTTTCAGAGATATTATCATTCAGGGGCATACTTTCGCCATGTGCCTCAACAATAGCAATGTCTTTTTTTTCCCAGCCATTGCAGAGCAGGTATTGCTCCACGGCCTTTACCCGTTGGGCTGAAAGCCTGATATTGTAGGCATCAGAACCGCTGGCATCACAGTGACCGTGCAGTTCGATGCGGTCGGAGAGATCAAGACTGTCCGTCAGGCTGTCGAGGGTGGACCGGGTGACAGTGCTAAGTTCGTACCTGTTAAATGCAAAATGCACAAACACGGATTTGTTTGGCTGTGAAAAAGCCAGGGTTGCATGCAGCAGCCAGATGATAAGCATGTATTTTTTCATTCGGTGGGGTTGGTCCGGAAATACGGGGTAGTAACGATGCAGGCCTGCATTTTCTTATAGGTAAATCAGGTTTTGTATTTCTTTTAGTTGAATTTATCCGTCAGACGGATTTAGCCTACCTTTGCGCCTCCAAATTTTACAGATAAATGATCAGTGTAAAAGACCTGAAACTCGCCTACGGAAAAAGGGTGTTGTTTGAAGAAGTGAACCTCAACTTCACCAAGGGCAATTGCTATGGAGTGATTGGCGCCAACGGGGCGGGCAAAAGCACCTTCCTGAAAATCCTGAGCGGTGAGACAGAAGCCAATAAAGGAACAGTGGAAATGACCCCCGGAGAAAGGATGGCGGTGCTGAAGCAAAACCATTTTCAGTTTGATGAAGTAACCGTGCTGAACACAGTGATGATGGGGCATACAAAAATGTGGGCAGTAGCCAAAGAAAGGGAAAGCATTTATGCGCTGGCCGATTTTAACGAAGAAGATGGTATGCGGGCCGGTGAACTGGAAGCCGAGTTTGGAGAGATGGGCGGCTATACGGCTGAAAGCGATGCGGCCACTTTGCTGAGCGAGTTAGGAGTGAAGGAAGAGTTTCATCCTTCGCTGATGAAAGATATTCCCTCCAATATCAAAGTAAGGGTGCTGCTGGCGCAGGCGCTGTTTGGCAATCCTGATATACTGTTGCTGGATGAACCTACGAACGGGCTGGACATTGAAACCATCAGCTGGCTGGAAAATTTCCTGGCAGATTATGAGAACATTGTGCTGGTGGTGAGCCATGACCGTCACTTCCTGGATGCAATATGCACCCATGTGGTGGATGTAGACAGGCAGAAAATAAAAATCTTTACAGGTAACTATACCTTCTGGTACGAATCTTCGCAACTGATGACCCGTCAGATCAACGACAAGAATAAAAAAACAGAAGAAAAGCGGCAGGCACTGATTGATTTCATTGCCCGCTTCAGCGCCAATGCTTCCAAGAGCAGACAGGCCACTTCCAGAAAGAAAGCATTGGAGAAACTTACCATTGAAGAAATAGAGCCCAGCTACCGCAAGTATCCCGGCATCATCTTCCAGCAACTCCGGGAAGTGGGTAACCAGATACTGAACGTGGAGAAACTGAAAAAGTCGGTTGACGGCAGGGTGTTGTTCAGCGATGTGACTTTCACGGTGAACAAAGGCGATAAGATAGCCCTGCTGAGCCGTGACCCGCTGGCCATAACCACATTTTTCAACATCATCACGGCCGAAGCAATGGCCGACAGCGGCTTTTATGAATGGGGCAGCACCGTCACTCATGCTTACCTGCCACAGGAGAACCATGATTTCTTTAAAGGAGAGAATAACCTGATGGACTGGCTGCGGCAATATGTGCCTGACCATGTGAAGGATGTGGATGAGCCCTTTCTCCGGGGCTTTCTTGGCAAAATGCTATTCAGCGGCGATGATGTGATGAAGAAAACAAATGTGCTGAGCGGCGGCGAAAAAGTAAGGTGCATGCTCAGCCGGATGATGCTGCAAAACCCGAATGTGATATTACTCGACCAGCCCACCAACCACCTTGACCTGGAAAGCATCCAGAGCTTTAACGAACAATGCACCGATTACAAGGGCATAGTGCTGCTCACCAGCCATGACCATACCTTTATGCAAACCGTTGCCAACCGGGTGATCGAGTTAACACCGAAAGGAATCATTGACCGCCTGATGACCTTTGATGAGTACCTGGAAGATGAGAGGGTGAAGGCTGTGAAGGAAGCGATGTATGGGTAGTGAATGATTAATACCTCCTACTTCATGAGAAGCACCGTTCCCTTGTGAAAATACTTTCTGTTGTCATATCCCAGCGTCTCCATCATCCACACATATACGGCTGTGTTTTGCTGCTGGCCGCCTACCATACCGTTCCATCCCGTCTGATTCGGCTGCATGTTATACACCATCTGCCCCCAACGGTTGTACACCCTGAAATACTGCAGTTGTTTTACCCCGAGCATAATGGGTCTTAAGTGATCATTGCGGCCATCATTGTTGGGAGTGAATGCCGTGGGCACATAGACCTTTACTTCTTTCAGCGTTTTCACCACCTGTGTATCCACGGTCATGCATCCCGCAGCAGTGGTAATGTCAACCGTGTACGTTTTTTCTTCAATCAGCGGGCTGTTGAAAAACGGTTTTGACGAAGTGGCATCGTCGAGATAAGTGGCGGGATTCCATAAATAAGTGCTGCCAAATGAACGGGCCTGCAATTGTACGGGGAAGTTGATGATAGCATATTGCAAGGGATATATCACCGGCAGCCTTGGCGTTTCAATTACTATCTGTTCCGTTCTTGTAGAAAGTGTGCAGCCCGGATCTGTGTACATCTTTGCCATATAGGTGCCGCTTTGTCCCACCCTGTACCGGGGCTGGTTAGCGCCTGCGATGGCCGAATTATTCAGGAACCATTGAATGCTGTCTGTCGGCTGCACCAGCAGCACAGCGCTATCGCCACTGGTAACGCAGAACCGGTTTTTACCCAGCAGTTGCAGTGAACTGTCAATGACGGATGCAGTGACCAGCACCGAATCCCGGTTCACACAACCGCCTCCCAAACTTCGTACAGTGAGTTCATACTCCGTAGTAACTGCAGGGCTGGCCCTTGGATTGGCTGCAGCCGCATTGGTAAGCCCTGCGGCGGGGTTCCAGCTATAGACCACACCAGGTTTTGCGTTGGCGCCAATTTGTACGGAGTTCAGGTTACAGGACACTGCATCAAGCCCCGCATTGGCCTTCAATGTAAGGGTATCCACCATTCTGGCATATAATGTATCCTGGCAGCCGTACCCGTTGTAAGGAATCAGCTCAACTGCCAGCATAGAGCCGGAAGGCGGCGGTGGCGAAAGCTGAAGGATTTGACTTGTGCCGAGCAATTGAGAGAATGATATATCGTACCAGTTATAGTTTTGATAACCGTACGGAGCAGTCACTACTACTGCTGTATCATCCGGACAATACGTGGCGCCGGTGAACTCGCTGCTGCATTCCGTGTTTACATCTATGTAAGCATAACCGAAATGACGGCGGAACGTACAATCGGCGGTCTTGAAAAAAAGCCTGATATTTTTTCCTGCCATATTATTCAGGTTAATCGTTACAGCCGACCAGTCTTTGCACCATACATCGGTGGAATCGGCCGAAAAGGGCGACAGGAAAAAACCCGGTAAGGATGAACCAATAGGGAAAAAAGTGAAAGACGAACAATTGATGAGTACATTATCTGTCATGTCCTGCACTTCCAGTACCAGGCGTGGTTGCTGAAAATCCAGGTGGCGGGGATCCTGGAACACCACCGCATAGTGATAGATCAGCGAATAGGTGGTTCTGCCTGCCGGAATGGTGAAGTCATACGATATCCCCTCAGCCTCGGTACCGGCTCTGTCGTTGCCCACTTTCACGGAATAACCGCTTCCGTTGGGGCACAGTACCGGAAAATTGCCAAAATAATCCCTTACGCCTGCATCGCCTGGGGTAAACATAGTATGCCGGCCAGCTATAGGAACTGAAGGGGCAATACTGATAATGTTTTGGTTATTTACCGCAGCAACATTTCCGGTATGACAGGTCCACCCGTTAAAATTGCCTTGTTCAAAATCAATGTTAGAAGGGCAGCCCTGACCGTATATACCGGAAGAAAAAAGAATGCAGGAAATAAAACTTAAGAAAATCCCCTGGAACATGCCGAAGCAGATTGTCATATCTGTGTTTCGGGGTTTTCGCACAAAGTCCGGGTTGATGTTTAAAGGTAAAATATTAATGACTACCAAACGGGAGCATTTGCTGCGGGGTTGCCGCAATTTTACCATACCCCGCAGTGGTACCGGTTTTCTTTTCCCGGCTGCTTGACAATAAAAAACCTTCTTTTTACCTTAGCTCCTGCAAGCAACTGCTCTTACTGCCATTTCTGAAGATCCAATTCCTTCCGTACCTGTTAATCCTTCCGGGAAAAATTAGTATCCGGCCGGAGGGTCTCCCGATGCTATCTGTCGGGATTCGGGTTGAAACCAGAAAGAAAATATTTTAAGTCCTGACTCCGGAGTTTATCGAAGGACGTCAGGACTTTTTTATCGCAACTATACTTATCTTCCCATTACATGTCTGCTGCTTCATCCCTTGTCAAAAAGATCGGTTTCTGGTCAGCTACGGCCATTATTACCGGGAGTATCATCGGCTCCGGTGTTTTTATGAAACCGGCCAGCATGGCGGGGCAACTGGGCTCACCGGTATGGATGACACTGGTCTGGATCATCGCCGGTGTTTTTTCATTGTTTGGCGCACTGGTATATGCAGAGCTGGGCGCCATGATGCCCGAGACCGGCGGACTTTATGTTTACTTCCGGCGGATGTTTGGCGACTTTGTTGCTTACCTCTATGGCTGGGCGGCATTTTCTGTAATCAATACAGCTGCTGTGGCAGCCATCGCTTTTGTATGTGCTTATTATGCTGATTATTTTTTACAGTTGCCGCAGTTCAGCGTGGCGATGGTAAACAGCCGGGTGTGGCATATTCCTTTTATCGGAGATTTGTATCCCCTGAAAGATGCAGGAGTGAAGGGGCTGGCTATTTTTTTAATATTGGTTTTCACTTTTCTCAACAGCCGGAGCGTAAAAACGGGCAGTTCGTTCCAGCTTGTTTCCACCATCATCAAAATTGTTTTGCTGGCTGCACTGGTGTTTGGTTTGTTTTTATCCGGCAAAGGTGACCTGCAAAATTTTTACCGTGCTGCAAATCCTAAAGAGGGGACAGCGTTGCTGAGCGGTATCGTTGCCGCTCTCACCGGAGCTTTCTTTGCCTTCGACGGATGGAATAATATTACCTCAATGGCAGGTGAAGTAAATAATCCGAAAAGAAATATTCCACGAAGTTTGCTGCTCGGTGTGTTTATCTGCATCGCTGTGTATGTGCTGCTGAACCAGGCTTACCTGTATGTGCTTCCTGTAGAAAAGGTGGCAGCATCCGCACTGGTGGCTTCAGATGCTGTAGCAGTTGCACTGGGACATACCGCTGAAGCCATCGTAGCGGCACTGGTGGTTATCAGCACCATCGGCGCCCTCAACGGTAATATCATGGCCACCCCCCGCATTACTTATGCCATGGGAAAAGACAAACTCTTTTTTGCGTCAACGGGAAAAGAGCACACCCGTTACCACACTCCCGCCAATGCCCTCTGGCTTCATGGTATATGGACAGCCGTATTCATCATTACCGGCTCCTTTGATATGCTGGCCGATATGTTTGTGTTTGTAACCTGGATTGCCTATGGTTTGGGGGCTGTTGGCATCTTGATGCTGCGCAGGAAGATGCCGGATGCGGAACGTCCTTACAAAATATGGGGCCACCCGGTTGTTACTATCCTGTTCATTGCTTTTTCTGCATTTTATCTTATCAGTACGGTGTATAACGATGTAAACAATTACCTGAACGACCGGCAGCCTGCCATCAATTCTGTGCTTGGGCTTTTAATAGCTGCTTTGGGAATTCCACTCTATTTATATTTCAGGAAAAAGAAAAAAATAAACCCACAGTTATGAATCATATTATTGTAACCGGTGCATCGGGAAACCTGGGACAGGCAGTTATAAAAAAATTCCTCAGGGAAAATTATCATGTTACCGGTACATTGATACCAAACGATCCCATTGCAGTGGATAGCCAGGGAAAACATTTCGAAACAGCTGTCGTTGACCTGAGACAGGAAGAAGCCACTGCTCAGTTTATTGACAGGATGATAGAAAAATATCAAAAAATTGATGTAGTAGTCCTCACAGTTGGAGGTTTTGCAATGGGAAATATGCTCAACACCAGTTCTGCTGATATATTCAATCAATACAAACTGAATTTTGAAACGGCTTATCATGTAGCCAGGCCGGTGTTTGCACAAATGATGAAACAGGGTAGCGGCCGCATTTTTTTGATCGGTTCCCGTCCAGGTGCTGATATGAAAAACAGTAAAGGAATGGTGGCTTATAGCTTAACCAAATCACTGATTTTCCGGCTGGCAGAATTGATGAATGAAGAAGCAAAGGGTACAGAAATAATGACTTCTGTTATCGTGCCTTCTACTATTGATACGCCGCAAAACAGGGCTTCTATGCCGGATGCTGATTTCAGTAAATGGCAGACACCTGAAGCCATTGCAGAGGTTATTTATTGGCATTGCACAGAAGAAGGGGCCATGCTGCGGGAAGAAGTGATAAAAGTATATGGTGGTGTGTAAGGAGGATTAACCACGGCGAACACAGATTAAATGCAACACGGAGAATACAGTATAAAACTGTATTCTCCCAGGTTAAATTGTACTCCTTGTATTTACGCTGTGTTCGCTGTGGTCAAATTGTATTCGCTGTGTTCACGGTGGTTAAACTTCTTTTCATTTATCTTGCACCCCAACCCTCTCTTTATGCGCTGTATGAAATGGATTGGCCTGGCAGCAGCAATTTTATTAATTGTTTCCTGCTTCACTCCCTGGGTGGTTATTGAATCCCGGAATATTACTGTTAGTGGTATTGATGCCACAGGCACAAACTTTGGCAAACCCGGGTATTTTCATTTATTACTTACTTTTTTCTTTCTGCTATGTCATTTTATTCCAAAGATCTGGGCAAAAAGAACTAACTTATTAATAACGGCTCTTAATTTGGGTTGGGCTATTAGAAATTATTTTATTATCACCGCTTGTTTGGGCGGCGTCTGCCCGGAAAAAAAATCGGGTATTTACCTGATGCTGCTGGCATCCATATTGATGTTGATATCGGCTTTGTTTCCGGATATGAAATTGAAGGAGGAGAAAAGAAAATAATAGTAATGAATGGGTAAAGATCAGGAAGCCATTTTGGGATATATCTTTTATATTTTACCGTCATTACTTACAACCAGTTGCTGATTGTCCCGGGTGCTTTGCTCAGTAAATTTGCTTACAACAAGGCGCAATCCTTCCATCATTTTCTGCGACAATTCGCCCAATTTTTTATTTTGTTCCATATTCAAGTATATTATTCCAATCAGCGGGAGCTACGGGGTTACCAAAATGAAGGATAACGATGTGAATTTTCTGAATCTTTTATCGGCAGTTACTAATGTAAAACCTTCTGCTAGTGCTGTAGCGGCAATAAGGGCATCGGGTAGTTAAATTTTATATATTCCTGCTTCAGTAGTATCGCTTCGTTTTTTATACGGGTGGTAAGCGGTATTACCGTGCAGAAGTCAATTGCAGATTTCCGGAAGACCATTTCTTTTTTATTTAATCCCGGCATACCCAGCATTTCTATTTCTGTAATAACCGACAAGAAGCAGTCTTCTTCAAAATAAGGTATGACAGAGGGTAGTCCTTTTTAACGCATACACCACAATATTCGTATCAAGCAGGTAATTACTTCCACTCATTACGGGCTTTTTCCTGGTATGTTAAACCATTTTCCAGGTTCGGTAGTATGCCAAAGAAAAAAACAACACCCGACTTTTTTATTGCCCTTTTTGCCTTTGCCTGAGGAGAATAGCCCTCACTTCTTGTATGCTGCTGTTTTTCCTGATCACCAGCGCCATTTGTTTTTTTAATTAATAAAAAATGTTCATAAAGCCCACGGGTCTTGCAATCATAGGCCAGGGAGGCGTTATAGCAAAGGGATATTGGGGCCGGGCTCCCCCTGCGAAGTGAGTTTGAAAACCGATGTAGCCACGAAGCAAAATGTTTAAACCGGGCGGCACGGCACACTTTGTGTAATTACTTCCAAAATGCCATCAGTAAACTGTAAACAATAGTTAGGGAAAACTGTTGCAGAGCCCTTCCGGGAAAACGGAGGGGCTTTTTTTGTATCATAGATTGGAAAAGAAAATTGTTACGAAGCGAAATGCCTAATGGCGGATACTGTCCGGTTTTTTACCACCGTTTACACGGATTATGGCACGGATAACAGAGTGAAATCCCCGCCTGGCAACAAAAAACAATAAGTGAAGCCGGGCAGGTGTGAAAAGTTAATCTGTGCTATCTGTGGTTAAACCCTGGATTTTTTCAGAACCGGACACTTCCCCCAAAATCATAGCTATAATAAAGCGGCATTTATTTGTAAATTGCCCGGTAATAACTGGCCAATGACTACAGGTATCCGCTGGAAACAGCGTTTTGAAAATTATCAGAAAGCGTTATTGTTGCTTGAGCAGCTGGCGAATCAGAAAACTAAGAACCGGGCTGAAACAGAAGGTATGATACAGCGGTTTGTCCGCAGGACTCCTTCGGAGAATATACATTTGAACTGGCCTGGAAACTTATGAAAGATTACCTGGAAGATGGCGGCCTGCCGGTTGCATTGCCCAGGGAATGTATCAGGGAAGCTTTTAGCGCCGGTATGATTGAGAACGGGGAATTGTGGATGGAAATGCTGGATACCCGCAATATCATGGCACATACCTACAATGAGGAATATTTTATCGCCGCCAGCAATAAAATAACCGGTGGTTATCTACACCAGTTGATTTTGTTTAAATCATGGCTGACACAAAAACTATAAATGAATTTGGGTTACAGCCCGGTACGCTTCAACTGATAACCGGGGCTTTCCGCCTTTTTCCTGAGATCAGGCAGGCTGTTATTTTTGGAAGCCGGGCCAATAACAAATTCCACAACGGTTCTGATATTGATATAGCTCTTACTGGTGAGGGTATTGGCTTTGATACGATCGTACGGCTGTCCGGAATATTGAATGAAGAACTGCCGGTTCCTCATCATATAGACCTGGTTGATTTTTCGCACCTGAACCATGAAAACCTGAAAGAAGATATCTGCAGGGTTGGAAAGGAAATTTATACTGCGTGATACCAATTGCGATTTGAAGCACAAGCGAAACCCCAATCCACTCTTGCTTTTGTTTGATAACGGGAGCCGAACCCTCCGCCTTAACCGTATCAGGCCTGCCTCCCATGCCTTCGGCAGGTAAGCCCGCAGGCAGGTTTTCCACAGGCAGATTCAATTTTTTGGTACGCAACCAAATCTTCCTATTTTTAATATTCAAAGCGCCAGTTGTAAATTGTTATGTCCTGTAACGGTTTTGTTTTTGGAGTTTTCAAATATGGGAAAGTGCGACAAATGCAGGACAGTGACTAACATTAATTTCACCTCAAAGCTGGCTATAACAGGCCGGCAATTGTTGTTTTTATCCGATCCTTTAAATAAACCTGGTTTTTCCAGTCCTGTGATGAAATAAAATTTTATCATACAAAATGTGATTTATGAAAAAGGTTTACTTGTTTACCCTGTTTTTGTTTTTTCTGATTATTGGACAAGGCCAGTCTATTTTTACCAATCCTATAACCGGGACTAACCCTAATACATCAAACCCATATACTACCGGGCAAATTGTTGATCCAAACCTTACTGTTTCCGGAATCGGGAGAGGTACAGGCATAAACGGTAATAATGCAAATGACAGGTATAATGCTAATAGCTGAAATACTTCTACAATAGATCTTACAGCATATTTTGAATTTATACTAACTCCCAATTCCGGATTTAAAATCCGATTTGTCAGTTTTGTTTATACAGGTCAGGCTTCCGGAACAGGACCAACATCATTTGCTTTCAGATCAAGTGTAGATGGTTTTACTGCAGACATCGGCACTCCAACAGTTGGCGGTACTACAATTGACTTAAGCAGTTCGACGTACCAAAATATTACTTCAGCTATTACATTTAGATTTTATGGGTGGAACGCATCTGCGGGTGGTGGGACGTTTAGTATAAATGATTTTACTTTTAATGGAACTGTAGTTGACATAACACTACCTGTAACATTCACTTCTTTCTCCGGCTACAAAGACGGCAGCCGCAACCAACTGCGCTGGACAACGGCAACCGAAGAGAATAACCTCGGCTTTGATGTGCAGCGTTCTGCAGATGGTATCAACTATGTTTCCATCGGGTTTGTAAACAGCCTGGCGCTGAATGGCAACAGTTCAGATCTTATCAGCTATACTTTTACGGATAATGCTCCGGCAGGCGCAAGACAGTATTACCGCCTGCGCCAGCAGGATATAAGCGGGCAGAGCAAACTGAGCAATATTGTCCTCATCAAGGGGGCGAAACCTGCTGTACTGACGATCGAAAGCATCTTCCCCAACCCGGCGAAGAACACCGTGAATGTGATTGTAGCCACACCGGTACGGGATAATATAACTGTGATGATTACAGATATGGCAGGCCGAACGGTAATGCAGCAAATTGCTAATGTGGAAACCGGCAGCAATACCATACAGCTGAATGTAGCAGCGCTTACCACAGGCGCTTATCTGGTACAGTTAGATTGCGGGAATGGTTGTGAGCAGGCACCGGCCAGGTTTATTAAGAATTAGGATGGGAAAACCTATATCGTCAATCCGCCACTTTAATGGGGGCGGATTTTTTTTATTTCCTTCCGGGCACATAGCTGTCATTCCGGGCTTAAGTATGTCATTCCGGGCTTATGTATGTCATTCCGGGCACATAGCTGTCATTCCGGGCCTGACCCGGAATCTTTCTCACATTACTGCTGAATCAGAAAAAGATGCCGGGTCGGGGCCCGGCATGACGTCTGCACGCCACCGTCATCCCTGGTTAGAGTTATGTCATTCCGGGCTTATGTATGTCATTCCGGACACATAGCTGTCATTCTGGGCTTATGTATGTCATTCCGGGCACATAGCTGTCATTCCGGACTTATGTATGTCATTCCGGGCTTATGTATGTCATTCCGGACACATAGCTGTCATTCTGGGCTTATGTATGTCATTCCGGGCACATAGCTGTCATTCCGGGCTTGACCCGGAATCTTTCTCACATTACTGCTGAATCAGAAAAAGATGAGACTGTCTCAAAAATAGGCAGCCTTTTTTCATTTTCAATTTTTGAGGCGGGTTTATACACATGAGGGCTGTATAAGTAGTTCTTGCAAAATCCTGGGAGTGTTTTTAATTTTTGGACACAATTAA
>Ga0209398_1001531_pt1 | contig 11731 bp, 5 predicted proteins | sample AshMeaBigSpring_FD_184125 | JGI IMG/M metagenome (GOLD analysis project Ga0209398, IMG submission 184125) | Groundwater microbial communities from Big Spring, Nevada to study Microbial Dark Matter (Phase II) - Ash Meadows Big Spring (SPAdes)... | ecosystem: Environmental > Aquatic > Deep... | reverse complement strand
GAATCTAACTGCCAGGTTTCCGGGGTTCTGCGATTTCCAGATCGACGGCAATCTCGGCCAGACGGCGGCGATCGGCGAGATGCTTCTGCAAAGCCAGGTTTGCGATAAGAATGGAGTCCATGAACTCGACCTTCTGCCCGCGTTGCCCAAGGCGTGGCCCGACGGATCGGTCAAGGGGCTGCGTGCGCGAGGCGGCTTCGAGGTGGACCTCTCATGGAAAGGCGGCCAACTCGTGTCGGCGCGGATCCGCAGCGTGGGCGGCCGGACCTGCGTGGTGCGGCATGGTGAGAAGTCGATCCCGTTTGCGATTAAGCTGGGTGAAGTCCGGGAGCTTGATTGCAAGCTCGAAATCCCTCATTGATGGCGTCATGAAAACGATCCTCCGTTGTTTCCTTGCCGCGCTTGCATTCACCGTCACCTCCATCGCGGAGAATCCGCAAGCGGCTGAGGTCAAGAACCTGCCCTTGCCGGGTGAGGTGTTTGCCGTCGCGGGCCGTCCCGCGTTTTTCATTGCCGCCGAGGGCGGGGCGGGAGTCAAAGCGAAACCATGGGCCTGGTATGCGCCGACCCTGCCGAATTATCCCGGCCAGGAGGAACGCTGGATGTTTGAAAGATTCCGTGAGGCGGGCATCGCCACCGCCGGCATCGATGTGGGTGAGTCCTACGGAAGTCCCGCGGGTCGGGCTTTGTTCTCGCAATTGTATTCGGAGATGACCGAACGGCGGGGCTTCTCGCGCAAGCCCGTCCTGCTGGGCCGCAGCCGCGGCGGGCTGATGGCACTGTCGTGGGCTGCGGAGAATCCCGACAAGATCGCGGCCTTCGCCGGAATCTATCCGGTTTGCAACATCGCCAGCTATCCCGGTGTCGACAAGGCAGCCGTGGCCTATGGGATGACACCGAAGGCCCTGCACGCGGATTTGTCCGCGCACAATCCGATCAACCGTCTCGCGGAACTCGCCAAGGCCGGTGTGCCGCTCTTCGCCATCCATGGCGACAACGACAAGATCGTCCCGCTGGAGGATAACTCGGCGCTTTTGAAATCCCGCTACGAGGTCCTCGGCGGCTCGATCCGGTTGATCGTCCCGTCCGGTCAGGGCCACAACCTCTGGCAGGGATTCTTCCAAAGCCAAGAGTTCGTCAATTTCGTCATCAAGCACGCCAGTCAATGAAATCCGGCCAGTCACGGTGCCACGGATGGATCGTCGCCGTGTTGCTAGCTTCCGCATTGCCCGCCATGGCGGGCAATGACGAGGCGGTGCTTCGGTGTGTCGCAGATGCGGTGATGAAGCAGACCACACGTTGTTTGGTGGATGATGGAACCGGCGAAGCGTTTCAGGACAGCGGCAATCCGGCGCCAAAGCCGCAGATCCGGATCGAGAGCAAGTTCAACGCGTGGTTCTATCAAACATGGCTGCTGGCCGACGGCATGCGCCGCGCCGCCGCGGTGCTGGATGAACCGGCTTATCGTAACTACGGCGAGCGCAATCTGGACTTCATTTTTCAGCACATGCCCTTCTTAGAGAGGCAGCACGCGGCGGGAATGCGGATGGCTCCGGTCGGCGATGGCAGGCTGTCACCGGTCGGCTTCTATTTCAGAATTGACGCGCTGTGGCACACCGGCCTCGCACCGCTGGTGATGGAGCGTTATGCCGAAACGAAGAACCCACGCTATGAGCCATATCTGGAGCGGATGACGAGGTTTCTCGAAACGTGCCCGACGTTTGAGGACGGGGTGTTTTACCGCGCGGGCAAGGGCATGATGACGGATGATCCTTTCATGACTGTGCCGTTTCTGCTGCGAAAATGGAAGGCGGGCGGCGAAGCGCGGGATCTCGATACGGCGATCGCCCAAATCCACGGAACCCATGACCGCTTGTTCGACCGTAGTCGCGGACTGCTGTGGCACCTCTGGGATTTGAAGACGAAACAAGCGGCCGGTGTTTTCTGGGGGCGTGGCAATGGCTGGATGGTTTTGGCGCATGCGGAGTTGCTGGCGAAGATGCCCCGCGAACATCCGCGTCATGCCGAGGTGCTCGCCGCCTTCCTGCGGCACATGGAGGGCATCCAGCGATGCCAGGACGCCGCGGGTGGCTGGCATCAGGTGCTCGATCATCCGGAATCGTGGATCGAAACTTCCAGCACCGGCATGTTCGTTTACGGACTCGCGCGCGGCGTGAACGAGGGCTGGCTGGACGGATCCTTCCGCGAGTGCGCCCGCAGGGGCTGGGAGGCGCTGAAAACGAAAGTCACCGCGGATGGCGACCTCGTTGATGTCTGTGGCTCCACCGATGTCGGTGACCTCTCTTATTACCTGAACCGGCCCCGCTTTCAGGGCGACCTTCACGGCTTCGGCAGCTTCTTGCTGGCTGGGGCGGAGATTCTCCGAATGGAGAAAGGGAACTCTGCCGGCGCCACTCCATCCGACTCCACCCTGAAATCCAATCCTTGAGAACCTCCCGTCTCCCTCTCCGAAGCTTGGTCGTCACAGCCATTGCCTGCCTGGTTTATCTGCTTCCGGCATCCCAGTCGCAAGACAGGAACTTTGATGCGGACTGGCGCTTTCATCGCGGCGACGCGTCTGGTGCGGAACAGGCTGCCTTCGATGATTCAGGCTGGCGCGTGCTGGACGTGCCTCACGATTGGAGCATCGAGGACCTGCCACCGCTCGAAAACAAGGAGCCCACTCTTACGGTGGAGGACGAAGGTTGGAAATTCGCCATCGGCGATGACATGGGTTGCGCGGCGGCGGACTTCGATGACAGCGCGTGGAAGTCTGTACGGATTCCCGCTGGCCTTGGCGGAATGGGATTTGAAAAAGTGCGTTCCATGGGGTGGTTCCGGCGCGGCATCGAGATACCGAGGGAGTTTCAGGGAAGGGACTTCCTCCTGAAGGTCGGAGTCGTGGATGATGCGGATGAAACGTTCTTCAATGGAGTGAAGATCGGTGGTCATGGCGGCATGCCCCCCGACTACGATTCGTCCACGGCACCGTGGGGAAAGCCGCGCATTTACCTGGTTCCCGCCCGGCTGGTGAAGGAGTCGGGAAACGTCCTCGCCGTGCGCATGTACAACCATGAAGGCGAGGGCGGTATTCTCAAGACGCTGCCGGACTTCAAGGTGGTGGGGCCGTTTTCTCCGGACAGCGCGGGCGGCCAGGCGACCGGCCACACGGTCGGTGGCACGGGCTGGTATCGCAAACGTTTCACGCTGGGTGCGGCAGAATCGGGAAAGCTCGTCTCGATCGGGTTCGACGGAGTTTACATGGATTCGGACGTCTGGATCAACGGTCATCATCTGGGAAACCGCCCTTATGGTTACTCGGCCTTTTCCTATAACCTCACGCCGCATTTGAAACCTGCGGGTCAGGAGAATGTTCTATCAGTCCGCGTCCGCAATGAAGGCAAAAACAGCCGCTGGTATTCCGGTTCGGGAATCTATCGGCACGTCACACTGACCACGACCGATCTGCTGCGCATCGCGCGATGGGGAGTCTCCATCAGCACGCCCCAGGTTTCGAAAACATCCGCCACGGTCAAGGTGGTGACGGCGGTGGAGAATTCCCGCGCCGCCGGGTCCGATGCGAAATTGTTTATTAGGCTGCTCGGGCCGGATGGTCGGGAGATGAAAAACGCGGAAGCGCCACTGAACATCGCCGCCAACGGCCGTGCGGAAATTCCGTTGAGCCTGGAAGTTGGCTCTCCTGCCTTGTGGTCGCCGGAGTCTCCGCAACTCTGCCGCGCGGACGTGCAGGTGTTGGAGGGAGGAAAGATCGTGGATCAAAGCGTCACGACTTTCGGCATCCGCGAGATCCATTTCAGTGCGGAGAAGGGCTTCACGTTGAATGGCGAGCCTGTCGAACTCCGCGGTGCCTGCCTGCATCACGACAACGGTCCGCTCGGCGCGGCGGCCATCGATCGCGCCGAGGAGCGCAAGGTCGAGCTGATGAAGGTGCAGGGATACAACGCGATCCGCGCCAGCCACAACCCGCCATCCGCCGTTTTCCTCGACGCGTGCGACCGCCTTGGCATGCTGGTGATGAACGAGGCCTTCGATTGTTGGGAAAGGGGCAAGAACCCGGATGACTACGGCAAATACTTCAACGACTGGTGGCAGCGTGATCTCGCCGCGATGATCCTGCGCGACCGCAACCATCCCAGCGTCATCCTGTGGAGCATCGGCAACGAGATTCCGCAGCGCGCCGATGAGCGCGGTTATGTCATCGCGAAGAATCTGGCAGACGAAGTCCGCCGCCTCGATCCCACCCGCCCGGTGACCGAAGGCGTCTGCAATTTTTGGGACCAGCCGGGTCGGCCATGGTCGGATACGGACAAGGCGTTCACCTTCCTCGATGTCGGCGGATACAACTACGAGCCGATGATGTATGAGGCCGATCACAAGAAGTTTCCCGATCGCATCATGGTGGGCACGGAATCCTATCCGGGCGAGTTGGTGGATTACTGGAGGCTGGTCGAGAAACATCCCCATGTCATCGGCGACTTTGTCTGGACCGGTATCGACTACCTCGGAGAAGCCGGCTGCGGCCACATGAGATTCGACAACGAGCCGTCCGACTTCGGTCGCGGCTGGCCTTGGTTCAACGCGTTTTGCGGCGATCTCGACATCTGTGGATTCAGAAAACCGCAGTCGTTCTTCCGCGATGTCGTCTGGGGACGAAGCCCGCTGGAAATGTTGGTGCATCGTCCGCTGCCGCCCGGCAGGACCGAGCAGATGAGCCGCTGGGGTTGGCCGGACGAGTTGCCAAGCTGGACCTGGCCCGGTGAAGAGAGCAAGGCGATGCAGGTCACGGTTTATTCGAGTTGTGACACGGTCCGTCTGGAGTTGAACGGCAAGGAAATCGCCACGCGGAAGCTGGGTGGAAATGACAAGTTCCGCATTACGTTCGAAGTTCGCTATCAGCCGGGAGAGCTCCGGGCGGTTGGATTGACGCAAGGGAAGATCGTTTCCACCAAGATCCTCCGCAGCGCCGGGCCGGCGGCGAAAATCCGTCTGGTGGCCGACCGCAAAACCCTCCGTGCAGACCGCAATGACTTGTCCTATGTTTCCATGGAGATCACGGATGCTGAAGGCAACCTTTTGCCGGACGCCGCGCTGCCGGTCCGTTTCTCCGTGAGCGGGGAAGGGGAGTTGGCGGCCGTCGGCAGCGGCAGTCCTAACAAACCGGAAAGTTTCCGCGGTCCGCTGCGCACGACCTGGCGTGGCCGAGCCATGGCGATCCTTCGTCCCAAGGGTGGCGCAGGCGTCATCAAGCTGCGAGCCGACGCCGAAGGATTATCCGAGGGAGAAATTCAGCTTCTAACCCAATGAAAATCGAACCAAGAACATGGCGGTTTCTGGCTTGGATTGTTGGCGCAGGTTTTGTGACTGCCGCAGGGGGGGATGCTGAGACCACAGGCAATCCAACACAGCGCGTGATCGCCGCCGGCCAGCGCCAGGTCCTCAACTTCAACCGCGAATGGAAATTCCGCTTGGGCGATACGCCGGACGCGGCTGCCGTGACTTATGATGACAAGGCATGGGAGGCGTTTGGTCTGCCGCATTCGTTCAGCATGCCTTATTTCGCAGCGCCAGACTTTTATGCGGGTTACGGTTGGTATCGGAAACATCTCGCCATGCCGCAGGAGTGGAGCGGAAAGCGGGTGAATCTGGAGTTCGACGGTGTGTTTCAAGTCACCGAACTTTTTGTGAACGGCTGGCGGATCGGTGAGCACCGTGGCGGCTACAATGGCTTCACCTTCGACATCACCGATGCCTTGAAACCCGGCGACAACCTTGTGGCCGTGCGCGTGAACAACCTCTGGGACGCCAAACTTGCCCCACGCGCCGGCGAACACACGTTCAGCGGCGGGATCTATCGGAACGTGCGGGTTGTGGTCACTGCGCCGCTCCACGTCGCCTGGTACGGCACTTTCGTCACCACGCCGAAGGTATCGAAGGAATCCGGCACGGTGAACGTGAAGACCGAGGTCGTGAATGACACAGACGCCGTCAAATGCACAACGGTTAGGACCAGCATCCTCGACGCCGACGGCAAGGAGGTGGTGGCCATGGCCACCACCCGGAATGTCGCGGCGGATTCCACGGTGGAGTTTGACCAGACAAGCCCGGCCATCCCGCAGCCCAGGCTCTGGCATCCCGATCAGCCGTATCTTTATTCGGTGAAAAACACGGTTATGGACGACGGCAAGACGGTGGATGATTTCACTTCGCCGCTCGGATTCCGCTGGTTCAAGTTCACCGCGGACCAGGGATTTTTCCTCAACGGAGAGCATTATTATTTCAGAGGCGCGAACGTCCATCAGGACCACGCCGGCTGGGGCGATGCGGTGCCGGACAGCGGGTTCCATCGCGATGTGAAAATGGTGAAGGACGCGGGCTTTGATTTCATCCGCGGCTCGCACTACCCGCATGCCCCGGCGTTTTCAAGGGCTTGCGACGAACTGGGCATGTTGTTCTGGTCGGAGAATTGTTTCTGGGGCACGGCCGGCTTCCAGCATGCCTGGGGTGCCAGCGCCTATCCACCCGAGCCGGAGCATCAGGCGGGCTTCGAGCGCAGCGTGAAGGACAGCCTGAGCGAGATGATCCGCATCCATCGGAACCATCCCAGCATCATCACCTGGGGCATGACCAATGAGGTCTTCTTCACCGCGGAATCAACGATGCCGAAGGTCCGCGAGTTGCTCAAACAAAGCGTGGCGCTGGTCCACGAACTCGATCCCACTCGCCCGGCGGCCATCGGTGGCTGCCAACGCGGCGGGATGGACAAACTCGGCGACGTCGCGGGTTACAACGGCGACGGCGCGCGCCTCTTCATCAACCCCGGCATCCCGAGCGTGGTGACCGAATACGGCTCCACCATGGCCGACCGCCCGGGCAAGTATGAGCCCGGCTGGGGGGATCTTCAACAGGAGCGTTTCGCGTGGCGCAGCGGCGAGGCGATCTGGTGTGCGTTCGACCACGGCAGCATCGCCGGACGCAAGTTCGGCGGCATGGGCATGATCGATTATTTCCGCCTGCCGAAACGCCAGTGGTATTGGTATCGGAATGAATACAGAAAGATCCCGCCCCCGGAGTGGCCCGCGGCCGGGACTCCCGCCGCTCTGAAACTCAGCGCCGACCAAACCACGCTCCAACACGCGGACGGCACCGACGACTCTCTCCTGACCGTCGCCGTCGTGGATGCCGCTGGCAAGGCGCTCAGCAACTGCCCGCCCGTCACCCTGACCCTTGAATCAGGTCCCGGCGAGTTTCCCACCGGTCCGTTCATCACCTTCGCGCCGGAATCTGACATTGCCATCCGCGACGGCCAGGCGGCGGTCGAATTCCGCACCTATCACGCCGGGAGATCCGTCATCCGCGCCACGTCGCCCGGATTGAAGGACGCGGTGATTGAAATCACTTCGTTAGGCTCGCCATCATTCATCGCGGGTCAAACGTCCCCGGTGAATTCCCGACCGTATGTCTCTTTCACCAGTAATCCAAAGCAACAAGCTTCATCCCGTTTCGGACTGGAAACCCCCACCCGTGCCAGCAGCGAAGCACCAGATCACAGCGGGCGTCTCGCAAATGATGGCAAGGTGGAGACATTCTGGCAGGCGGCCGACGGTGACAGGAATCCGTGGCTGCGCATCGATCTCGAACGCATCGTGACGGTCCGCAAAACGAAGCTGACATTTACCGCTACGGGCGACTGGCGATACAGGGTCGAGGTGTCCGAAGGTGGCCTGCAGGACTGGAAGACACTCGTGGAGAATCAACACAACCCCTCGGGCAGCCACGTAAGGGAAGATTCCGCGCCCGTTCCTGTCCGGGGTCGCTTCCTGCGTTTCACTGCGCTTGGGTGTCCCGCAGGGCGAGCGCCGGCAGTGGCGGAAATCGAAGCGTTCGGCAGCATGGATTGATGGCCGCACCCGCGCGAAGCATTCGGAGACAGTCACCAACCGAGACAATGACAACAACCCGCACCAAGCTCCCTGTCAAATTGGAACAAAACGCCATGCCAGGCCGGCTGCTGGCACTCGCATGGATTGCCTGCGCCACATCGCAACCGCTGGCAGCACAGGAAAAGATCGTCGAAGTGAACCGTGATTCCGCCGGTCGGGTGTTCGAAGGCGTCGGTGCGGTCAGTGCCGGCGCTTCGTCGCGCTTGCTGATCGAGTATCCGGAAAAACAGCGCGGCGAAGTGCTGGACTTCCTTTTCAAACCGGATTTCGGCGCGGGCTTCCAGCACTTGAAGGTGGAGATCGGCGGGGAGGTGAATTCCACCGACGGCATTGAGTTGACCCACATGCGTTCGCGCGAGGATGAAAACTATCAGCGTGGATATGAGTGGTGGTTGATGAAGGAGGCGAAGAAACGGAACCGCGATGTGATTCTCGATTGCCTCGCATGGGGCGCTCCGGGGTGGATCGGCGACGGGAAATTCTATTCTCAAGACATGGCGGACTACGTCGTGAAATTCCTCCAAGGCGCGAAGCGGGTCCATGATCTGGACATTGCATACACCGGAATCTGGAACGAGACACCCCACGACACGGCTTGGGTCAAGCTTCTCAGGCGGACGCTCGACGCTTCGGGTCTCCATAAAGTGGGCATCGTCGCCGCGGACAATTTCGACGGCGACGGCTGGAAGATTGTGGACGACATGAACGCCGATCCGGAACTTCGCGCCGCTGTGGCACGTGTGGGCGTGCATTACCGCGAATCGAAAAGCCCTCCCGCCGCGCGGAACCTCGGCTGCCCGCTCTGGTCGAGCGAGGACGGACCCTGGCGCGGCGATTGGGAAGGCGCGACGAAGCTCGCGCGGATCATCAACCGCAACTACGTCATCGGCAGGTTCACCAAGACCCAAATTTGGAGTCCGGTGACGTCCTACTACGATTCGCTGCCGCTGCCCGGCTCCGGTGTCATGCGCGCCAACGAGCCATGGTCCGGTCACTATGAGGTCCAGCCCGCGGTCTGGGCCGTGGCGCACACTACCCAGTTCGCCAAAGCCGGATGGCGCTATCTCGATCCGGCGTGCATGCTGATAGAGGGAGGCAGCGTGGTGGCGCTCGAATCGCCGGAGGGCAATGAGTTCAGTCTGGTCATTGAAACGATGGACGCCAAGGCACCACAGAAGCTCGGCTTCCATGTCAACGGCCTTCCTGCAAAGGATCTTCACGTCTGGATGACCTCGGAGAAGAAGTGGTTCGAGCGCGGCGCCGACATTCATCCGACCGCAGGCGCGTTTTCCATCATCGTCGATCCCGGCTGCATCTATTCGATCACCACCACCACCGGGCAGCGCAAGGGCGATACCTCTCCGCCGCCAGCGGCGAAACTGACCCTGCCCTATGCGGATGATTTCTCGGGTTACAAACCCGGTGATTCACCCCGCCTTTTTTCGGATCAGGCGGGCGTTTTCGAAATCCAAAGGCGTGCGGATGGCGCGGGCACTTGCCTCAGGCAGGTGCTGCGCAAGGATGGCATTCCGTGGCACAGCCATTTGAATCCGAAACCGGAGACCATCCTGGGCGATCTCAACTGGAAGGATTACTCCGTTTCCGCGGATGCGATGATTCCCGCGGACGGTTACGCCATGCTGCTGGGCCGGCTCACTCTCGTGCCTCAAAACGACAAGCTGCCGAACTGCTACACCTTCAAGGTCACCGGTGCTAGCGATTGGGAATTGCGCGCCGTGCGCACCAAGCCCGGTTCGAAGCCTTACACGTTCGAAACCACGGGCGACACCGGCACGCCGCTCGCCCGGGGACACGTCGATTTTCCCGCAGGCGGCTGGCACGACCTCGAACTCGGCATGGCGGGCGATCAAATCTCGGTCCGCTGCGACGGAAAATCCCTCGCCACCGTCCGCGACTCCACCCACAGCCATGGTCAGGCCGGCTTGGGCTGCGATTGGTCCGGGGCCGACTTCGCCGGTTTCGCGGTGAATCCCTCACGTCAATGAACTCATGAAACGCTCCATACTCTCCGTCATGCTGCTGACGGTCTGCCTCGCCCGGGGCCTTGAAACCACTGCCGGTGAACGCGCGCCATCCCCCGAATCGCTGAAACCGACCCCAGCCGAGCGCGACGCGCGGCTCGGCTGGTGGCGCGACGCGCGCTTCGGGATGTTCGTGCACTGGGGCGTGTATTCCGGTCTCAGCGGGACTTGGCAGGGGAAAAAATACGGCGGCTACGCCGAGCACATCCAGCGCATGGCGAAGATCCCGATCCCGGTCTATCTGAAGGAGGTCGCGGGTTCGTTCAATCCCATGGAGTTCAATGCCGACGAGTGGATCCGCCTGGCGAAACAGGCAGGCATGGGCTATTTCGTCATCACCGCGAAACACCACGACGGTTTCGCGATGTATGACTCGAAGATCAGCCCGAACAACATCGTGGCGGCCACGCCGTTCAAACGCGACCCGATGCGCGAACTCAAGGCGGCCTGCGCGAAGCACGGCATCAAGTTCGGATTCTACTACTCCCACGCCTTCGACTGGGGCGAGGAGAACGGCCCGGGCAACGACTGGGACTATCCGAATCCCGGCGGCGACAAGCTGCTGCACGGCTCGGATTGGTGGAAGCGATATCCCGAGTTCCTGCCGAAGGCGAGGAAGTATGTCGATGGGAAGTCGATCCCGCAACTGCTCGAACTGATCCGCGAATACGATCCGGACATCATCTGGTTCGACACGCCGCACAAGCTGCCGCCGGAGGAAAACCTCCGCATTCTCGCCGCAGCGCGCAAGGCCAAGCCCTCGCTCGTGATCAACAGCCGGCTCGTCTGGGGACTGGGTGATTACGCCAGCACCTGCGACCGCCCGGCCGAGTTCCCGCCCCAGGCTGGCGACTGGGAGGGCGTGCCCACCACCAACGAGTCGTATGGCTACAATGAAAACGACAAGTCGCACAAACCCGCCTCCCATTTCATCCGCCTGCTTGCAAAGTCCGCGGCGCGCGGCGGCAACCAACTGATGAACATCGGCCCGATGGGCGACGGCCGCATCGACCCCGCCGACGCCGCCATCCTCGAAGGAATCGGGAAATGGTGGGCGGTCAACGGCGGGTCCATCCGTGGCACCACCCGCACGCCGCTCGCGGTGCAGTCATGGGGCGAGTCCACCCGCAAGGGAAACCGGCTCTACCTCCACGTTTTCCAGTGGCCCGCAGGAGGCAAACTGGTCGTCGGCGGACTCAAGACCGGCGTCTCAAAGGCATGTCTTCTGGCCGATCCGGAGGTGCCGCTCGCCACCAGCCATGATGGACTCGACCTCGTCATCGACATCCCGCTGCAAGCGCCGGATTCCGCCGATTCCGTGATCGTTCTCGAATGCCAAGGCGAACCGCATGGCGACCAGGTCCGCCTTCTATCAGGAACCGTGACCGAGGATGCCCTGCGCGTCTTCGATGCCGAACTCGCAGGCCCGCTGCAATTCGGTCCCGGCACCAAGGAGAGCGATGTCGCCCGCAACTGGACCACCATGGAATGCCAGGTGGCCTGGCCGGTGCGCATCCGCGAGGAAACCACCTTCAAGGTCGGTATCAATTATGATGCGCCGGAAGAGGTCGGAAAGCCGCTGTCCCGGGAGGGCGATGCCGGAAAGGAAATCGTCGAGGCCCGCCGCGGTGCGGCCGGGGTGTATTCGGTGACCATCGGCGACCGGAAGTTTTCCCGGCCAGTGGCGAATGGCAATGCGAGGAAGGAAGAACTCGGCGAGGTGACGTT
>Ga0209398_1001528_pt1 | contig 11739 bp, 4 predicted proteins | sample AshMeaBigSpring_FD_184125 | JGI IMG/M metagenome (GOLD analysis project Ga0209398, IMG submission 184125) | Groundwater microbial communities from Big Spring, Nevada to study Microbial Dark Matter (Phase II) - Ash Meadows Big Spring (SPAdes)... | ecosystem: Environmental > Aquatic > Deep... | reverse complement strand
AATAGGAACGCGGAAAAACGCTGATTAGGCAGATTAAATACGGATTATAACATCAATAAATTGATGTTGATTATCAGCAAATCAAAAATGTTTACATTTTTAAAATCAGTTTTCAATCCGCTTAATCAGCGAAAATCAGCGTACTATTAATATTAGTCAATTAAAATATTTTATAAATATGTCAAAATCTATTTTAAAAACAATCTTCGTAATTTTTACATTGTTGGTTACAACTTCGTGCGACGACTTGTTAAACCTTTCGCCACGAACAGCACTTAACTCCGAAGTGGCATTTGATACACCCGAACGAATACTCGGATTGGTAAATGGCATGTACAAATCGCTCAAAAGCTCCGACTTTTACGGACAAAAATATCCATTACTTATGGATGTTCGCGGCGAAGAATTTGAAAATGTAACTGCCAATCCAATAACCGGTTATGTTTCGTGGAAGAACACTACAACCTCCGGCGACATGGATGTAAATAACCTGTGGACAGCTGTTTATGCAACCATCAATAATACTAATATTTTGATTGATGGACTTGAGAAATCGACAGGAATAATTTCTGATTCATTGAAAAACAACTATGTAGCCGAAGCCCGTTTTGTACGCGCATTATGTTATTTTTCGTTGGTCACAATTTATGCCCGCCCATACAACGAAGACAACGGAGCATCCAAAGCACTACCACTGCGACTAAATGCCGAAACTTCGTCGGCCAACAACAATATGGAACGAAGCACCACAACCGAAGTTTACGGGCAAATTTTAGCCGATTTGGATGTGGCTGAGCAGCATTTACCACAGGCTTATTCCACCCCTTTGCTCAACACTACCCGTGCACACCGCAATACGGCCATTGCACTCAAAACGCGCGTTTATCTCACTATGAGAAATTACGAAAAGGTGAAAACCGAAACGCAAAAAATTGTAGGACAGACACTTGCGCCATTTTCGGCTACTTCGGGAGTTAAACATCAGCTTAGCAATATAATTAGCGTATTTTCGTCCGATTATACCACCACCGAATCCGTTTTTTCGATGCCCATGACGGCTTCCGATTCCTACGCCGGACAAGCCGCTTTAGGCTATGTGCTTAATGCTAATTCGGAGTATTATCTCAATCCTAATGGTATTCTGGGCGAGCCCACTTGGCGAAGCGATGATAGTCGTCGGCAGTTTTTGCGAAGCGATAATGGAAAATTCTACTTGAAAAAATACGCCAAAGCAACACCCTACACCGATTTTGTACCTGTAATTCGTTATGCCGAAGTGCTGCTGAATTATGCCGAAGCAGCTGCTCGTACAAACGATTTGGCACTTGCCACCGAACTGCTCAAAGCCGTTCGCACACGTTCGGATGCCGGTTATGAATTCGCGAACAACCAAATTTCGCCAAAAGAGAATCTAATAAACAGCATTTTAATAGAACGCAGAATAGAATTGTTAGGCGAAGGATTCCGCTCCAACGACTTACTTCGCACACTGCAAGCCATACCCGCCAAAGGTAGCAGCTCCATGCAGGTAAACGCCGTGCAACCAACCGACGAAAATTACACGTATCCTTACCCATCCAAAGAAATTAATAGCAATAAATGGCTGATGAAATAAGGGTGTTCGACCCCTATTGGGGTCGTATGTATATAGGTAAATTATTGTTCTATAGACATACGAATCCGGAGGATTCGAATTGTTTTATTGATGATTTAAGGCATTGTAAATGAATAATATAGAATTTTCACTTTACATATTATGAGTATTTCATTTTACATATTATGAGTATATTACTTTACATAATGTGAGTATTTTACTTTACATATTGTGAGCAACCTACACGCCCAGCGAAGCAAGCGAAATAACATTTACACCATCATTTCGGGTAAAACTTACACCGGTACCGGTAATAATATTCAACGATTTGGGTGGCTGAGTTTTCGAAGTATCAATTGTGGAAGCAAATTTAAGCAGATTGGCAGCCGCTGCATCAATTTGTCCTATGCCAAGTTTAATTTCGAAAGCAGCATATTCGCCGCTGTATTGCTGCACTATGGCATCCACTTCCAAATTATTCGAATCGCGATAATGGTATACGCTCGCATCATTGGCCTGTGCATACACCCGCAGTTCGTGCACTGCCAGCGACTCAAACAAAAAACCAGTGAATTTTAAGTCGGCAAGCAACGGTTTTTTGGTAGCACCCAGCGCAGCTACTGCCAACGCAACATCGGTAAAATGGCGCTTTGGCGCTTTGCGCAACAATGCCGACGAGCGTAAATGCGCATTCCACGCCGGTTGATTTTCCACTATCATCAAGCGTTCGAGTGTATCCAAATAGTCGTATATAGTTGGACGCGAAATCTGCACATTGTCCTTCTCGAAAATATCGGCTTCGATGGAAGTTGCTTCGATGGTAGTAGCGGTGTTTCGCGCCAACGACCGCAGCAAATTGCGTACTTTAATCGGGTCGCGCTTTGTATCGGACACACGGCTCATATCCACTTCGGCAAGCAAATTGATGTAGGCACGGTTAATATCCGATGCCTGCGCAACCGATTTTTTTAGCAGAACTGGAAAACCACCACATATAATTCGTTCAACAATAAATTCCAAATCGGTTGCTTCGTCGAAAACATCAACACGTCCACCACCGAGCAATGCATTCAGGCTTATTTTGCCACTCGAAAAGCCCATTTCCTGCCAACTCATAGTACGCATATCGAGCACGGTAAACCTACCGGCACCCGAGTGCATTTTGGAGCTTTCCACCGGATTAGCCGAGCCGGTAAGTATAAACTGCGCCGGCAATGCCCGTCTGTCCACTTCGTGGCGTACAAAATTCCATAGCACAGGTTGCTCTTGCCACTCATCCAATAGGCGGGGCGCACTACCAAGCAGCAAGCGTTCGGGCGCAGTGTCGATAAATAGCGGCACCTGCGGGTCGGTATCCACACTCAACACACTGGCTGCAAACTGCCGTGCCGATTCGGTTTTTCCGCACGCTTTTGCACCACGTATTAGCAGCGCACCAGTCGCCTGCAATTTACGTTGGAGTTCCATGTCAGTTATTCGTTGTACGTAAGCCATAATATGCTATTATTTAATAGTTAAACTAATTATTCGCTGCAAAGATACACATTTTATTTTACATATTGTGAGTATTTCATTTTACATATTATGAATAAATCACTTTACATAATGTGACTATATTATTTTACATATTATGACTTTTATATTTTACAAATTGAGGGACAAGCGGTACCCTTACCGCTTGATGAAACTACACATCTCAACCGATTAAAAAAACAGTCATTCAGAATCATATTAATTCCACTTTGACAAATTCAAAATCAATAGGAACGCGGATGGAGTATTTCGACATGCCGACTTGGCGGTTTTAAACGGATTAAGCTGATAGGGACTGATATTATTAAAAAACTGATTTATTTCGGATTTTTATATCGCTAAAGCGAGATAGGATATAGCTAATCTCTATAAATCATATCGCCAAAGGCGATATTAAAATCCGTTTTTAATCCGCTCCATCCGCTCCATCCGCGTTCCAATTCTTCAAGCTTATTTATACTTTAGGTAATAATGAAAAAACACCCAAAAAACACCCGATTTTTACCTTCAAATCCTAAAATTGCCGTTAACATTTAAGTGCATTTCGTCCCAAATAGCGCATTTTCGACCCCAAACGCCCCTTCAAACCAAAAAAGTTGAAAATACTTAAAGTGCTAATTATTAGAACTTAGCATTTTTGAATTGGTCAATTAAAAAATGTTAATTTTTTTTATCCGAAAAATTGTGTATATTTTTGTCAATTCCTGTATTAGAGGAAATAGCATTTTATTTAACACCTACTGTTTATGACAATTATTAAATTTAAAAAGGAAAATTCTTCAGTTGAATCAAAGCATCCAGCAAATGCACATGTTCAAAAATCATTCTTACACAAATCACCAGATGGAGTAATTTACAGCTCCGACCGTAAAACTCTTATCCATTGCCCCAAAACTTTTGCCGGACATTTTGATGTGGCTCAAGGTGTAGAAACAATAGGCATTGAAGCTTTTGCTGGATGTAAACAATTGCTTTCATTATCAATACCCGAAAGTGTGCGTAAAATTTGCATGTTGGCATTTGCTGAATGTAAAAGTTTGCAACAAATTACTCTGAAATCAATACAAACTATACAAATTAGTGAAGATTCTTTTACAGGGGTTGATAAAACTAATTGTGTAATTCAAATTCCTGCATCTGTAATATCTGATTATAAAAATGATATACATTGGATGGAATTTAAGGATATTGTTGCACTGAAAGAAATGATTGAATTTAAAGTAGAAAATAGAAAACAAGTAATATAAAATACATTTATAAATAAATTCGTTATGAAAAAATTAGTATTTACACTTGCAATGTGTATAATGGCTTGGAGTTATTTACAAGCACAGGTTTCCCGAACAATTGCCAATACAGCCGGTAGTTTAAAAGAAAATTTGGGAGAAGACACGTTAACTGTAACCGACCTTACCGTAACTGGGACAATTAATGCGCGAGATTTTAAAATTATGAGGGATAATATGCCTGCATTAGAACGAATTGACCTTTCGGGCGCATCCATTTCAGCATACTCAGGTACAGAAGGAACATCTCCTACTATTGGAACAGTAAATTATTCACAAAATCAGATTCCAACCAGAGCTTTTTATGATGGTAATCCAACACCAAGTGTAAAGATTAAATCTTTAAAATTACCATTAACTACAACTTTATTAGCTTCGAACGCACTTAATTTTTGTCAGGGATTAGACTCACTTTTTATTCCAAGTGGGATAACAAATGTAGGCAATGCTTTATATTATTGTAGTGCGAATTATAGAGTAGATAATAGTAATACATTTTATGGAAGCAGCGATGGTGTATTGTATCGAAAAACGGGCACTCAATTAACCAATTTAATCCAATATCCAGTATTTAAATCAGGAAGCTATAGTATACCATTAGGTGTAACAACTATTTCATCAACTGCATTTGCCGGAAATACCTTAATAAGCAAATTAAAGATTCCATCTTCAATTAGTTCAATGTCTGGTTCGAATATTTTTGCGGGTTGTAACGGATTATCCGAAATTAAAATTGATAAAGCAACTCCACCAAGTGTTACGCTTTCAACTTTTCCTGCCGAATTCTATCAAAGCTGTAAATTAATTATTCCAAAAGGAAGCACTGACGCATACAAAGCAGTATTATACTGGCAAAATTTCATTAGTATTGTTGAATTCATTCCAGAGTTAACATTAAATTCTAAACCAACAATCTCGATTACGGCTAATAGTGCTACTTTTGTTGGTCAAATTGAAAATTTTGCAGATTCTGCCGTAATCGCTCATGGATTTTGCTGGAATACTACCGGTAATCCAACTTTATCCGACAGTAAAATTGACAAAGGTATAGCAAGCACCATCGGATATTATTCGTATGATATTACAAATCTTTTACCTCTTCAAAAATACTACGTTCGGGCGTACGCAACAAATGATAAGAGAACCGTTTACGGAGATGTGCTCGAATTCACAACTCTACCTTCTATTACCCTAACTACCAATGCAGCTACATCCATTTTACAAAAATCGGCTACTTTAAATGGAAGCATTTCTTATACCCAGGCTATAGCCGTAAGTAATTATGGTTTTTGCTGGAGCACTTCGCAAAACCCAACTATTTTAAATAGCAAGGAAGATATGGGAACTAATCCAACAGCAGGTGATTTTTCTAAAAATATCACCGGATTAAATGGTGCTACTACTTACTATTATAGGACTTATGCAACTTCCAATGGAAATACTATTTATGGTTCACAGCAAAGTTTTACCACTGCTTTGCCCGACGATTATGATATAACCGTTCAAATTAACGGCAATGGAACGGTTAATACTGGCGGCACAACTGTTAGTAACGGTTCACTTGTAAATGTGCTGCGTGGAGCAACTAAAACATTTACGATTATTCCTAATGCTGGCTATCAGATTACTGCTGTAACTTACAATGGAGCAGATGTTTATGCTCAGCTTGTTAATAATCAATATACAACGCCTGCTGCGAATGCGTATGGAACATTGGTTGTTAGTTTTGGAAATAATTTAAAAACAATACATGTTACTAATGCCGGTACTTTAAGCACGCTGCTTTCTGCTATTGATAAAAGTATTATTACAAATTTGACTGTTACAGGCAGTATTGATGCACGTGATTTTAAATGTATGCGTGATGAAATGACAGTATTGGCAAATTTGAATTTGAAAGATGCTAGAATTATAACTTATAATGGTGTCGGTGGAACAGTTTATAATGATTTTGCAGTTTCATATCCTAGTAATGAAATACCTCAGAATTCTTTTGTCAACAGTAGTTGGGCAGGTAAGCAAAGCTTAAAACTAGTAAATTTACCTAAAACATTAATTTCAATTGGTAGTTCTGCATTTGAAAACTGTTCGAATATTAAAATTATAATTCTAAATACTGAAACTCCACCATCATGGGGTGGTATGAGCTTTGGTCAGGTTAACCCAACAGCAGTTTACGTCCCTATTGGAAAAGTCGTCACTTACAAAGCTGCTTCAGGTTGGAGCTCATTTAATATCGTAGAACCCGGCATCAGCTCCTCAACCCCAACTATCAACGGATTAATCTATGCACCAGATTCAGGTCCAACTGAGATTAAACCGTTTAAAGTAAGTGGAGGTTTACTTACAAGTGATATTACAATAACAGCACCTGCAAATTTTGAAATATCTACTAAAACAGGTGCTACGTTTACTCCAACCAATGTAATTACAATTTCTCCGATTGATGGCATGGTGGCTGATACCACTTTCTATGTTCGTTTAAAAGCGGGTTTAAGCTTAAATGCATACACCGGAAATATTACTTTAGAATCAACTGGTTTTACCACGCAAAATATTGCACTGAACGGCGCAGTAAGAACAACTCCTGAAACAATACATGTTGAAACTGCTGGCACACTTAGCTCGTTGCTAACTACAACTGAAAAAGCTGCCATAACAAAACTAACTGTAACAGGGAATATTGATGCTCGCGATGTGAAATGTATGCGGGATGAAATGATTGTATTGGCAAATTTGAATTTGAAAGATGCAAATATTGTGGCGTATAATGGAAATGGAGGTCCTATATATTGGTATATGTCAGGAATTACATCCTATCTTGCAAATGAAATACCTCAAGAATCGTTTTACAAAAATGATCCAAGTTCGATGAAGGGCAAAGCAAGTCTTAAATCTATAACCTTACCAACACAAACAACCTCCATAGGAAAAATGGCCTTCAGAAACTGTAGCAATTTAAAATCTATTATTATTTTAAATCAGACCCCACCTACAATGACTACTTATGGTTCAAGTTTCGATGGTGTATATCCTAATGCAGTTTATGTATCTTCTGGAAAAGTTTCAGCTTACAAAGCCTCCGAAGGTTGGAAAAACTTCAATATAGCAGAATACAAACTCAAAACAACCACCCAAACTGCAACAAACATCAAACTTAACACAGCCAAAGTAAATGGCTCTTTAGATGTAATTACCGACTCGCCAGTAACAGCTCACGGTTTTTGCTGGAATACAACTGGCATGCCAACCATAGCCGATAGCAAAGTTGATAATGGAGCTACAACTGCCGAAGGAGCTTATAGCAATGTTATTGATAATTTAACCGAAGCTACTACTTATTATGTACGTGCTTATGCTACCGATGGCACTTCGGGTACAGTATATGGTGATGAGGTTAGTTTCACTACTGCCGAAATACCTGCAACCAGCAATCTTAGTGGTAATTATTACAACAGTCAGTATTGGCCTAAAAGCAAAAGTCCATATACAATTACTGGAAATGTGAACTTGGCAGTAGGTACAACACTTACTATTGAGCCGGGCGTAGTGGTTAACTTTGCCGGTGCTTACGAAATTATGACCATGGGTAATATCGTGGCTAATGGTAATGCTACAGATAGTATTACGTTTAATGCCAATGGCAATGTTTGTACATTTTTAGATTTTAAGAATGCGAAGTTAGGAGATTCGGAACTGTCGTATTTGAAAATGATAGGACATAAAATTATGCCACCTCTGTATGCAAAAGCATTGAAAACACAGGGTATATGTACAGATTCGCTAATATTAAACAATGTAACTATTAAAATAGCAGAAATCAATTCTGATAAATCTGTGATAATTAGAAATTCATTAGCTTATAATTTAAATGGAGGCTCAACTAACATATCATTTGATAAATGCCAACTAAAGTCAACGGAGTTTGGTTCATATATGTATTCATCAGCAAATATTAAATATAGAATTACAAACTCTGTAGCTGAAAGCATTTTAGTTTTTGATGGATCATATAATTCAACTGCAAATATCCTTAATTCTGTTATTAAATCATCTAATTTAGGTAAAACTCAATTGACTATTTCAAAATCAAAATTGACTAATTGCAGTCATTCTAGTCAATCTTATATGCCTTATGTAAAAATTGATTCAACAATTATTATAAACTCTTCTATGAATTTTGGAGGAGGCAATTGTAATATAACAAATAGTATTATCAAAACCGATTCCACCCAAACCATCAACATTAACGGCACTATCACCAAGTCCCAATTTATTGGAAATAACAATAAATTAGGAGGTGTAGGCTTGGATGCAGTTTCGGGTACAATTACAAACAGTAGTATTGTGAATCATCGCATTGGTTTGCAAACAAACGCTTTAACTATTAATAATTCCAACTTAATTAATATTTCGCAGTATGCCATAAAAAATACGGGTGCAACGAATATTGATGCTAAAAACAACTTCTGGGGCGTAGGAAATACAACAACAGCAGCTGTAAAAGCAAAGATTTGGGATTATTACAGGGATATGAATTTGGGGACAGTTAGTTATACAAACTACCTTGCTACACCCAATATCGATGCCCCTATAACTCCTCCACAGAATTTCAGAAAAGTGGCTGGCACAAGTGGTGTGAATTACAGTTGGAATGCCAATCCAGAATCCGATGTAAAAGGTTATAAATTGCATTATGGTGCTTTCGATGGCTTTAGCTTTGCAAATTCTATAGATTTGGGAAATGTAACTTCGTATAATCTACCAACAGCTTCGATTAACGATACAGTTTTGGTAACTGCTTACGACTTGCAGGCTGATGGAAAAGAAGATATGCTCGAAGGACACGAAAGTTGGTATTCGGATGATGCTCCACTACCTTCGAAAGCCGGTTCAATTTCGGGATTAACTACTGTTTGTCAGGGTAGCAAATCTGTTAGCTATTCTGTTCCAACAATTGCGAATGCTACATCCTATCGTTGGACATTACCTGCTGGTGCAACAAGTTCGAGCACAAACAATTCAATAAGTGTAGATTTTTCACAAATAGCTGTTTCAGGTAAAATTTCTGTTCGTGGTGTTAACGAATATGGTGAAGGAGATTCTACTTTTGTTGCCGTAACTGTAAACAGCTTACCCGATAAAGCTGGTGAAATTAATGGCACAACTATAGTATGTCAGGGAGAAAAATCGCAGGTTTATAGAGTTACGCCAATACCTGGTGCCACTTCGTACAGCTGGACATTGCCTGAAGGCGTAACCGGAATAAGTAATGCAGATACTATTAAAGTTGATTTTAGCAGAACTGCTGTTTCGGATACTATTCGTGTGTGTGGTGTCAATGATTGTGGTCAGGGCGTACAATCCAAATTATATATTGCATTGAATCCACTTCCTGATAATGGAATTAATATCCCTGTTGATTTAACAACCGGCTTAGTGGCTTATTATCCATTTAACGGAAATGCCAATGATGAAAGTGGAAATGGGAATAATGGTTTGATTTATGGGAATTTAGAATCAACATCAGGGTTCGATGGCAAACCAAACAGTGCATATTTATTTCCAGGTAATGCTTTTAATTACATAAACATTCCTCATAGCAATTCTTTAGCATTAAATAACTTTAGCTTGAGTGCATGGATTTTTTCAGATACAAATTTTGGTTCGGGGCAAATCATTCAAAAAAACAGAGATTTATCTAGCGGGCATTATGGATTATATACAACATCAGTAATAGGTAAAATTGATTATTCAACTAATGTTCAAGCCTACGTAAATAATCAACCTTCGATTGGTGCTTGGCATTTGATAACAGGAACATTATCAGGTAATCGTGCAAAATTCTACGTAGATGGAATTTTAGTTAAAGACTCTGTGGCACCCAATAGCTTTGTATATTCGGGTTCTGAACCACTTTCAATAGGAATGCATTATTATACTGGAGTACCAAGCTATTGGACATATCCATTTAATGGTAAAATAGACGAAGTTAGAATTTACAATAAGGTATTAACTGATAGCGAAATAACAGCTCTTTATAAAAACAAAACTGAATTGAATTCAACTCAAAACATTGTTGGTTCAACTACCGTTTGTCAAGGCGAAAAGGGAATAGTTTATAAAGTCCCTGAAATCAAAAACGCAAAAAGTTATGTTTGGACTTTGCCTCAAGGAGCATCAGGTTCAAGTGCTTCAGACTCAATCATTGTTGATTATAGCAATACAGCAATATCAGGCAATATAACTGTTAAAGCATTGAACGATTGTGGTGAAAGTGAAATTTCAACAGTCGCTGTTAATGTAAAACCATTGCTTGGCACAATCGGTTCAATCAGTGGCCTAACTGAAGTTTGTGCAGGTACAGGATGGGTTGAAGGTAAGGGCTGGACAAAATACTCAATACCTGAAGTTAACAATGCAAATTCATACAAATGGACATTGCCTGCTGGCATTTATATTTATGGTGATAGTACTTCCAACTCAATTAATGCCATTTTCTCGAATGATGCAGTGTCAGGAAACATTACGGTAAAAGCAATTAATGATTGTGGTGAAACAATCGAAGCAAGTTTAACTGTTATTATTAAACCAATTATTGGAGAAATTGGTACAATAGCTGGCGAAAACACCGTTTGTGCTGGTTCGAAAGCAGTAATTTTTACTATTCCTGCTGTTGACAATGCTAATAAATATGTATGGATTTTGCCTAATGGAATGAGCGGAACAAGTGCAACAAACAGTATTTCTGTTGATTTTGCAACCGATGCACAATCCGGTAAAATTTGGGTTCGTGCTGAAAACGACTGTAATGCAACCGATAGTGTATCATTAGATATTACCGTAAAACCATTAATCGGTTCAATAGGTGAAATTTCAGGAACTAAAGTCCTTTGTGCCGGCGAAAAGGCAATTACATACACTGTTCCGGCCGTTGATAATGCTTTGACTTACGAATGGACATTGCCAACAGGTGCAAGTGGAACAAGTACAACCAATTCAATTACGGTTGATTATAGTAATACAGCCGTTTCGGGTAATATAACTGTTAAAGCGAAAAACGATTGTTATGAAACCAGTGTTTCAACTTTGGCAATTACCGTAAATGCAAAACCTGCAACACCAGTGATTACGCGCACAGATTATACCTTAAAATCAAGTTCAACCGAAGGAAATCAATGGTATAATTCGGTAGGTGCAATAAACGGTGCTCTTAATCAGGAATACATTGTTACTGCTAACGAAGAGTATTATGTAATTGTAACCAAAAATGGTTGTAGCTCAGAACCTTCGAATAAAATCAGAGTTGACAATACTTCGATTAAA
>Ga0209398_1001526_pt1 | contig 11744 bp, 6 predicted proteins | sample AshMeaBigSpring_FD_184125 | JGI IMG/M metagenome (GOLD analysis project Ga0209398, IMG submission 184125) | Groundwater microbial communities from Big Spring, Nevada to study Microbial Dark Matter (Phase II) - Ash Meadows Big Spring (SPAdes)... | ecosystem: Environmental > Aquatic > Deep... | reverse complement strand
TCCCATTGGCGCCTCGCCCTCCCATTGGCGCCTCGCCCTCCCATTGGCGCCTCGCCCTCCCATTGGCGCCTCGCCCTCCCATTGGCGCCTCGCCCTCCCGCAAGACCTTCGCCCTTCCAAGACGGGAAACTCTTCCTAGCGGTGGGCCTCGATGCTGTCCAGCAGCGAGCCGAGCACCTGCTGCGTGGCGACATCCTGTGTCCGGCTCTGGTTGTAAAGCTCGTATTGCCGCAATGTCTGGTCGGTCGTCAGGAGCAGGCCGAAGCGGCGGACCGATCGGTCGAAGGCCTCCGCCGCCGCCTGCCGCACGTCGACGGCGCGCACCTGCTGGCTGGCCAGCTCCACCAGCGCTCGCTGCGAGCGCGGGGTTCCCAGGTAGGCCAGTACGGCGGCCGACCGTGAGGACAGCGCCGGGGTCTGCAGGGCAGTGAACAGGCGCGATTCCTGCGGCACCACCTCGTAGACCGAATAGCGCTCGGCATGCTCGGCCAGCGGCCGCAGCAGGGTAAGTGCGATTCCGGCCTGCTCGAGCCGATCCAGGCGTTCGACGGCCAGGCGGCCGGTGCGGGCTGACAGCCGGGATAAGGCCGATCCCATGGCCGCCAGATCGTTCGGGGCGACCAGGGCCTCGGTCAGGGCATCCTCCTCGGCCAGGTAGCGCAACTGCTGCGACTGCGTTTCGTTGTACGCGAGCAGTCCGATTGGCAAGGCGGCGGTGCGGAAATCGAACCGCAACTGCTGCAGGACCTCGCCGGCCGAGGGCGACGCCAGGTCGCCGCCAATCAGCACGAGCTCGACGTCGGGCGAGGCGATGGCCAGCTGCCGCAGTTCACGGGCGCTGGTCGTCGCCTGGGCGAGAAAGCCCAGCTGGGCGAGCAGTCCGGTGGCGGCCTCCGCATCGGCCCGCGACGCGCTCAAGACCAAGGCCCCGCGGCTGCCCTCGGCGCCGGCGAGAAAGCCGAGCACCTCCGGCAGCTGACTGGCGCCGGGGTAACCCGCCTGCGGATCGAGCTTCAGGATCGCCCGGGCCGCGACCAGCCGCAGCCGCCGGTCGGGGGCCGTCAGCGCGCGGACAAGCGGCGTCGGTATGTTCTGGCCGCTGACCGCCGTCTGGTCCCCCAGGTCGCCCAGGATCTCCGCCGCCGCCATCGCCCCCGGGTAATGCCCGGTACGGCGGGCCAGCTCGAGCACCTCCTCGACCGTGGCCCGGCCCGCCGCCTGGGCGCGGGCGCGGACCGACCCCTCGCCCCCGGGGAGCGGCCGATCCGGGCCGTGGATCAATCGCTCCAGGTGCAGTCCCGCCGCCAGGTCGAGCACCTGGTAGGACGGCCGTTCGGGCCGAGCCCGCGCCAGGTAGCGGGACAGCTGCGCCGCGCGGACCGCCGATGCGTCCCCGGCGGGAAGCTGCAGCGGCAGGACCGTTCCCTGCCGCGGCTCCCATTGCCAGGAGACGATGGTCTCGGCGGGGTCCCCCCGTCGTCGAGGGCCGCCCGCGAACAACGCGTGGACCTCCGCGGCCAGCAGCTTTTCCGCGGCCAGCGCCGTGGGCCGCTGGCCGGTAATCGATTCCAGCGCGGCGGCCGCCGCGGCCTGCTGGCGGGCGTCGTCGGCCGCGAGGAACAGACCCGCCAGCGTGGGAATCGCCCTCCGATCGCCCAGCCGCTGGAGAACCTGAAGGGCCGCCATGCGCAACGTGCCGCTGGGGCTCTCCAGTGCCGCGATCAGCGGCTCCACCGCTTGCTCGCCCAGCATCACGAGCACCGCCTGGCAGGCCGCGTGAAGGTCGGCTGCCGCCGGATCGGCCAGGGCCTGGACCAGCGCCGACGTCGCGGGCTGGCCGACTTGAAACAGCTGCCGCACTGCGCTCTGCCGCACCTGCTCGTCGCGGTCGTCCAGCTGTTGCACCAGGCCCGCCAGATGTGCCGGGTCGGAATAGTGTCGGTTCGCGGCCGCAATGACCGCCTGAAAGAACTGCCGGGCCCCCGCGTCCAACTGCTCATGGCGCGAAAGCCGCATCAAGCGGGACGGCCCCAGCTGGTCGTAGATTTCCAGTACGTCCTGGGGTTTGACTTCGGCTCCCCTCAGTCGGCGCAGGTACTCCCGCGCCTCGCGCGAGTGCCCCAGGCTCAGCAGCGTATCCACGGCACGGGCGAGCTCGACCGGCGTCCTGGGATTGGACTCGCCAATCGCCGCCACGACCGGGTCGTTGGCCACCGGCAAGCCGCGAGGATCCCCGTCAGGCGTCGGCGGCAACGGCTGGGCGGCCAGGGGCGGAACGGCCAGACTCACGGCGCAGGCCACGGCACTCCATCCGATCCGATGAAGCCGCACCGGCCGTGGCCGATTCCGACCCCGCGCGGCACCATCCGCCGTCCCATGCACGGGGCGAGAACGATCCGGCGCGCGGTCGAGAATGAATCGTCGCAACATGTCGCATCTCGCATTGCAGGCCACAAGGCCCAAGTCTCACGTCTCCAGGTAACCGTTCACACCCCGGGACACACACCGAGGGAGATGGTTTTTGGCTAAATAGGTTCTCGTGATTCTGGGAGGGCGAGGCTCCCGCCGAGCCGAAAACCGGCTCAGCGCGTTGGCTCGGCAGGAGCCTCGCCCTCCCACGATGGTGCAGCTCTGGTTAGCGCGTCCCGTATCTCCCAGGATCACGCAAGGCGATCTTGCCGTCTCACATCCGCAGCCGATCCTTCCAGCGTTCCACCTGCCGGGCCACCTCGCGGGGGGCGGTGGAACCGTAGCTGACAAAGGCCCGCACGGCGTTCTCCGCGCCCAGCACCTGGTAGACGCCGGCGTCCAGGTCGGGACGCGCCTGCTGGAACACCTCCAGCGGCAACTGGGCCAGCGGTACGCCGCGGGCACTCGCGTCGGCCACCAGCGTGCCGACCAGGTGGTGAGCCGTCCGCTGCGGAAGGCCCCGGCCGATCAGGTGTTCCATGAGGGTGGTTGCGTCGAGGTAGCCCGCCTCCAGCCGCCGGGCGATCGACTCGCGGTTCAGTCGGGCCCCGGCCACGAGCGGCGCGGCGATCTCCAGGCAGCCCAGGACCGTGTCGACCGAATCGAACAACGGCGGCTTGTCCTCCTGCAGGTCGCGGTTGTAGGCCAGGGGCAGGCCCTTGACCAGGACCAGTACGGTCTGCAGGTTCCCGATCGCCCGGGCGCTCCGGCCCCGGATCAGCTCCAGCACGTCCGGGTTGATCTTCTGCGGCATGATCGACGAACCGGTGCAGAACTGTTGCGGCAAGCTCAGCACGCCGAACTCGGCGGTCGTCCAGAGAATCCACTCCTCGGCCCAGCCGCTCAGGTGGACGGCCGTGATCGCCAGGGCCGCGCAGAGCTCGATGACAAAGTCGCGATCCGACGAGACGTCCAGGCTGTTGGCGGCCACCTCTTCGAAGCCCAGCTCGCGGGCCGTCTCGTGCCGGTCGATCGGCAGGCTGGTCCCGGCCACGGCCGCCGCACCCAGGCTGCTGACGTTCAGCCGGCGGCGGCAGTCGGCCAGCCGGCCGCGATCGCGCTGCAGCTTTTCGCAGTAGGCCAGCCAGTAGTGCGGGGCCAGCACTGGCTGGGCCCGCTGCAGGTGTGTGTAGGCGGGCAGCACCACGGCCTCGTCATGGTCACACCGCTCGACGAAGGCCCGCTGCAACTGTTCGAGCGCCGTGTCCAGCCGGTCGATCGCCTCGCGGGCCCACAACCGCAGGTCGGTCGCGACCTGGTCGTTGCGGCTGCGCCCCGTGTGCAGCTTGCGCCCCACGTCACCCAGGCGGTCAATCAGCGCCTGTTCGACGTGCATGTGGACGTCTTCCAGTTCGGGGCGCCACGGCAGCCGACCGTCGTCGAGCTGGTCCCGGATGTCGACCAGCGCCGCTTCGATCTGGCGCAGTTCGTCCTCGGTCAGGATGCCCACATGCGCCAACATGCGGGCGTGAGCCAGCGACCCGGCGACGTCGTGGGTGCACAGCCGCCGGTCGTAGCGGACGCTCTCGGTGAACTGCTCCACACGACGATCCGTCGCCTGCTGGAAGACTCCGCTGCGGGAGGGGCTGGTCACGCGTGCCTCGAAAAGGACGTGCCTGGAAGGGAATCGGCGAGTGGCTGGCCCGTGCAGTCGGGCCAACCTGGTCAGGCCAAGTGTGTTACCCGTCCCCGCTCGCAAGTCGATCTCGGTGCAGCTGCGAGCAGGCGGGCCAACCTATTCAGGCTAAATGTGTTACGGCGGGCTGTCAACGTTCGGCCCGGAGGCCGGTCCCTGCCCGCCAGCGTCCGCGCTGGCCCGGGTCTTCCCACGCTGCCGCTTTCTCGGTCCTGCCGCGCTGCCGCGAACGAGCGGCTGAACGAGGGGTTCAAGCCCCTTTTTCGTCGGCTGATTCGTACATGGGCTCGCGTGATTCCCGGGCGGGTGGGCTCCCGCGGAGCCGCCGGGATCTCTCGGGAGGGCGAGGCTCCCGCCGAGCCGCCGGGATCTCTCGGGAGGGCGAGGCTCCCGCCGAGCCGCCGGGATCTCTCGGGAGGGCGAGGCTCCCGCCGAGCCGCCGGGATCTCTCGGGAGGGCGAGGCTCCCGCCGAGCCGCCGGGATCTCTCGGGAGGGCGAGGCTCCCGCCGAGCCGCCGGGATCTCTCGGGAGGGCGAGGCTCCCGCCGAGCCGCCGGGATCTCTCGGGAGGGCGAGGCTCCCGCCGAGCCGCCGGGATCTCTCGGGAGGGCGAGGCTCCCGCCGAGCCGCCGGCTCAGCAGGAGCTTCGCCCTCCCAAAGAGGCTTCGCCCTCCCAAAGAGGCTTCGCCCTCCCAAAGGCACTTCGCCCGCCCATTGTCGCGCAACTTGGGTGGGCCGGTTTCGCCCATGTGACGGCGGTCCGCGGCCCTTGAACTGTGTGTCGCGGTGGTGTTAAGTTTGGGGGATTTTCTAGCCAGACCTCCAACAGGCAGCGCGCAGGGTGCCTTCACGCGCAAGGCCGGTCCAGGGGGGCGAGGCCCTGCGAACGACCTTCCCCAGGGCGGCCCTGTGGCGGATCGCGCTGCGTCTTCCCAGACCCTCAAGCAGAACGCTCCCGCTGTGCCCCGCCGCGACGACCTCCGCAAGATCCTGCTCATCGGCTCCGGCCCGATCGTCATCGGCCAGGCGTGCGAGTTCGATTATTCGGGCACTCAGGCCTGCAAGGCCCTCCGGGAGGAGGGCTACGAGGTCGTGCTCGTCAATTCGAATCCCGCCACGATCATGACCGACCCCAGCCTGGCGGATCGGACCTATATCGAACCGCTCACCTGGGAGATCGTCGAGCGGGTGATCGAGCGGGAGCGGCCCGACGCGCTCTTGCCCACCGTCGGCGGCCAGACCGCGCTGAATATCGCCATGGATCTGGACCGGCACGGCGTGCTGGAGCGGTTCGGAGTCCAGATGATCGGGGCCAACGCCCGCGTGATCGCCAAGGCGGAGGAGCGCGACCAGTTCAAGGCGGCGATGCAGCGGATCGGGCTGCAGTGCTGCCACGGGGCCACGGTCCACACGATCCAGGAGGCCCGCCAGGTGCTGGGAGAGGTGGGGCTGCCCTGCGTCGTGCGGCCCAGCTTCACGCTCGGCGGGTCGGGCTCGGCGGTGGCCTACAACCGCGAGGAGTTCGACCTGCTCGTCCGCCGCGGTTTGGACCAGTCGCCGATCGGCGAGGTGCTGATCGAGCAGTCGATCCTCGGCTGGAAAGAGTACGAAATGGAGGTGATGCGCGACCTGGACGACAACGTCGTGATCATCTGTTCGATCGAGAACTTCGACCCGATGGGGGTCCATACGGGCGATTCGATCACGGTGGCCCCCGCCCAGACGCTGACCGACAAGGAATACCAGCGGATGCGGGATGCCAGCCTGGCGGTGATCCGGGAAATCGGCGTCGAGACGGGCGGCTCGAACATCCAGTTCGCCATCGATCCGGTCACCGGGCGGATGATCGTGATCGAGATGAACCCGCGGGTCAGCCGCTCCAGCGCGCTGGCCTCGAAGGCGACCGGGTTTCCGATCGCCAAGATCGCCGCCAAGCTGGCCGTCGGCTACCGGTTGCACGAGTTGCCCAACGACATCACCCGCAAGACGCAGGCCTGTTTCGAGCCGACGATCGACTACGTCGTGACGAAGGTGCCCCGCTTTGCGTTCGAGAAGTTCCCCGAGGCCGACGCGACACTGACCACGCAGATGAAGAGCGTGGGCGAGACGATGGCGATCGGCCGCACCTTCAAGGAGTCGCTCCAGAAGGCGCTCCGCGGGCTGGAGGTGGGCAGCTTCGGCCTGGGCTGCGACGCGAAGGACCTCTGGGGCACGCCCCAACAGCCGGGCGACGCCGAAATCCGGGCCCACCTGGCCACACCCGGGGCGCAGCGCATCTGGTACGTGCGGTACGCCCTGAAGAGCGGGATGTCGGTCGAGCAGATTCACGAGCTGTCGGCGATCGACCCCTGGTTTCTCGACCAGCTGTCGCAGATCGTCGAGCTGGAAGGGACGCTCCGCGGGGCCGGCAGCCTGGCCGCGGTCGACGACGCGACGCTGCGGCGGGCCAAGCAGTACGGCTTCTCCGACCGCCAGCTGGCCACCCTGCTGCAGGCGGCCGAACTCGAGATACGCCAGGCCCGCCAGGCGCGGGGGATCGTTCCGGTCTTCAAATCGGTGGATACCTGCGCTGCCGAGTTCGAGGCGTACACGCCCTACTTCTACTCCACGTACGAAGACGAGGACGAAACGCCGCCCAAGCGCCCCGGCCAGCGGCGGGTGATCATCCTGGGTGGCGGCCCCAACCGCATCGGGCAGGGGATCGAGTTCGACTACTGCTGCTGCCACGCCAGCTTCGCCCTCCGCGAGATGGGGATCGAGTCGATCATGGTCAACTCGAACCCGGAAACGGTCAGCACGGACTACGATACCAGCGACCTCTTGTTCTTCGAGCCGCTGACCACCGAGGACGTGTTGAACATCTGCGATCGCACCCAGCCGGACGGGGTGATCGTCCAGTTCGGCGGCCAGACGCCGCTGAACCTGGCCCGCGGACTGGAACAGTGCGGCGTGCCGATCATCGGGACGAGCGTCGACACGATCGAGGCCGCGGAGGACCGGGACAAGTTCCGGCAGATCATCACCCGCCTGGGCCTCGAGCAGCCGCCCAACGCGATCGCCCGCACCCTGGACGAGGCCCGCAGCGAGGCGGCCAAGGTCGGCTTTCCGGCCCTGGTTCGTCCCAGCTACGTCCTGGGCGGCCGGGCGATGGAAATCTGCTACGACCAGGTGCAATTCGAACGCTTCGTGGCCGAGGCCTTCATCGTGGCGCAGGGCCAACCGGTGCTGATCGACCGCTTCCTGGAAGATGCCACGGAGGTCGACGTCGATGCGATCTGCGACGGCCAGCAGGTGGTGGTGGCCGGGATCATGGAACACATCGAGGAGGCCGGCGTCCATTCGGGCGACTCGGCCTGCGCCATCCCGCCCTACAGCCTGCCCGGCCCCGTGGTGGCGGAAATTCGCCGCGCTACCTGTGCCCTCGCCCTGCACCTCAGGGTCGTCGGCCTGATGAACGTGCAGTACGCGGTGAAGAAGGAGGGCGGTCAATACCGCGTCTATGTCCTGGAGGTGAACCCGCGGGCCAGCCGCACCGTCCCGTTCGTCGCCAAGGCCACCGGCGTGCCGGTGGCCAAGCTCGCGGCCAAGGTGATGGCCGGGATGACCCTCGAGCAACTGGGACTGGTCAGCGACCCGATCCCGTCCCACGTCTCGGTCAAGGAAAGCGTCTTCCCCTTCCGCAAGTTCGTGGGGGTCGACATCGTGCTGGGGCCGGAGATGCGAAGCACCGGCGAGGTGATGGGGATCAGCGACCGGTTTTCCATCGCCTTTGCCAAGAGCCAGCTGGCCGCCGGCGTGGTCCTGCCCGAGCAGGGGAACATCTTCGTGAGCGTTGCCGAGCGGCACAAGCCGCTGGTGCCCAACCTGGCCCGCCGCCTGCACGAACTGGGTTTCCAGCTGATGGCCACGTCCGGCACGGCCAAGGTCCTGGACGAGGCGGGGATCCCGGTGCACCGCGTGAAGAAACTGGTCGAGGGGCACCCGAACCTGATCGACTACCTGATCGACGGCAAGGTCGCCCTGATCATCAACACGCCCAGCGGCAAGGGTGCCCGCACGGACGAGGGCCGCATCCGCGCCGCGGCCGTGCAGCACGGCGTGCCCAGCATCACCACGCTGCAGGCCGCCGAGGCGGCCGTGCTGGCGATGGAGGCCCTCCGCGAAGAAGAGATGCACGTCCAGGCGCTCCAGGACCGCTTCGCCCCCGCCCTCACCTCCTGAGGGGGACTCTTCCAATAACCGATCACAGGGCGGGGTCTGGCTCATTTTTCGGCGGGAAGACGGCTCGACGTCGTGGCACGCGGCCGCCGAAAAATGTGCCTGACCCCCTGGGCGATTCCAGGGGGTCAGGTCCATGTTTTCGGCCAGCGCGTTTGGGTCTGGCAGAGCCTTACTGCCGAAAAATGGACCAGACCCCGCCCTGTGAACGGTTACTTCCAAACGAACGTGGTGTTTTGCCCCACGACTGTCGTAACGTGCGCGCCGGCTGCCCACCTGTTTCCCATCCCGGAATCGCGGCGTGCGGTTTGCGCGCATTGCACAAGGCGCGAGGCGCTAAGGCGCTGCACGACAAATACCTACCGGTTTTGTGGATCAGCCGCGGGGCGCTAGCCCGCGGTCTTTCGCGGATGAACCGCGGGCTAGCGCCCGGCGGCTGATGAGTGATTTCGGTAACTTATTGTTGAACAGCGCCTAACCGGCGGCCGTGGGCCGCAGTTGGCGCAGCGCCGCGAGCCGCCGCCGCAGGCGAACGGCCACGTCCTCCGGCCGCGCGGCTTGCACTTGGACGGTGAGCACCGGATGCCGGGCGGCGATCAGGCTGCCCGCGGCCGGGATGTCGGTCACTGCCGGCCAGGACCGCGCCGCGCGGGGCGGCCTGGCCCAGCGCTCCAGGCCCGCGCCGATTCTCACGTCGGCCGGCGCGTAAAGGATCGCCTTGCCGCAGCTGCGCGTCGCGCGTCCCGGGAGGGACGGCGGCAGTTCGCCGTGCAGACAAGCCCGCACATGCTGGGCGAGGCAGTTCACCCCCAGCGTGCGCTCGAGCACTTCCACCGACGCCGTGTAGCGCGGGTTGACCTCCACCGGATAGATGTCGTCTTCGGACACGACGGCGTCGACGCCAAACAGCCCGCTCATCTGGAACTGGCGGACCAGGCAGTTACCGATCTGCCGCCAGCGCTGGAACTGGGCGTTGTCCAGCCGCAGCGGCCCCAGCGACCCGGCGTAGCAGAACGGTCCTGGGGCGCCCCAATCGGCGCCCAGCAGCTGCCGCGTGACGCCGACCAGCTCCGCCCGCCCCGCGGCGGCAAGGTAGACGGCCGAGCAGGGGCGGCCGGTCACATGCCGCTGGAGATACCACCCACCGCGCTCGGCGGGCAACTCCTGCCCCGTCCACGCGGCGATGTTCCGGCCGCCACACGACCTCCGCGGCTTGACCAGCCAGCTGCCGTCGCGGGGCAGTCCGTCGGGGCTGGTCCGCGTCTCCGCCGATGGCAGCCCGGCCGCGGCCAGCCCCCGCGACAGCTGACCCGGCTCGCGCACCCGGCGGATTACCTCCGCGGGGTTCCCCAGCAGCGGTTTAAGACGTACCAATTGCTCGATGAGCCCCGGCTCGTTCTCCAATCCGCCGACATACATCCAGTGGTCCGCCGGCGAACTGGACAGCAACGCCTCCAAGTCCCCCCGGTAGGACCGTAGACGGGTCGCGGGACAAATCGCGGCCAGGTCGCGATCCGCAAAGAGGTCGGCCGCGGCCACCGGCAGTCCGGCCCGCTGCGCCGACCGGGCGGCGGCCCGCACCGAAGCTCCGACGATCAGCAGCGTGGCGGTCATGCCCCCATGGTAGTCCCGCGTCCCGGCCACGGGCACCCAGGCCGGGGTCTGGCTCATTGTTCGGCGGAAAGACCGCTCGTCGTCGTGCGACGCTGCCGCCGAAAAATGTGCCTGACCCCTTGGGGTGCACTGGCACATGCGGTGCACTCGCTTACGTTCCCTGGAGGCTCCCTGGGGCCGCCGTGGTTGCAATTGCCGACCGATCTGTTACCCTCACCGCTCTTGTCCCATGGTTCCCACTAGACGCAAGAAGACGGAGACGAATCGATGTCGATGTACGTTGGAGAAGCCCTGGTTGGCGACGGTAACGAGGTGGCTCACATTGACTTGATCATTGGCGACAAGAGCGGCCCCGCGGGGATCGCCTTTGCCAATGCCCTGGCCCGCCAGAGCGAGGGCCACTCGAACCTGCTGGCCGTCCTGGAGCCCAACCTGGCGGTCAAGCCCTCGACCGTCATGATCACCAAGGTGACGATCAAGGGGGCGAAGCAGGCCGTGCAGATGTTCGGACCCGCCCAGGCCGCCGTGGCCAAGGCCGTGGCCGATTGCGTCGCCGACGGGGTGATCGCCAAGAACAAGTGCGAGGACCTGGTGATCGTTTGCGGGGTGTTCATCCATTGGCAGGCCGAGGACGACAAGAAGATCTACCAGTACAACTACGAGGCCACAAAGCAGGCGATTCGCAGCGCGATGACGGGCAAGCCCACCGTGGACGAGATGCTCGCCGGGCGCGAGAAGGCGGCTCACCCGTTCCGGGGATTCTGACGTTGCCATGAGCCAGCCGAAGGTCCTGGTCCAGCTGGATGCCGACGAGCAGGCCAGTGTCTTTGATGCGGTGGTGGCCGTCGACGCGGACGTCGACCACTTGCTGCAGTACCGCGGCGTTTGCCCCCCGCAGGTCCGCGACCTGGTACACGGGGCGATGTTCACGCGGGGGCCGGTCGAACTGCGGCACACAGCGATCTTCGTGGGCGGCGCCAACGTGGCCGCCGGCGAGGCGCTGCTGGAAGAGGTGCGCCGCTGTTTCTTCGGCCCCTTTCGCGTCTCGGTGATGCTGGACGCCAACGGGGCGAACACGACTGCGGCCGCGGCGGTCTTGGCAGCGGCGCGCCACACGGACCTGACACAGGCCACCTGCCTCGTGCTGGCCGGCACCGGGCCGGTCGGCCAGCGGGTGGCGCGGCTGTTGGCCCGCCGAGGCGCCCGCGTACGCGTCGCGTCACGCAGCATCCAGCGGGCGGCCGAGGTCTGCCAGACACTGGCCAACCGCATCGCCGATGCCCGCCTGGAGCCGATCGTGGTGGCGTCGTCGGCCGAGGCGGCCGCGGCCCTGGCGGGCGCGCACGTGGTGATCTCGGCCGGGGCCGCCGGTGTGACCCTCCTGACCGCCGATGGCCGCCGGTCGACCGACTCGCTGCAGGTGGCCGTCGATCTGAACGCCGTACCCCCGCTCGGGATCGAGGGCATCGAAGTGACCGACCGGGCGACGACCCGCGACGGCCAGACCTGTTACGGGGCGATCGGCGTGGGCGGAACGAAGATGAAGATTCACAAGGCCGCCATCCGCCGGCTGTTCGAAGCCAACGACCAGGTGCTGGACGCCGAGGAGATATTTGCCCTGGGCGAACAGCTGGAGCGCGGGTAACCGTTCACAGGGCGGGGTCTGGTCCATCTTTCGGCGGCAGCGTCGCGGGCCGACGAGCGGTCGTCCCGCCGAAAAATGGGGTCTTCGGCAAAATTTGTGGGTGATTTCGTGGACGACGGGGTGCGTTTTCAAGGCATGGCAGGGCAAAAAGAATGCCGCTTC
>Ga0209398_1001523_pt1 | contig 11755 bp, 12 predicted proteins | sample AshMeaBigSpring_FD_184125 | JGI IMG/M metagenome (GOLD analysis project Ga0209398, IMG submission 184125) | Groundwater microbial communities from Big Spring, Nevada to study Microbial Dark Matter (Phase II) - Ash Meadows Big Spring (SPAdes)... | ecosystem: Environmental > Aquatic > Deep... | reverse complement strand
CACGAAGAAGGCTACCGCCGCGATGAGCAGCATGGGGATCCAGCTGCCGGGATCGAGACCCTCGAAGTGGTAAGCGCCGGGGTTGAGAAGGTAGGTGACGGCATTCAGCACGACCATGGTCACGATCGCAATGCCGGCGCCGAGTGCGAGGAGGGTGACCTCGAACTTCCTGCCGGGCATGGCGATGCTCCACCACGGCCGCCGGTTGAGCAGCACGGGGACGAGCGGGATGAGCAGGAACGAAACGATGAAGCCGAAGAAGGTCGTCTTGACGATCGTGGCCGCCACGCTCTGCGAGGGGATCAGCAGCGCGCCCACCACGCTGAAGATCTGGCCGAAAAAGAGGCTGATGGCCAGTACCAGCAGCGCGCCGGCGAGGTAGCGGAAGAAGCCGGGCTTGCCGCGTCTCGCCCACTGCAGGTAGTGGGTCGGGTGTTCCGTCGGAGACGTCATGTCGCCTGGCTCACGAGGCTGCCTTGCATTGCATGGGCCAGATGAAGAGGCTGTGCTCCGCCGGGCTTCGGGCCGGCGGATGGGGGGCGGGGCGCCCTGGCGCCCCGCCGCCCGGTCAGCGGCACTTCGGATGGGTCTGAATGTCGTCGGCGCTGACGACCCGACCACCGGTCATGGCCAGCTGCACGCACTGGCCGGTGCTGCGGTTGTAGAAGATGCCGTACTGGTTGTCGCCCGACTCGAGATCGTCCACGCCCACGAAGCCTCGTTCGGACATGCGATCGATCGCCCGGATCGAGTCCTCGCCCTCGAGGTCCTTGAAGCGTGCCGCCTGCGCATAGCCGCCGCGGCCGGTGTGGTAGCTGGTGTTGCGGCTGCGCTGCTGCGTGCCGGCATCGTAGCCCTGCGCGTAAGCATCGGATCGTGCACTGTTATGGTATGGCACCCCGTGCAGGCCGTCGTTGTAACCGATGTCCCACTGCGCGCCGTGATTTTTCGAGTCGGTGTGGTGGTTGTTCTGGTGTGCGACCGCGGCGGCGATTGCGGCGGCGCCGATCACGGCGGCGGCGGTAGCGGCATTGCGGTCGCTGGAACTGCCGGCACTCTGGTTGCACTCCTGCGGGGTGGCGCCGGTGATCGACTCGATCAGGCCGTTGGCGGTAACGACGCGAACGCACGACTTGCTGTTGCGGTTCCAGTAATAGGCCTGCTGCGACTCGCCATAGCCCTGACGGCCATCGATGTAGACGAAGCCGCGCGACACCACTTCGTCGGTACCGGCGGCGGCACGCGCGCCGACCAGGTCACGCAGGCTGCTGGCGTCCTGCGCTGCGGCAGAGCCGACCGGTCCGATGGCAAGGCCGATGGCGGCGACGAGGGTGGCGATGACGGGGGGATTGCGAGACCTCATGTGAACTCCTAATGGTGGGGTGCTGGGGGCCCGAGCCCGGGCATCCAGTCGAGGGGGCGATGCTTCCTGGTCGGCTGGATAGGTCAACACGTCCCGGACGGGGGCCGATATCCAGAATTGGAACTCACGTGCGCATGAACCATGATCCGCGAGGACCGGGGCGGTATCGACGGTATCGAATGCCGCCGAATCCGTCGTAAACTCAGGCGATATCCGAAAACGGAACGCAGCCGGCCGCCGCCATTGATCCGGATCGGCGCTCGGCTCGAGCTTTCCGATTGCTCAGCGGCACTAAATAGATGAATCAGGATCCGCAATTGTTGCCACTGCCACCGCCGCCACCGTGGGCTGAGCGGTTCCGCTCGGACGACCTCGACGAGGTTCGCGAGTGGATCGCACGCACGGCCGGTGAGCATTCGCGCGTGGCCCATGGCGTGGGTCCGCTCGGCTTCGATCTGGCGTCCGTGTCGGGCCCGACGATGAAACTTGGCTGGGGTCGCGTCGGTCTCGAGAATACGCTCCGCGCCGCGAGTTCGGCTGCGCTCGTGCACCTGCAGACGATGCCCGGCAGCACGTACCGGTTCGGTCGCAGTGAGCAGCGGACCGGCGCGGACGCGGCAGTGATCATCGCTCCTGGGCAGGAGTTCACGCGCCGCAGCCCGCCGGGGAGGACCGTGTCCCTGCAGATCGACGCACCAAGGCTCGCTGCGGAAATCGCCGCACGCGTAGCTGCGGACGGCAGCGAATCGCTGCTGAGGAGCGGGGTCATCACGCTTGGCGCGCCTGGCCGCGCGGGACTCTTGGCAGCATTGGCCAGGTTCGTTCAGGCAACCGCCCGCGCCAGTGATCCCGATTTGCTGCTGCACAGCGAGCCGCACGTGGTCGCGGTCGTTGCCCGGTTGCTGCTGCGGCATGACGTCGTCGTTCGCGCCAGGCCTGTCACAGGCAGGCGCATCGGCGACCTCGAGGACTGGATCGAGTCGCACCTGGAAGAGCCGATCACTCTCGGCAGGTTGTGCAGCGTGGCCGGCGTCGGCGAGCGGGCGCTTGCGAAGATCTTCGAGTCGCGCCGCGGCATGTCACCGATGCGCTACGTGACCGAGCGCCGGCTCGCCGCGGCTCGCTCGCGCTTGCTGAGGGCAAGCGCAGCGGATGAGGTCACCGGGATTGCAACCGACCTGGGGTTCACGCACCTGGGCCGGTTCGCCATCGCTTACCGGGAAGTCTTCGGCGAGTCGCCGTCGCAGACCCTGCGGCGGAGCCACCCGACGCGTTGTGGTGGCCAGCTTGCACAGCCCTGAGGCCGTGCGTTTTTCGGATAGCCCCTGCTCTCGATCGGCCACTAATCTATTCGCCCGAAAATCCACGCTTGCTCATGATCCCGGAGGCTGCATGAAGGCCGGTTCGTTCGCGTTCGTCGCTCTGTCATCAGTTTTGCTGTTCGGTGTCGGTTCCCCCGCATTTGCAGATACGGCTTCCGCCAGCTGCGAGGTGCGCAAGGACGGCGACACCCGCAAGGGTGCATCGGGCCCCTGTACCTTCTCGCAGCGACAGGGCTACATCACCCTCGCGCTTAAGAACGGCAACAGCTACAGCCTCTCGCCCACGGGCGGGGATGGTCAGTATCGGGACCAGAAGGGCAACCGGGTGACGCGCACCCTCACGGGCGGCAGCACCGAGGAGTTCAAGTGGGAGGGCGGCACGAGGATCCTGCTGACCTTCACCGGCAGCCCGGGCTCCGCGCCGCCGGCCAGCGGGGGGACTTCGAGCAATACTCCGCCTGCGCTTGCGGACCTGGTGGGTGCCCGTGCCAGCAGCGGGGAAGCGGAACTGAACAGGCGTGGCTACGTGTGGCTGGGCACCGAGAAGCAAGGCAATGATTCCTACACTTACTGGCGCGCGAGAGGGAACGGTCAGTGCGTGGTCGTGCGGACGTCGGAGGGCCGGTACGCCTCGATCGCCAACGCCATGGACATCAGCTGCAACAAGTACGCCGCGTCCTCGGGTGGCGGCGCTTCCGCCGAACGCCAGGATCCGTTCGATACGGTCTGCGGTGTGATGACCAACGGCCAGGACTACAAGTACCGTTGCGGCGCGACGGACTTCTACTCCGGCGGCCAGAAAGTCCGGACCGAGCTGCGCTATCCGGAGCAGACGATTCAGCTCACGTGGCGGCCGGGTAACCGGGTCGGCCTGCAGTTCGAGGGCATGAAGCCGATGGAGGCGCGCTACTCGACCTCGGAAGGCGAGACCAACTGGGTATACGAGGGCAAGACCTATTACTACTTCTCCGACAAGGGGCGCGCCCAGTCGGAGTGGCGGAACTTCCGCGACTGACCTGATGGGCACCCAAGGAATCATGCGGCGGCGTTTGGTGCTCTTCGTTGCCGCCGTGACTCTGGTGGGTTGCGGCGGCAAGGCTCCACCGTCCGCCACCCAGGTGCCGGCGTCGGCGCCGGCGGCGGTCGAGGCGCAGGCACCGCCTGCTGGCGTCTATGGTGATCCCGCCGTCCCCGTGGCGGGCCGGGTGCTCGGCACGGTGATCCATACGCAGGACGCGGAGGAACTCCGTTACGTCGTGCTCAAGGAACTGACGGACCGCTACGCCGCGTCGCGGGGCATCACGGTGACGCAGGCCGAGAAAGAAGCCTACGCAGCGCAGGTACGCGAGGCGCTCAGCAAGGACCCGGCGGTGGCGGCCGAACCCGGCGAGGAAACAGACGAGGACCGTGCCGCGCGGCTCGAGATTGCCGAAGCGTTCATCAAGCAGTGGAAGATCAACCGTGCGCTGTACCAGCAGTACGGCGGGCGGATCGGTTTCCAGCAGGGTGGCCCGGAGCCGCTCGACGCCTTTCGCGCGTTCCTCGAGGAGCGGCAGGCAGCCGGCGACTTCAGCATCGACGACGATGTGATAGCGGCCGAATTCTGGCGCTACTACCGGGACGACTCCATTCATTCATTCTTCGAGCCGGGCAGCGCCGACGAAGCCAAGGCATTCGGCGTCGAGCCCTGGGCCTCGGGTCAATAGGCCGGAGCCGACGCTTCTCGCTGGCGTCGAGCCATCAAGAGGGCTTCGCGCCACGCGCGATCTGCTGCAGCCGCGCGACCCGCTCGGCCGTGGGCGGGTGCGTGGAGAAGAGCGACGCGATTCCGCCCTGGAATGCCGACAGGGGATTCACCTGTGCGAGTGGCGCCATCGATGGCGCCACTGGCATCGGGATCCGTTGCGCAGCGGACTGCAATTTCTCGAGCGCGCTGGCGAGCGCGAGCGGCTTGCCGCTGATTTCCGCACCTGCAGCGTCCGCCTTGAACTCGCGCGAGCGACTGATCGCGAACTGGATGATCATGGCCGCGACCGGGGCCATCAGCGCCGCGAGCGGGGCGAGCGGTGACCCGCGGCGTCCGCCCGAATTGGCGACCATGCCGAAGCGCGCGAGGTTGGTGATCGCGCCTGCCATGGTCGCGCTGATCGTCTGCAGCAGCATGTCGCGATTGCGGATGTGGCCGAGTTCATGGGCGATGACGCCCTCGGCCTCGTCGCGGTTCACGAGGTCCATCAGGCCCTGCGTCACGCAGACCACGGCGTTCTCTGCATTGCGGCCCGTCGCGAACGCGTTGGGTTGCTGGTGGGGCGCGATCGCGACCTTGGGCATCGGCAGCCCGGCCCTCTGGCGGAGGCGATCCACCATGTCATAGAGATCGGGCGCCTGCTCGCGGGTCACGACCTGCGCGCGATACGCCCGCAGCGCCATCTTGCCGGAATTGAAATACATCACGAAGCTCATGACGGCCGAGATCGCGAGTGCGAGCAGCATGCCTTGCTGCCCGCCGATCATGCCGCCGACGACGCCGAACAGTGCCACCATGCCGGCGAGCAGCACGAAGACCTTGATGTTGCTCATACTCCCTCCGTGGCGGCGAACCGGCCGGCGGGTGCCGGCCGGCGCCGATGTGCTGCCTTATGTCAGTCGAGGAGTTCCTTCGGGATGTTCCCGCCGTTGTCCGCGATCTTCTTCAGCACGGTCTTGTGCAGCCAGATGTTCATCTTCGCGGAGTCGTGCATGTAGTCGGCGGGGCAGCCGAGCTCCGTGGCGAGTTCCTTGCGGGCCGCATAGCTGCTCTCGATGTCGAGCAGCTTGAGCAGGTCGACGATCGATGTCTTCCAGTTCAGTTTCTGCGGATTGGCCGCAGCCAGTTGCTCGAGGTGCGCGACCACGTCCACGACGGGTATCGGCGTTGGCGGCGGAGGCGGGGGCGGCGCGGACGGCGAGGCCGCGGCGGGTGCACTGGGCGCGGGCGGCGGGACGGGTTCGGCCTTGGCGGACTTGAAGCCCAGTTTCTCGAGGATCTTGCCGAAAAAACTCATGGCGACCTCCTTGCTGCTTGCGTTGCGATGAGTTGCGATGAGTTGCGATGAGGATTGTCTTCTAGCACGTTGTGATTTCACGCGCATGCGTGAGAATCGCTGCGGCGCAAGTGCCACCGGCGCATGGTGCGCAATCCGGATAGCCCGCACTGGCCAGGGCACGCAATATGCGACAGAAATACGCGCTCAGCAGGCTCTCGGAATTGCGATCTCCAGTCGGCGCAGCAATTGCGGTGGTGTGCGCGCTCGCCACGCTGCTCGTGGGTTGCGCCGCGCCGGTAGCCAGCACCGTGCCGCCCGCCGTGCCGCCACCGCCCGGGCAGATCGCCGCGAACTGCGCTGCGCCGACCTACGCCAGCGACGTGCTGGTATGCGCTGACCCACAGCTGCGCGCGCTCGACGCGCGCATGGTCGATGCGTGGTCGAGCCTCGATCTCGCAAGCGTGCTCGCCCCGGGCGCCTGGGTCGAGCAGCAGCAAGAGTGGTTCAAGCGGCGCAGCCTGTGCGCGTTCAGCGAGCGGCACGCCGACTGCCTGCGGGGCGCCTACACCGAGCGCATCGCCGTGCTGGAGGCGTTGCAGCGGGTCGCCTCTCGTCCGGCGCGCCAGGGAACAGCTACCGTCTGCCGCGACGCGCCCTGGGGCGTGGCAGAGTTGCGCCTGCGTGCACCCGAGACCGGGGCGTTGACGATCGAGGATCGCAACGCGCGCGTGGTCGCCGCAGCCACGGCGCGGCGGCCCGACAGCCCATGGCAGCCCTACGTCGTTTTCGGCGTCGATGGCGGCACCGTGCGCCTGACGGCGACGAGCGGCGCGACCATCGATTGCTCGCTATTCGGCGTGCACTGAGCCGCCCGCGCGCCCGTACCGACCTATTTCTTGTCGTCGAGCACGAACGTGAGCTTCAAACGCACCTTGTACTCGACGATTTTGCCGGACTTCACCACGACCTCCTGGTCGGCCACCCAGGCGCCGGTGATGCCGTGGATCGTCTTGCTGGCGCGCTTGATGCCGTTCTCGACGGCGTCTGCGAACCCGGACTTGGAGGTCGACGTAATCTCTGTGATCTTGGCAACTGACATGGCGTTCTCCTCTTCGTAAGGCGCGGCAGGCTGCGGGCCCACTGGACGAAGCCGCGCTCAGGTGTCCGGGGCCCCGTCGCTCAGCACTGTGAAGTCCTGGTGCGTGTTCTCGGCCAGGATCGGCGCGTCGGTGACATAGAGCGTATCGCCCGGTTCCAGCAGCAGGCTCACCGCATAGGCGAATCCCTCTGGCATCCCCACGCGTGCAGCCGCCTCGTGCGACAGCGCTCGGCCGGCCTCGTCAAAGTGCCCCGGCATCGCCACCGCCACCCACTTGGGCTCGGTCGCTCCGGGCTCGTGACGCATCACGAACGTGTGGGTTCCGAGCGGAGTCGCCGGATCCTTGACCGTGACGCGCGCCCGGCCGATCTCGATGCCATTGCGCAGCACCAGCACGCGCTGGTCGGCGGCACTGACGAGCAGCGACACCGGACCATGCTTCGACTTCTCCGGCTCGATCCGGAAGTCCTGTCCCTCCGCCAGTCGCTGCGCCTCGACGGGCTTGCCGCTCTTCGGTGCCACCGGCGAAAACGCCGGCGGATGCGCCACTTCGGCCGGTGCGTGATGATCATCGACCACGACCACGGTCATGCCCATCGGCGAGACCGCGAACAGTTCCTCGGCAAACTTCGACGGCAGATGCACGCAGCCGTGCGACGACGGGTAGCCCGGCAGGCCGCCGGCGTGCAGCGCCACGCCATCCCAGGTGAGGCGCTGCGTGTACGGCATCGGCGCGCTGTTGTACTTGCTCGAGCGGTGGTCCTTGTCCTTCTGCAGGATGACGAACACGCCGGTCGGCGTGCCGTAGCCGGAGCGGCCGCTGCTCACGGTTGTCACGCCGATCTGCACGCCGTTGCGGTACACGTAGGCGCGCTGCTCGCTCAGGCTCACGAGCACGAGGATCGGCCCCAGTTCCGCGGCCGCCGGGTTCCAGATGAACTCGCCGTCCTTCAGGTCGACGGGAGCGGTCTCCGGGGGACGCGATTCCTTCGCTCCCCAGAACGGCACGGCGTCAGCCGCCAATGGCAGGAGCGCCGCGATCGCGGCGAGTACACGCAGCTTCAACATCTCTCGTGGCCCTCGTTGGGTTAACGGCCGCAGTCGACCGGGCTGGTCTGCACGATCGACCGGTAGCGGCCTTCCTCGGTACGGATCATCACGCAGCGGCCCGTGGAGCGATTGAACCAGGAACTGTACTTGGCGTTGCCGCTGGACGAACCCGATGCGTAGGAGTAGCCGCGACGCTGCAGTTCGCCCTCGGCCTGGCCCGCCTTGGCGCCGACCAGGTCGGCGAGGTCGGGCGCAGTGTCGCCGGCCCGGTAGGCGCCGCTGCTTTGGTGATGGCCGCCTGACGAAGACACGAACGTGACGGTGATCTTCGTGCCGCCCTCCCACTTGAATACTTCGGTGCCGCCGGAAACCGTGCGCACGACCTTGTTGCCCTTCTGGTCCTTGTAATGCCCGGCATTCTTCCCTGGGGCGAGGCTGTAGGTGTTGCCGTTACGGAGGTCGAGGTCGATGTAGCCCTGGCGTTGCGAGAACGTGCAGGGACCCGAGGCGCCACGCTTCGTGTCGCCGTCCTTGCGCACTTCGCACATGGCGTCGGCGGAATCGGCATGGGCCGAAGCGAATGGCATGGCCGCGGCGAGGGCGACGCAGGCGACCGACAGGATCGTCAGAGTCTTCATTGAGCCTCCGTTATGAATGCAGCGACGGATTGAAAACAGCAAAAAGGTGTGCGGCTACCGAGGGTAGCACCTAGGCGACTCGTCGATGTGGTCAGCCACCGAGGATCACCGCGTCCGGGATCTCGTAGCGCTCGTCGCCGACGCGGACCAGGTTGAGATCGCCCTGCCGGGTGGCACGAAATGGCTTGTAGCCGTCGGCCTCGCTGGTGTCGGCACCGATCGCACGGCCCATGCGGAAGAAGATCGCGCGTGTGCGGCCGTCGGGCTTCTTGATCACGACCGTGGCGTAGCCGCCACCTGCACGCGCGACGCCGAACTCGCATTGACCCATGGGCTGGTCGGCTGCGAATGCGCAAGACAGCGGCCCGGTCGCGTCGAATTGGCCCTGGCCAGCGCGCAACGCAGAGTCGTCCGCGCCCATCGCGGCGCTGCCGTCCGGCGAGATTGCAGGCCGAAGGTACGCCGAGGCCACGAAGCCCCGGGGGCCCCCGCCGAGCGGCTGCACGTCGCACCAGGTCCGGCCCTCGGCACGCTGGCAGCCGAGGTTATCGAGGGTCGTGCCCGGGCGGAACGTGGCGAGAATCCGCGCGGACGTGCTCGGCTGCTCGCGCAGGTTCAACTCGCGGACAACCTCCCAGTTGCGTGGCCCGCCGTTCTCCGGCGCCGTGGCGACGTCGGCCGCAGAAGGGGCACCTGTCTCGCGCGCCCACACGTAGATGCCGCCGTCCGCCATCAAGCTCAAATACAACCTGTCGCCCTTGAGCAGGTAGGAGCGCACGTAGCTGGACTGGGCGACGATGCTCTCGTCCATGCTCGGGGGAGGGCACAGCGCGCGCGTCGCTGCGAGCGGCCCGAACTCGAAGCGGCCACTTGCCGCGTCGCTGCCGGAGGAGGCGGACCAACTGCCGGTGGCCCGGTTGCAGTTGAGTTGCATGGTGACGCTGCCGTCACCATGCAGCCACATCGTGTAGACCGTTCCTTCGCCTGGACGCGTGGTTCCCTGCGCGTCGTCCATCGACTGGAATTCGACGAGGCGCCAATGCGTGCCGGCCAGCGCCGGGGGCGGCACGGCGTCTCCAGCGGCGAGACCCTGGAACGCCCACAACGAGAGCACCAAACTCAGCCAGTTGCGCGTGCCGCGATGCATGCTGGTCGCCCCGTCAGCCGCCGAAGACGAACGCTTCGACGATCTGGTAGCGTTCGTTGCCAGCTTCGATGAAATAGACGCCACCCCGATTCGATCCGCGGAAAGTCATGTTGCCGTCGGCCTGGCTCAGGTCGGCGCTCACAGGATTGCCCTTGTCGAAATGGATGGCACGCGTGCGACCGTCAGGGCGCGTCACCACGATCGTCGCGGTGCCGCCCGGATCGCGGGCCACCGCGGCCTGGCACTGCCGCATGGGTTGCCCCGGTCGCTCCGCGCAGTCCACCGGGCCTCGCGCATCAAATCGACCCTGGCCGGCGCGCTCAGAGGTCGATGGCCGCTGGCCGCTGCCCGCACCGGCAGAGTGTCCTGCGGGGGGTGCGAACGAAAGGATCTCGCACCCGCCGAAGGACTTGTCCTTGGCCGTGTAAGTGACTCGCGGCGGCTGGTTGCCCTGGGGAGTGATGTCGACGTAAACGCCACCCGACTGGGCCGTGATCTGGCCGTCCGGTCGATTGATGAGCTTGGCCACCTTGCCGTTGACGTAGACCTGGCCTTTCTCATTGGAGTCGGCGGTGATGCCTTGGCCGCACTTGGCGGCGAACAGCGGTACGGCGGCGCTGGCCGTGCCGGCCATCAGTGTCGCAGCGATGGCAATGACGAATCTCTTCATGTTCGACTCCTGGTCAGACGAGGTTCGGAACCCGGGTAGCAAGTGGCGCGTAAACTTCGAGAGGGACGCTGCCCCAGCGCATCGGCAGGCATCTCACTCTTGCGAATCTGCAGGAGTGTTCGCTATCCGAAAAGCGCAGATCCGCGAGACCGCAGGGGATATTTTCACGGCCCGGTGCACAGCGCCCGTGCCTGCGGGTCGTCCGCAATCTCGGCTATCCTGACGGACCGTTCACTCGGGAGAGACCCTTGGCTGGCGAATCCACGGCGGATCCCGATGCCCAGGTCCGTCCTTGGCTGTTCCTCCCGTTCGGGATGGCGCCGGCCGTGGTCATCGGCTACGTCATGATCGCGGTCGGGGACGAGTTGACGCGTGCGGGGGTACCGCTCGGCTCGGTATCCATCATGGTGGCAGCGGCATTCCTGCCGGCAACGTTCGTGTTTCTGTGGGCCCCGTTGGTGGACGCCGTCGGTCGCAGGCAGCATTGGCTATCGGCGGGGGTCTTGCTGCTGTGCCTTGCCGCCGCCGGCTTGGCCCTGGCACCCCGCACCACATCCATGGTCCCCGTGTTGGTCTCACTCAGCGCGTCGGCCGGATTCGGATACTCGCTCGTCAGTGCAGCGCAGAAGGGGCTCGCAGTCTCGCTGTTCACGCCGGCGCGCCGGGTCGTCGCCGCGGGTTGGACGGGCACCGGGTCCGGCATCGGGCTCGCATTGGGTGGCGGGCTGCTAGCGGTGTCCGCACAGCTGCCGGGGGCCACGATCGCCGTGCTTCTGGTCGCGTTGACGGCGCTGCCAGTCGCGGCTTCGCTGGCAGTTCTCGAGCTTCACGAGGTGTCTCAAATGCAGGAGGCAGTGGCGATGAGCGTCGTCGTGCAGGAGACGGGACGGCTTCTCGGCACGGCCCCGGGGTTGCTGGCGCTCGCAATCTGCGTGCTGCCCTTCGGTTCGAGTGCCGCGGCACTGATGGTCGGGGGCCTTGGGCCCGATTTCCAGGCGTCCGCTTCGTTCGTCGGCGCATGGGCCGGCACGGTCAAGTCACTGGCGTTCGCTGTTGGCGCCCTGCTCGGAGCCAAACTCTGGGAGCGCATCGGGACGATGCCGGGCTTGCTTCTGACTGGAGGCGGCATGGTTGCGCTGGCGCTCCTGATGCTGGTGGGGCCCAAGACGCCGGCGAGCTATGCCGCGATGGCAACGGGTTACGGCTTGCTGCAGGGTGGGTCACTGTCCGCGATCATGGGCATCATCCTCCAGACGGTGGAGCCGCGAGCGGCCTCGACCCAGGCTGCGGTCCTGGTCGCGGCCGGTAACCTGCACAACGTCTATCTGCCACCCATCGCGGGCAGCGCGCACGATGCGGGCGGCATCGAGGCGCTGCTGCTGGCCGATGCGGCGATCGGCGTCTGCGGATTGCTGTTGCTTCTGCTGTGTGCGCGGCTGC
>Ga0209398_1001522_pt1 | contig 11767 bp, 8 predicted proteins | sample AshMeaBigSpring_FD_184125 | JGI IMG/M metagenome (GOLD analysis project Ga0209398, IMG submission 184125) | Groundwater microbial communities from Big Spring, Nevada to study Microbial Dark Matter (Phase II) - Ash Meadows Big Spring (SPAdes)... | ecosystem: Environmental > Aquatic > Deep... | reverse complement strand
TCATCTTCCTGGCCGGCCTCAAGAGCCTGCCGGTCGAACCGTATGAGGCGGCCTACGCCGATGGCGCCACGCGCTGGCAACGCTTCATCCACATCACGCTGCCACTGCTCAAGCCGACGCTGCTGGTAGCGCTGCTGCTGCGCACGATGCAGTCGTTCAAGGTCTTCGACGTGATCTATGCCACGACCAGCGGCGGCCCCGGTTCGGCGACGACCGTGCTCAACTTTCACATCTACACAGTGGGGATGACCTTCTTCGACATGGGCTATGCCGCCGCGCTGGCAAATGTCTTGCTCGTGATCATCGCCATCCTCTCTGTCCTGTACATCGTGATTCTGGAACGCCAGCAACTGTAGGAATGACGCCATGATGCAGAAGCGCAGCAAGTTCGAGCAAGGTTTTCTGAGCGCAGTGACGGTCCTAATCGTCATCGTCTTTATGCTGCCGGTCTTCTGGCTGATCACCACCTCGTTCAAATTTGGCCGCGACGCCTTCACCATCCCACCCAAGTGGATTTTCTTCGATTTCACCTGGCGCAACTATACCGAAGTGTTGGAGACGACCAAGATCGGCCTCTTTCTGACCAACAGTCTGATTATCTCGGCGGGGACGACGATTCTGTCGCTGGCGCTGGGTGTGCCCGCCGGCTACGCCATTGCCCGCTCTGGGTCGCGCGTGTTGAATATGTCGGCGTACTTTTTTCTGCTGCTGCTGATGGTGCCACCGGTGGCAATGCTGATCCCCTTCTACCTGATCATGCGCGACCTGCACCTGCTGGGCAGCTACGCATCGCTGATCATCCTGGACACCGTCTTTGATGCTGCGTTTGTGGTATGGATGATGCGCAGCTATTTTGCCGATGTGCCCAGAGAGATCGAGGAGGCCGCGCTGGTCGATGGCGCGTCGCGCTTTGCGGCCTTCTGGCGCGTGGCCTTGCCACTCTCGATCCCCGGCGTCGTGGCGTCAGCGCTTTATGTGATTATCTTCAGTTGGAACGATTTCCTCTTTGCCCTAATGCTGACCTCGCCGGCGACCAAGACAATCCCGCTGGGGATTCTCGCTTCCTTCAGCGCCGTCGAGATCAGTTGGGGGCGCATGGCGGTGATGTGTATTTTTGCCATTGTCCCGGCGTTGGTCATCTCGCTTTTCCTCAACCGTTACTTCATCCAGGGCGTGACGATGGGGGCGACGAAGGGATGATGCGTCACTCGCCAATCGTCACGCGCCAGGCGTCATGTAGTACGTTTCACGCACAGCGGTTTGCTTATGGCTCACCTCGATTCTGAGCAGTTACTTTCCCTGACCGGGGCGACGATCCTTGCGGGTGAGGAGCTGCGCGCAATGGAGGACGCCACGCTGACGCTCCAGGGCAAGCGCATCCTAATGATCGGCGCGCCCGTCACTGGCGCACGCCAACTCGATTGTACCGGCAAGTTGATTTGTCCCATGTTCGTCGATGCCCACACGCATGTCGGCGACACTGGCGCCAAGGAACTGGGCGTCGGGTTGAGCCACGCTGCGTCGGTCATTCCGCCCGATGGCTTGAAGCACCGCTTTCTACGCAGCGTTGACGCTTACCAGTTGACACAGATGATGCGCGTCGGCCTGATCGACATGCTGCAAAGCGGCGTGATCGCGTGCGCCGACTTTCGCGAGCAGGGGCTGGCCGGCGTGCAGGTGCTGCGACAGGCTGCCGTCGATCTGCCGCTGCACGTCGTGATCCTGGGGCGCATGGATGAAGGCGCCGTCCCCACCGAATTGGAGCAACAGGCGCACGCAATCCTGGCGGAGGCGGACGGACTGGGCGTGCGCGATGTAGAAGCCTACCCGGCGGCGTTGCTCGTGCAGTTACGCCAGCGCTATCCCGATCGGATCTTCGCCGTCCACGCCGCCGAAAGTGCAGCCGCGCAGGCGGAATCGCTGGCGATAACTGGGCGCACGCAGGTGGCGCGCGTGCTCGATTGGCGCCCCGACCTGCTGATTCACCTCGTCCATGCCACGCCTGATGATCTGGCCGCCATTGTTGCGGCGGGCGTCTACGGGGTCGCCTGCCCACGTAGCAATGGCATCCTCGGCGTCGGCTTTCCCGACCTGGCGCACTGGCGGCAGTGCGGCGTGCGCTTTGCCCTGGGCACGGATAACGTCATGTTCGTGGCGCCGGATATGCTGCGCGAGATGGATTTTGCCTCGCGGCTGGGGCGCGGTCTGGCGCAAGACCCGACCGCCATCGACCATCACGCCATTTTGCGGGCTGCCACCATTGAAGGGGCGCGTGCGCTGAAATTGGACGCACATATTGGCAGCCTGGCGCCGGGCAAGGAGGCCAGCTTCCTGGTCTTCGATCTGGAGCGCCCCCACCTGCGCTACCAGCACGACCCGGTCAGCGCCATCGTACACCGCGCCTCGCTGGCCGACATCGAGATGATCTACGTGCGCGGCGCACCGCTGCAAAGCTGGCTCACAAATTTGCAGGTTGGGGCGTAATCGCAAGGATGTTGCATGCGCCATAACCTCTAGCGAGTGACGCATGACGAGTGACGCATGACGCATGACCGATTACACCGCCAGCCCTCAATTACAGAAAAGGAATACTCTATGCCAACAACTGACACTATGCGCGTGATGTGGTGCGAGCGTCCACAAGAAGTCGAGATGCGGCGGCTGCCCATCCATCCGGTGGGCGACGACGATGTGCTGGTCAAGGTTGCCTACGCCGCCATCTGTCCGTGGGATGTGCGCGCCTTCTCCGGGCTCTCCTCGGCGGTAGCCTTCCCGCGCATCCTCGGTCATGAGGTCGCCGGGCGCGTCGCCGCAGTCGGCAAACATGTCAAGGGGCTGGAGATCGGCCAGCCGGTGGCGCCGGACATGATCATCAAATGCGGCGTCTGTAAAGCATGTCGCACCGGGCGCGCCAATCGCTGCCGGCGCCCAACCTTTTTACAGTACGGCGGGGGCTACGCCGATTACGTCTGCGTGCCACAGCGTAACATCCACCCCATCCGCCCCGACGTCAGCCTGAAGGCGGCGGCGATGATGGAGCCGCTGGCGTGCGTGCTGCGCGGTCAGGAGATGCTGCGCCTGATTCCAAACGAAGTGGCGCTGATCATCGGTCTTGGCCCGATCGGGCTGATGCACATGCAGGTGGCGCGGGCATTCGGCGCACGCGTCATCGCCTCCGACCCGGTGGCGATGCGGCGCGACAAGGCGCAAGCGTTGGGCGCCGAGTGGGTCGTCGATCCGCAGACGACCGACCTGGCGGCGTTTGTGCAGGAAGTGACTGACGGCTGGGGCGTGGACGCCATTGCGTTGACCGTCGGGGCGGCGCGCATGGTCGAGGAATCCGTCAAGCTGCTGGCGCCGGGCGGCCGACTCAATATCTTCGCCGGCATCTACCCGAAGGATCAAGTGCATCTCGACCCCAACCAGATTCACTACGGCGAGTGGATTATCACCGGCTCGGCGGACAGTACGCCGGAGAACATGCATCGTGCGCTGGCGTTGATCGAAACGGGCAAGGTGCAGACCGCGGCGCTGATCAGCCATTTGCTCCCGCTGGAAGAGCTGGCGACGGGTCTCGAACTGGTCAAGAACCGTGAAGGCCTCAAGGTCGTGATGGAGGTCAGCGGTGAGGGGTGAGCTTGTAAGGGCGAGGGGCGCTGATGTCACACGTCATGCGTCACACGTCATATGCGTGAGTGGGATGGCGCCGTCCGCTCACCAACTGTCAGGGAGGGGGCAAGCGTGATTCTGGCTGTGGATGTTGGTACGTCGGCGCTGAAGGCGGTGCTCTATGATCGTGCAGGGAAGGTGAAGGCGCAGGCAAGCCGTCGCTACGGCTACGCCACGCCACAGCCAGGCTGGGCCGAAGCCGATCCGGAGGCGTGGTGGACGGCCTTCGACGCGTCCGTGCTCGAGTTGGCGCAACGTGCTGATCTGACCGCTGTGCAGGTGATCGCCTTCACCGGGCAAATGCATACGGCGGTGCTGCTCGACGCCGCCGGCGCCGTGATCCCTCCCACGATCCTATGGCTGGATCGCCGCGCCGTCGCCGAGACCGCCGAGTTGCAGCAGCGTCTGGGCATGGCGCCCTATCATCTCAACTCGACCTATACGCTGCCCAAGCTGCTTTGGCTGGCGCGCCGGCAGCCGGAAGTGCTGCCGCAGTGTGCGACGCTGCTTTGGCCCAAAGACTATCTGCGCTTTCGGCTGACCGGCATCCGTGGCACCGATGTCACCGAAGCAGGCGGCGCGGCGCTGCTGGATTGGGAGACGCTGACGTGGGCGACCGACAGGCTGGCAAGTTGCGGCATCGATCCAGCGCTGCTGCCACCGCTGCTTCATGCGCAGGACGACGCCGGAACGGTGTTGGCGCCGTTGGCGGCGCGTTACGGCTTCGCCCCCGACGTCAAGGTGCTCGTTGGCGCTGGCGACGTGCTGGCGCTCGTCACCGGCGCGCCGCCGCAGTCGGGTCGCGTCACGTGCAGCATGGGCAGCTCCTCGATGGTCTTTGCGCCACTGGCGACCGGGCAAACGGTGGCGGGCGCTGGGCAGCGGCTCTACATCTACCCGCTGCTGCCGTATCCGCTGCTTGGCGGCGTTAGTTCCACGACGGGCGCCGCACTGCACTGGGCGTGGCAGGCGCTCTACGAAGATCAGACGCCCTTCGATGTCGCACTCCAACAGGCGCTGGCGACGCCGGCCGGAGCGGAGGGCGTCTTCTTCCTACCCTTCCTCTCCGGCGAACGCACGCCCTTCTGGAATGACGCACTGCGCGGGGCGTTCTCCGGGCTGACCCTGACGCATCGCCGTGGCCATCTGCTGCGCGCCGTACTCGAAGGGGTCGCCTTCAGCCTACGCTATCTACTCGACGAATTTGCCCGCTTGAACGTCGCTATCGACGCAATTGCGCTGGCTGGCGGCGGCGCCGCGATCATCGGGCTGCCGCAGCTTGTGGCGGATGTTTGCGCGCGTCCCGTTGCCGTCTATGCGGGTGAGGAGACGGTGACGCGTGCCTTGTACGCGTACGCGTGCCAGGCGCTCGACAGCGAGGACTTTGCCAGCGCGCTGGGGCGCACCTTCGACGCGGCGGAAGTCTTTGCACCGTCACATGCACTAGCCGGGCGCTACGCCGATCGCTACGCACAGTATTGCCAGTTGGCAGAGTTCGCCAATGCTGCACTGACCCAAAATTCAACCGAACCCCGACCGTAAGGAAGGGGTGCTCACCAAAAAAGGAAAAAATGATGTTAGGAAAAGCTCGGCGGATGCGCCGCTTATTCGTAGGAGAGCAACGTCGCTGCCTGCTGTCGCCGCTAGATCATGGCGGCTGGCTGGGGCCGGTGAAGGGGCTGGACCGCCCGGCAGAGATTGTGCGCCAGGTGTTGGCGGGCGGCGCCAACGCCGTGCTGGCTTCGCCGGGCTTTCTGCGGGCGGCGGAAACGGCGCTGCGCCCTGACATCGGGCTGGCGCTGCGCGTCAGCCTCACCGCCGGGCTGAGCGCGCAGGGGACGCAGGAGACGCCGATTGCGCAGGTGGAGACGGCGCTGCGCTTGGATGCGGACGCCGTCGCCGTCTCAGTCTTCTTTGGTCGCGCCGGCGATGTGGAAATCTACCGCTGGCTGGCGGCGTTGATCCGTGCGTGTGAGCCGTATGAGATGCCGGTCGTCGCCGAGATGATGCCGCCGGAGGATCGCTTCTTCGACGCTGACGCAATCGCGCACGCCGCGCGCATCGGCATGGAAATCGGCGCTGACGTGGTGAAGACCAACTACTGTGGCGACGTGGCGCGCTTTGCCGAAATCGTGCAGGCCGTACCGGTGCCGATCATCGTGGCGGGCGGGCCGAAAACGACGCCAGACACCTCAACGCTACAACTGGTGGCGGATGCGCTGCAAGCTGGTGCGGCGGGCGTGGCAATTGGGCGCCGCGTCTGGCAATCCGACGATCCTGAGGCGACGACGCGGGGGATCCACGCTGTGATGTTTGGATAACCTGTTGCGTGCTGCGTGTTTGACGTTCGCCTTTCCCGTAAACAGTTTCAGTACTTCATAAATCTCACGCAGAGCCGCGAAGAACGCAAAGAAAACCATCTTCAACTTCGCGGCTTTGCGCCTTCGCGTGAGGCCAAATCGTGAACTGCCGAGTTTTACTTCGCCCACGGCCGGTAATTCACCGCCGTCTCGAACATGGCGACGATGTTCTCCGGCGCCACGTCGATCATGTGATTGCAGGAGGCCATCACGTAGCCGCCGCCGTTGCCCAGCACGTCGATGCGCGCTTTGACCTCGGCGACAAGCGCGTCTTTGTCACCCTCCATGCCCTCGATGGCGCCGTGAAAGGCGAGCCGGTCGCCAAAGGTGGCCTTGACCTTTGCGGCGTCCATGTCCCGTGACGAAGTCTGCATCGGGTTGAGGACGTTGACGCCGATCTCGATCAGGTCGGGGATGATGGCGAAGACGTTGCCGTCGGTGTGGTGGATGATGAACGCGTCCGGCGCCAGTTCGCGGATCATGGCGTACAGTTGCCGAGCGCGCGGCTTGATGAAACGACGGTACATGGCGGGCGAGATCAGGGTGCTGCGCTCAGCGCCCAGATCGTCTGCCACCTCGACCATCTGCACGTAAGGCCCGGCCGCTTCCAGGAACATGCGATAGACGCCCTGGTAGATTTCCAAGATACGGTCGAGAATGTGATCGGCTACTTCCGGCGCATCGACCATCAGCATGAAGAACTCGGCCATGCCCAGCAGGCTGCAGCCGCGATCCAGGAAGCCAGGCGAGAGCGGATTGCGCGCCACGACAGCGTAGTCGGTGTCGTGATAGAGGTGATAGGCGGCCTCGCGCACGCCGGTTGCACTGTAGAGACCTTCCGCCGTGGGCCAGGGGTACGCCTCGACATCGTCGATCGTCGCGGCGTGACGCAGCGGATGCTCGATTGCGTTCACGAAGATACCGACATTGCGCGAACGCACGCCCCACGCGTCGGTGAAGGCGCCGTCGTCGTGGTCAATGTTTTTGGCAGCGGGGCCTTTGCGCAGAAAGACGCGGCGGAAATCGACGCCGAAGTGTTCAAGGATGCGCTCGTCGTAGTAGTTGGCGCTTGTCCCGGTGCGCACGGGCGGAATCGGCGCCAGTCCCAGGTGGTCGCGCAGCCGCAGGTAGGTGGCGTCCAGCAGCATCGACGCATTGCCCATCATATCGACGGGCGTACGGTCGGGCTGGCGGCGAGAGAGGGCAAGTTGAACGCGTTCGCGATGCGTGAGTTGACTCATGGCGCCTCGTCCGTAACTGGTTCGATCCCATCGGCAATCACCCACCCGGCCAGTTCATCCGTCGCACGCACGCGGTACCAGCGCACGCCGGCCAGTTCGACCGGGTAGGCGGTGACATCGCCTGGCGGTCCCATGACGATGAAGCGCGCACCGGCGGTGTACGTGGCGAGCGTCGGCGACGTGGGCGTGGCGGCGCCGTAGATACGCACGATCCCGCGCGCCTGCACCTCGGCGCCGACCTCAATGGTTGGGATGCCGTCTGAGGTTGGCGCTGGTGCGCCGTCCCCAAACTCGGCGTCACCGGCATCGGTTTCAGGATTGGCTTCGACGTCAGTCACCTTCTCAGGTTCTGCGTTGTCGTCTGTGCGCAACGTTGAGGTCGTCAGCGGGGTGACGCCGCTCTCTACGACAACGGCGATGGGTGTTGGCGTTGCATCGCCGCCACACGCGCCGAGCACCAGCACAAGCAAGCCAACCGTCGCTATCGCCCAAAGTCCGCGGCTGAAGTGAACCCGTGACATTTGCGTATTATTGTTCATCGTTCGCTTTCCTCTGTGTGTCCTTGAGCAGCGCCAACATAGCGTCCACCGGGCGCGTGTTGATGACATCCGCCGCCGTCAACCAGCCACGCCGCGCCACGCCGATGCCATACTCCGCCAGCGTCAGGTCTTGCAGGCTGTGCGCGTCGCAATTGATCGCCAGCTTGCAGCCCAGCTCAACGGCGCGGCGGGCGTAGACATCGTTCACGTCGAGGCGCGCCGGGTTAGCGTTGATCTCGACCACGGTGCCTGTCTCCCGGCATGCCTGCAAAATGCGCTCCATGTCAATCTCGGTGGGCGGTCGTTCGCCGATCAGCCGCCCAGTCGGGTGCCCCAGAATATCCACGTGTGGGTTGTCAATCGCCTTGAGGCAGCGCGCCGTGATCGTTTCGCGATCTTGGCGCTGCGCGCTGTGGATGCTGGCGACGACCACATCCAGCCCGGCCATCACGTCGTCGGGCAGCCCCAGCGACCCATCGGCCAGAATCTCGACCTCGCTGCCCTGGAGCAGGCGGAAGACGATCCCCTGTTCGGCGCAGTGGTGGTTGTAGGCGTCGATCTCGACGCGCTGGCGTCGCAGCTTCTCGCCGTCCACACCCTGCACGATGCCCAGCCCGACGCTGTGGTCGCTCACGTTCCAGTAGGTGTAGCTGCGCGCCCGCGCCGTCTCCGCCATCTCCGCCACGCTGGCGACGCCGTCGCTCCAGGTAGTGTGGCTGTGCAACTCACCCTGCAAGTCGGCCAGTGTAATTAGCGTGGGCAGCGTGTGTTGCCGCGCCGCCGCCACTTCGCCGCGATTTTCGCGCAATTCGGGCGGCGCCCAATCCAGCCCCAAAAAGGCGTAGAGATCGGCTTCTTCCTCGAAAAAACGTTCTGCGCCGGCGGGCGCATCACCGTCGCCGGTGGCGGTCAATCCGTACTCGTTGAGACTCCAGCCCTGCTTGAGCGCCAGCTCGCGCACGGCGACGTTGTGCTCCTTGCTGCCGGTGAAGTATTGCAGCGCCGCGCCCCAGTGTTTGCGCTCGACCACGCGCAGATCGACCTGCAGGCCATTGCCCAGCACGACGCTCGACTTGGTTTCGCCTGCGCCGCGAATGTCGGCCACTTCGGGCAGCGTGCGGAAGCGCTCCATCACCAGCGCCGGCTGCGCACTCACGCAGAGGATGTCCACGTCGCCGATCGTCTCTTTCCAGCGGCGCAGGCTGCCGGCGATCTCGATGCGCTCGATGGCGTCTGCTGGCAAGCGCGCCTGGAGTTCGGTGATCATGTGCCGCGCCAGCGGGCGCGCTACGCCGATCGGGGTGCGTTCGTCGGCGCTCTGTGCGGCGCGCTTCGCCAGCAGTTCGATGCCTTTAAGGATTTTCTCCTCGCTCTTAGCGCCAAAGCCTTTGAGGTCACGCAGTTGGCCCGCTTCCGCCGCAGCGCGCAGCGCCGCCACACTGTCGATGCCCAGTTCCTCCCACAGCCGCTTCGCCTTCTTCGGCCCCATGTCGGGCACCTGCATCATGTCCACGACGCCCTGCGGCACCTGCGCAAAGAGTGCGTCGAACTCTGCGTCGCTGCCGTTCGCCAGCAGAGTATGAATGGCGTCGCCGATGCCCTTGCCGACACCCTGGATGTTGGTCAGTTCGCCGGCGGCGTCGATGGCGTTGATGTCCTGCGCCAGGTTACGGATGCTCTCCGCCGCGTTCTGGAAGGCGATAATGCGAAAACGGTTGGCGTCCAAAATTTGCAGCCGCGCGGCAACGCCGGCCAGGATGGCGGCGACTTCTCGATTGGTGAGGCGTGTGGTGTTGGTCATGGTAGGGGGGATTCTACCATAGATGGTTGTGGGCTGGAATCCGCACGATTGGCCGGGTGCGTCCCAGGTTTTGGCGAGTACGCCCCCGGCACTGGTCATTGCGATTTCACTTGGGCAAATGCGTTTGACCAGTGCCAGAGACGCTCCTCCCCTACGGCGCCAGCACTGTGATCTGTTCCGGCGCGGTCACGTAGATGACGGGATCGCCCTGATACCACTCGATCCGCCCGGTGACGCGTACGCGCTGGCCGAGGGTGTAGAGTTGCTCTGGCGACGCCGGGAAGTTGCGCCACGCGTTGGCAAGGATGCGCACCAGAAACGCGCCGCGGTGCGGCGTCTGAAAGCCCAGATAGACAGCCTTGCCGTTGTTGAAGACTTCACGCACTTCGCCCTCTACGCTGGCCAGACGCCCGGCCCAGTCGGCTGCGGTGCGATAGTCGATCAACGGCGTCGTTGGCATCTGCGCCACCAGTGGCAGATGAACTGCGAACGCAGCCGGTGGGGCGGCGTCGGTGGCGGCTGCGGTTTCACTGGCACTGGCAGCGGCGCCGGTGTCATGTTCCAGCGCCACGAGCGCACCGTCAGCGCTGACATAGTAGAGCGTGTCGCCGCTGATCACCCACTGTGCGTACTCGCTCCAGTAGGTGTCGTAGACGCTGCCCTTGCGCCAGTAGATATAGAAGCCGCCCGGCCAGCCGCGCGTGTTGAACAGCCCGCTGGCGCAGAAGTGGGTCGCGCTAAAGCCGGTGCGGCAGATGTCGGTGTCCTGCGATGTCGCAATGTGCGGCAGATTGGCGGTCGTGATCGGCGCTGTGCTTGCACCGCGGTTGGCCGAACGATCGATGATCGTGTGGGCAATGCCAGCTTCCCAGTGGCTGGCGAAGATCTGATCACCCGCCATCGCCAGGTTGGGTTGCTCGTCGGTGGGGACAAAGGTGCTGTTCATGAAGCGCACATAGCCGGCCTGATAGCCTGGTATTGTGGCGTCGTCCAGCACCATCTCGCCCAGGCGTGAGTCGTAGCGACCGTCGCAGGGGCTTTGCAGGCAGGGTGAGCCGCGCATGACGACGTAGGCCACTTCCTGCCCATCGTCGAAGCGTTTGATGACCGGCTGGAAGCCCATCGGCATGTAGTTGCCGTCGCCATAGCCGCCATGCCCCACATTGGCAGTGAAGGCAGGAGCGCCGTCGGCCAGGCGCAGCACCAGCAGCGCCTGCTGCTCAGGGCGCGCCGCCAGATTTGTACGCATCTGCGTGTTCGTACTCGGCCACGGCGACCAGGTCCACAGCGTGTTCCAGTTAAGGCGGAGCTTGATCAGGACGAGACCGTGTGCCTCGGCAACCACAGGCCAGCCGCGGCTGACTTCGGCGTTGGCGTCGTTTGCACCTGGATCGCCGGGGTTGAGCTGCGTCGGCTTGACGCGCCACACTTGACCACCGCTGGCGTTGTCGATGGCATGCACATACAGGTCGCGGCTGACGATAACCACGCGATTCGTTGCAGATGAATATGCCGGCGGCGTGTCTACGGGTGAACCGGCGTTGTAGACCCACCCGGTTGTGAGGTCATACTTGTTGAAGGCGTAGACCGCGTCGCCCATTGCCACAAAGACACGATCCCCGTGGAGTGCAGGCGGCAGCGGCAGCGCGCTGCTCTGGCCGGCGCCGCATTGCCCCAACACGGCGCCGGTGGCGGCGTCGAGCTTGTACAGCAGGCCATTGGCGGCGAGTGCAAAGACTGCTTGCGTTGCGGCATCGTAGGCCGGCGTCGAGAGGACGGCGCCGATGGTGGCCTGATTCCATAGGACGGCGCCGCTGGCGTTGTCGAGCGCAAAGAGACCGCGTGCGCCGGCAGCAATATAGACGCGCCCACCGCCGGTCACCGGCTGGCTGTTGCGCGGCAGACCGGTCTTGTCGGTGGCGACGCCGCCAGTGGCAGTGGGGCCATTCCATGCCCATTTCCAGCGCCAGGGAGTTGGAATTGCTGCGGGCTGATAACTTGTGCGCGCCGCGTCGTGGGCATGTTGACTCCACTCTGTCAGCACCTCTTGAGTCGGTTCCGGCGTGAAGGTGGCCGTCGGCTCCGGCGTGAAGGTGGCCGTCGGCTCCGGCGTGAAGGTGGCCGTCGGCTCCGGCGTGAAGGTGGCCGTCGGCTCCG
>Ga0209398_1001521_pt1 | contig 11779 bp, 7 predicted proteins | sample AshMeaBigSpring_FD_184125 | JGI IMG/M metagenome (GOLD analysis project Ga0209398, IMG submission 184125) | Groundwater microbial communities from Big Spring, Nevada to study Microbial Dark Matter (Phase II) - Ash Meadows Big Spring (SPAdes)... | ecosystem: Environmental > Aquatic > Deep... | reverse complement strand
GGCCAGGCGCCCTTCAACGTGGTCTACCTGCACGGGCTGGTGCGCGACGAGCAAGGGCGCAAGATGAGCAAGAGCCTGGCCAATGTGCTCGACCCGCTCGACCTGATCGCCGAATACGGCACCGACGCGCTGCGCTTCACGCTCTTGACGGGCGGGACGCCTGGCAACGACATGAAGCTGAGCACGACGCGCATCGAGGCAAACCGCAACTTTGCCAACAAAATTTGGAACGCGGCGCGCTTCGTGGTGATGAAGTTGCAAGACAGCGACCTGACCGTGGATTGGTCCGACCCGAACAGCCCGACCTACCCGCTGCCAGACGCTGGCGCGCTCAGCCTGGCCGACCGCTGGATTCTGAGCCGCTATGAGAGCACCCGCCGTGAAGTCGACCGGCTGATCGCAGCGTGGCAGCTTGGCGAGGCCGGGCGCCAGCTCTACGAATTCTTGTGGAACGAGTATTGCGACTGGTACATCGAAGCGGCCAAAGTGCGGCTGAGCGACGCCGCCAGCGCCGAAGCGCAGGCCACGCGCCAGGTGTTGGCCTATGTGCTCGAACGCAGCCTGCGCCTGCTGCATCCCTTCATGCCCTTCGTGACAGAGGCGATCTGGCAGAACCTGCCCGGGCTGGCGGGCGACGGGTGTTCGATCATGGTGATGCGCTGGCCGGCGGAGAGCGGCCAATACGACGCCGCGGCGGCGGATCAATTCGGGCGCGTACAGGAGGCGATCCGCAGCATTCGCAACGTGCGCAGCGAGTACGACGTGCCGGCGGCGCGGCGCATTGCCGCCCACTTCAGCGCGGGTGAATTTGCTTCACTAGTGGCTGACAACCTGCCTGTGATCACAATGCTGGCGCGGCTGGAACCGGCGGCGGTGCGCGTGGCGGCGGAATTGGCAGCCCCCGGCAAAGCGGCGACGCTGGCTGTGGCGGGGATGACGATCTACCTGCCGCTGGCCGACCTCATCGACCTGGCCGCTGAACGCAAGCGCATCCAGGCCGAAATCGACAACGTGGACAAGCAGGTGCAGCGCATCGAGGGCACGCTAGCTAATGAAGGCTTTGTCGGCAAGGCGCCAGCAGCCATCGTCGACCGCGAGCGGGCGAAGCTGGTCGAACTGCGCGAAAGGCGCGGCCAGTTGATGGAGCGCATGGCGGAGTTGACGGAGTAATCGAGTGGGTAGGGAGCGGGACGAGTTATCCCCAACTCCCTACCCTCACGCGACTTTCCAACGTTTCAGAATCGCGCTCCAATGCGCCAGCAGCACCTCTTCCGAAGACAGTAACGATGTCACAGCATCGGCGCCGGCGTTCAACCCCGCAACGGACACTTCCGGCGCCAGGCGACGCATCAGCACGACGAGCGGCGCTTTACTCAACGCCCGCGCCCGCTTGATGGAGGCCAGCACTGCCGGCACTGCCTGATCGTGCGCCTGCTCTAGCACAATCAGGTCATAGCGCCAAAATGGAATCAGCGGCAACCTGGCATAGGTAAGCACATCCAACTGCATACCTGCAAAGCGTGACGAATTCATGAGGCGACGCGTCGCCCCGTGTACACGCCCTGGGCCGCGCAGCCAGACCCCACGCATTTGTGCGAACCGTGCGTGTCCCGACCGCTGCTGTACAATTTCAGACACGATGTTTGTGCTGTTGTTCAACATTGAGCGACCTTGTCTTCGCTAGTCTAGCGGGGATGCATCCTTTCTACGAAAGAGGCCGTTGCCGGGCGCCGTGATACACGAATTTCACAGCATTACTTAGTTGTGAAAAATAGCACAAAGATTACACAAAAAACATACATCTGTGATATATTAAGTAAGTCCGAGTAAATGAGGTCATCTACAAGGTATCATTTGGGGCAAAGATGAATGCCGGAAATTTGTGATAATTTTGACAAGTGTATTGGCGTATGCTATAGTCCACGCAAGTCATCGCCCGACAACGGGTGATAACTCCTCTATACTAATGCGAAATCATATTGCAAACCTGGCAGCTTTCATTGTGGTAAGTCGAACCAGATGATAGGCGCCTACCTTCACGGTGTGTCGAAATAAGGAGACCGCATTCCGATGGCAGAGAATGTAGCTGACCTGAGCGGTAGCGAGCGCGAAAAGCGGATTGCCGAGTTGAAAGCCAAGATGCAGGCATCGGCGAAGAAAGCCAAGTCCGAGACGCCGGATACACCGGCAGCTACAGCCGAGGTGAAGCCGGCAGCAGTGACCGCTCCGCCGGCAGTTGCGGTTGCCGCAGCGCCGACCGTCGAAACGGTGGCGGCGCCTAAGCCAGCAACCAACGGCGCAGCAAGTAACGGTGCAGCAAGTAACGGCGCAGCCATGACTGCCACACTGACGCCAACGATTGCCACTTACGCGCCTGCCTTTGTTGAGGACTCACCTGAAGTCAAGGCGCGCAAAGCAATGACGCGTCGTGAGTTCATGACCTACGCCTGGGGTGGCGCCTTGGGGCTGCTAGTGCTACAAAGCACCGCAGGGCTTTTCTTTTTCATGATGCCGCGCTTCAAGGCTGGTGAGTTTGGCGGTGTGTTCTTCATCGGTCTGGAAAGCTCGATGCCACCCACCGATGCGCCGCCACAGGCGGATGTTGCTGGCAAGTTCTGGCTTGTCAACACCACCGATGAAGGCGTCAAGGCCATCTACATGGTTTGCACCCATCTTGGCTGCTTATATAAGTGGGAGCAAGCAAATAACCGTTTCGAGTGTCCTTGCCACGGCTCAAAATTTACCCGTGAGGGTCTCTACATCGAAGGGCCGGCGCCACGCTCACTCGACACCTTCCTGGTCACGGTTGAAAATGGTGAAGTAGCCGTCGACACCGGCAAGAAGACGTTGGGCGCGCCTGCCGCCGAGTCACCGGCGCGTGTTGTGCCAGTCTAGGGTAAACGGCAGGTTGGCGCACGCTCGATAGGTACCTTGTGCAGGCAGGACGTGTTCGCTAGGGTGCATTGTATGCACTGCTTTCGATCTGCACTGGGCTTTTTAGCACTGCGAAAAGGAGTCTTATGGCTGTACAACCAGAGATCGAGAAGAAAGGCTTTGTGCAAACGGTGCTGGACGCAGCGGATGATGTATTCACCCGCATCACTGCCGGGATTCCGGCCGGTGAGGTGCGGCGCATGCTGCGTGGTGAGGCGCCAGGGCGACCCAACCCGCGCCTGAAACCGCATTCCGAAGCCTTCCTGCTCCACATCAAGCCAACGTACTACCATGACAGCGTCACCAAGTTTACGCACACGTTTCGCCTGGGCTTGCTGTCGACCTACCTCTTCTTTGTTGAGACGATTACTGGGCTGATCCTAATGATCTGGTATGCGCCTACCCCAGAACGCGCCTACACCGACATGATCCGCCTGTTGAGCAACGTCCCCTTTGGCCAGTTGATGCGTGACTTGCACCGTCTGGGCGCGGAGATGATGGTGCTCATCGTAACGGCGCACATGGTGCGCACCTATCTGACGGGCAGCTACAAAGCACCACGCCAGTTTACCTGGTTCACAGGCGTCATTCTGTTAGTGGTGACGCTCTTCCTCAGCTTCTCCGGCTACCTGCTGCCGTGGGATCAGCTTGCCTTCTGGGCAGTGACGATCGGCACGTCGATGGCGGAAGCGGTGCCGCCCAAGGTAGTTGGTGAGACGGTGAACTTGCTGGCACGCGGCGCCCCCGATATTGGCGCCAACGGCTTGATGCGCTTCTACCTGCTGCACGTGCTTTTCCTACCGCTGGTGTTGTTCCTGTTCTTCTTTGTGCATTATTACAAAGTCGTGCATTTTGGCATCAGCCTGCCGTCCGATGAAGAAGAAGTCGGCCAGGACACTGCCAACAAGGTGCCTGCCGACCGCCGTGTCTACTTCCTGCCCGATGTGATGATTGACGAAGCGACCTTCTTGATCGGCTTTACCGCGGTCATGGTGGTCATCACTGCGTTCTTCTTCTCGGCGCCGCTGGAGTCTATCGCCAACCCGCAGTCGACGCCGCTGCACACGGTGGCGCCCTGGTACTTCTACTGGCTGCAAGGGCTGCTCAAGATTGCCGACAAGATGATTGCTGGCGTCATCCTGCCGGGCGTACTGTTGGTCTTGCTGATTGCGATTCCATATCTGGATCGCAACCCAAGCCGACGCGGTCGCGACCGCCGTGTGGCGATCATCAGCGGCGTCGTCGCTGGCATCGTCATGATTATCCTGAGTTGGATGGGTACGCCCTACTATGCTGTGCAGGGCGCACCGGCGGTTGAGATCGTCCAGGAGTTGATGCCCGAAGAGGGCATGGGGCCAGTGCGTGAGATCGGCTACCAGCATCTGCCGCTGGGCGTCTATGACACCCGCGAACACCCAGAAACCGAGGATGAGGAGTTCAACCACATTCTACACGAATTTGCGGCCAGCATCGCTGCTTTTGAGGAGAAAGATCCAACCTTCAACAACGCTTACGGCATCTTGTCCGTGACGCAGGAGCAGCCAAGTCTGAAGCGGATTACGTGGGAGATCTTCTGGCTCAGCCCGGACGGCAAGGAAGATCGATACCTACGCACTTTCTTCCTTCACGAAGATTCGCTGTATTGGGAGCAGTACGGGTTGAAGGACTTCAGCTTTGTACGCCCACCGGCCGAGGAGTAATTGCCAACCATGAAACGACCCTGGTACAGTTTTCTCTATGTTCGCTCGCCGCTGGTCAAGATCGGCCTGGGTATTCTGGCAGTGCTTGTAATGATCGCCGTGCTGCTCATTCTGGGCATCATCGAGGAACGCCGCATGGAGGCGCAAACCGCCAACTGGGATGGGCGTGGCGTCGAGAAAGGCGCCGAGCTGTACGCCAATAACTGTTATACCTGTCACGGGATTGACGGCAAAGGGTTGCCCGGCGTTGCGCCTGCGCTACACAGCAAATATTTCTTCACGCAGCGTATCCACGACGTCGGCTGGACTGGTTCACTGCATGACTATGTCAAGCTGACTATCGCGGCTGGGCGTCCGTCCAAGGTCAATACGCAGTGGGCGCAGATCATGCCGACATGGAGCAACCGCTACGGTGGGCCGATGCGTGATGATCAGGTCGAGAACTTAACAGCCTTCGTCCTTAACTGGGAGGAGGACGCGCTGGCGCAGGGCACGCCGGATAACCCGGACCCGTGGCAGCCCTTTGCCGATGCACCCTCCAAAGCTGTCGCTGACGATGGCAGCGCGCCTGTAGCCGAGGCACCGGTTGAGCCAACCGGTTCGCGGACACCGCAAGAGTTGTTTGGTGGCGCCAACGGCATGGGCTGTGCTGGCTGTCACAATCTGGACCTGCCACAGACAGCGGATAGCCGTGGCCCGGTAGGCCCCAACATGGCTAACCTGCATGAGACGGCTGGAACAATGGTGCCAGGCGAGGACGCCGAGACTTATGTCCACAACAGCATCGTTGCGCCAAACGCCTATGTACACGAAGGGTATATGGCTGGCATCATGCCGCAGAACTTTGCCGAGCGGATGAGCGAAGAAGAGATTAACGCACTGGTGGCGTGGCTACTCGACCCGAACCGGCAACGCTAGGGGCTTACAGCAGCGTAGACGCACTACTGTAAGCTGATGAACTTCAAAGCCTTGGGAATGGGGCGGCTGGTCGCCAGTCGCCCCATCTTTATGCCCCGCTTCTGGTAGATCAAGCCAGAAGCGGCAGCGGCACGGTTGCCGCGAGGACAGAATGAAACGCGACTACCAACTCACCCGCGACCCAGTCTTCTACTTGATGGCAGCGTTTTTTGCCTTTCTGACAACCGGGCTGTCGGCTGTGCTCGGCCAGTTTCGCTTTATGCCGATCAGCCAGACGCTCGTCCTGACGATCTTCATGGCGCTGGCTGTGCGCCGGCGCGACCTGCGCGCCGGGTTGACCGTCGTCTTCCTCTGGCTGGCGCTCTCGATGACGATCCTGATCGGGCTGATGCTCGTAGCGCCAGCGCAGGTCGAGCGCGCCTTCGCCGATGGCTTCATGCACCGCGCGCAGCTCTCGGAGTGGTACTTTGCACGCACGCCGCTGCCCGCCAGCTTCACGACGCAGCCTGTACCCAGCCTGCTTGAGATCATCGGCGTCACGTTGGGGACGCTGGTCAGCGGCGGTGTGATCGGGCTTTGGTATGTGGTGAGGATGGCGAACCTGGCCGCCTTCAGCGCCGGACATCTGCTCAGCATCCTCGGCAACCCGCTGCTGATCGTTGTTGCGCTGCCGATCTGGAGCATCCTTCAGCTCATCGGCGCCGGTGGATGGGTGGTCGTGGGCGCCGAGCCGCTGTTGGTTGATCGCTTTGCGCTCGGTGCATGGCTGCGCCGCCGCTGGCGCCCACTGCTTGTGTTTGGTGCGCTCTACACCGCCGGGCTGCTGGCCGAATGGCTGCTGCCGGCTATCTGGCATTTCCATAGCTGATCCAAGATCGCAAATTCAGGTTCGACAAGAACGGTTTTCATGCGCATCAAACGTGTCGTCATTCAAGGCTTCAAAACCTTCGCCCGCCGCACGGAGTTCATCTTCGACCCCGGCGTGACGGCTGTGGTGGGGCCAAATGGCAGCGGCAAAAGCAACATCGTCGACGCCGTGCGCTGGTGTCTGGGCGAGCAGAGCTTTAGCCTGCTGCGTTCGCGCAAAACCAGCGACGTGATCTTCGCCGGCAGCGACAAAAAGGCGCGCCTCAACCTGGCCGAGGTCACGATCACCCTCGACAACAGCGCTGGCGAAATTCCTATCGACTACACCGAAGTCGAGATCACGCGCCGCGCTTACCGCGACGGTGACAACGAATATATCGTCAACGGACAGCGTGTGCGGCTGAGCGATGTCATCGACCTGCTGGCGCAGACCGGGCTGGGCAAGCGCACCTACTCCGTCATCGGTCAGGGCTTGATTGACCGCGCCCTGAGCATGGCGCCCGAAGAACGGCGCTCGCTCTTTGAGGAAGCCGCCGGCATCAGCGGCTACCAGATCAAGCGCGCCACGGCTGTGCGCCGGCTCGAAGCCACACAGCAAAACCTGACGCGCGTGCGCGACATCACGGCAGAGCTTAGCCCGCGCCTCGGCTCGCTGCGCCGTCAAGCCGAACGCGCCCAGGAACGCGGCCAGATTGCGCGTGATCTCCAGGAACTGCTGCGCGACTGGTACGGTTATCGATGGCACACCACCCTGCGTCAGGTTGAGACGCAGCACGTCAGCGAACAATCGCGCCGCAACGAGACAACTGCCCGCCAGCAGCAGATCGTCGAGGTCGGCGGCGCCATCGCCGCACTGCGCCAGACGCAGGCGACGCAGCGCCTCCAGCTTGCCACGCTGCACGCCGAAAGCAGCGACTTGCACCGCCAGGCCGAGAATGTCGGGCGCGAGCTGGCTGTCGTACAAGAGCGGCTGCGTCAGATGCAGGCGCGCCGTGAGGACGCCGCCCGCGAAGTCGCCCCGCTCGATGCACAACAGGCCGCGCTCACCGATCGTCTGGGCGAACTGCGCCAGGCTGTGCATCACGCCGAGGCGGATGTGCAGACGCGCCAGGACGCAGTCGCTGCGATCCAGGCCGAGGTCAGCGTGCGCCAACAGGAGCGCACCCGCCTGCTGGCCGCGCAAGAGGAAGTGCGCCGCACGCTGACGCAGCGCCAGCAGCAGCGCGCCGACATCGCCAGCCGGCTGCGGCAGATCGCTGAACGCCGCGCCGTGCTGGAAGCCGAGCACAGTCAGCAGCAGCAAGCCCTGCGCACCGCCGAGGCAGACGCCGCAACAGCGGAAGCAGCGTTGGCCGCCGCCGAACAGAGCGCCGCACAGATCGAAACCGAAGCCCAGCGCGCCCAGACACAGCTTGCCGCGCGCGATGCGGCGGTGGCAGCGCTGCAGCAGGAGCTGCGCACAGCGGAGGGCAGCCGACAGGAGGCTGACCGTAGCGTTGATCGCTTGCAGACGCGGCACGACCTGCTGGAACGGCTGCGTCGCGAAGGCGCCGGTTATGCCAGCGGCGTGCGCGCCGTGCTCCAGGCCCACGGCAGCGGACGACTGACCGGCATCATCGGGACGGTCGCCGCCCAGCTGCAGACGCCGGCGCACCTTGACAAAGCCATCGAAACTGCACTAGGCGGCGCGCTGCAAAATCTCGTCACCGCCAGTTGGGACGCGGCGGCAGCGGCCATTGACTATCTCAAAACACAGCGCAGCGGGCGTGCCACATTTTTGCCGCTGGATCGACTTTCCGTGCTGTCCACCATCGCCGCGCCCCAACGCGCCGGCATCCTCGGCAACGCCGTCGATCTGGTGAGCTATGCGCCGGAGGTGGCGCCAGCGATACAGCAGTTGCTCAATCGCGTCTGGGTGGCGGAAGACCTGACTGCTGCGCGCGCTGCGCTGGACGATTACCGCGGCAGCGCCCGGCCCACGGTTGTGACGCTGGAGGGCGAGATCGTGCGACCAGGCGGCGCTGTGACGGGGGGCAGCGAGGGTGGGCGCAGCGACGATTCACTGCTGGCGCGTGAGCGCGAACTGCGCGAACTGCCCACCCAGATCGACCACGCGGCGGCGACGCTGCGTGAGCGCGCCGGCGCCTGCGCCACGCTCAACACACAAATCGAGACACAGCGGCTGGCGATCACCCGGGAGCAGCAGGCGCTGGCCGACCTGGCGCGCCAGGAACGCCAGGCGCGCGGGCACAGCGAAGAATTGCGCCGCCAGGCCGACCGCAGCCGCCAGGCGCAGCGCTGGCGCACCGAACAGATCGCCCAGACCACGGCAGAACTGCGCACGCTGGCCGACCGCGAAACAGCATTGCAAGGCGACGCAGTTCGCGTGACGGCCGATGAGCAGACAACCGCCGCAACGCTGGCGGAGTTGGCGACGCAAGTCGCCGCGGCTGGCGCCGATGCGCTCTTGCAAGAACTCGCCAACCGGCGCGCAGCGGCGGCGGAGCTTCAGGGGCGCCTGCGCAGTCAGCAGGCGCTGGTCGAATCCACAATGCGCACCTTGCAAAGCGTGGGCGACCAGCTTCGCCACAAGCGCCAGCAGATTGAAACTCTCGGCGGCGAAATCGCGGCGCTGATTGAGCGGGTCGCACTCCTCAGTCATGAGGAAAGCACGTTCAGCCGCGCCATCGAAGCGCTGCAGCAACGCATCACACCGGTTGAGGCGGAAGTGAGCCAGCTTGAGGCGCAGCAGAGCGCCGCCGAAATGCGCGAGCGCGCGCTCCAGCAGACGCTGCGTCAGGAGGAGAGCACGCTCAACCAGGCGGTGCTCCAGTTGCAGCGCAGCGAGGATCAGCTTCAGCAACTGCGTGCAGAGATCGAGGCCGACCTGGGACTGGTGCTGCTGGAGGAGAGCGCCGACGTTGCCTACCAGCCGCCGCTGCCCTGGGACGCCGTCGTGCAGCAGCTTCCGATCGTGGAGAGCGTGCCAGAGTCGCTGGAAGGCGAGGTGCGCGAGATGCGCGCCCGGCTGGCGCGGCTGGGCAATGTCAACCCGGATGCACCGCGCGAATATGAGGAGGCGGCAGCGCGTTACGAATTCTTGTTTACCCAGTCGCAAGACCTGGAGGCCGCCTCTGCCGACCTGCAAAAAGTGATCAAAGAGTTGGATGACCGCATGGAGATCGAGCTGCGCCGCACCTACGCGGCAGTCGGCAAGGAGTTCACCCGCTTCTTTCAGCAGCTCTTCAACGGCGGCACGGCGCAACTGGAGCTGACCGACCCCGACAACATCACCCAGAGCGGCGTGGAGATCATTGCGCGCCCGCCCGGCAAACGCCCGCAGAGTCTGGCGCTGCTCTCTGGCGGCGAGCGGTCACTGGCAGCGTGCGCCCTCATCTTTGCGATCCTGCACGTCAGCCCGACGCCCTTCTGTGTGCTGGACGAGGTTGACGCTGCGCTGGATGAAGCGAATGTGGATCGCTTCCGGCTCACAGTGGACGATTTGAGCCGCGACACGCAGTTCATCATCGTGACGCACAACCGGCGTACGCTGGAAGGCGCTAACACGATCTACGGCGTGACAATGGGCAGTGATGGGATCAGCCGTGTGATCAGCTTGCGGCTGGAGGGCGACCGCATGGTCAAGCACGACGGCAGCGATGACCCGGCCGACTTGAAGGCAATCGAAGAAGAGATTCAGCTGTAGACGCGAGGCGTTTGGCGATTTCGCCGGTATTGGCAAGCTGCCAAGGTGTGCGTCTATAAGGCCGCCTGAGGGCGTCGCCAACATTTTTGCGAGAGTGTACTTCACGTTGGGGGCAGAAAACGTCCCCGGCACAGCGCCAGGAGATATCGCCAGACCGTAGAAGCCGTGCGCTGTGCCGGGGACGTTTTCTGGGCTGCGTCCACTCAATCCGCCACCGGGTCGTCGGGATGGTCGGCGTTCCACAGCGCCACCAGTTCGTCGGGCGATTTGTGGCGGTGCTCGGCGTGGCTCAACGCGCCCAGGAAGAGTTTCTCCGGCGGGGCGATTTGGCGCAGCCGCTTGCGGTCGAAGACGAGACGCACCGAGAAGTTCCCCTCCATATCCACACTGGGCGTAAGCATGCCGATCCACATCAGCCGCACACTACGCCCGGTGCGCAGCAGATAGAGCGCGGCGTCGCCGATGGCGAGCAGGGCGTGGATCACATCGGAGGGGCTGAGGTTTTCGCGCTCGGCCACGAAGAGCTCCTCCGGCTCGACGCGGGGGCCGCGCTTGATGCGGGCGCGATAGGCGTTGATGGCGGTGACGCGTTTTGCCATGCGTACGTCTCCTGACCTGAAAATCGGGGCGAGTTGCGAGGGGCGCAACGCCGCTGCCCACCTTCATGCTTTGTTGCGCCCGAATCCGTCACGATACCGCTGGCGCGCGGCGTGTTGGCGCTGTTGGGTCGCACACGCCGCCCTGGTCGTGCGCAGCGATGCGTTGTTCCACGCAATCCGCAGTGCGGATCGTGTGCAGTATACGCCGGCTTCTCGCTCGATTTGGCGTTGCCGCAGGCAAGGGAAGCCACAGGTTCAGTCAAAGGTCAAAGGTAACTGCGCAGGCTTACCTGGAGTTCATCCGCAGATGGCGCAGATTTCGCAGAGATGGTCTCACTGCGCAGGCTTACCTGGAATTCATCCGCAGATGGCGCAGATTTCGTAGAGATGGTGTCACGGCTCAGGCTTACCTGGAGTTCATCCGCAGATGGCGCAGATTTCGCAGAGATGACCATGATATTGACCCGTTAAGATGGAAAGAAAGTTAAGCACCGCTCGCCTCTGGCGCACTGAAAGAGAACAAGTGACGCCGTTCAAATTCTGAGGGACTCAGATAGCCGAGAGCCGAATGGCGACGACGCAAGTTGTAGAAGCCTTCGATGTAGAGAAGGAGGTAGCACCGCGCAGCAAGATGCGAAGCATAGAGCTGATCCTCAATCAATTCGGTCTTGAGCGTAGCCCAGAAGCTCTCCATCAAGGCATTGTCGTAACAGTTGCCGGTGCGGCTCATGCTGACCTGCACCTGGGCGGCCTGCAAGCGAGCCTGGTAGTCGTGGCTGGCATACTGACTGCCGCGGTCGGAATGATGAAGCAGTCCTGGCGGCGGCCGGCGCGTGACCAGTGCGGCATCAAGCGCTCGCTCGACCAGTGTACTTGTCATGGTTGCATCCATCGCCCATCCCACTACTTTCCGAGAAAAGATATCCATGACTGCCGCCAGATAGAGCCACCCTTCATCCGTGGGGATGTAGGTGATGTCAGCGACCCACTTCGCATTGGGCTGCTCGGCTGTGAAGTCCTGCTTCAGCACGTTCTCGGCGACGGGCAGCTTGTGC
>Ga0209398_1001519_pt1 | contig 11789 bp, 15 predicted proteins | sample AshMeaBigSpring_FD_184125 | JGI IMG/M metagenome (GOLD analysis project Ga0209398, IMG submission 184125) | Groundwater microbial communities from Big Spring, Nevada to study Microbial Dark Matter (Phase II) - Ash Meadows Big Spring (SPAdes)... | ecosystem: Environmental > Aquatic > Deep... | reverse complement strand
AGCCGCGCTCGATCCGTGAGGCCATGGCCAAGTTCGGCGCCACCCGCTCAAACATACTGTCCCACCTGTTCATCCTTCAGAAGGAGCACGGCATTGGATACTCTCTCGCTGGAGACGCGGCCGCGATCACCCTGCCAGCCGGCTGCACGGACCCGTTTGCCGAGGGACAGTAAGATGGCCAACCGGAAGGGTCGAGAGCTGCGCAAGCAGGTAGAGCGAGCCATGAGGGGGGAGGGCGCCCGCAACTTCTCCCTGTTGGTGACCGGCACGTGCCACCAGCGCCTCAATTTCACCGTGGACGGCTTTGAGGGGCACTTCACTTTCGCCTCGACGCCCGGAAGATTGCGTGAGATGCTGAACGCATGCTACGCGGCTCGACGCGCAGTCCGTAAGACAAGGGAGAAAGGCCTGGAGGCTTCTACCTCTCTTGAGGAAGTCCATCCACGGTGGAGAGCTGAGCCTGGATCGCGTCTTGCCAGTCTACGGTCTGAAGCCCATCGGGCTTTAGACGTGCACTGGGAATTCGGAGGCCTGACCCGCACTGAGGCCTATTCCTGGCTGGCCAAGCGGCTTGAGATACCCGAAGCCGTTTGCCATATCGGAATGTTTGGCGAGAAAGAATGTGAGCGGGTAATTGCTTTGTGCCGTTCCGAGGGTCCAAGGTAACGGTTCAATGCCTCATCCTGGAGTTGTAAAGTTGCCAAGCACCTCACAACTCCAGGAGCCAGACAGATGCAAGACAAAATCGACCAGTTCGCCGACGCCCATCGCAAGACCGTCGGCGACTTTGCGGCCAAGGCCGCGCGGTTCAACGCTGAGATTGTGGGGTATCCCATCCCCGCCCAGCCCGAACTCATGAGCGAAGACCGCGCAGGTTTTCGTGCCGACTTCATGCAGGAGGAGCTGGACGAGTTCCGCAAGGCCCAGAAGGCTGGCGACCTCGACGGCGCCGTGGATGCAATCATCGACCTCACCTACGTGGCCATGGGCGCGCTCAACGAGATGGGCGTCGCCGCCCAGCCGACCTTCGACGAGGTCCACAACGCCAACATGCGCAAGAGGCGCGGGGCGCTGAGCAAGCGGCCAGGTGGCCAAGGCTTTGATGCGATCAAGCCCGAAGGCTGGAAGGCGCCGTCCCATGCGGACTATCTGACCATCACCAGCGAAGACATTCAGACGATCCTGGCGATCCGTCGGGGTGAAGCTCAGGTGGTGCTCACTCCCAAGGGCAAGCCGGTCGTCTTCGAAGACTTCGGGGCAGTCGAGCCGGAGCGCAGGGCCGGCGAGCCCTCCGACCTGCCGCGCCTGCTGGTCATGGGCTATGCTCGGCACGGCAAGGACACCGTTTGCGAGCTGCTGCGGGACTACTACGGGTTCTGCTTCACGTCGAGCAGCCGGTTCTGCGCTGAGCGTGTGGTCTTCCCGGCTTTGCAGAAGCGTTACTCCGCGCAGACCATGTTTGAAAAGCCAGAGTTCCCGATCTATGAGACCGCGCAGGAATGCTTCGACGACCGGGCGAACCACCGCAAGCTCTGGTACGACCTCCTCACGGCCTACAACACTCCGGACCTCGCCCGCCTCGGTCGCGAGATTTTCGAGTGCCACGACGTCTACTGCGGCATCCGCAATGCCCGCGAGTTCCACGCCCTCCGCAACGCCGGCGTGTTCGACGTGGCCATCTGGGTCGACGCCTCGGGCCGCGGCATGCCTGCCGAGGGCAAGGACAGCTGCACGGTCGAGCCGTGGATGGCGGACTTCGTGCTGGACAACAGCGGGTCCCTCGAGGACCTCGAGCGCGGCCTGGGCGTCCTGATGGGCACCCTCATCGGCGCGGAGGACTGACCCATGCGGACCCAGTCCATGCACGAGGCCTACCGCGGCCTGCTCACCGAGCTCCTCAACCACGGGGTTGAGGAGGTCAACGCCCGCACGAGCACCAAGATCAAGATGCTCCAGGGCGCCCACTCGTTCAAGCTCGACCTCCTGGACGGCCACCTGCCGGTCCCCGGCAACCGCCGCTACTACCCCCACATCGCCGCGGCCGAGGTGGCCTGGCAGTTCATGGGCACGAAGGACCCAGCCTTCATCGTCGGCAAGGCTCCCAAGCTCTGGTCCAAGTTCATCGAGGACGGCGAGCTCAAGACCGCCTACGGCTACCGGTGGCGCAAGGCCTTCGGCCGGGATCAGCTGGAATTGGTCATGGCCGAGCTTCGGACGAACCCCACCAACCGGCAGCTCTACGTCTCGTCCTGGGACCCGTCCAGCGACGGTCTCGGCGGCCCGCAGCCCAAGAATATCCCGTGCCCGGTCGGCTTCGCGGTCTCCCGGTTCCGGGACGACCTGCACATGACCGTCCTCGTCCGCTCGAGCGACGTCTTCGTGGGCCTGCCCTACGACGTCATGGGCTACGCCCTGACGCTCGACGCGATCGCCGCCTCCGTGGGGTGTCGCCCTGCCAGCCTCCACTTCACGCTGGCCCATCCGCACCTCTACGAGCCCCACTGGCTCGCCACCAGGGCGTGCCTCGGCGAGACAATCACCGGCTACGAGCGCTCCAAGGACTGGCGGGTCGAGGGCGCCTCGTCGAGCTGGGTGACCGGCTGCGAGCCCGACCTGCCCGGCTGGACTGTCGAGCAGGTGCTCCGCGACCCCGACGGTTACGTGGAGATCGTCAAGACGCTGGCCAAGCGCGTCGGCAGCAACTCGTGGGACCCCAGGCCGGAGGTGATCGAATAAAATGACCTACAAGTCCGCAGAGGACAAGCGTGAGGCCTGCCGTCGTTGGCGGGCCTCTAATCCTATTGGCAGTCTGCTAAAGAAGGCTAGAGACAGAACCCGCATGTTTGGCTTAGAGTTCAGTCTTACCGCCGCGGACTTTGAAGACGTGCCAACTCACTGCCCAGTATTAGGCCTTGAGCTGGTATATCCTGGGGCAGGCCAAGGTTGTTCAGACAATAGTGCATCATTGGATCGCCTAGACAGCTCCAAAGGTTACGTTAAAGGGAATGTGGCAATCATAAGCTGGAGAGCTAACAGGCTCAAAAGTGACGCAACCTTAGCTGAGCTGCAAGCGCTTGTGCAATTTATGGAGAAAGCAAATGACCGACCCGTTCAAAATTAAGGTTCCCGAGTGGGATCGCAGGTTTATGCGTCTGGCCCGCGAGGCCGCCTCCTGGAGCAAGGACCCAGATGAGCAGGTCGGCGCCGTCGTCGTGTCGCCGGACCGGCGCAGGTTCTCGGCCGGCTACAACGGCCTGCCGTGGGGCCTGCCAGACGACCCCAAGGTCCTCTGCAACAAGGACCTCAAGAACACCCTGACGATCCACGCCGAGCAGAACGCCATGGCCAACGCCCCGTTTGACCTCGAGGGTTGGACCATCTACTGCACCAAGGCCCCATGCCTCGAGTGCGCCCTGATGATCCGCCAGAACCGCATCTCCCGCGTGGTCTCCGCCCCCATCCGGCCCGACAGCCGCTGGGCGGGCGGGCAGCGGCAGGCAATGCTGGTGCTCGAGACGCTGGGCGTCTCGGTGTCCTGGGTTAGCATGGAGAGCCTCGATGTCCAGCCTTAAGATCGTGATGGCCGTCTCCAAGGACGGCTTCGTGTCCTTCGGACCGGACGACGACATGTCCTGGACCGGACCGGACGACAAGAGGGCCTTCAGGCTCCTCACGGCGGTCGGTGGCGTCCTCGGTGCCGGACGTCGGACCTTCGAGATGCTCCCGAGGCTCAAGGGCCGTAGGGTCGTGTGCCTCTCCACGCGCCCAGTCATGGTCGAGAACGCCGCGGCCCGCGAGGGCCAGCAGTTCCCGTTCAGCGACGGACCCATGCCGGCCGACGCGGCATACGAGCGGGCGCTGACGCTCGGCCAGTTCGCCCATCAGCACTCGACCGGCTGGCTCATCGGCGGCCAGACGGTGGCCCTCGAGGCCCTTGCGATCGGACTGGTCGACCAGGTGTTCCTCTGCCACGCGCCGGTGGAGCTCCACAGGTTCGGGAGGTTCGATCCTCGGGTCGCCCAGCGGGACCTCATCTCCCACCGCATCTCCACCTGGTCACGGCAGGAGCGGGTCAGCGTCGGCAAGACGGCCGTTGAAGTGTGGAGGCGCAAGTGATCGTCGTCAAGGTGGAACTGCGCTCCGCGATCACCGGGCAGGTAAAGCTCCTGGGGACCGCGATCATCTCTAACGTGGGCACCACGGAGGACGGGAGGCTCGGGGACTACGACGTGGCGGTGGGCCGCAAGGCCGACGCCGCGGACCTCCGCAGGGTCTACCGCCAGCCGCTGCGTCGCGGCCGCGTGCTGCGGCACCCGCGCCTGGCCCAGAACGTCTGGCGCCTCGTGCTCAAGGCGCTCGCTCAGGCGTTCCCCGAGCAGCGCGTCGGCCTCCCCGACGAGGACAGTCCCGAGCAGGACCCGGAGTTCAACGATGGCCGCGCCTGACCGCGATCGGGAGAGCAACCTGTGGGGCTGGCTGCGCGACAGCCTCCCCACGATCCCGCAGAAGAAGCACGTCCAGCGGATCGAGGACAGCACGAAGGGCGGCACGCCCGACGTGGAGGGCATGGTCGAGGGCGGGCAGCCGTTCTGGATCGAGCTCAAGGTCGCCTACGAGCAGGTGAAGGCACCGGTCGTGCGGGTGAAGACCACTGCCCAGCAGGTGTACTTCGCCATGAAGCGGACGCAGGTCGGCGGCCTGTCCTGGTACCTGGTGCGCGTCGGCAAGCACCCGCACAGGTTCCACTTCCTGATACCCGGCGAGCTCGCAGAGGCGCTCCTCGACAAGCCCATAAGCCTCGACTGGCTGCATGCCAACTCGGCCTGCGACCCTAAGGCAAGCGCGAGGGACATACTGATGACGGCCACGCGGCCAAAAAGCGGCAGCACGCGGACGGATTGAGGGCTCCATTGATGGCGCCCCTTGGTGCATCTTGGGTCTACGATGAGCCGACAATAACGGCTTACGCTTCACCACGGCACACCAGGAGGCACTGCCCATGAACCTCGAACTGTCCGCCGCTCCCGCCGCCTCGCCTGCTATTTCCTCCGGCACGACGAAGGGCCCGAAGAAGCCCGAGATCACCAGCGCCTCCCTCGAGACGCTGGTGGCCCACCACAATGCGCAGGCCCCCGCCTACAACGAGGCGGTTGCGAAACTCGCCGAGGGCCTGACCAAGGTGCCCGACACCCTCGCACCCATGGAGCCGCTCCCCGAGACCTTCGGCCACAACGATCCCGAGGCATCCAAGCTCGAGGTCATCGAGCGCATCAGGCGTCAGAACCGTCGCCTCGGGCGCACGGTCCGGCGTCGGGCCCTGGAGCTGCTCGAGATGCGCATCAAGGGCCCCGACGGTCGTCCCATGACCGACGAGGACGGCCGGTCGATCGGCCTCAAGTACAAGGAGGTCCTGGAGATCATCCAGGAGGAGTTCCCCGAGGCGTCCACGAGCGTCGCATGCCTCCGCTGGTACGTGGTGCACCTCCGGATGGACGCGAACGACCTCGGCCTCCCCTGGCCGGACCTCCCGCAAATCCGCCCCCGCGCCAAGGGGCCCAACGCGAAGGACAAGGAGTCCTGATGCCCACCTCCCTCCATCTCGTCTACCTCGCCGTCTGGCTCCTGCTCGGGCTGCTCGCTGACAAGTTCTGCGAGCGTCAGGCCAAGAAGGAGGGCCACCAGTACGACCCGAAGGTCATGGCCGCCTGCTACATCGCGGGGCCGGTCATCCTGCCCCTCGCCTTTGTCTGGGCCTTCGCAAAGGCCCTGGTCCACCTGCTCCGTCACTGACGTTCTCCAATCATTGGCGCCTCATACGGTTAAAACGCGTCAGGGGATAAAAAGTTCCAGACTTTGTGCCCGCTCATTGGAGCGGGCATATTTCTAGGCCACGGCTCAACTGCGCCGTTCCCTTCTCCCCTCGAATGCGCTATATTGGGAGCATGAACAGAGGAGACCAAGCCATGTGCACCTACTGCAAACACCCGCAAGCCCAGCCCCTCACCGCGGAGGAGGTCCAGGAGCTCAAGGACGAGGGACTGAGCGAGCTGCTGGTCGAGCTCGACGGCAAGACCTACAACGACGAGGACCTCTACCGCTGCGACGGCGACGGGTGCGCGTTCAAGACGGCTGACTACCACGACCTGGACGACGACGGGCTGTGCGAGGGATGCGCCGAGGGCGCCCGCGAGTATGCCGCCTACGTCGACGACGTCCGGTGGACCTATCGACATTCAGTGCTCTGAGGAGCCGAGCAGCGGCGTCATGCGGTGCCCGGGGGCAGTAAATTGATCAGGTTGATCCCCTGATCCTGTCATGGTGCGACTGCGGGGAGCTGGCTTGCCAGCTCCCCTTCTTTTCGCCAGGGGGTTGCCCGAAACAACTTACTGGAGAGAAGAAAGATGAACTCTGTCGGTCCCCGCCTCGTCTACTCGGATCAGCTGCACGCTGAGAAGTACCGGCTCAAGGGCGAGACTTTCCGGGACGCGATGGGCCGGGTGGCCTCGGCCCTGACGTCCGACGACGACCACGCGGACTACCATGCCTTCCGCGAGATCATGCTGGACATGCGCTTCATGCCCGCCGGTCGCGTCCAGGCCGCGATGGGCTCCCCCAAGGCGGTCACCCCCTACAACTGCTACGTCTCGGGCACCATCCCCGACAGCTTCGTGAACCGCGACAACCCCGAGGCGTCCAGCATCATGCACCGCGCCGAGCAGGCGGCCGCGACGATGCGCATGGGCGGAGGGATCGGCTACGACTTCTCCACGCTTCGCCCCGAGAACGCCCTCATCGAGAAGCTCCAGTCGCGGTCGAGCGGCCCCCTCGGGTTCATGCCGATCTACAACGAGGTGTGCAAGGCCACCTCATCGGCGGGCAATCGGCGAGGGGCCCAAATGGGGGTCCTGAGGATCGACCACCCGGACGCCTGGAAGTTCATCCACGCGAAGCACAACCAGACGGCCCTCACCGGCTTCAACATCTCGCTGGCTGTCACCCACGAGTTCATGGAGGCCCTCGACGCGGACAAGCCGTTTGCCCTCCGGTTCGGCGGCAAGGTCTACCAGGAGGTCGACGCCGGCGAGATGTGGGAGGCGCTGATGCGCTCCACGTGGGACTGGGCCGAGCCGGGCGTCCTCTTCATCGACACGATCAATGACTGGAACAACCTCTGGTACTGCGAGCGGATCACGGCGACGAACCCCTGCGGCGAGCAGCCGCTCCCGCCGTTCGGCGCGTGCCTCCTCGGCAGCTTCAACCTCGTGAAGTACCTGCGGAAGGACCTCTGGGGCTACTACTTCGACTGGGACCAGCTGGCCGCTGACATTCCGCACGTGGTGCGGGCAATGGACAACGTCGTCGACCGGGCCCTCTACCCCCTGCCCGAGCAGGAGCAGGAGGCCAAGAACAAGCGCCGCATGGGCCTCGGCGTGACCGCCTTCGCCAACACCGTCGAGGCCATGGGCATGCCCTACGGCTCCGCCGCGTGCCTGGCCTTCGAGGACAAGCTCCTGGCGTTCATCTCCCGCCACTCCTACCTGGCGTCGACCCACCTCGCCGAGGAGAAGGGGGCCTTCCCGCTCTACGACCCCAAGTACCTCCAGTCCAAGTTCATCCGCACGCTCGACGCCGACGTGGTCGAGCGGATCATGCGCTTCGGCATCCGCAACTCCCACCTGACCTCGATCGCGCCCACCGGCACCATCTCCATGGCGGCGGACAACGTCTCGTCCAGCATCGAGCCCGTCTACCGGTGGAAGCAGGAGCGCACCGTGCTCATGGACGCCGGCCGGCAGACGGTCGACCTTTACGACTACGGGTTCGCCAACCTCCAGGTGCGCGGCAAGCGGACCTCCATGGGCGAGGTGACGGCCAAGGAGCACGTCGCGGTGCTCACAACCGCCCAGCGGCACGTGGACAGCGCCGTCTCCAAGACGGTGAACTGCGATGGGACCATGCCGTGGGAAGACTTCAAGGGCATCTACCTCGCGGCCTACAAGGGCGGCGCGAAGGGTTGCACCACCTTCAACAAGGACGGGAAGCGCGCCGGCCTGTTCAAGGAGACCCCTGAGGCCCGCGACCTGCCGTTCCCGCTGTCCCTCGCCAATCAGGCGGTCGGCCTCGGCGACGACGCGTCGCTCACCTGTGAGTTCGACCCGGCCACGGGGCGCCGCAGCTGCGAATGATGGCGGGCCCCCTAAGCCAAAGCGCGACAGGATGGTCCCAGGGGTAAGCCCCTGGGACCATTCTCTTTTGCGGGAGGCAGCAGTGCGAATTACGGGGCAGATTGGAAACTGGTACGAGGGGCTAGCGGTGAAGTTCGACGCGGTCGGGCTGTCATGGCTCGATGCGCGTGGCACAGACCGGCACGTGCGGCTCTCAGTGACCGCGGCGCGTAAGGTTGTTGTGTCTCCGGAGCCCGAAGGCCTTAAGGTAGGCCGCCACAACGCCTACTACCAGGATGGGGAGTACACCCACGCCACGAAGCGCTGCCCGGCCGGGGCCTCGCTGCCCCGGTTCGAGCTGACGGAGGTCAGCTTCTTCGAGGACGGCGGCGTGCTGGTGACCACGCTTCCTCCGGACCACGCGCTGTCCTGGCCCAAGGTCAGGCCCTGCGAGGGCTACGACTGCCGTGAGGTGGTGATCGCGGAGCTGGAGCGCCGGCTGCGGTCGGCCCTGCAGACATTTGAGGGAGACCAGCGGGCAGCCGGTCGGGCCATGACCCCGATGCCTGAGACCCTGAGGGCCTTGCTGCGGCACGGGGACTGGCCCGACGCGGTCAGGCGCGCCAGCGACCGTTCCACATGGTGACGATGGACCTCGTCGCCTCGGGGTAGGTGATGATGTGCGAGTGGCTCCAGCTGGACGGCCCCTTGTTGTAGCCCAGGTCGAGCTGGCTCGACGTGCCTGCCTGGAAGACCCCGCGATAGATCGCCGCCGAGTGCGCGTGGCCCACGTTGGCCCTGCGCCCCATCCGAGCAAACGCGATGATATTCCCGCGCATGCCGTTCGGCCCGAGGTGGCCGTGCATCCCGCACTCGATGCCGCCGGCCTGATCCCTGCAGACCACGAGGCTCTCGTCCTCGCGGAGGAACTGGGACCTTAGGCCATGGCCTGACTTCCGGATTGCCCACTCAAGCAGGTGGAAGTTCTTGTCCTGCTCCAGAACGGCCCTGTGGCATGCCAGGGCCGCCTCCAGGTAGTAGATGGCGTTGATCGGGTCTTTGCGGTAGTCGCTCTCCACGATCCACCGCTCCATGGCCCTATCGTGGTTGCTGTCGACGACGAGCGTCTCACACCAGTCCCGGGAGATGCTGTCCAGGAGCTCTCCGGCCTCTTGGACCTCCTCGGCGACGCTCTCTGAGGAGGAGGCATACCGAGCGAACATGTGCAGTCCGTTCTTGACCTCGTGGTGGTTCCGGGACCTGAAGTCGAGCACGTCGTGCACGAACTGAAAGCGCGGCCTCAGAGTCTCCAGCATGCCGCCTGGGCCCCAGCTAAGGTCGCACACCACCGGATCAAGCATCCTCGCGTGGACGTCGCCCCAGGTGATTGCCTCGACGCGGTGCCCCTCGGTGACGAAGCCTCCGCGCGCCAGCAGGTCCAGGTCCCTGAGCGACCCGTCGGGCGCCGCCTGCAGCTGCCTGACAAACCAGCTGCCGTCTGGGACCACCTCGACCAGCAGAGCGCCGTAGCCATGGGCGTGCTCGGCCTTGAGGCCCGCCTTCTTCTGGATGTAGTTCCGCTGGGTGACCGTGCCGGTCGTGTAGTTGATCTTGGTGGCCTCGTGCTTCCCGGAGGCGACGCTGTCCATGGCGAAGGTGGCGTGCGGGAAGATGCCGGAGCTCCTGCCGGTGTAGGCCTCGAGGCCAGAGAGCGGGTTCACGGCGGTCGGGAGGATGTTCAGCTCGCTGCACCACAGGAGGCCTGGGGCCAGCTCGACGCGCTCGTCGGCGAAGTAGGGAGCCAGCTCGGGGTCGTACCAGAGCTTGTCGAAGTCCGAGGCCCGCAGGGTGCCGGGCTTCACGGCGTTCTCGCCGTAGGCGGACTTGTCGTAGGTGAAGCGCCCGACCATGATCCGTGCGCCGTAGTGCTCGGCCATGGCCCGAAGGTTGAACCAGACGTCCTTGTAGACGGGCGTGTTGTTCTGGGCCGAGGTGAGGATGTACCGGCGGACGCCGGAGACAGGGGTACGCAGGCGCTTCGTCTGGCGCCCTTTGATCCTCCCTGCCTTGATCGGCTTCGCCGGCTTAGCCTGCTTTTCGTTCTTGGTGGGGGCAGGCTTCTGGGTCATGGCATCTTAATCCAGCCTCGGAAGCCGGCCACGATGAGGGCCACGCTCCCCGTTACAAGAATACCCACGAGGGTCACGATGCCCTTTGACTTGACGTCGTGGATGGCCATGCGCCAGGCGCGCAGGTGCTCCATGTCCTTTCGGAACTCGCTGTCCATCACAAGCTTGCCGACCTCACGCAGGACCATGAAGTCCTGCTGGGCCTTGATGGGGTTGCTCACATCGATGCCGAGCTTGATGAGGGTCTCCTCGACCGCTGCCTCGGCGATCATGTGCATCTCCACGGTGCCGGTCATCTTTCCTGCCTCCTGCAGACGCGCGCTTGATCGCGCATCTTGATCCAGTCCTCCGTCACGGTGACCAGCGGGTTGTCATCGGGCAGCGCCTCCTCGGCGTCTGCCACCCTACCCAGAAACTCCGGGCTGTATGGGGTCACCTGCGGACATGCTGCAGGAGAAACGCGGACCGCGGCAATAGGTTCAGGCCGAACCGTCGCGCAGGCGGTCACGATTGGAGATACGATCAAGAGGCCGGCCAGCAATCGCGCCGTTCTCGTCAGCCTTGGCAGCCTGCTCGGCGTTTGCATTTGCCACCTCCTGGGCGTCGACTTGGGCCTGCTCGGCCCGACCCGCTTCCCTCTCGGCCTTGCGGGATTGGTGGTCCGTGTAGAGCTGCCGTGCCCATTCGAGCACGGCAGCGAGCACGGCTTTGAGGACCGCGCTCCACACGGTCAAGAGGCCTTCTTGGCCTGGTAGTTGCGGACGGCCCACCAGCCGAACGACACGAAGGTGATCAGTCCGCCGATGGCTGCCTGGAAGTCCGCGCTGTTGGCGACGGCGTCGCCGAAGATGTAACCGCCCGCCGTGTAGAGGGCGATGCGGATGAGCTGCTCGTAGTTACCCATTTCAATCTCTCCTTGAGGCTAGGCCTCGTTCTTGGACACGGGGCCCGATGCCCCGACCCGTACAATACGCACAGATGCAGGCTGAGCAATCCGCCACTTCGGCCGGCGGGCGCCGAGCAGGCGGGACTTGGCGATGCGGGTGATCGTCACGGCGTTGGACTGGTTGCCGCCTAGCACGTGGAAGTAGCCGGCGTCCTCGCCGACGTAGAAGCCGACGTGACCCCCGCCGTCGCGGACGAACACGAGCACGTCGCCGAACATGGGAACGTCGGCCTTCTGGCCGAACTCGTTCCAGGACCGAGCCCAGAGCGGGGTCTTCGGCATCTGGTCAGCCCAGCCCGCGCGGGTCGCGACGACGCAGGCGAACAGGCCGCACCACGGGATGCTGTCGGCCGTGTAGCCGAGGTGCTTGACGCCGAGGGCCTTCTCGGCCTCGTCGGCCCAGTCCAGGATGACCTGGTTGTCCGCCTTGCCGGCGAACTCCACGGTCCCATAGAGCGGGACGGCGGCCTTGATGAGCGACGGGGCGTCCGGGGCTCCGACGTAGCTGTACTTGCTGGGAAGTGCAGACATGTTGAGGTCCTCGCGGTG
>Ga0209398_1001516_pt1 | contig 11827 bp, 10 predicted proteins | sample AshMeaBigSpring_FD_184125 | JGI IMG/M metagenome (GOLD analysis project Ga0209398, IMG submission 184125) | Groundwater microbial communities from Big Spring, Nevada to study Microbial Dark Matter (Phase II) - Ash Meadows Big Spring (SPAdes)... | ecosystem: Environmental > Aquatic > Deep... | reverse complement strand
TTTCGATCCCGACAGCTATACGGTTCAAGCACCGTGGAAGCGCATTATCATTCTTTTTGCCGGCCCTTTTGCCAACTTCTTACTTGCGTTTTTACTGTTTATTGCTACCGGAACGATGGGTATTACGAAGTTTGCGCCTATCGTCGGTCAGATCAGCGAAAACTCTCCGGCTCTTGTTTCCGGCATTATGACGCACGATCGTATCATTTTAATTAACGATTCCGTGATTCAAACGTGGGACGACGTAAGCCGTGCGATTCAATCAAGCGAAGGCACGTTGAGCGTCAAGGTCGAGCGAGAAGGCGTGGTGCATACGCTTGTGATCGAGCCGAAAATCAGTGCCTACCAAAATATGTTTCAAGAGACGAAGTATAAAAAAATGATCGGCATCGCGCCGAGCGGTCAAACGATGGACGTTACGTACAAAGGAAGCACCCTCTTCTCTTTTGCATGGGATCAGACGGTACAATCGACGACGTTGATCGTCACGAGTTTGCAAAAATTGATTGAAGGCGTCGTATCGCCGAAAGAACTCGGCGGTATTATTTCTATCGTTCAAATTACCTCTGAAGCGAGTCATGCGGGATGGGTGGCACTATTAACCTTAACGGCGTTGATTTCCGTTAATCTAGGCGTTCTCAATCTCTTACCGATTCCGGCACTAGACGGCGGACACATTATGTTCAATCTTTACGAGCTTGTGACGAAGCGCGTACCGAGTGAACGTGTTTTGGCGACGATGACGACGGCAGGATGGATGGTGCTTTTGAGCTTGATGGCTTTGAGCCTTTTTAACGATATTTACAGGCTAACCAATGGAAACTAAACATTTTGTAACAAACTTGGACGAGATTTTGACGCGGGTGGAAAAAGCGCGTTTACGGATTAGCGAACACCATATCGTCAAGATCGTCGCGGCAAGTAAAAGTGCCGATACGTCGATGATCGAAGCGATGTATCATGCCGGACAACGAAGCTTCGGCGAAAATAAAATTCAAGATATGAGCGACAAAGTCCATGCGCTATCGCACCTTCCGCTAGAGTGGCATTTTATCGGACGTTTACAAACCAATAAAATCAATCAACTCATCGATCTTGACCCCTTTTTAATGCACTCTCTAAGCTCGGTAGAATTGGCGCAAGAGATAGACAAACGCTTACATGTCAAAGGTAAAACGATGAACGTTTTACTTCAGATCAATAGCGCATATGAAGACCAAAAAGCAGGCGTTTTGCCCGAGATCGCCTTGGAAGCGTATGAACAAATCAACCTTACATGTCACAATCTTCGACTCAAAGGCGTCATGAGTATCGGTGCGCATACGGACGAAACGAACATCGTTCAAAAAAGTTTTGAGACGACCTATAAACTTTTCGAGTCTTTACAATCGAAAGGTGCAAAGTATTGCTCGATGGGTATGAGCGGTGATTTTGAGTTAGCGATTGCCTGCGGTGCCAATATGATTCGTTTGGGTAGTGTTTTATTTAAAGCATAATTCTTTCCCTATAGGGGTAACGGTTAAGTAAAAAAAACGTTACCTTCTTCGCGTTTTCGATGCGTTTCAGACCGATTTACGTTATAATAAATCCACCTTACCATTCGGCGGTTTGAAATGCGTTTGATACTATTTTCTCTGCTGTTTTATTCTCTATTTGTCCATGCAAGCGAAGTCACGCTGAGCCAAGAAGAGCAACGATACATTAAAGCTCATCCGATGATTCGCGTTCATAATGAAATCGATTGGGCACCTTTTAATTTTTACGAAGACGGGCGCGCTCAAGGTCTTTCAATCGATCTGATGAATCTCATTGCCCAAAAAGTCGGATTAAAAGTGGCCTATATTACGGGATATTCATGGAATGAATTTTTAACCATGATGCAAAATAACCAACTCGACGTTATGCTCAATATCGTCAAAAACGAAAATCGCGAAAAATACCTTTTGTTTACGACACCCTATCAATCGGTCGCCCATTGCGTCGTCGTTCGAAACGATGCTCCGTGGAAAATTGAGACGATTCAAGATATTCTCGATAAAAATATTGCCATGGAAGAAGGGTTTTTTAACCATCACTATTTGAAAGAACATTATCCGAGCGTGCGTTTAACCCTGAAAAAAGATACTTTGTCGACCCTGCAAAGTATCGCTTATAGCGAAACCGATTTAACCGTAGGGTTGGTTCCGGTCGAAACGTATATGATCAAGCGTTACGGGCTGAGCAATCTCAAAGTGATCGGCATCTCCGACGAGGAACTCTTCGCACCTAAAGATTTGCGCATCGCGACTTCCGTGTCTAACCCTATTTTACTCGGTATTCTTCAAAAAGGCTTGGACGCGATCAATCAGGAAGAACGAAACCGTATCGTCAATCTTTGGGTCAATACGAATGTCGAAAAAATTATGAATTGGAATTTACTGTTTAAAATTCTCTTCGTCTTTTGCCTTATTTTAGCCGGTACGCTTTTTTGGACATGGCGCGTTAAGCGTATTCAAAAAGAGCTGGCCGATTCTAATTTTTTGATGCACAATCTTTTAAACGCTATTCCCAATCCTATTTTTTATAAAGACGTCAACGGTGCTTTTTTAGGTTTTAACCAAGCATATGAAGAGGCTTTCGGTATCGATTCACGAAATTTCATAGGCAAAACCGTTTTGGACTTGGACTACCTTCCACGGGAAGATCGCTTAAAATACCATGAAGAAGATATGCGCGTTATTCAGCAGACGCTTTCGTTAAAGCGCGAGCAAAAGATGGTTTTTCACGACGGCGTTCTCCATCATACGCTCTATTCGGTCAACGGTTTTAAAATGCTCAATGGAAAACCGGGCGGATTAATCGGTATTTTTGCCGATATTTCGCACCAAAAAAAGATTCAGCACGAACTTGAAATTTCCCGTCAAGAAGTTGCATCGAGTCATAAAGCGATCAAAGATTCCATTGAATATGCCTCTTTAATTCAACACTCGTTACTTCCGAATCATACGCTTTTCCGACGGTTTTTTTCCGATTATTGCGTGCTTTGGCAGCCCAAAGACATCGTCGGCGGCGATATCTATTTTATGGAAGAATTTAACGACGGTAACGAGCTTTTGGTCATGATGATGGATTGTACCGGACACGGCGTCGCGGGAGCGTTCGTTACGATGCTCGTTAAAGCCGTCGAACGGCAAATCATCGCCACGATCCGACACCAAGAAGAACGCATCAGTCCGGCTAAAATCCTCGGTATTTTTAATCGAAGCATCAAACATCTTTTAAATCAACACGATGCAACGGCGATCAATAATGCGGGATTTGACGGTGCCGTTTTTCTTTACGACAAAGCCAATGCGCGTATTACGTTTTCCGGTGCATGTTTACCTCTTTTTTATATTCAAACAGACGGCACGCTTAACATCATTCAAGGCGATAAACACTCCGTAGGATACAAGCAATCGCAAGCCGAATACGTTTTTAGCGAACACGTGTTGCCCGTAGAGCAAGGCATGCGCCTTTATATCACCAGCGACGGTTATTTAGATCAAAACGGCGGCGAAAAAGGCTTTCCTTTCGGTAAAAGCAGGTTTACGGACTTACTGAGAAAATACTCCCAAGCGTCGTTTGCCGATCAAGAAGAAATTTTTATCGAGACGTTGCATGCGTATCAGGGAGATGAAATACGAAGCGACGATATTATGCTTATCGGATTTAAAATCTAATCGATCGGACAGAGGAAAAACGGCAACGTTTAACTCCGATCTTCATCAAAAGCAAAAAGGAGCGTCTGCGATGATAGATATCAACACCGTTAAAAAATTAATCGAAAAAGACGGTATCGTCTTTTTGGCGTACGGCGGTTTTTTATCGCAAACGCTCATCGCGGGCATGACGGAAGCCTTGGAAAAAGAGGCGACGGAGAGTGCTTTAGGAATGAACGAATCGACGAATATCTTTACGATTTTTATTGAATTGGCGCAAAATATGATGAATTATTCGAAGTCGAAAAACGAACAAGCATCGTCCAACAAATCCGAAGGTTTAATCCTTGTGGGCAAACGACCCAAACAAAAACATTATTACGTGCTCAGTCAAAATATCATTACGATTGACGATAAAGAAAAAATATCGCCCAAGCTTTCCGAACTTGTTTTGATGAACAAAGAGATGATTAAACAGCGTTACCGAGAGCTTCGAAAAAGCGGCAGTGAGGCGCACCTCAAAGGCGGCGGTATCGGATTTTACGAGATTGCGAAGCGTAGCGATAAATTGACGTACGAATTTGAACAAATTAGTGAAAAAAGGTATTATTTTAGGATCAAAGCGATTATTAAAACACAAGGGAAGGTATTGTTATGAATAATTTAAAATTTGAAGCCACGCAATATACGCCTGAAATTTCCTTAGAGACCTACGGTGAAATCAACATTAAAGGCAAGTCTTACCCTGAAAATACGTTTGAGTTTTATATGCCAATTTTACAGTGGCTAAGAACGTATTTTACCGAGCCGAACGCGCCTCATTCTTTGACGGTCAACGTTGAAATTACCTATTTTAATTCGAGCAGTTCCAAACTTTTCTTCGATTTCTTCGATATTTTAGATGCCAATAAAGAAAATTTCAACATTACCGTCAATTGGATTTTTGATCAAGAAAACGATAGTGCCAAAGAAGCCGGCGAGGATTTTATCGAAGATTTTGTCGATCTTACGATTCATCTCATTGCAAAATAGAGGCAAAAAATGGAACATGATGTGATTAAAAACCCTTTGATCGTCGAATTGGAGCTCTTACGCGCCAATTTCGACAAAACGACGGAAAAGCTGATTAAAGATATTCAACGTCATGAAAAGATTATGACCAAAGCCGATAAGCGTCAAAAACAAGAGTACGATGAGCTTCAGCGTAAATTCGCCGAAGTAGAAGCCTTGCAAAAAGAGATCGAAGAGACGCAAAAAGAGGTTATTTTTACGATGGGCTCTATCGGCGAAAGTCGTAGTAAAGAGACGGGAAACCATGTCCGTCGCGTTGCCGAGTACTCTAAACTGATCGCCTTGCATTACGGACTATCCGAGCACGATGCCGAGATGCTCAAACAAGCAAGCCCGATGCACGATATAGGTAAAGTAGCGATTCCGGATGCTATCTTAAATAAACCGGGCAAACTGACGCCCGAAGAGTTTGAAATTATGAAAAAACATACGGAACTGGGGTATGACATGTTAAAACATTCGCATCGCCCTCTTCTTCAAACGGCGGCAATCGTCGCTCACGAACATCATGAAAAATTTAACGGACAAGGCTATCCGCGCGGACTTAAAGGTGCCAATATTCATATTTATAGCCGTATTACCGCATTTGCGGACGTATTTGACGCTTTGGGAAATCAACGATGCTATAAGCCGGCATGGAGCGATGAAGAGATTTTTAATTTTTTTCATAAAGAACGAGGCGAACACTTCGACCCCAAAATCGTCGATATTTTTTTCAAACACTTGAGCGAATTTTTACACATCAGAGAGACGTTTAAAGATCCTATATAGGCAAAGTATTTTGCGATTTTTCACGTCAAGCGATAAGCTTTGGAAGCCCCGTTTTAGGGCTTCCAATCTTACATGTAAGCTTACATGTAAAGCCTACTAAACCTTGCCCTCGTTCTTAAGCTGCTTGTACCAAGAGCTGTGAAGGATGGCGACTTCCTCTTCTTCCTTGTAACCGGTAATCATCGAATGAATTGCACCCTTGATGGCAATCGCCGCCATATAGACGTGCACCATAAAGAACGTAGCAACGACCATTCCTAAGATGTTGTGAACGATCGCACTGAGGCGAAGCACGTCGATTTGGCTCATTCCAAACAGTGTCGCCACGGATGAGAGGTCTTTGTTTAAAAAGAACATCAAAGCTCCGGTGATGATCATCACGATACCGCCGGGCATCGCGATCCAAAACCATGCTTTTTGTCCGGCGTTAAACTTACCTGCGGGGACGGGTTTTTTCTCTTTGGAGAGGTATCCGCCCACGATCATCATCCATTTGACGTCGTCGCTATTGGGGAACATATCCCGAATCCAAGCGATAATCATCGGAAGCACCGTAATCGCAAACACGGGAGTTGCCAAACCGTGTAAGTTTTTACAAATCCTCACAAACATACCGCCGCCGAAAAAATCTCCGAATGCCATAACAAAGCCCGTCGGCACGATGACTAAAAACGAAAGAGCCGCAAGATTGTGCATGATTCGCATCAAGACGCTAAACGCAAAAATCTTCTTTCCGTGATGCGAAAACACTTTGGGTCCGATCAGTAAATAGTGAATGCCTCCCGCAACGGGAACGAGAAACAATGCGATTAAAAAGCCTTTCCAAAACCATTCGCGTTGAAGAAGCGTAAACACTTCTCCAAACGCATGGTAATTCGGGATCGCATTGAGCATCGCCGTTCCGTATAACGGACTATCGAATTGACTAACGCTAATGGCATAAAGAGACGACATACTTAGCAGTGTGCTTAAAAGCACCACCCATCGTTTCTTCATTGCGTTAGCCCCTTTCTACCTTGTTTGTTATACGCCATATTCCAGATATAGGAGTTATTCGCCTCTTTGCTTTGACCGCGTGCTAGAACGCGTGTTCGGTAGAGTTCCGAGACTTTTTCCGATGTTCCGATTAAAAGTGCGTTGGTTGAACACATTGCCGCACATACGGGTACTTTTCCCTCGGAAATACGGTTCTGACCGTAACGCTCTCGCTCATGTTCGGAGTTGGTCTCTAAAGGACCTCCGGCACACATCGTACATTTATCCATCGCACCTTTAGCGCCGAAGACGCCATCACGCGGAAACTGAGGAGCACCGAACGGGCATGCGTACAAGCAGTATCCGCATCCGATACATTTTTCTTTATCGTGAAGCACGATACCGTCTTCCCTGATGTAAAAACAATCGACCGGACAGACTTGAGAGCACGGTGCATCGGCACAATGCATACACGCAATCGAGATCGACGTCTCTTTACCCTCAACACCGTCGTTTAAGGTGACGACTTTACGGCGTGCGATGCCCACCGGTAATTCGTGGGCATTTTGGCAGGAAACCACACATGCAAAACATTCGATACAACGATCCGTATCGCAATAGAATTTCAATCGACTATTGGTATTTTCCATGGTCTCTCCTTACGCTTTTTCAACACGGCATAGACCCGCGTTGAACTCTGAAATTTGGGTAATCGGATCAAATCCGTAGTTAATGATCGTGTTATAGCTTTCACCAATGGTGTACGGTTTCGTACCGGCAGGATAACGATCGCTTAGGTCTTCTCCTTGCATCATACCCGCAAAGTTGTAGGGCATGACTATCCTATCCGCCGTTACGCTACGGTTGTAGTGTACCCTGACCTTAATTTTCGTGCCTTGCGGTGCATGAATCCACATCATCCCCTTATCTTCGATACCATACTTAGAAGCTAAGTCGGGGTGAATGTTGGCAAACATCTCCGGCGTAATAGACGAGAGGTATTTGCTCGTTCGCTCTAACATACCTGCACCCGAGAGGTTAACCAGACGCATAGAGGTCATAATGGTCGGGAACTCTTTGGACCAATCTTGTTTGGTTTGCTCGGAAATATAACGCGTCGCAACCCTAAAGTTATTGGCTTGATCAGGCAATGCCGGATATTTTTGTACCAAATCCCATCGCGGAGAGTGAATAGGCTCTCTGTGAACAGGAACGGGATCTGGAAATTCCCAAACGATCGTACGCGCTCTGGCGTTTCCGTACACACACACGCCGTATTCACGAGCGTATTTTTGGATAATGCCGCTAAAATCCATCGCCCAGCTGGGTCCCATTTGTGCTTTCTCTTCTTCTGAGAGCGTAATGCCGAGCACTTTTTCGATATTGGCTTTGGTGAGTTGCGGGTAACCGCCTTGGATCTTTTGACCCGGAAGCGTGACGGTCTCATCGGCGATTTGGCTCACACCGTTATGCTCCATACCGAAGCGATTTCGAAAACCTAAGCCGCCTTCATTCACTGGTTTGGAAGCATCGTAAAGAATCGGCGAACCCGGATGTTTCTCGTCCCAGCACGGCCACGGAAGGGCATAATATTCACCCGCCATTTCGCCTCTTCCCATTAACGTAATCGGGTCGAAGAGATGCCAGTTTTCTTGGTGTTTGCGAAGGCGTTCTGGCGTCCAGCCGGAAAGTCCGATACTCTTTACCGTACGCGCGATTTCACGTACCGCATCGTCCGGCCAAACGAAATCGTTTTTGTACTGAACGACGTTACCGTTTTCGGCACGCATTTTCATACCTTTAACGTACTCGTCATAGAAACCAAATTTTTTCGCAAATTCAAACATCACTTCATGGTCGGCTTTGCTTTCGTACAACGGTTTTACGACTTGGGAGCGCCATTGCGCGGAACGGTTGGTGGAAGAAAGCGTTCCTTCGCACTCAAATTGCGTTGCCGCCGGTAAAATATAGATACCGTCATTACGATCGGCTAAGATAGCCGCTTCATTCACGAACGGTTCGGCAATAACCAAAAGATCGAGCTTATTGAGTGCTTTACGAATTTTTTCTTGTTGAGACATCGACGTAATTCCGACGCCTTGCACCCAAAGTACGCGAACCGGAGAAGACGAATACGTTTTTTCTTCTTGAAGAACGCCTTGCCACCATTTAGAAAGCGAGAAACCTTTCGCATGCATCCATTTTCGCTCACCTTTGGCATCGAGTTCCGGATGGAAACGGTTTTGCATAGACTCGAAGCTGACACCCCATGTTTTACAATAGTATTGCCATGCGGCTTTATCGAGTCCGTAGTATCCCGGTAAACTGTCGGCAAGGTTTGCCATATCGGTCGCACCTTGAACGTTATCGTGTCCGCGAATGATGTTACAGCCGCCGCCCGGACGTGCCGCATTGCCCGTAACCAGAGCAAGAATCGGAAAAATACGCGTATTGGACGAGCCGACGGAGTGTTGTGTCAGTCCAAGCGACCATGCGATACTTGCGGGTCTCGTTTTTGCGTAAAGTTCCGCAACTTCTTGGATTTGAGCAATCGAAGCACCCGTTACGTTCGAAGTCTCTTCGGGCGTCCATTTCGCGGCTTCTTCTCGAATTTTATCGATACCGTATGTTCGATGTTCGATAAAGTCTTTATCTTCCCAACCGTTTTTAAAGATAATATGCATTAAACCGTAGGCAAACGCAATATCCGTACCCGGACGAATGCGCACGTAAATATCCGCTTTAGCGGCACTGCGCGTAAAGATAGGATCGACGACGATCAACTTCGCGCCTCTATCTTTGGCTTGTAAGAAATGTTTAAATCCGATTGGATTGGCAACGGCAGAGTTGGCTCCGACCATCATAATTAATTTAGAATTGGCAACAACGTCACCGAAGTGATTTGTCATAGCACCGTAACCCCATGTATTTGCCGCACCCGCAACGGACGCACTGTGGCAAATACGCGCAACGTGATCAATGTTATTGGTGCCCCAAAACGCGACGAATTTTCTAAAGTAGTACGATTGTTGGTTGTTAAACTTGGCTGAACCTAACCACATAACGCTATCCGGACCGTCTTGTTCACGAATCTTGAGCATTTTAGAAGAGATCTCTTCTATCGCTTGTTCCCATGAAAGGCGTACCCATTTACCGTTCTCTTTTTTCATCGGATACTTGATACGTTGTTTGGATTTGGTCAAATCGATTTGATCCGTTCCTTTACAACAGTGGCTTCCCTCACTGATCGGATGGTCGTGTGCGGGTTCTTGTCTTACCCATACGCCGTTATGCACTTCCGCTTTAATTCCGCATCCTGCCGAACAGATCGAGCAGATCGTTTTAACGGTTTTTGAACCCGGAAACGGATTTTTAATCTCTTCCGCGCTCGCCTCTCTGATACTCTCTTCTTTGGCAAGAAGATTCCCCGCTCCAAAACTAGCACTTCCCAAAGCCGCCATTTTTAGAAATGATCGTCTCCCGATTTTGCTAGAGGAGAGTATGGGTGTTTCTGTTTTACTCATATAATCTCCCAATGATTAATAGGATCTCTTATAGTAGAGTTTCCATGCATCCGTCTCTTTATACAAAATCTCTTTTTTCGGAGATTTCCCATAAACGACACCGTTTGTGCCTTTAGCACTCTCTTTCGAGCTTGCCAAAACGCCGCTCGCTCCTGCGGTCGCTACCACCGCCGTCGTACCAAGGGCTTTTCTCAGAAAGTCCCTTCTGTTCTCGTGCACGATTTCCTCCTGCATCTTGCTTACATGTCAAAATGAGCATGTAAAATTGGCATAAAACGGTAATGTATCATTGACCGTCAATGAACGTTTTATGCACGTAAAAATGTTGTTAATGGAAGAAAAAAGACATAGAGGTATAAGAATGAAGTCTATAAATTTTTTAAAAAAAGTATATCCCTCACGATACGTATGTGCGCTTACCACGTAAGCATATATCATGAACAACGAAACCATTATAATGATTGATAACTTTATCGCATCTTAAAAGAGTAAATATTTATTTACCGATATATGAACATTTAAGCGTTATATAGGTAAAAATATAATGACTTTTTTTGGGGTTAAAATATCGTACCGGAGGCGTCGGTACGGATACGCGCCTCCGGTATATTTTGCTTTTTAGAGTTCGCGCGGTGTTAAAAGTTTTTTATAGTACGTTTTCGTCAGATGCAATGCCGCAATCGGATTGTGTCCAAGGACTCTGTCTTTCACGACCAAATAAGTGATCGGAGCTTTGGCGTATTTGATAAACAACGAATCGTGTCCGACACACAGTCCCATAATCACGTTTAAATCGGTTTGTGCTTTGTTGGCGTATTTGGCTTGTAAGATCGGGTTGCACATCGGTTCAAAGGTATTTGGACGGATTTTTTGTGCCTCTTGAAGTCCGATTTCGGTCTTATCGCGTGAACCGACTTTACAGATCGCCATAAAAACGTCAAATCCGTTGATTTTTAAGATTTCGGCAAAAATTTGAGATTCATTGACCAATCCTACGCAGGAAGCGATGCCTATTTTACGTGCTCCGATGCGTCTTGCAAACGCCAGTATCTCTTCCACGCGCGTGAGCGTTCCATAGTATTTTCCCTCGATTTCCGCCGCCGCTAAAGCGATAGTGCGATCCATGCCCTCTTCTTGGTAACACGCTAAGGACGTATCCAACATTGAAGCTTCAACGTTACTCGTAAGGCAAAATTTAGGGTAGCGACTCTCGTGTTTATGGCAATTAAGCGTTGCACATTCGGCACAGCTGAGCTCTTTTTCTTCCGTATGCATCAGTATCCTTTTTACATGTAAAGGTATTTGCCGTAAAGGCTTAGGTAAACGCCCAATAATTCGCCGAGTCCTTGCCGCAAATGCATCCGCTCTTCTTCGTGAAAAATACTCTCTAAAAGTTTTACATGTAAGGCTTCACCGAAAAGAACCAACCGCTCGGGCGTAAAGGAGGGAGCCTCTTCTTTGCCCAATGCAAAAAAGAGCGCAAGCGCACGATTGAGCCCGACTACATAGGCAAGAAGGTTGTCGTAAATGCTTTTTTCGACCGGCTCGAGTTGAGAAAGAAAAAGATCCAAAGAGACCGAGAGAAAACCTTTCTTTTTCGGGAAATTGGCATGCAAAAGCGTTGTAAAAAGACTTTTTTTCGCTTCGCGCAATGCAAGGGGAAGTACGGCGTCCAATGCATCGTCGAGGGTTTTAACGCCCTCTTCGAATTCAAAAACGTTTTTCATACCTTGTCGTGACATTAAGGCGCAAATTTGCGTTTGCGTAAATTTCGTAGGCGTGTAGAGTTCCAACGAAGAAAGGGTT
>Ga0209398_1001513_pt1 | contig 11845 bp, 10 predicted proteins | sample AshMeaBigSpring_FD_184125 | JGI IMG/M metagenome (GOLD analysis project Ga0209398, IMG submission 184125) | Groundwater microbial communities from Big Spring, Nevada to study Microbial Dark Matter (Phase II) - Ash Meadows Big Spring (SPAdes)... | ecosystem: Environmental > Aquatic > Deep... | reverse complement strand
TCGCCGAGCTGGACGGGATCGAGCAGCTGAGGGTTGGGTTCACCGCCACCCCGCCCGCAGGTTCCAACCCCCTCAGCTTCGACCTCGAGTACCACGTGCTCACCGACCAGATCTACACCCACGACGTCTACGTGGCCACCGTCGACGCCGACGGTAGGGCCGCAGAGGCGGTGGGGATCATCAACCGCTTCCATCCCGACCTGACCGTCTCGCTGGTCGGTCTCGACCCTGCCGGGGCGTTCCTGCCCATGATCGGGGTCGGATTCACTCACTTCCGGGAGGGCACCGACCACCTCCTCTTCCTGGTCCTCGTGTCGCTGGGTGCGGCCGGACTCGGGATCGGAGCACGCCGCTCGCTCACCTCGCTGGCAGGTCTCACTGCCGCGTTCACGGTCGGGCACTCGGTGAGTCTGGCTCTGGCCTCGCTCGGTCTGGTCGACCTCCCCACCCGGCTCATCGAGACCGCGATCGCGGGTACCGTCGCTCTCACTGCGATCCACGTCGTCCGTCCTCTGGTCGGGCGGCGCGTGGAGCCTTTGATCACCCTCGTCTTCGGCTTGGTCCATGGGTTTGGCTTCGCCGGCACCCTGGGCGAGCTGGGGGTCAGCGGCGTCGACATCCTCGTTCCCACCGCCGGCTTCAACCTCGGCCTCGAGCTGGCGCAGCTCGCCGTCCTCGCCTTGATGGCGGTCCCGCTGTGGTGTCTGGCACGATCCCGGGTCGCTCGGTTCCTCGTCGCCGGATCGGGGGCCGCGCTGGCGGCGGCGTGGATCATGGAGCGAGGATTCGGGATCCCCAGTCCGCTCGACCCGGCGGTCACCGTCCTGGTAGGGACACCGGAGCGGCTCGCCGCGGTGCTGGCTTCGGCCGGCCTTCTGCTGCTCGCCTACCGGGGGATGGAACGTAGGAGCGACTCTCAGCGAAGCAGCTGATCGCAGAGGAACGCCCAGACCGGGGAACGCAAGGTTTCCGGGTCCACCTCAGGGAAGGCGTGGTCGGCGCCCTCGATCAGGATCTTGGTGCTCGTCGCCCCGGCTGCCCGATATGCGTCGTGGAGCATGTCCGCCTGTTGGAAGGGAATGAGGTGATCGCCTGTGCCATGCATGATCAGAGTGGGCGGACTCTGAGCGCTGATGGATGAGAGAAGACTGGCCTCCTCAACCGCCTCCGGGATGGTCGGGACAGGAGCCCCCATGAGCTGCGACTCGGGGGAGTCCGCCTCGTCGGTCCATGGTGCACCCTGCTTCCCCATGGACCCGAAGTCGACGGGCGCGTACCAGCTGACGATGGCCTGGACCGGGTCGACACCCGAGAACCCGTTGCCTGCCCTCACGGCCAGATAGGCGCCTGCCGACTCCCCCCAGGTGGCGATCCGCCCGGCGTCGACACCCAGCTCGGTGGCCCGTTCTCTCAGCCACGATATGGCGGCCGCCACATCCTCGACGCACGCCGGGTAGCGAGCTTCGCCACTGAGGCGGTAGTCGACCGTGGCGACGGCGATCCCCAGAGGCGGGAGCCGGGTGAAGGGGTCAAGTAGGGCAACAGCCGCGGGAAGGATGTTGCGGTGGCCGAGGCGGAAGGCGCCACCATGGATGTAGACAACGAGCGGGGGCAAATCGGCCCGCGGAATGTGCAAGTCGATGGCCAAGGGGCGAAACCCAACCGGCGAGCTGTAGATCAATTCCCGATAGGAGACGACCCCTTCCCGCTCCTCCGGCTCGGGAATCGGCGCCCGGTCGAGATACTCAAGCACCCGGGCTCAAGTTCTCGGACGTCGCTTCGCCCGCCGTCCCGGACGTGGAAGCGGACGGCAACCGCCCAATGTTCATGACTTCGAGGAGGGTGGGGACGTCGAGATCATCGCCTTTGAGCTCGGCACAGACTCGACCTCGGTAGAAGACCAGGATGCGGTCACAGGTCAGGATCAGCTCTTCGAGGTCGGTGGAGGCCATGACGAGGGTGGCGCCCGACTCGACCATCTCCCTCATGACTCTATGTATCTCGTTCCGCGCGCCGATGTCGACACCGCGGGTCGGGTCGTCCAGGAACATGACCGACTGCTCGGCGTCGAGCCATTTGGCGATAGCCACCTTTTGCTGATTGCCGCCGGAGAGATGGCTTGCCGCCACATCACTGGAGGGGGTGCGGATACCGAGACGCTCGACCTGGGCCCACGCCCGCTCCCGCAACCGCTCGATGCGGATGATGAGCCCGTCACGGACCAGGGCCATGGCGCGGACCTGGGCAATGTTCCACCAGACCGGCTTGTCGGGGGCGATCCCGAACCGGTGGCGATCACCCGAGACGAAGCCGGCGCCCGCCCTCACCACCCCGGCCACGGATTTGGGAAGCGGCCCGCCCTTGAGCGTCACACTTCCCGCCTGTGGACGGATCATCCCGGCTGCCACCTTGAGCGCCTCCTCGTTCCCGGATCCGACCAGTCCGGCCAGACCGACCAACTCACCCTGGCGGACCTCGAAGCTGGCACCTCGCAGCCTCCGTCCGACGGTGACGTCCTCGAAACGGAGAACCACCCGGCCCTCGGTACTTGCCTTCCGTGTCTGCCGCGTTTGCGGCAGGTTCCGTCTGCCGGTGATCGCCTCCACCAGGTCATCGATCGCCATTTCGCTCATCGGGACGCCCTCCACCACGACGTGGCCGTTTCGGAGCACGGTCACCACGTCACAAAGACCCATGACCTCTTCAAGGATGTGGGAAACGAACAGGACCCCCACGTTCCTATCGCGAAGAACACGGAGTATGGAGAGCAGGGTGTCGCGGCTTCCCGCCTCCAGCGCTGAGGTCGGCTCGTCGAGGACGAGTACGGAAGGCTCGGTCAGCAGGGCCTTGGCGATCTCGACGAGCTGACGCTGGGCCAGGGTGAGGCGTTCCACCGGCCACCGTAGAGGAACATCCACCTTCAGCTGCTCGAGGATCGGGACGGCCCTCGTCGCCATCTCGGCCCGGTCGATGAACGGGCCTCTTCTCGGCTCTCGCATCGGAAAGAGATTGGAGAGGACGTCGAGATGCGGAAAGAGGCTGAACTCCTGGGTGACCACGGCGACACCCGACTCGACCGCCTCGGTGACGTTGGAGAACGTCACCGGGCGGCCGTTGAGGAAGAGGTCACCCGAATCCGGGCGGGCTCCTCCGGTCATGATCTTGACGAGTGTCGACTTGCCCGCCCCGTTCTCGCCGAGGAGGCCGTGCACCATGCCTCCTTGCACGGTGATGTCGGCACCGTGCAGAGCGATAGTCGGCGCGTAGGTCTTGCGGACCGATCGAGCCTCGTACTCGGTCATCCAGGTGGTGTCAGATAGCCGCTCGGATCGGCGATCTGGGCATCGCCGACCGGAGCGAGTGCCGTGGTGCGGGACTCGTTGTCGGCCTGTCTGGCGATGATCTCGTCGACGTTGTCTGCGTTGACGATCAGATGCCCCGAGTCCCAGATACCAGCCGGAATCGGGGTACCCGCCTGGGCGTGATCGGCCAGCAACTTGATGGCGATGTATCCCTTCAACCAGTGCTCGGGGGAGGCCAGGAACGTAATGCTCCCCGAAGCCACCTTGTTCAAGGCATCGGGCTCGAGATCCGCCCCTCCGATCAGCATCTTCTTACCGGTCTGCTCGGAGATCAGGCCAAGGGCTTGCCCTCCGTTGTTGTCGGGTGCCAAGTAGGCGACCGCATCCGGGTTGGCCTGGACGATTCCCTGCCACGCCTGGAATATCTCAGCGGCGGTCCCCGTCGCCCCCTCGGTGGAGAGAGGTCCGATGATGGTCAACTCAGGCCGCAGCTCGCCGAGGCGAGCCACCATCCCTTCGACCCTCAGGAACAGTGGCGGCACGTCGGGGCCGGAGTTGCCGATCACCACGTCACCGGTCGTCCCTTCCGGGATGTGCTTCACCAATTCGTCGATCATGTCCCGTCCGATCTGGACGTTGTCGTTGGTGATCCACAGTTCGACTCCGGCGCCCTCCGGTGGAGGAGCGTCGATGGCGATGACCGGAATCCCCCCTGCAGTGGCATCGCTCACCGGGCGGAGGAAGGGATCGGCGGCGAGCGCCTGCAAGACGACCCCGTCGGGTGAGGTCTCGGTGGCCGACTCGAACATCTGGGCCAGGGCAGCGGGGTCGTCGACCGACGGGGCGCTCGAGACTAGATTGACGCCCGGAGTCGTGGCGGCCGCACCTTCGGCGCCGAACGCCATCTCTTGGAAGGCGTTCACAGTCGAGTTCCAATAGGTGATTGCGAGATTCACTTCTGCGGCTTCGACAACGGAGGTGCCGGTCGCCACCTCCGTGGTCGACGTCGCTGACAGGGTGGTCTCCGTCCCACCGTCGGTCGTCTCGGTCGCCTCCCCGCCACTGCAAGCGGCGAGCACCAAGGCGCACGTGAGCAATACCGTCCCCACACACCCCCAGTGTGACGATCTGGTCATGTGGTTCCTTTCTCTGGTTGGCTATCTAGTCCGAGGTCGACAAGACCGATTGCCTCGTCGGGGTCCTCCGTAGCCAGCGCAGCGACCTCCCGGACCTCCCTGTGTGCTCGCCGACTACGGGCAAGCGCGTCCAGGGAGACCGCGGCCAGGATCACCGCACCGGTTACGAAGAGGGCCCAGTTGATGGGGATGTTGAAGTAGACGAGGGCGCTGGTGACCATACTGAGCAGCACCGCCCCCACCGCGGCTCCGGGAATGCTTGCGTGGCCGCCGCTGAGGGGGGCACCGCCGATCACGGCGGAAGCGATGGCAATCAACTCGGTGCCGTTGGCCAACGAAGCGTCACCCGTCGTGAAGAACGCCACGGCGAGTACACCGGCCACGCCAGCCATAAGCCCGGCCAACCCGAACGCCTGGAGGCGCACACGGTTGCGCGGAATGCCCGCCAGCTCCGCCGCCTGTGGGTTGGAGCCAATGGAGCGCACCCGCATCCCGAATGGGGTCCACTTCATTACCGCGGTGAGGACGACGACCAGCAGGAGGGCGATGAAGACGGATATGGGTATCCCGGCGATCCGCTCCCCCAGAACGAACAGGGGATTGGAGAGATCGAGCCCGACGATTGGTCGTGCATTCGTGATGCCCAAAGCGAAACCCCGGATCATGGACAGGGTGGCCAGGGTGACGATCAGCGAGTGAACCTTGGTTCGCTGGACGATCGTGGCGTTCATCAGACCAACCACGACTCCGGTCGCCAGAGCGGCAAGGATCGCCAGCCACCAGGGCCACCCGTCACGGATCCCGATCGCGGCCATGACGACGCACAGCCCCATGTTGGAGCCGACTGACAGGTCGATCTCCTGCATCGCGATCAGGTAGGAGACCCCGGATGCGAGTAGTGCGGTCGCCACCGCCCCACGCACGATGTCGATCTGCTGGGAGGCCGACCAGAAACTGGGACGCAGCAGGCCGACCACCAGAAACAGGGTCAGCAGGGCCAGCACGACACTCGAAGCCTCGAAGGAGGTCAAACGTCTGACGACCCCACCGAGTCCCGACCCCGACCTGGTCGCGAGCTTCTCCGAAGCGGCCTTGGCGATCATCGCTCGTCCACCGGCGGGGTTCCGTAGGTGTGAAAGGTTGAGATGGTCGGCAACCCCCAGGCCTGACCCTTGGCCCGCTCCTCCGCCGTCCAGGACACCACCGGCCAGTCGGGAGCGAACATCAGACGCGCGCCCGCGTTGCACAGCTCGATCCTGTTGCCGCCTGGCTCCCACACGTAGAGGAAGAAGGTCTGCTGAATGGCGTGCTTGTGGGGTCCGGCCTCGATGTATATGCCATGCTCGAGACAGACGTCGGCTGCCCGTAGAATGTCCTCCCGTGTGTCGGTGGCAAGAGAGATGTGGTGGAGCCTGCCTTTGCTCCCGGTCCAGTCAGCGCTGTAGACGAGGTCGTACGTCTTGTCGCTGACTGTGAACCAGGTTGCTGCGGGAGGGCCTCCCGGCGAGAGGATCTGCTCGGTCAGCAACGCCCCCAGGCCCTGTGCGAGGAACGCGGAGTTCGCAGTGACGTCGGCGGCGAGATAGTTGACGTGGTCGAGGCGACGAGCGTTGGCACCACGGCCGGGAAACCGAGAGGCCTGGTTCTTCAATGCCGGTGCCAGCCTGGGCGGAGCGACGAATCGCTCGGTATCCCAATAGAGCCCGATCTGGTGGCCGTCGGGGTCCGCGGTCAGATACACGGGTCCCAACCCGAGTTCGTCGTTGACCCACTCCCCGGCCGCACCCATTGCTTCGAGGATTGCGATCCGTCGCTTCAATGCCTCTGGGCCGGCCGCTCGGAGATAGGTCCGGCCGACTCCCGAGGTGTGGTGAGCAGTCAGCTTGAGGGTGAACAGCTCGTAATCGTCCCAAGTGCGGAGATACACCGATCCGTCTCGTCGGGCGACCTCCTCCATTGCGACGATGTCGACGAAGAAGTCCCGTGTCTCGTCGAGGACAGGAGTCAACAACTCGACCGACCCGACGTGGGCGATGTCGCGGCTGCGTGCCAAGTCGGTCACGCGATGATTCCGGGTCCGGTCTCGGCTCGCCTGCCGCCCAACGTCCATCCTCCTCGAAGCGGGTCAGGCGGGAGCCTAACGCTTGTTCTCAATGTTGTCCACAATGTTGTGGACGAAGCAGAGAGACGTCTCTAGGGTGTGCAACACGATTGCCTCGGAAGCGACCAAGGAGTGAGTCTCATCTATGTACGGCCACGATGTGGTGAGAGACCGGAGGTCCAAGGTGGTCGATGACTCGATCGTGGGGCGACTTCGAAAGGACATCCTCGAAGGGGTGTTCTCGCCCGGGGAGAGGCTCATCGAGGTGGACCTCGCTGAGAGGTACGGCTGCGGCCGGGCGGCCATCCGGGCCGCGCTTGTTCAGCTCGATTCCGAGGTGTTGGTGGACCGCAAGGCGAACAAGGGCGCTGTCTTGCACCGGATCTCGGTCCAGGAGGCGATCGAGATCACCGAGGCACGGGCGGTGCTCGAAGGGTTGATCGCCCGGCGCGCCGCCGAGAAGGCCACCGCCAAGGATGCCGAACGGCTCAACATGATCGTCTCCGAGATGAAGCGAGCGGTGACCGAGGACGATCCTCCCACCTATGCTCGTCTCAACCACGAGCTCCACGCGGCGCTGATGGTCATCGGAGATCACGCGGTCGCCGCCGGCCTGGTGCGAAACCTGCGGAATCGAGGCGTCCAGAACCAGTACCGGCTCGCCATGATGCCCGGCCGTCAGGCCCAGTCGCTCGAGCAGCACGCCGCCATCGTCGATGCGGTGGTGTGCGGCGATCCCGAGCAGGCTGCTGCAGCCATGGGACGGCATCTCGATTCCGTAATCGCAGTCCTCAACCGTTGGGGCGACGCCGGATGACCTCCGCGGAGGGCTCGCCGTGATCATCGACTGTCACGGGCACTACACCACGATCCCGTCTTCGGTGGCGGCGTGGAGACAGCGTCAGACCGCACCGTCCGCTGATCCTACGCTCATAGGTGGGCGGGGCGAGCTCGAGGTGAGCGACGAGGAGATACGGGAGACGATCGAGGGCGCGCAACTGCGGATGCAGCGAGAGCGGGGCACGGACCTCACCATCTTCTCCCCGCGCGCCAGCTGGATGGGGCACCACATCGGGAACCTGGAGACGTCCATCTCGTGGTCTCGGCTGCAGAACGATTTGATTCGGAGAGTGAGCGATCTCTTCCCGGACAGTTTCGCCCCGGCCTGTCAGCTCCCACAGACGCCCGGGGAACCGCTGGACGCGGCGCTCGAGGAGCTGGAGCGCTGTGTCCTCGAGATGGGGTTCGTCGCTTGTAACGTGAACCCGGACCCGACCGGTGGATATTGGACCGGTCCCCCATTGTGGGACGCCTACTGGGCACCTCTCTGGGAGAAGCTCTGCGAGCTCGACGTTCCCGCCATGATGCATGTGAGCGCCTCGGCCAACCAGAACTTCCACACCACCGGATCCCACTACCTCGGCTCCGACACGACGGTGTTCATGCAGGCCCTCAGCTCGGGTTTCATGAACGACTATCCCGGCCTGCGCTGGATCATCCCCCACGGGGGCGGTGCGGTGCCGTACCAATGGGGACGGCTCCTTGGGATGGCCCACGACCAGGGCTGGGACTTCTGGTCCGTGCTGGACCACATCTACTTCGACACCTGCGTCTATCACCAGAGTGGGATCGACCTCCTCCTCGATGTGGTCCCCACCCAGAACGTCCTCTTCGGGTCTGAGATGATCGGAGCCGTGCGCGGGATCGACCCGACAAGTGGTCGCCACTTCGACGACACCAAGTTCTACATCGACAACGCCGACCTGGAAGACGACGAGCGCCGAATGGTCCTCTCCGAGAACGCCCTGCGGGTGTTTCCCCGGCTGGGGGTCGGAACATGAACCACACCTCAGACCGGGACGACCTCGGTGTCGTGATATGCAACATCCCCCGCAACGACCCGGAGCTGCTGGATGGCTTCGCCCTCGCCGGTGTCTCAACCGTTCACGAAGCCCAGGGCCGATCGAGTTATCTGGGCCCGGAGATCAGGCCGAGACAGGACGGAATCTCGGTCGCCGGAAACGCGCTCACGGTGCTGTGCCACCCCGGCGACAACTTGATGCTCCACGCCGCGGTGGAGCTATGCCGTCCGAGCGATGTCCTCGTGGTGGCAACCACCGATCGCTCGCCCCACGGGATGTTCGGCGAGCTACTGGCGACCGCAGTCGCCGCCCGTGGAGTTCGCGCCCTGGTGATCGACTCTGGGATCCGGGATGTGGCCGAGCTCCGAGCGATGGGCTTCCCCGTGTGGTCGCGCTTCGTGTCCTCCCAAGGAACCGTCAAGGAGACCGCCGGGTGGGTCAATCTCCCCGTCTCCATCGAGGGGGTTCCGATCAACCCAGGGGACGTCATCTGCGCCGACGACGACGGTGTCGTCGTGGTGGCCCGGGGCCGGGCCAGGGACTGTCTGGAGAAGGCCCGGGGCCGGTTGGAGCGAGAGAGCCTCAAGCGACGACGGCTTGCCGAAGGAGCGCTGAGTCTGGATGTGGATGGGATCCGGGACAAGCTCGCCTCACTCGGGGTCCGGTACTTCGCCGACCTGGACGCCTACAGGAGCAATGGGTGAGGATCGGCGTCTTCGGTCTGGGCGAGGCCGGCTCGGAGATCGCCAAAGGCCTGGCGGCAACTGGGGTGGAGGTACTTGCCTTCGACCCCGCGCCGCGACCGACGCCAGACCGGGTGATCCGTCTCGATGATCCAGACGCTGTGGCCGCGGGTTCGGAGGCGATCCTCTCTCTGACTCCCGGGGCTGACGCTTCCACCGCCCTCCGACAGATCACGTCCACACCCTTCGAGGGTTACCTGTACGCCGACTTCGCCACGGCTGCCCCGGGCCTGAAGAGCGCTCTCTCGGCGGAAGCCCAGATGCAGGGCCTTGCTTATGTCGACGTGGCGATCATGGGGATGGTGCCGGGAGCGGGCTTGGGCACTCACTGCCTGGCCTCGGGCGAGAGTGCCTCCCGGCTCTCCGAGCTCTTGAGCCCAGTTGGGATGAGCATCGAAGTCGTCGGAGCGGGGGCCGGGGTTGCCGCCGGCCACAAGCTCACCCGGAGCATCGTGGTGAAGGGTCTGGCGGCCGCGCTGATTGAGAGCCTATGGGCCGCCACAGCCCAGGGGATCGCCCGGCGTCACTGGAAGGATATGGTGGCTCAACTCGGCAACATCGACGAGGGCTTCCTCCGGCGCCTCGTCGACGGTACCGAGGCGCACGCCCAACGGCGGATCGACGAGATGATGGCCGTCGAGGCTCTCCTGGCCGAGGTCGACGTCGAGCCCATCATCGCCGGGGCGACGAGGAAGAGCTTGGAGCTGGTGAGGGAAAGGGGGGTGCCCCACCCGCCTGCCGGTTAGGGGTAGGAACGCGGGAAGACTCTTCCGTCCATCAGCTTCCGCGCCGTTCTGACTGTCCCCGCGCTCTCGACGGTGAGGCGGCCGTCCGAATCCTGCCTAATCCGGACGATCGTCTGCAACGACCCTGTCGGATGTTCCAGGACAAACGAGCCGTCGGCAGTCGGTACGGCGAGGTCGCTGGCCGGTGAGCCGGGGAGCAGAGCGGCTGTGGCGACCGACACCGCCGCAAACACACCTATCGAGGAGTGACAGCGATGCGGGATGAAGGTGCGGGTGCTGAGGTTTCCGTTGTTTAGCGGGGGCGCCACCAGGGTCAACTTCGGGACGGTTGCCCTGCCCACATCTCCCAGATTCATCAACCGTCCCGCCTCGAGGCGAAGCGGCTCCAGCCTCTCGCGCAGAGGCCCGTTGGCCTCGAGTTCCGCGCAGGTCTCATAGCCGGTCACCCCGAGGTCTGACGCGCGCATCACCACCACCGGCATGCCGTTGTCGATCAGCGTGCAGTCCACACCGTCGATCACGTCGACACGGCTGCCGGTGGGGAGGAGATCCCCCGTCGTCGATCCGACGATCCCCTCGAAGTCGAGGCGCACGGCAGCTCCGGTGCCGGGGACTCCGGAGACGCTGGTGTCGCCGACATATGAAGGCCGCCCGCGATCGAGGGGAAACGTAGCGACTGCGATGGAGTCGAAGTTGAGCATGTGTATCGAGACCCTGGCTTCCTCACCACCCGCCTCGACCAGACCCCTCTCCAGGGCAAAAGGACCAACCCCGGCGAGGATGTTCCCGCAGTACTGCCGATTGGTCACGATCGGCTGATCGACACCAAGCTGGAGGAACAGGAACTCGACGTCGATACCTTCACGAGCGGAAGGACCGACCACCGCCACCTTCGAGGTGAGTGGATGTGCTCCGCCGATGCCGTCGATCTGGCGGGGGTCGGGGGTGCCCATGATTCGCAGCAGCAGTTGATCGCGAAGCCGTACGTCCTCGGGGAGATCGCCGGCGATGAAGTAGGCCCCTTTCGATGACCCCCCACGCATGAGCATGCAACGGACGCCGGTTAGCGCAAGCGCATCCAGTGTCCCGCCCGCTGCGCCAAGGTCACTCATCGCAGATTGTCCACACGGTTGTCGACAATCTAACACACAGCGCTTCGGGTGAGATGTCCCACTCCAGGTCGCGCCAACTCGGCCATCGTCTTCGCCACCGGACTCCAGTAGGGACAACCCGGCATGGTTCGAGTGTCTCATCGCCGCCCAAGGGCGGTCTGAACCGGTCAGACAAACGGCAGGTCGACGATCGTCGCCTCCACGGGCCCTCCCGGCGCGAGCAGCAGCACCGGCGGTGGCGACTCGACAACCTCCCGGGCGACCTGGGCCAGCCCGATCGTGGCTGCCAGCCGGGGCGAGCGCACCAGGGCCGAGCAACCTCCCCACCTCCCACCCACCGAGCGTCACTCGGCAGCGCCGGGTAAGGGCCACGGATCGACCACGTGCGCGGCCGCTATCTGGTGAAGGCAAGCTGCATCTCGATGGTCCCCACCTCGTTGATCGAGAGCACGGCGAAGCCGGTCGGTGGCTCGATGTCGTAGTCGGCGAGAGCGATGTCGAGCGAACCAACGACGACGATGGTCGTCCCGTCGACGAGCTGGGCTGCGATGGGTATGGCGACGTTGCGGGTGACACCGTGCACGGTGAGATCGCCTGTGGCGACCGCCTCGATGCTGCCGCCAATCGCCGGCACCGTGGCGAGCACGATGGGCTCGGTCAGCGCAAAGCTTGCGGTGGGGAAGACGGATGTCTCGAGACCACGCTGGGAGAGGGCGCCGTCGCGCCGTTCGTTGTTTGACACGAGGGTGGTCATGTCAACGGTCACGTCGACGGCGGTGATGGCGTTCCCAGACAGCGTCAACCCGCCGGTGAGCTGCGAGGTGCGGCCCACCGCCTCGGTAG
>Ga0209398_1001508_pt1 | contig 11856 bp, 6 predicted proteins | sample AshMeaBigSpring_FD_184125 | JGI IMG/M metagenome (GOLD analysis project Ga0209398, IMG submission 184125) | Groundwater microbial communities from Big Spring, Nevada to study Microbial Dark Matter (Phase II) - Ash Meadows Big Spring (SPAdes)... | ecosystem: Environmental > Aquatic > Deep... | reverse complement strand
GCGACGCGACCGCGAGGCGCTCGCGCGGTTTCGCCGGCTGGCCCTCGCCGATCCGTCCGCGGAGATCGCCGTGCCGGCGCACCTGGCCGCCGTGGCCTGCGCCGCGCGGCTGGCGCGGGACGACCCCGGCCAGTTCCTGGCAGCCTACGCCGAGCTGCTGCAGGAGCATCTGCGGCGCTGGCCGGCGGGCGAGTCGGCCGACCGCATCCGCTGGTGGCAGGCGCGCCTGGCCCAGGAGCAGCAACGCTGGCCGGAGGCGATCGCGGCGTACCGTGCGATCTCCTCCTCCTGCGACCACTATCCGGAGATGCTCGACCGGCTGGCGGATTGCTACACCCGCCACTTCGCGCAGGCGCGACGCGCCGACCGCCTCGATGCGGAGGAGGTGAAGCAGGCCGCGCGGTTTTTTGACGGTGTCGTGCTCGCGCCCGATGGCCAGCCGCCGCGCACCTGGTCCACCGCCGCGCGGCAGGCGGTGCTGCACGCGGCACGGCTGCGGCTGGATTACGGGACGCAAGACCATGCTGCCGTGTCCCGTCTCCTGGCGGCGGCCCTCCGCAGCGATAGCGATGCAACGCCCGAGTGGGGCCTGGCCGCCCGCGGCCTGCAGGCCGTGGCCCTGGCCGGGGAGGGCAACTTCCCCGCGGCACGCGAGGCCCTCACGGCCGACCACCTCCAGGCAGCCTCCGCCGCGCAACGGCTGGAACTGCTGATCCGTCTGGCCCGCCTGGCCGAAGCCAAGACCGAGGAGGAGGCGGGAACGCTCGGCCCGGCCCCCGCCGCGTCGCCCACCGCGGTACCCGCCGCGCTCGCGCAGCTCCAACTGGAGATCGCCGAGCGGCTGCAGCCGCAACGCTCCCAACTGACCGCCGCCCAACACGACCAGTTGGATCAGCTCCGCGCTGCGGCTCTCGCCGCGGCGGGGCAAACGGCCGAGGCCCGCACGCAGTACGCCCAACTGGTCGAGCGGCACCCGGATGACGGCCCGCTGCGCGAAGCCTATGCCCGGCTGCTGCTGGCCGACCGCGACCCAGCCCATTGGCGGGAGGCACTCGCCCAGTGGCGGCAGATCGCGGCCCGCAGCCGGCCGGGATCGGAGCGGTGGTTCCGCGCCAAGTACGGGATCGCGCTGGCCCACTTCCAGCTGGGCGATCACCGGCAGGCGGCCGACATCATCCGCCTGACACGGACGCTGCGGCCCGACATGGGCGGGACGGTCATGCAGCAGCGCTTCGCCGAACTGCAGGCCCGGTGCGAGGCAGCGGCCCAACCATGAACGGCTGTGACCACGACCGGCAACTGCCGCCGCCAGGCAGCATCGCCCCGCGGCCGATCGGCGCCGTGCGCTCTCCGCTGGGGCGCGCGCATGGCCCGGCGCGCCACGACGCCCCGGACGCAGGGGGCGCCCCATGAACGATCTTCCACGCGAGGACCGGTCGGCCGTGGTGCTGGTCGTGGACCGGCTCGGGGCGGGCGCCCTCGGTCCGTACGGCAACACCTGGCTCGACACGCCCGGCACGAACCTGCTCGCCAGCCAGTCGCTGCTGCTGGAGCAGATGCTCGTCGACACGCCGGACGTGCGCCGGCTGTACCGCTCGTACTGGCAGGGTCTGCACGCACTCTGTCCCAGTCCGTCCGACGGCGACCAGCCCGCGCTGCCGGCGGTGCTCCAACGAGCCGGGATTGCGACGACGCTGCTGAGCGACCGGCGGGCGATCGGCGAGCACCCGTTGGCCGAGGGGTTCGCACAACGGATCCCGTTGCGTTTGCGCCGGGCGGTGCGGCCCACCGCGCACGCCTCCCGCACGGCCCTGGCCCGGATGTTCGCCTCGGTCGTCGACCTGATGGCCCGTCAACGGCCGCCGTTTCTGCTCTGGGTCGATGTGGGGGTGCTCGGCCGAGTGTGGGACGCACCCCTGGCCTTCCGCCGTCGTTTCGCGGAGGAGGACGACCCGGAGCCGCTGGGCGCGACGCGCGTGCCGAAGTTGGTGCTGCAGGAGGATTACGACCCCGACCAGCTGCATGCCATCACCTGTGCCTACGCGGGCCAGGTCGCCGTGCTTGATCTGTGTCTCGGCACGTTGCTGGCGGCGCTTGACGAGCACGCGGCCCGCGCGGGAATGCTGCTCGTGCTGACGTCGCCGCGCGGCTTCCCGCTGGGCGAACACCAGCGCGTGGGCGCGGCGGCTCGGGCGCTGCACGGCGAGCTGATTCACGTACCCTGCTTGCTGCGCATGCCGCGGCCGGACGCGGCCCTGGTACGCAGTCAGGCGCTGGTGCAGCCGCCGGACCTCTGCGCCACGCTGGCCGAGTGGTTTGCCCAGCCGTGTCCCGCGCCGGGCGGCGGCGCGCGCAGTCTGTTGACATGGCTCGCGGCCGACAGCCCGCCGCCCCGCGCGCTGGCCGTTTCGGTGCTGGGCGACGAGATGGGCGTCCGCACGCCGGCGTGGTACCTCCGCTGCCCGGCGCACGAGTCCCCCGCGGCCCAGGCCGCGCCGTCCGGCGCCGATGCGGCGCCGGACGCTGCCCTGCGTGACCAGCTGTATGTCAAGCCCGATGACCGCTGGGAGGTCAACGAGGTCTCCGATCGCTGTCCGCAGGTCGCCCGCCAGCTGCGCGAGCTGGGCGCGTCGTTCCACCAGGCCGCGCATCACGGCCGGCTGGACCAGCTGCCACCGCTGCCGGAAGACCTGTAGCAAGTTCTCGGGAGGGCGAGGCTCCCGCCGAGCCGCCGCGTACCGATTCCCGGAAGAGACAATGATCTCGGGAGGGCGAGGCTCCCGCCGAGCCGCCGCGTACCGATTCCCGGAAGAAACAATGATCGCGGGAGGGCGAGGCTCCCGCCGAGCCGCCGCGCACCGATTCCCGAAAGAGACAATGGTCTCGGGAGGGCGAGGCTCCCGCCGAGCCGCCGCGTACCGATTCCCGGAAGAGACAATGGTCGCGGGAGGGCGAGGCTCCCGCCGAGCCGCCGCGTACCGATTCCCGGAAGAGACAATGATCTCGGGAGGGCGAGGCTCCCGCCGAGCCGCCGCGTACCGATTCCCGGAAGAGACAATGATCTCGGGAGGGCGAGGCTCCCGCCGAGCCGCGAACCCGCTGAACGCATCGGCTCGGCGGGAGCCTCGCCCTCCCCAGATCGTGCCACGCTGGTTCGCTCGTCCCGTATCTCTCAGGATCGTGCAAGGCTATTCAGCCCGCGGTGATGGCGGTACCAACTGGGGGCGAGCGCCCCTCGGCTGATCGGTCCCGCCCGACATCTCGGGTTTGACGCGGCGCCCGCTCGGCCACCTTTCTGGCATGACATCGGTGCTGGCGCGGAGGGCCCCGAGGGGCCGAATTCCGGGATGGTTCCCGGCTGGGGGCCACGTCTATAATCCCGCTCCTTTTTTGACAGCAGCTCGCACCGTCCGCGTTCATCCTGCGGCGCGAGTTCCTCCATCCACTTGTGGGCTGGCGATGGTCGGACAGGGACGTCCGCACACATCCCCCGCGGCCGCTGCGCGAGGCATCCCGCGGCGGGCGCGGAGCTGGTTTCTTCTGCTGGTGGCGCTGGGGCTCTGCACCCGGGCGGCATCCGCGGACGACTTGAGCGTGCGCCTGCATGTCGTCTGGGGCGGGGGGGCGGAGCGGCAGTGGCAGGGCAGCATTTCCGTCAGCGAGGGGACGCTCGCGGAACTGCGTCCCCTGGGGCTGGAGGCGGACGGGCCCGGCTCGCTGGTCCTGCGGCCGCAGCGCGTCCAGATCGCGCAGCGCAATCCGCGTTCGTACGACGGCGCCGAACTGCTGGTGACGGCGCCCCCCGAGGCGGTGCTTCGCGTCGAACTGGCCGCCGCCGAGGCCGACGATGCACAGCCGCCGCAGCGCTTCGATATTCCGCTGGCCAGCCTGCAGGCCGACTATCGCGCGGAAGCGCTGGACGAACAGCAGAATCGGCTGCTCGTCCGCCGCGCGCCGGGCGACGCAATCCGCGTGCGTTTGAACCGCCAGACACTGGTCTTCGCGCCGGGCGAGATCTGGCGGCCGGAGATCCTGCCGCACTGGGTGGGGCTGCCCGCCGGCGGGACCGTCCGCGGCAGCGTGCAGCTGTGCCCCGCCCGCACGAGCGAGGTCCTGTGGAGCACGACGCAGACACTGCGGGTGGACGCCGCGGGCACGCCTGAGCCGTTCTCGCCGGTCGAGATCCCGCTGCCGGAGAAGGAGGGGGTCTACGACCTGGTGGTTTCGCTGACGCGGCGCAGCTTGCAGGCGCCGTTCTTCTCGGCGCGGCCGGCCGCGCAGCGCAAGGTGCAGCTGATCGTGATCGGCCCCGAACTGCCGGTGGCGTCCGGGCCGGCGGAACCGCAACTGGTCGCGGAGTTCGATCCGGCACACCCCAGCTGGTGGGAACGCCTGGCCCGGCTGCCGCAACTGAAACTGCTGCCCGGGTTCCATCCGGGCCACCTGGGCAACCAGACGCCGAACTTCGTCCAGCTTCAGTCGCGCAAATGGTCGCAGTTGAAGGCCGGTGCCTGGCAGGCCTACCCGCTGCCGATCGACCAGGTCGGCCGGCCGCATCTGCTGGAGGTCGAATACCCGTCCGATCTGCCGCAGACGCTGGGCATCAGCATCGTCGAGCCCAACGCCGCGGGGAGGGTGGTTCCCGGAGGAGTCGATTCCGGGGTCCACGTGACCAGCGACCAGTTCCCGGAGACCGGGCCGCCGGGCGACGGCGCCGTGCGGCACCACCGCCTCTGGTTCTGGCCGCGGACGCGCTCGCCGCTGGTGCTGCTGACGAACCGCCGCGAAGACGAGACCGCCGTGTTCGGCCGCATCCGTGTGCTCGCCGGCCCGGAACGGCTGCCGCCCGCTCCGCCTGCGGCGGGCGAGCGCCTGGTGGCGGCTTACCTCGACCGCCCCTTGTTTCCTGAAAACTTCGGGGCCAGCGACGCCCTCGACCCGCTCACGGAGCGGAGCCTGAGCGACTGGCAGACGTTCTACGAGGGCGGTACGCGGCTGGTCGAGTACCTCCAGCATGTCGGCTACGGCGGCATCGCCCTGGGCGTCGCGTGCGAGGGCAGTGCCATCTATCCCAGCCGCCTCCTGGAGCCTACGCCCAAGTACGACCCGGGGGTCTTCTTTGGCAGCGGCCAGGACCCCGTGCCCAAGGACGTGCTCGAGATGCTGTTCCAGTTGTGCAATCGCGCGGGCCTGCGGCTGATTCCCGCGGTCCAGTTCTGCAGCCCGCTGCCCGAACTGGAGGCGGAGTTGCGGCGCAGCGGTCCTGCGGCCGCCGGCATCCAACTGGTCGATGCCTACGATCGCAGCTGGATCGAGCTGAACGGTACCCGCCGGGGTCAAGGCGTCTACTACAATCCGCTCGACCCCCGCGTCCAACGGGCAATGCTGGACGTGGTGCGCGAGTTGTGCGCGCGCTACCGGCACCATGCATCGTTCGGCGGCGTGATGATCCTGCTGACGCCGGAAGGCTACAGCCAGCTGCCGGGACCTCCATGGGGCGCGGATTCGCACACGCTGGAACATTTTCAAGGGGCCACGGAGATCCGCTTGCCCGCCGGCCCTGGGGCAGCGGCCCAGCGGGCCCAGCTCCTGGCCACCACGCACCGCAAGGTCTGGCTCGATTGGCGGGCCATCACGCTCTCCCAGCTGTACCGCAAGATGTACCTCGAGGTCACCCAGGGGCGCGACGACGTGCGGCTCTACCTGGCCACCGCGGAACTGGTGCAGGCCGAGCCGCTGCAGCGGGCCATGCGCCCGGCCCTGCCGCGACGCACCACGATTGGCCAGGCCTTCCGCGACCTGGGGATCGACGCAGCCTTGTACCAGAACCAGGCGAACCTGGTCCTGCTGCGGCCCTATCGCGACGTGCCGCACGAGCCGCGTCCGTCCCAGGCCGCGACCTGGGAGGTGAACGAGGCCCCCGAAGTGGATCGGCACTTTGGCACTTCACCCACCGTGGGAACGGTCTTCGTCCGCCCCTCGCAGCCGCTCCGGCTGCCGTCGTTCGATCAGGTCAGCCCGTTCGGGGCGGATCGCACCCAGACCAGCCTGGCAGCGCACGTTGCCCCCTCCGGGGCCGAGAGCCGGCGGCGGCTGGTCGGCGCCCTGGCCGCGCTGGACGCCACCGTCGTCTTTGACGGCGGCCGGATGCTGACGCTGGGCCAGGAGGAAGCGGTGCGCGGACTGGTCCAGACGCTGCGCGGGCTGCCCCCGCTGAAGTTCGAGGACGTGGACGTCGCGGCCAGCGGCCCGGCCCCGGTCACCGTGCGCTCGCTCCGCCACGACGGCAAGACCTACCTCTACGTCCTGAACGATGCTCCCTGGCCGGCCACCGTCGACGTCCGCCTGGAGGTGCCGGCCGACTGCAGTCTGCAACTGCTGGGTGGGTCCGCCCAACCTGCCCTCGAGCGGCGCGGAACGGAGACGTGGTGGACCGCGCGCCTGGAGGCCTACGATGCGGCGGCCTGCCTGCTGCTCACGCCCGCGGCCACGGTCACGGAGACGCGCGCCAGCTTTCCCCCGCGGGTGATGTCGGCCATCCGCCAGCGCATCACCGCGATCGGGCGACGCGTGGAGCAGCTGCAAACACCGGTCCCCTTGCCCCACCTGGCCAATCCGGGCTTCGAGGACAATCCGGCGTCCAACGTACTGGCCGGTTGGGTGCATGCCACGGACGCCCGGGCCGAGGTCCGGCTGGATACGGCCTCCCGTCACAGCGGAAGCCGCGCGCTAAGACTCGCCAGCCAGGGACCTGTGACGTGGGTCCGCAGCGAGCCCGTTCCGACGCCCGCCACCGGACGCTTGTCGATGTCCGTCTGGCTGCGGACGGCCGCTGCGGAGCGACAGCCGCCGTTACGCCTGGCCGTCGAGGGCCGGCTGGACGGCAAGACCTACTACCGCTTCGCCGCCGTGGGCGCCGACCAGGCCAGCGTTCCGCTGAGTACCCAGTGGGCGCAGTACGTGTTCCAGGTGGATGACCTGCCCGACCACGGACTGGAACAGCTCCGCGTCGGCTTCGACCTGATGGGCGCCGGCGAGGTCTGGATCGACGACGTCCAGCTGTTTGACCTGTCGTTCACCCGCAGCGAACAGAACGAACTGGCCAAGGTCATCGCCCTGGCCGACCTCCAACTGGGCAAGGGCGAACTCGCGGCCTGCCAGCGGCTGCTGGACGGCTATTGGCCGCGATTCCTGGAACAGTACGTCCCGGCCAGCAGCCCGCGGATGGCGACGCGTCCCGCGGGACCGCCCCTTGCCACACCAGCTCCACCTGAGCCCGACCCCGAATTGCCCCTGCTCGACCGTCTCCGCGGCATGGTTCCCCGCCTGCCCCGCTTCTGATCGCTGACCACCGTAACCGTTCACACCCCGGCGGAGTTTTTGACCGGATGCGAGGGGGTCACGTACATGTTTTCGGCCTGCGCATCTGCGCCAGGTCGGGCGGATTGGCCGAAAAATGTACCAGACCCCGGCCCGTGAACGGTTACCTGACCGCCCATCCGCGTCACGGCTGGTAAACTAGGGCGGTGGAGGCCCCCGTCCGGAATCCCGCCGTGTTGCCCATGCCATCGCGCCCCGAGGGGACCCGACGATGACTGAGCGCATCTACCTCGACTACAACGCGACGCCGCCGCTGGCCCCGGAAGTTGTCGCCGCGATGACCCCGTTGCTGACAAGCGCGCAGGGAAATCCGTCCAGCCGGCACTGGGCCGGCGCTGCCGCACGCGACGCCCTGGATGCGGCGCGGGCGCAGGTGGCGGCCCTGTTGGGCTGCGATGCGACGGAAGTCGTGTTCACCTCCGGGGGAACCGAGGCCAACAACCAGGCCATCAAGGGGTTGTATTTTGCCGCGCGGGACCGCGCCCGCTTTCACATCATCACCAGTTGCATCGAGCACCCGGCTGTGCTGGAACCGTGCCGGTTCCTGGAACGGCTGGGGGCCGATGTCACCCGTTTGCCGGTCGACCGCTTCGGCCGCGTCGATCCGGATGACGTGCGGCGGGCGATCCGCCCGCAGACGGCACTCGTGACCATCATGCACGCCAACAACGAGGTGGGAACCATCCAGCCCATCGCCGAGATCGCGGCCCTGGCCCGCGCACATGGCCTGCCTTGCCACGCCGACGCGGCGCAAACGGTCGGCAAGATTCCCGTCGACGTCAAGTCGCTGGGGGTGGACCTGCTGTCGCTCGCGGGCCATAAGTTCTACGGACCGAAGGGCGTCGGGGCGCTCATCATCCGCAACGGCGCCGTCCTGGAACCCCTGTTCCACGGGGCCGGCCACGAGGCTGGGCGACGCGCCGGAACCGAGAATGTTCTCGAAGTCGTGGGCTTGGGGGCCGCGTGTGATCTGGCTCAATCGCAGATCGATGACCATCGCGTACGGGCCTTGCGCGACGCCTTCTGGCGGCGGCTGCAAGAGACGTTTGGCGACCGGATTGTCTTGAACGGGCACCCCGTGCACCGGCTGCCGAATACGCTCCACGTCAGTTTCCCGGGACACCGCGGACACGAGCTCCTCGCGCAGCTGCCGCACCTGGCAGCATCGACCGGTTCCGCGTGCCACGCGGGGAGCCTGCAGATCAGCCCGGTCCTGGCGGCGATGGGTGTGCCGGACGAGGTTGGCCTCGGCGCGATCCGTTTCAGCCTCGGTCGAAACTCCACGCCGGAAGACATCGAGACCGCTGTCGAGGCACTGCGTTTTGTGGTCGACGAGCGGCGTCCCATGCCGGAGTCCCACGACCGACACCAACCGGCGAGTAAGACCTGACGAGAAGTGCCGGGGACATCGGCCTGCCGGCCGCCGTCGCCGCGACTCTGGCTGACGTCGGCATCGCGGCCGAGCCCCCCCAAGATCACGGGCAACCGCAAAAACCAGAGATGCACAAGGCGGCTGGCTTCTCTTCCTGCTCCCGTGGCGCTTGGCATCAGGACCAGCGTCTGGCGACGTAAATCCTGAACAGGTGAGGTCGGGCAAGGGATGTGGCAGTTCTTAAGGCGCTGTTCAACAATAAGTTACCGAAATCACTCATCAGCCGCCGGGCGCTAGCCCGCGGTTCCTCCGGGACAATCCGCGGGCTAGCGCCCCGCGGCTGATCCACAAAACCGGTAGGTAATTGTCGTGCAGCGCCTAACGACCGACGCAGGAATCCGCCTGGGGTGTTTCGCCGTTGTCTTCGCCGTGATGGCGGTCTGGGAGTTGGTTGCTCCGCGGCGTGCCTTGCAGGCCGGCAAGCCGCTCCGCTGGGGAAGCAACCTGGGCCTGCTGCTTCTCAATAGTCTCCTGCTGCGGTTTATCGCTCCCTTGGGAGCGGTGGGGGTGGCCTTGTTCGCGGCCGCCCGGGGCTGGGGCCTGCTTCCCTGCCTGGACCTTCCCGCCGGGTGGGTCGTCGTGATCTCCGTCATCCTGCTCGATTTCGTGATCTACCTCCAGCACGTGATGTTTCACGCTGTGCCGCTATTCTGGCGGCTGCACATGGTCCACCACGCGGACCTCGACTTGGATGTGACAACCGGCCTGCGGTTTCACACGGTGGAGATTGGACTGTCGTTCGGCATCAAGTCCGCGGCCGTGCTCTTGCTCGGACCTCCAGCGGTCGCCGTGTTGATTTTCGAGGTCGTGCTGAATGCGACCTCCATGTTCAACCACAGCAATGTGCGCATCCCCCGGGTGCTGGACCGCGTTCTGCGCTGGCTGGTTGTCACGCCGGACATGCACCGCGTTCATCATTCCGTATTTCCGCGGGAAACGAACAGCAATTTCGGCTTCAACCTGCCGTGGTGGGACCGCCTGCTGGGAACCTATCGGGACCAGCCGGCGGATGGCCATGCCGCCATGACCATCGGTCTGGCGGAACTCCGCGACGAGCACACCGTCGAGCGTTTGCACCGGATGCTGTGGCTGCCGTTCAGCCGATCCTCCGGTGCCTATCCGATCAACCGCCCGGACCGTACGTCGTGGGACAATGACCCGGGTTCGACCGAGGCTCAACATCGAGCGGCACCAACCACGAGCCATGCCGAGCATTCGCAGAATCGGCAAGGACCGGACGAGGCGCTACCGGGACAGACCTCGTCCCCGTGACCAGGTCTCCTTGCCTCCCCCCACACCCTGGCCGGCCACCCAGACCCGGAGCGTGACTTGCGGCGAGGCCAGCTCGCGGCGTAACCGTTCACGGGCCGGGGGCTGGTACATTTTTCGGCGGGAAGACCGCTCGTCGTCGTGCGACGCTGCCGCCGAAAAATGTGCCTGACCCCTTGGGGTGCAGCAGATCTGGCGTCCAGCCCGTGAACGGTTACCTCGCGGCCTTCGCAGGTCTCGGGGCGGGCGCTGGGACTGGGGTCCGGAGTCTCCGCCGGCGGGGCAACCCCCAACAGGCTCCGCTCGGCGGGCAGAAACGCCGCCAGCAAGGCCACGGCCGCCAGGTGAGCGTGATCCTTCCGCCAGCCGCCAAGGGTCGGGCATCGTTGGCACGGGGGCTCGAGGCGATCACTGCCCTGGTCCGCGCGGCGGGTCCGACGGCTGGTAAATCGGGCCTGTACGGATTTTTGTGTCAATGGCTCTGCCGAAGGGGACAGTCCCATTTTTCTGGCATCCATGCCACAAAAATCGGGACAGTCCCGGTAAATCAACGGAGGGCCTGACGGTTGGCGGTCGTACCCGGGCGAGGCGGGCATCCATCCACTTCTCCTGACGCCGCCCGCCTGGTCTGCTCCTTGACCTGTCCCAGGACACCCGCCATCAGCTGCTCGAATGCGGCGTCGGCGGGCAGTGTCTCGTTCTTGCGTACGCCCAGTGACTGCAGTCGGATGTGGACATCCACATGCTCGCCCACCTGACGGAACACCCCCAAGCTGCACTCGATCGGGCATCCGTCGATGATCCACACTTCGCGGCCCGCGAGCTGCCGGAGGAAATGCCGCTTGCCCGCGCCGATGCCGGCCAGGCACGACATTTCGGCAAGGCCCCGGCGATCCAGCTCGAGGGCAGCCTGGTTGGCCGCTTGTCCGGCATTCGAGCAACCAGAGCAGGCGAACACGATCGGCGCCTTCCCCTCGGAGCGGCTCACGGACATCATCTGGCTCGTTTCACTTCGCACAGGGGAACGATCGGGCTGGCGGACCGCAATAGCTTGGCCAGATTCACCCGTGCGAAGGCTTGTTCGGTGGCGGCGTAAGCCTTGTCCAACTCGGCGTGCAGCGGGCACAGGTCGGTGTGCGACGAAAGCCCCAGCGGGCACTGGCGGATCCGTTCCAGCGGGGCCACGGCGTTCACGACGTCCAGGATCGACACCCTCGCCGGAGCTGCGGCCAGGGAGTATCCGCCTCCCGGACCCGGCTGCGAACACACCAACTCGGCATGCACGAGATCCTGCAAGACCTTGTGCAGATAACGTCGCGGCACTCGGGTGACCTCGGCGAGCTGCTCGGCCGATTCCGGCCGACCAGGCTCGCGGGCCAGCCACACCACGGCCCGCAGGGCATACTCGGCCGTCTTGGACAGCATGGCGCGTGCTCCGTGCGGGAAGGTGCGAGAACGCCTTTATTCTACACCTTGACATGGACTATTCAATCGCTATAGTGAGCGGGGCCCGTGACCGTTCACGGGTCGGGGTCTGGTCCATTTTTCGGCCGATAAACTCCACCCCGCGGATACGCACTGGCCGAAAACATGGACCTGACCCCCTGGAATCAGGGAAAACCTTCCACCCGGCTGTGAACGGTTACGCGGGACCCGTGCGTCTCCTGCCCTGTGCGGAGCTATTGTCAAGTGTTGTGGATGGGCTTGTTGATTAGGCGGCGGCTTGGTCGAGGCGAAGGCCGTCCTGGAAGACGACTCCTTGGATGACGTCGGGC
>Ga0209398_1001503_pt1 | contig 11880 bp, 9 predicted proteins | sample AshMeaBigSpring_FD_184125 | JGI IMG/M metagenome (GOLD analysis project Ga0209398, IMG submission 184125) | Groundwater microbial communities from Big Spring, Nevada to study Microbial Dark Matter (Phase II) - Ash Meadows Big Spring (SPAdes)... | ecosystem: Environmental > Aquatic > Deep... | reverse complement strand
CGGTGACGGCACAATCGGTGACGGCACAATCGGTGACGGCACAATCGGTGACGGCACAATCGGTGACGGCACACGGAGTGTGCCGTCTACACTGAAGCCTCCTACGTAACCGTTCACGGGGTGGACGCCAGACCTGCTGCAGCTGCGTCGGTGGAGGATTTTCCCTGATTCCAGGGAGTCAGGTCCATGTTTTCGGCCAGCGCGTATCCGCGAGGTCGAGCTGATCGGCCGAAAAATGGACCAGACCCCGGGCCGTGCACGGCTACGGGCCCAACTGCGGGCTTGCCGGCGGCGCGTGGCATCGGTCCTGACTGCTTGGAGCAGTCGCCGGTCGACCGTCACGTCGTCGCCGCCCGCCGGCGAGGCCCTCACGCCCCGTGCGTGATGGGAGTACCAGCCATAGTAGCGCGCCAGGTGCTCGCCTTGGTCCGGGATGTGCTGGGTCAGTTCGGCCAGAAGGTCGAGGGCGTCGAAGACTTGAAAATTACGGGCAATAGATAGTTTGGACCCCTTTGTCGCTTAAAGTAGAATGTCCCCTTTGTGTTCCCTTGGCTGACGTGACGGTTCATGGCCGGCTCCGGCCGTTGTGTTTGATCTCGGCGAGTTTCGCCGCCATTGATTTCACGATGTCGGGATGCGCACCGGCAATATTCTTGGTTTCGCTCAAGTCGTTGCTGAGATTGTAAAGTGAGGGTTTGTCACCGCCGGGAATGAATTTCCACGGGCCGAAGCGGAGCGCCACCAACGCGCCGGTGTTGCCTTGCTCGACAAGGTAATCACGACACGGCGCGGCGGATTTTTGGCCGAGCAATGCCGGCAGAACGTCGTAGCTGTCGGGGCCGTCGGTCGGCGCGAGTTTTTGGCCGGTGAGCGCGGCGAAACTGGCCAGCATGTCCACCTGACAGACCAACGCATCCGAGACACCCGGCTGGATGTGGCCGGGCCAGCGGGTGATCATGGGCAGGCGCGTGCCGCCCTCCCAGACCGAGCCTTTCGTGCCGCGCAGGACGCCGTTGAAGCGATGGCCGTTGTTGTCGTCCTTGGAACCGACGCCGTGGACTTTGTCGGGGCCGTTGTTGTCAAGGGTGCCGCCGTTGTCGCTGGTGAGGATGATCAGCGTGTTGTCGGAGAGCTTGAGGTGGTCGAGCGTCTGGAGTACTTCGCCGACGGTCCAGTCGAATTCGACAATGGTGTCGCCGCGCACGCCGCACTGACTCTGGCCTTTGAACTTCGGATTGGGCGCGCGCGGGACGTGGATGCCGTGGGTGGAGACGAAGAGGAAGAACCGTTCGTCCTTGTGTTGCTCGATGAACGCGCAGCTTTTGGCGGCGATGACGGTGGACATGTTCTCATCGTCCCACAACGCCTTCTTGCCGCCGATTTGTTGGCCGATCCGGGGGATGCCGTTCACAAATGAGGCCGGCTCGCCGCGTTTGACGCCGTGGTTGAGCTTGATGGGGTCGGCCGGGTCGAGGTTGACGACGCGGTGGTTTTCGACCCAGACGCACGGCACGCGGTCGCCGGTCGCGGGCATGATCCACGCGTAATCGAAGCCGAGTTCGAGCGGGCCGGGTTTGATCTCGCCATTAAATTTGGTGGGCGTTTTGCCCAGGCCGAGGTGCCATTTGCCGACGATACCGGTCGCGTACCCGGCACTTTTCAACAAAGACGGGACGGTCGTGCATTTTGTGTTGATGAGCAGGCCCTCGATACCGGAGGCGATGCCGGTGCCTTTTTTACGGAAGGCGTATTGGCCGGTGAGAAAGGCATACCGGGAAGGAGTGCAAACCGACGCCATGGAATGGGCATCGGTCAGGCGCAGTCCTTGGGAGGCTAGCTTGTCCACGTGTGGCGTCTGGACCTTGGTCGCACCGTAGCAGCCAAAGTCGCCGTAGCCGATGTCGTCGGCCATGATGAACACGATGTTGGGTGGTGAGGACGGCTCGGCGGCGCGCAACATTACCGGCCATGCCAGTAGCAGAGCGGCGAATAGTTGCGTGAACAGTTTCATAAGAGAGCCTCCATGATTGGTTAGGGTGAGTTGTTGACGTCTTGCGTGTTGACCTTCGTGACCGGCAGGTTGCCGGCAACGCTCTTGCGCCAGGTGTTCCACGCGGCTTGCAGTTGCTGGACGCGGTCGGGATGCGCGGACGCGAGATCGCGGCTTTCGCCGATATCCTGGCTCAGATCGTAAAGTCCCAACGTGGGCGTCTTCGCGGTTTTGGCGGCCAGGGCGCAGGTCAGTTTCCAGTCGCCCTGCCGGATGGCCCATTGCGGGCCGTAGTCCCAGCACATCGTGGCATGGGGCGCGTCGGTCCGGTCGCCGGCAGGCGAAGGCCACCAACATCTCGTGCCGGCAGTCGGCGCAGCGGATACGGGCAAACCCCGCGGCGGGATCTCCGCAACGCGAGAACCGCCGCACGGCCTGGCCGATCGCCGGTCGCCAGTACCCGTAGCGGCGCTGGTACCGTTCGGTATAGACCCGCTGAAAGTCTTCGGTCACCGTTCACAACCCGGTGGAAGATTTTCCCTGATTCCAGGGGGTCAGGTCCATGTTTTCGGCCAGCGCGTATCTGCGAGGTCGCGTTGATCGGCCGAAAAATGGACCAGACCCCGACCCGTGAACGGTTACACGTCTTCGTAGTAGCGAGCGATGAGCCGAGAGAGGGGCGAGTCACGGGGACGGCGCGGGCGATGGACGGCCGTCGTCGAGGCGGAACAGACCATGGCGGGGCCGCGGGCGTCGGCGCGGAATTGTCGGGGCGTTTGTCGCGTCGCCACGCAGCGCGCCCGAGTGGTCGCGGCCGCCATGCCATGAATGTGTATCTATGTACACTCTTGCTCATCATGATGCGATCCCCTCGCGCGGCGGTCGGTAGATGCGGTGCTGGCTGCGGCCACGCAAATCCTTCCGTTCTCACCGCCAACGGTCGCCGCTCGAAGTTTCACGAGACTGGCTGCGGCCACGCAAATCCTTCCGTTCTTACCGCCAACGGTCGCCGCTCGAAGTTTCACGAGACTGGCTGCGGCCACGCAAATCCTTCGGTTCTCACCGCGGTCGCCGTAAGGTCCCATATCCATTGGGCTTATTGATTATCCAAGCCTTGAAAAGTTCAGGCCGCTGCGGTCTCCGCGGTGGACGACGGCAGCGGCGCAGCCGATGCGCCCTTGGCTCTGGTCGGTCACCGCACCGCCAATCCGACCAGGACGACCGCGATGATGGCGGCACCGACGGACAGCTTGCCGGCAGTTCCCCAGAGCCGTCCCCAGAAGGCTGCCTGGCCCACCTGCCAGCCCGCGTCCAAGCTGCGTCCCTTCCAGTGTTCGCCCAGCATGGCGCCACCCAATGCCCCGAGCGCCGCGCCCAGGACGATTGCGATCACCGAGCCGACGAGCGGGACCGGCAAGCCGATCACGGCCCCGACCAGGCTGCCCACAAGCGAGCCGGCCAGGGCCAGTGCCGCGCTCCGCCGGCTGGCCCCCGCGCGGGCCGCTCCGGCGGCGGCCGCCACCAGCTCCACCACCTCGCCGAGGATCGCCAGCGCCAGCACACCCCCCACGACCCACAAGCTGAGCGACAGCCGCTGGCCCGCGGGAAAGAGCCAGGCATAGCCCGCGATGGCCAGCAGGTTGACCCAGTTGCCGGGCAGCCCGAACAGGTTCAGCGCCCAGCCGGCCAACAGCACCACTACGAGCAGCACGGCCCACAGGACAGTCATCATCGGCAGTTCGCCTCGTCGCGGGTGGTCGGAATTCCTGGGTTTGAACGCATCTATTCGCCGGCCGCCGCCCCTGCCGCCAACTCGTTGTAGGGGACGAGGGTCGGTTCGCGGCGGAGGAAGGCTTCTGCCGACAGCTCGCCGTGCCGAGGCATTCCGTTGCCATTCAGGGCGAGTGGTTTGTCAATGCCTTGTTTCTGGATTAGCCGCCGGGCGCCACCCCGCGGACGTTGCGGTACAAACCGGGGGCCAGTGCCCCGCGGCTGATCGGTCCAGCCCGCATTCTGCAGTTCAACGCGGTACCAAATAGCGTTTCGTGATTCAGGGAGGGCGGGGGGTCCGCCGAGCCGAGAACCCGCTCAGCGCAACGGCTCGGCAGGAGCCTCGCCCTCCCACGATTGTGCCACTCTGGTCAGTTCGTCCCGTATCGCCCAGGATCACACAAGGCATTCTTGGTCGGCCGACTCACCGTCTCCTGCGTGCCGGCGACGGCGTTGGACAGGCACGGGTGCAACGGCTCGGCAGGAGCGTCGCCCTCCCACGATTGTGCCACTCTGGTCAGTTCGTCCCGTATCGCCCAGGATCACACAAGGCATTCTTGGTCGGCCGACTCAGCGTCTCCTGCGTGCCGGCGACGGCGTTGGACAGGCACGGGTTATCCACTCCGCGTCCCGTGCGGCGGCGCATCCCTGGCCGGATCGGTGTCGGCGGGGACTTCAAGGCTCCTTTCGTTTTCCGACGGTTCGCGCGGGAGGAGCACATAAAAACAGGTCCCCTCACCCAGGGTGGATTCGGCCCAGATCTGTCCACCCTGCTGTTGCACCACGTTCTTGGTGAAATACAGGCCGAGGCCGCTGCCGGGCAGGGCCCGGTGGGTCGGCAGCCGATGGAAGGGGGCGAAGATCCGCACCAGTTCGTCGGCCGGGATACCGGGTCCGTTGTCCCGGACGGCGAACAGGACCTCGTGCGGCCGCGCCTCGACGTCGATCTCGATGCGCCCCTGGGGCTTGTCCATAAACTTCACGGCGTTGGCCAGGAGGTTGAAGAAGGCCTCGCACAAGGGCGCTGCCTCGCCGAGGATATACGGCCAGTGGTGGGGCAGGCGGACGTGGATCCCCCGCTGCTCCAGCATCGGCCGCACACGCTCCAGGGCCTCCTCGAATATCTGCTGGCTGGAGACCTCGCTGCCGCCCTTGGTCCGGGCGGGCACGGTCGAGGCGAGCAGGTCGTCGATCATGCGGCTCATGCGAAACGAGCGCTGCCTGGCCTTTTCGATCAACTCCCGGGCCTGGCTCGGCATGTGGTGCCCGAACTCGTCGAGCGCCTCGTCGCACAGATTGGCCACGGTGGCCAGCGGCGTCTTCAGGTCGTGAGACGCCAGCTCGGCGAAATGCCGCAACTCGGTGTTGGCCTTCCAGTACATGTCGAGCGCTTGCCGCAGGTCGTCCGTCGTCCCGGCAATGTAAGCATCCATTGTCAAGCCGACATCGATAAAGACCGCCTTTGTCAAGGCGGCAACCAGCTGGCAAAACTGCGCGACCTCGGGCCCGCGTGTGGACGCCAGGTGCTCGAGAAAACACTGCAAGTACAGGTTGTACGCGGCCAGAAACCATCGCGGCTCGACGCCGACCCGGGCGTGCGCCTGCCCCACCTCGCGGCGGTGTCGCACAAACGTTTCACTCCACCGGGCCGCCAGCATCGAGCGGAAGTGACGCAGCTGGGCCGCCTTGAGACGCTGCACCACTTGCGGGTCGCGGAGGAAGTGGGCCGTGTCCTCGAAACGCAGCAGGTGCGCGTAGAAGTGGTCCACGAACTCCTCGGCGTACTCCTCGAAGGCCGGCACGAGTGACTCGAGCAGCTGGCGGTCGGCGTCGGTTACGCCGAGAAAGGCCAGCCGCTGGGCCAGGTCACCCTCCTCCGGCGGCAAGCCACCCCGGGACGGGCCCTCCACCGCAGATCCTTCGGATGCATTCATAGGCGGCGAGCAGGCTCTTTGCGGCTATCCGAAACGTAACCGTTCATGGGCAGGGGTCTGGTGCGTTTTTCGGCCAATCCGGCCGGCCAAGCGAAGACGCGCAGGCCGAAAACATCGACCTGACCCGCTCGCATCCAGCCAGGGTGTGAACGGATACTCGGCAACGCCTGAGAGCGTTGTCCCAGCGGGAGAGGGTTCGTGTCTCGCGTCGTATCATGGCATCACGCGACGCGCAGTCGCTCCGAAAATCCGCGCACGGGACGGACATTCGCCCGCGTGAAACTCCGGCCCTCGACGGATTGGTCTCAACGCCCGCGCGCCACGGGCGCGGACGACATCCTCGGACACCAATCTAGTTCAAGCTGCACGGTCTGGGGAGGGCGACACAGTCGTGGGAGGAAGAATGTGAATCTGGGGGTGAACAGGATCGTGGGAGGGCGAAGCTCCTGCTGAGCCATCGACGTGGCGGCAATGCGGCTCGGCGGGAGCCTCGGCGCTCCCACGATTGTGCTTTGCGGCTCGGCGGGAGCCTCGGCGCTCCCACGATTGTGCTTTGCGGCTCGGCGGGAGCCTCGGCGCTCCCACGATTGTGCTTTTCGGCTCGGCGGGAGCCTCGGCGCTCCCACGATTGTGCTTTTCGGCTCGGCGGGAGCCTCGCCTCGCGGCATCACGCCGCCTGGCCGCCGCGGAGCGGAAGAGTTCCTCAACCGCCCGGCCGGCCGAAATGGTAGAGGAAGATGCCGCTGGCGGTGGCGACGTTCAACGAGTCGGTACCGGGCCGCATCGGCAGGGTGATCTGGCGGTCGCACAGCTGGAGGATGTCCGGGTCCAGGCCCTCGTATTCGTTGCCCAGCAGCAGCCCGAAACGAGCGGGCCGCGCGGCCGTCGGCAGCGGCTCGGCCCGCGGGTCCAGCACGGCGGCGGCCAGCTGGACCCCGGCCTCGTGGCGGAGCACCGCCAGGTCGGCTGGCAGGTCGTGGGTGCCGGCCAGCGGCAGCGTGAACGCCGCGCCCATCGAGACGCGCAGAGCACGGCGCGAAAAGGGGTCGGCACAGCCGCGCCCCAGGACCACAAGATCGGCGCCCAGGGCAGCGCCGTTGCGGAGGATCTGGCCCAGGTTGTCCGGGTCCTGGATGCGCGGGCAGATGACCACCGTCAGCGGCCGCTGGTCGGCCGGCAGCAGGTCCCGCACGGTTGCCAGCGGCCGCCGCCGGCCACAGGCCATCACGCCTTGATGGAAGGTGAAGCCGACGATCTGGTTCACCAGCCCGCGCGGGGCGACGTAGACGGGCAATTCGATGGGCAGGTGCGGGCGGAGTTCCGCCAGGGCCGTTTCCCGCACGAGCAACGACTGGACCTCGAGCGAGCTGGCCAGGAGTCGCACTACCAGCAGCCGTCCCTCGGCGACGAAGGTCTCCGCGGGCCGAGTCCGACGGGCAGTCGGCAAGCTGCGATAGGGCGCCAGGCGCGGGTCGTCAAGATCGGAGATCGCGATCAGCGGCATGGGACCTCGCACTCGTCGCGGCCGGCGACGATCGGAACACGCTGGGGCTGGCCGGCCCGGGCCCGTTCATCCGCCCGCTTCCTGGAGGGTGGCCCGCAGGCGCGCCGCCTGGTCGCGGACCGCCCGCAAGTGGTCGGTCGACATGCGCCGGAGGTTCCTGATCTGCATCACCATCCGCCGATGGGACGCCAGTTGGGGTTCGTGGCGGGCCAGAAAGTCCCAGTAGAGCGTCGTGAAGGGACATGCCTGCTCGCCCGTGGCCTGGGCGGGGTCGAACGGGCACGTCCGGCAGTAGTCGCTCATCCGCTGGATATACTTGCCGCTGGCGGCGTACGGCTTGGAGGCCATCACGCCGCCATCGGCGAACTGGGACATGCCCAGCGTGTTCGGCAGCTCGACCCATTCCACGGCATCCACGTACACGGCCAGGTACCACTCGTGCACAGCCTGGGGTTGGACGCCCAGCAGAAGGGCAAACAGCCCGGTGATCATCAGGCGCTGGATGTGGTGGGCGTAGCCGTACTGGAGGGTCTGTGCGATCACCTCGCGCAAGCAGTTCATGCGTGTCTGGCCGGTCCAGTAGAAACCGGGCAGCGGCAGCTGGGCCCCGAGCGCGTTTCGCTCCTGGTACTCCGGCATGAACAGCCAGTAGACGCCGCGCACGTACTCCCGCCAGCCGAGTACCTGGCGGATGAAGCCCTCGGCGGCCGCTAACGGGACATGCCCCGCCCGGTACGCCGCCTCGGCCCCCTCGATCACGTCGCGCGGATCCAGCAATTTGACGTTCATGGCCGCCGAGAGCCGTGCGTGATAGAGGTACGGCTGCCCGGTCCACATGGCATCCTGGTACTGGCCGAAGTGCGGCAGCCGGTGCTGGAGGAAATCGTCCAGGGCCCGGCGGGCCTGGACCGCGGTGACGGGCCAGTCGAACCGGTCCAGCTGGCCGGGATGCCCGGCGAACCGGCGGGCCACGAGCTGCAGCACCTCCCGCGTGGTCGCGTCGGGCCGGAAGCGGACCGGGGCCGGAAGCGATGCGGGTCCCGACTTGCCAAACGCGGAGCGGTTTTCCGCGTCGTAGTTCCACGCGCCGCCGGTCGGCTTCGCGCCGTCCATCAGCGTGCCCGTCCTGCGGCGCATTTCGCGGTAGAAGTACTCCAGCCGCAGTTGGCGGCGTCCGCGAGCGTGCTGGGCGAACTCGTCCGGCGTGCAGAGGAAGTGGCGGTCGGGCAGGACTTCCACGTCGACACCCAGACGCTGGGCGGTCTGCCGGAACAGCTGGTCGACGCGCCACTCGCCGGGCTGAACCAGTCGCAACCGCTCGGGTCGAAGCTGGTCGACCGCCGCAGCCAGCTCGGACGCGAAATCGCCGCGGTTGCGGCTTTCGTCCAGCCGCCGGTAATGCACCGTGAACCCGCGGCGCCGCAGCTGGTCGCGGAAATGCCGCATGGCGGCCAGGAAAAAGGCGATCCGTGTCTGGTGCGACCAGACGTGGGTCGCCTCGCTGGCCACCTCGGCCATCCAGACCGCGTCACGCTGCGGGTCAAAGTCGTCCCAGACCGCCGCCTGCGCGTGCAGCTGGTCGCCCAGGACCAGCACCAGGTTTCGCGTGGACATGGGCGGCGCCGTTCAACTTGCCAGCCCGCCGAAGAGGGGTGTCGAGAGGTACCGCTCGCCCAGGCTGCACATGATCGTCACGATCCGCTTGCCGCGGAACTCGGGGCGGGCCGCCACCTGGGCCGCGGCCCACATGTTGGCGCCGCTGCTGATGCCTGCCACGATCCCTTCCTGGCTGGCCAGCAGCCGTGCCCATTCGAAGGCGTCCTCGTCGTCCACCGTGATCACCTCGTCGACCAGCGCGGTATCGAGGTTCTTGGGCACGAACCCGGCGCCGATCCCCTGGATGCGGTGCCGGCCCGGTTTGCCGCCGCTGATCACGGGCGAATGTTTCGGCTCGACCGCGATCGCCTTGAAGTTCGGATGGCGCGCCTTGATATAGCGGGCCACGCCCGTGATGGTGCCGCCGGTGCCGACGCCCGCGACAATGGCATCGATCTCGTGCCCGGAATCCTCCCAGATCTCCGGGCCCGTCGTGGCCTCATGGATCGCCGGGTTGGCCGGATTGTTGAACTGTTGCGGCATCCAGGCCGAACTGTCCTGGGCCACCAGTTCCTCGGCGCGGCGGATGGCGCCCGGCATCCCCTCCGCGGCAGGTGTCAGCTCGAGATTGGACCCCATTGCCCGCAGCAGCGAGCGCCTTTCCACCGACATCGACTCGGGCATCGTCAAGGTCAGCCGATAGCCCTTGGCCGCGCAGACGAAGGCCAAGGCGATCCCGGTGTTCCCGCTGGTCGGCTCGATGATGTGCGTGTCGGCGTTGATCGTGCGGTCCCGTTCGGCAGCCTCGATCATTGCCACGCCGATCCGATCCTTGACGCTGTTCAGCGGTTGAAAGAACTCGCACTTGGCGAAGACCACGGCGTGATCGGGCGGGATCAGGCGGTTGACGCGGATCATCGGCGTGTCGCCGATGGCCGCTGAGGCGTTTTCGTACGTCTTGTGCCGGGGCATTGTTTCTCCTTGCTGGCTGGGAGGTGAACTTGCCGGGCGGCGGGCTTGCCGCCCGGCTCCCGCGACGTGCATGGACTGGGCCGATCCTGGGAGGGCGAGGCTTGGGCTGAGCCATTTACGCGGCGGCTCGGCGGGAGCCTCGCCCTCCCGTGGGGGCGGCTCGGCGGGAGCCTCGCCCTCCCGTGGGGGCGGGTCGGCGGGAGCCTCGCCCTCCCCGAATCACGCAATTCTCAGATCTCGGCAGCGCGGGCGTCGGCCGCCGGTGCGTATTTGCGCAGGTACGCCTGCACGGACACCTTGCGGGCTGTATTCTCGCTGCTCATGTAGCGGATCTTGCCGAACACGGGGCGCTCGGGTCCCCAGGGGCGGTCGTAACGACCCAGGACCCAGAAGATGCCACTGTACGAATTCGGATTGCGCCCGTCGAGAGCGAATCGGTTGTTCAACTCGATCATCGTGGCCAGGGCGTCGGCCGGGCGGGGGGACCACTGGAGGATCTTCTTGCCCCATAGCATCCGCAAGTAGTTGTGAATCCGCCCCTCGCGGAGCAGCTGGGTCTGGGCGGCGTTCCAGAGCGGGTCGTGCGTCTGGGCCGCCGCGAACTGCTCGCCGGTATACACGTGTTCCCGGCGGTCGCCGGCGTGTTCGGCCAGCGTCTGCCGGGCCCAGTCGGGCAGCGAGTCGTACTGGTCGTAGTCCTCCCGCCGGGAGCACATGTTGTACCCCAGTTCGCGCCAGGTGATCAGCTCGTCCAGGAACGACTCCACCTCCTCGCGGGCTCCCCACCAGCCGCGGGAGCTGCCCGTGGCCCGGGCGGCGATCGCCGCGGGGGACCAGCCGTCGCGGAGCGTCACTTCGCGAAACACCTGGTGCGCCGAGATATGGCCGAAGTGCAGATACGGCGACAGACCGCTGGCGACCTCCTCTTCGGGTTGATTCCGGCGAAGGGCGTACAGCGGCAGCCTGTCCGCGACGAACCGGCGCAGCACGGCCTGGGCCGTGCGGGCTCCACCCCGCGTCGTCGTCACCGGGACGCGATGGTCGATCGGCAGGTCGGCCAGCCGCGACGGCTGGTCGTTCCACACGGAAAGGTCCCCCGCCGGCCAGCGGCGCACGATCTGGGCGGGCGGTGCGTCCAGCCGGGGCAGCCGCGCGCCGGCCAACGGGTCGGGCTCGGGGAACTCGTCCAGGTGCGGCCTCAGGTTCTGTTGCAGGAAGCGGCGGAAGTCAAAGGCCCGCGCGAAGACCCGGTCCGCCGCCCGCAGCGGCAAGAGGCCGTTGGAATCGACCAGCTCCAGCCGCACGGGTACCTGCCGCGCGGCGGAGGCGATCATTCGCGGCAGGAAGAAGCAGGGAAAATCGTCGCTCACCACGACACAGGCCCGCTGGGCCCACGCCGCCAGCAATCCCCGGCCCGCCCCCGGCTGCGGCTCGAGGTAGGGATAGTACAGCACCGGCTTGCGGCCCAGCTGCCGCGCGTTGTCCGCCATGCCTTGAATGACGAACTGGTGCAGCCGATCGCTGGCCCAGCGGTATCCGCAGCGCAGGGCCTCCAGGACGACCAGCGGTTTCTTCAGTTCCACGGCCCAGTGCACCGCCCGCTGGAGGCTGAAGTTCCACTCCGCGCGGCGAAACGCGATCATCCAGTACAGCACGAAATCGCCGTCCGCCAGCAGCGGGGCGTCGTTCGCCAGTCGGATGCGGGACGCGGGTACTGGAATCACCGGCCACCGCGGCGGCTGTTGACTTGGGACGCGGGATGATCCGCGGGATGATCGTGGGGACGTCCGACGCGGTCCATGCTACGGGGCGAAACCAACGGACGAAAGCCCCCGGGGAAATTGCCGCACCACGGGGTTCCGGCCTGGCACGAGGTCCGGGTGCGCTATTTCTTTCGCAACGCGGCCGCCGTATCATGATGCGTACCGCTTGCACTAATGTTCTGTCCATTTTAAATGTTCGGGTTCGGTAAATTAGCCGGAGGGCGCTAGCCCCCGGTTTGTCCCGGATGAACCGCGGGCTAGCGCCCGGCGGCTGATCCGAAAAATTTGACTTGGACAAGGCACTAGCCAGCGGCGGCCTCGCGACGGACGCCCTGCTCCCACCCCGTGACC
>Ga0209398_1001500_pt1 | contig 11888 bp, 12 predicted proteins | sample AshMeaBigSpring_FD_184125 | JGI IMG/M metagenome (GOLD analysis project Ga0209398, IMG submission 184125) | Groundwater microbial communities from Big Spring, Nevada to study Microbial Dark Matter (Phase II) - Ash Meadows Big Spring (SPAdes)... | ecosystem: Environmental > Aquatic > Deep... | reverse complement strand
CGATGCGCGAGTGGTATGGGCGCACGCGCTTCGGCCAGTCCTGCCTGGCCGCCCGGCGGCTGGTCGAGCGCGGGTGCAAGTATGTCACGATCAACTTCAAGGGCTGGGACACCCACAAGCAGCATTTCCAGGCGATGCGCCAGAAGCTTCCCGATCTCGACAGGGGCCTGGCCGCCCTGCTGCAGGACCTCTCGACCCGCGGGCTCCTCGACAGCACGATTGTCTGGGTCGGCGGCGAGTTCGGGCGCACCCCGAAAGTCCAGTGGGAGGCCCCCTGGAACGGCGGGCGCAGCCACTACGGAAAAGTCTTCTCGATGCTCGTGGCCGGCGGCGGGTTCAAGGGCGGGCATGTCGTCGGGGCCTCAGATGCGCGAGGCGAGGATGTCGCCTCGCGCCCGGTCTACCCGTGGGATCTCATCGGCAGCATGTATGAGCTGCTGGGCATCGATCCCGACAGTCCGTTTCCCCGCATGGGCGATGACAACGTCCGCCTCACCCAGCAGATCACCGGCAACATCCAGTCCGGCGGCCGCCTCAAGGAGATCATGTGAAGGCGGGCGGACACCAAGGCCGCGGGAGCGGGCGGATTTCAATGGCGCGGGCTGCCTGGGCGCTGCTGGGGGCGATCGCGGTTTCCGCCGCCCCGCTGCAGGCGCAGCAGGGGAAGGACCCGCGCGCGGGATATGCGTTTCCTGCAGGTGGCAAAGCCGGGTCAGCGTTCGAGGTGACGGTCGGCGGCCAGTTCCTTGAAGGAACGAAGGAGGTCTTGGTTTCCGGCAGCGGGATCAAGGCCACGGTCGTCCGCTACAGAAAGCCACTGCCACAAAAGCGTTTCAACGAATTTAACGACTACCTCCAGGAGGAACGGAAAAAGCGTGCGGAAGCCCGGAAGACAGGCGCCGTGCCGGCCGGAGCGGCGTCACCTACCGTCGCGGCGGGAACCCCTGCCGCCACACCAGCGCCGTCCCCCGCGCCGCGCCGGTTGCCGCTCGATACGCCCGAGGGGATCGCCGAGGTCCTGAAGGAAACGGGAGCCACCGACGAGGAAATTGCCAACTACCTGCAGATGCGGGAGGAGCGCAAAGACACCCGCAGGCAGCAGAACCTGCAGCTCGCCGAGACCGTCACGATCCGGGTCGAAATTGCCGGGGATGCGGAGGCCGGTCCCCGCTCGATCCGGCTTGTCACGCCAACCGCGGTCTCGAACCCGATCGCATTCTGCGTGGGCCGGCTCGCCGAGCGCACCGAGCCCGCCAGCAAGAAGCGCGACGCGGCACCACAGATCAAGCTGCCTGCCGTTCTGAACGGCCAGATCATGCCGGGGGAGAGCGACCATTACTCGTTTGATCTCCGCCGGGGCCAGCGCATCGTCGTCGCCGTCCAGGCCCGCGACCTCACCCCCTACCTCGCCGACGCGGTGCCCGGCTGGTTCCAGTCGGTCGTGGCACTCACCAACGAAAAGGGCCGCGAGGTCGCTTCGGCGGGAATCTTCCGCCCGGGTCCGGATCCCGTCCTCTGCTTCGAGGTTCCCGAAAACGGAAAATATTTTCTCGAAATCCGGGACGCCCTCTACCGCGGGCGGGAGGATTTTGTCTACCGGGTTTCGGTGGGCGAGATCCCGTTCGTGACCGGGATATTCCCGCTCGGTGGACGGGCGGGCTCATCGGCGACGGTCGATGCGGGCGGCTGGAACCTTCCGCGTCTGAGGGGGATTCCGGCCCCGACTACAGAGCCCGGGCTCCAGGCGGTCCCGGGGCTTTCGAACGGCTTCGTCGCCGGAGATGTCGTCTTCGCGGTGGACGACCTGCCGGAAATTTCCGACGCAGAGCCGAACAATAAGCCCGCCGGCCCGCAGCGGATCCCCATTCCTGCGGTCATCAATGGCCGGATCGACGCCGCCGGCGATACCGATACCTTTGCCGTGTCGTGCCGCGCCGGGGAAAAGATCGTCGCGGAGGTCCAGGCGCGCAGGCTCAATTCCCCGCTCGATTCCTGGGTCAAGATCACGGATGCCTCCGGACGCCAAGTCGCGTTCAACGATGATTTCGAGGACAAAGGTTCCGGGCTCCTGACCCACCAGGCCGACTCGCGTGTGGAGTTCACCGCGCCCGCTGCCGGCCAGTATTTTGTGCAAATCGGGGACACCCACAAGTCGGGCGGCGGCGAGTTTGCCTACCGCTTGCGCATCGGGGCTCCGCGTCCGGATTTTGCCCTCCGCATCGTGCCCTCGGCGATCAACGGACGCACGGGGGCTGTCGTTCCGGTGACGGTTTATGCCCTGCGCAAGGACGGCTTTGCCGGCGACATCGATATTGTTCTGAAGGACCCTCCGGCTGGCATGCTCTTGCAGGGCGCCCGGATCCCCGCCGGCGCCGACAAGGTCCGCGCCACGCTCACGCTTCCACCGGATCCGTCGGAAACGCCGCTCCAGATCTCGCTGGAAGGACGGGCGGTGATCGACGGCAAGGACACAGTGCATGCGGTCGTCCCGGCGGATGACATGCTGCAGGCGTTCATCTACCACCACCTCGTTCCGGCCGGCAGCCTGCTCGTCCGGGTATTTGGCAACAAGAATGGCAGCGCGCCGGTCGTCGTGAGCGGCAGCGCGCAGATCCCGGCCGGCGGCAGCGGCCAGGTCGTGGTCTCGCGGAGCAAGCGCCCGCCGTTCACCATCGAGGACACCCGACTGGAAATCCGCGATCCGCCGGACGGGATCACGATCGAGGGAGTCAAGCGGACCGAGGGCGGCGCGGCGATCACGTTCCGCTGCGACGCCAAGGCCAAGCCCGGCGCGCGCGGGAACCTGATCGTCGAGGCGTTCGGCGAAAAAGCGTTTCCGGCAAAAGACGGAAAGAAAGCCGGCAAAAACCGCTGGTCGATGGGATGCCTTCCGGCGATCCCGTTCGAGATTACCGGATCATAACTTCCTTGTTGACCGCGGCCGGCTCCTGTCGTATCCGGCCCCCAGCCATGAAAATTGCACTGCTTTTCCTTGTGACGCTGGGTCTGATTGCAACCGCCACCGCCGAGCCGGACCAGATGGAGACCCGCTGGGTCGTGATCCTCTCCGCCACCAAATCGTTCGACGAGGCCCGGCAGGATGCGGTGAAATTTTCGAAGGCGGCCGGCATTCCGTTCAGCATGCGCGGCCTGGTCTTCGACAAGAAAAACGGCCTCTGCTACCCCGCCGATGTCGAGCCCGACCACCTGGCCGGGGCCTACCTGCCGCGCATCCATAATTTGGTGGACGAGAATGGCAGGACTCTCGAGTCCTTCATCTCGATTGAAAAATCCTCCGACTATCCCGGGTTTGTTCCCGGCTACTACATCGTCGTTGCCGGCGTGGAGGAATCCGCCGTCGCGGCGGCCGGTGTGGTCAAGGCGTTCACAAAGATTGCTCCCTCGCCGTATTTCAAGAAGACAAAGGTTTACATGGGCTGCTCGAGCTAGAGCGGGGCAGCCGCAGCGCCGCCCGCGCAGACCTCCTCGATCGAGCCGGCGATCGCTTCGACGGCAAGCCGGATCTGTGCGGCGGTCGTGCAGAGCGGCGGCATCAGGACGATGGTATCGAGGACCGGGCGGGTGAGCAGCCCGCGGGCGCGGGCGGCTTCGCAGATCCGTCCGCCCGTGCGCTCCTGCCAGGGGAACGCGGTGCCATCCGGGCGCCGGACCTCGATGCCGGCAATGAACCCGCACTGGCGGATCTCGTGGACGTGCGGAAGCGATTTCAGGCCCTCAAGAAGGTCGCGCATCAAAGCGATTTTCGGCTGAAGGTTTTCGAGGACATTTTCGTCGCGGAAGACGTCGAGGCTTGCAAGAGCGGCCGCGCAGCCGAGCGCGTTGGCGGTGTAGCTGTGCCCGTAATAAAATGTTTTCTGTTCCTCGTAGCCGCCGAGGAAGGCGGAGAAGATCCGTTCGGTGGTGAGGGTGGCTGCGAGCGGGAGATAGCCGCCGGTGAGCCCCTTGGCGAGGCAGAGGAAGTCGGGGACGACATCCTCCTGCCCGCATGCGAAGAGCGTGCCCGTACGGCCGAAGCCGGTGAGGACCTCATCCAGAATGAGCAGCGTTCCCGATGCGTCGCACTTCGCGCGCAGCCGCCGCAGCAGGCCGGCCGGCCAGAGGCGCATGCCTGCCGCACCCTGGATGAGCGGCTCGATCACCACCGCTGCAAGCTCCCCGTTCCGGAACGCAGGCAGGGCGTCGAGGTCATCCGGGTCGGCGATGTGGGTAACAGGAAAATGGTGCCCGGCGAAGCGGTCGTGGAATGTTCCGATCCCGCCGAGGCTGGCCGCGCCGGCGGTGTCGCCGTGGTAGGCGCGGTCGAAGGCCACGAAGTGCCGCCGCTCCGGATGGCCACTGAGCTGCCAGAACTGGACAGCCATCTTCAGCGCCGCCTCGACGGCGGTCGATCCGTCGTCGCTGAAAAAGACCCGCGTGAGGGAATCCTGCGGGAAGAGCCCGGTGAGCCGGTAGGCGAGCTCGGCCGCCGGGGCGTTCGAGGTGCCGAGGAACGAGACGTGCGCGATGCGGTCGAGCTGCCTGCGGATGGCCCCGGTGATCGCCGGGTGCCGGTGCCCATGGATATTTGTCCAGATCGAGGAGTTGCCGTCGAGGTATTCGCGTCCGAGGCTGTCGCGAACGATTGCGCCCTCGCCCTCGACGAGCACGAGCGGGTCGCCCGCGCACCAGTCGCGCATCTGGGTGAACGGGTGCCAGGTGTGGGTCTTGTCCCAGGCCTGGAGGGAATCAGTCGGCCAGTTGTCTCGCATCGAAGCCGAATTTAGCCGATATCCGCCGGCGCTGGAAATGAATTCCCGCCCGCCGGAGCGCCGGGGATTCAACTGGCGAGGATTTCCCGGAGGTTGCCGGTGATCTGGCCGTCGTAGAGGGCCTTGCCGATGATCGCGCCATAGAGGCCCGGCAGGGCGTTCAGGCGGCGGAGGTCATCGGCACTGGATACGCCGCCGCTCGCGATCAGCCGGCAATCCAGAATCGATAACATTTTTTCCAGCTCCGGGAAATTCGGTCCGGTGAGCATGCCGTCGGTGGCGATATCGGTGTAGATGATCGTTCCGGCTCCGGCCTTTTGTGCGGTGCGGGCGAGGTCGGTGGCGAGTGTGCCGGTGGTTTCCGTCCATCCCTTTACTGCGACGAGACCGTCCTTGGCATCGATGCCAACGGCGATCCGCTCGCCGCCGAATTCCCGGCAGGCTTCGAGGATGTCGTCCGGGGACTGGCAGGCCGCGGTGCCGAGGATGACGCGGCTCACGCCGGCGCTGAAGGCGGCGGTCACATTCCCGGGGTTGCGCATCCCCCCACCGAGCTCGCACGGGATGTTAACTGCCGCACAGATCTTCTCGACCGCCGACAGGTTCTTCGGCTCGCCGGAGAACGCGGCATCAAGATCGACGATGTGGAGCCAGTCGGCGCCGGCATCCTCCCACTTTTTTGCAAACGCGACCGGGTCGGACGAATAGACGGTCTTTTCGGTGGCGAGCCCGCGCTTGAGGCGCACGACTTCGCCGCCCATGAGGTCGATGGCGGGGAGCAGGATCATTTCAGTGTGGATAAAAAGTTGCCGAGGATCGCGAGCCCGGCGGCCTGGCTTTTCTCGGGGTGGAATTGCGTGGCGTGGAGCGCGCCGTCGGAAACGCTGGCGGCAAACCGGACCCCGTATTCGCAGGTGGCACTCGCCAGCGCGGGATCGGCCGGCACCGGGTGGAACGAATGCACAAAATAGACCGGCGTCGCTTCAGGGATCCCGGCATAAAGCGGACCCCGGAGGCCGGTGAGGTTGTTCCATCCCATATGGGGGACCTTCAGCCCCGCACCGGCAAACCGGACGACCTTTCCCGCCAGGACCCCGAGCCCCTCGACGCCCGGCGATTCCTCGCTCGACTCAAAGAGGAGCTGGTAGCCCAGGCAGATCCCGAGGTAGGGGCGCCCCCCGCGGATCCAGTCCTTGAGCGGATCCCAGAGGCCGGTCGCCTGGAGGTTGGCTGCGCAATCGCCAAAGGCTCCGACACCAGGCACGACAAGGGCATCGACCCCGCCCAGCTGGGCCGGGGATGTGACGAGCAGCGTCTCCGCCCCCGATGCCTCCAAGGCCTTGCAGACGCTGCGAAGGTTGCCGCTGCCGTAATCGACGACGCCGATGGATTTCATGATCGGAGCGGTCCGCTAAAGGACGCCCTTTGTGCTGGGGATCCCTTTGACACGCGGGTCGATGCCGGTCGCCTGATCCAGCGCGCGGGCGAGCGATTTGAAGATCCCCTCGGCCATGTGGTGCGCATCGCGCCCGGCCAGCACGTCGACATGCAGGTTCATCCCCCCGTGCACGCTCAGCGCACGCAGGAATTCCTCGACCAGCTGAAAGGAAAAGGCGCCCCCGATCTTCTCGACGGACTCCGGTGCACGGTAGGCAAGAAACGGCCGCCCGCTCAGATCGACCACCGTCCGCACGAGCGCCTCATCCATAGGTACATACGAGGCGCCATACCGTCGGATCCCCGCCTTGTCCCCCAGGGCTTCCGTCAGCGCCTGCCCGAGCGTGATCCCGGTATCCTCGACCGTGTGGTGGAAATCCACCTCGATGTCACCTTTTGCCGACAGATCGAGATCGAAGAGCCCGTGCTTTGCAAACAATGTGAGCATGTGGTCGAAGAAGGGAATCCCCGTGTCCACCCGCGAGCTGCCGGTTCCATCCAGGCCGATTCGCAGGCGGATCGATGTCTCCGAGGTTATTCTTTCAATCGATGCTTCGCGGTCCATCTGCCCACCCAATCAGAGTCCGTCCCTCTTGAAAAGCCTGTCTTGCTCTTTTGGTTCTTGAATTCCTGCGAATATTATGAGAATATCCGTCAACCTCAGGCGCCTATTACCATGTAATCCGGGTCCGCCGACCCGCAACTTAGCCGTTGTCCGTCGGCCCGTTTTCATAGCGCGTCCATGTTCTTCGCGGCGCGCCACCCGGTGCGCACTCGCGGGGGGATGTGCACCGCCGGAGGCCTAAAAACCGGCAAGCCGCACCGGAACACAACCACGGGGATCATCCCCGGACCGGAGCGCCGCCAACGTACTGCACAACTAGAAAAATGCCAACAGACTACTCACCGAGCGGATCGCGCCGCTCGTCCCGCCAGGGCGGACGCCGCCCTCACCGCGGGGATCGTTCCGCGACATCCACCCGCCAGGAAGCCAAACCCGCTCCGAAAAAGTCCCTGATCGCAAAGATCCTCGGGTTTTTCAGCGGCGAGTCAGAAGCCACCGTTCCCTCGCCGGCCGCCTCCGGATATTCCCGCAGCGAATCGCCCGAGCGCAGCCGCTCGCCCCGCGGCGAGCGCTCCGAGCGTCAGCCCCGTGGGGAACGTTCCGAACGCAGCGACCGTGGAGACCGGTCCGACCGCCAGGGTCGTACCGACCGCCCAACCGGCATGCGTAAGCCGGAAATTGTCGAAGTAACCAGCGCCCGGCTCTACGTCGGGAACCTGTCGTTCGATGCCGCCGAGAGCGATCTTCTCGAGCTCTTCAACGGGGTCGGACTCGTCCAGAATGTCGAGGTCGTCACCAACCGCCACACGATGCGCTCGAAAGGCTTTGCCTTCGTCCAGATGCAGACGGTCGATGAGGCCAAGCGCGCCGTGGAAACCCTCCACGACAAGGACTACATGGGCCGCAAGCTCGTCGTGAGCGGCGCCAAAGCCGTCGAGGAGCGCCGTAGTGAGCGCACCCGTCAGCCTGAACAATAACCATTCATCCCGCCCGGGGCCCCGTCCGATCATCGTGACGGGGCCCACGGGTTCGGGCAAATCCCCCTTCGCCGTTGCTCTGGCCGAGCGCCTTGGCGGCGAAATCATCGGTGCCGACGCGTTTCAGATTTACGCCGGCCTCCCCCTCCTGACCGCACAGCCCGGCCCCGGCCTCCTCGGTCGCGTGCCCCACCACCTGATCGGCGTGCTCCCGCTCGGGGAATCCTGCGACGCCGCCCGCTACGCTGCCGCCGCCCGCGCCTGCATCTCAGAAATTTCTTCGCGCGGCCGGGTTCCGGTTCTTGTCGGCGGCACCGGCCTCTACATCAAAGCCCTCACCCACGGCCTCGCCGAACTGCCGCCGGTCGATCCGGTCGTCCGCGCCGAAATTGCCACGTTGGACCCCGCGGCCGCCCTCGCCCGCCTCCAGGCCAGCGACCCCGTTGCACCCCTCCAAATCGATACGAAAAACCCGGCCCGCGTCCGCCGGGCGCTGGAAATCGTCCTCGCGACCGGCCGACCGCTTGCCACATCCCGTGCGACCTGGTCGTCCAGGTCGTCCGCTCCGGAGGAATTTCGCGGTGTCGTGCTTGTGCGGGACCGCGACGAGCTTTACCGCCGCATCGCGGACAACGTTGACGCCATGTTTGCGGCCGGCGTCGTGGACGAGGTCCGCGCGGCCTCAGATGCCGGACCCTCCGCCTCCCGGGCGATCGGCTTCGGCGAGATCCAGGCGCTCCTGCGCGGCGAGTGCGACCTGGCATCCTGCCGCGAGGCCATCGTGACCGCCACCCGGCGCTACGCGAAACGCCAGCTCACCTGGTGCCGGAACCAGTTCGATTTTCCGGCAATCGACCCCACGCGTTCCGACGCGCTTGATTTGTTCCAAGCCTGAAGGGTTTCCGCTCTCACGGAGCACACGGCTCCCGCTGCGTTACTTCCGCTGCGGGAGCCAGGCAGGCCCTCGAAGCGCCTAACCCGCCAGGCCGGCAAACGCCTTGCGCCCCGACCAGAGCAGGAACGCGGCGAGCACGCAGATGAGCACGAGCGTCGGGTCGAAGAGCCGGGCCCCCTTCAAAATAAAGATGTGGAAGGCCAGAATGTTCACGATGATCGGACCCAGAATCAGTAGTCCGAAATTCCGCGTGCGGGGCACCGCCACGAGGAGACCGCCCACCACTTCCAGCACCTTGACAAACGTCAGGTAGCCGGTCGGTGCCAATGCGCCCATGAAAAGCGCGGCCGGAGTTCCCTCGGGCGGGGGCGGCGCCGGAACCAGCTTCAGCAGGACGAGTAGCCCGAACACGATAAAAAGAACGCCGAGCAGCGCTCCGGCAATGTGGGTTGCGATCTTCATTGGGTTTTTTTCCTCGGTTTTTTGGTTGGCAAAAATGGCCGGGCTGCACCCGCGGAATCTTTGCGATTCGGCGGGTCCCTGCCCGAACTCGCCGCCAAGCATCTTCGCAGAATTGATCAAGGTCAATGGCAACCAGACGGTTGTGGTGGGCCTCGATGACTCGAAGCCCGGAAAGGTCTACTTCTACGCCGGGATAAAGGCATCCGCCGGCAGTGCTGTGGAAAAAGCCGGCCTCGCCAGCGGCAGCCTCCACAGCCTGCAGATCACCGGGACCGGTTCCTGAGCGGCGGCGGCAGCTTCCTCACACAGGATGAGGAGCATTCCGGTATCATCGACGCCACGAGCCTCTTTGCCGATGCCAGCTGGTACCAGGCCGGCCAGAAGGTGTTTCTTGGCGACACGCAGTCGCACCTGGCCGTCGGCGGCGAGCTCGTCGAGGGCGGGCAGCTGCAGATCATGAGCACGCAAGCCGTGCCGGAGCCCTCGACCTATGCGCTCCTCGCGCTCGGGCTCGCTGGCGCCTACGCGATGTCCCGTCGTCGCAAGGCCTGATCGATCAACCATCAAAAAGCAGCCTCCGGTCCGCTCGGGCCGGAGGCTGCTTTGCTTTGTGGGCCGGGAGCGCAGGATTTTTCGAGTGCCACAGGCGCGCTCTCTCCGTAGGCTTGCAGCCGGGCGGGAAACCCGTCATCACATTGGCGGATCCCACTTATGCCCCAGCCAACCGACACCTCCCTACGCGAGCTCAAGAAGCGGGCGCAGCTCCTCAAGCCCACGATCCGCCTCGGGAAGGCCGGGGTCACGCCGGAGTTCCTGGCCGCATTTAACGAAACGCTGGACCGGATCCATCTGGTCAAGCTGCGGTTCGAGGGGATGAAGGACGAGCGGAAGCCGCTCTCGAAGGAGTTGGCGGCCACGACCGGCAGCCTCCTCGTGCAGCAGGTCGGCCACACGGCGGTCTATTTCCGCAAGCCGGAATACCCGGCGGCGGAATAGCCCCTTGGTTTGTTCTCGCGCGGCGGCGCGCGGCGGTGTCTCATTGGCAGGTCCCGCCGCTTATGAAAATGTTCACCCGCTTCGCATTGTTCACTCTCCTTGGCGTCCTTGCTTCCCAGGCCGCGCCGGCAGGGAAGTCCCGGGAAATTCCGGATCTGCTCAAACCCTGGGAAAGCTGGGCGACGTGGGATGTCAAGGACATCGGATGTCCGACGCCATCCACCGATCCAAATCGGCCGCTGGCCTTTTGGCCGTCGCGCCTCACGCTCCAGGCCGACAAGGCGTCCGGGCGCTTCGAGCTGGGGGTAACGGTCTTCAGCGAAACCTGGATTCCGCTGCCGGGAGGGAAGGGGGTCTGGCCGGTCGACGTGAAGGCTACCGGGGCGCTGCTCCCGGTGCTCGACCGCGGCGGGCGTCCGTCGGTGCGGCTGCAGCCGGGCACCCACCGGATCGAGGGTGCCTTCCGTTGGAAAGAAATCCCGCAGCGGATTTCGCTCCCGCAGGAGCTCGGGATCCTGGCGCTGGCGATCGATGGCAAGCCGGTTGAGTCGCCGGTGTGGGATGCGCAGGGGTTCCTGTGGCTGAAGCGGGACGCCTCGACCGGAGAGACCGACAAGGATTTTCTGTCCGTTAAGGCATATGCTCTCATCGAGGACGGTATCCCGCTCTGGCTCCGGACCGAGGTCGAGCTCATCGTCTCGGGGAAAAGCCGCGAGGAGGACATCGGGAGCATCCTGCCTGAGGGCTGGAAGCTCGCGGCGGTCGAGAGCCCGGTCCCGGTGGCTGTGGATGATGCGGGCCGGATGAAGGCGCAGGTCCGTGCGGGCAAGTGGACGATCAACGTCTCGGCCTTCCGGATCGACAACCCGAAGGCTTTCGGCTATGCGGCGGGTGCGAGGCCGGCCGCCGCCGAGGAGCTCATCGCCTTCCGGGCGAGGCCGGACTTCCGCATGATCGACATTGTGGGCGCGGTGCCGACCGATGTTTCGCAGACGACGTTCCCTGCCAGATGGCGGGAGTATCCGGTCTACCTCTGGGACACCGCGAAGCCGTTCCAAATCGAGGAGCGCATGCGGGGAATGGGCCTGCAAAAGCCGGCGGGCCTGAACATCCAGCGCGAGCTGTGGCTCGATGAGGACGGGGGCGGGCTGACGTTCCGCGACCATATCCGGGGACAGATGCAGGAAATCTGGAGGCTCGATGCCGCGGAGGGTCAGGACCTCGGATCGGTCCGCAGCGGCGGGCAGGGCCAGCTCATCACAAAGAATCCGCAAAACGGCGCGCCGGGCGTCGAGATCCGCACGCGCAACCTCAACCTCGAGGCGACCGGTCGCATGGGCAAGCCGAAGGAAATCGCCGCCACCGGCTGGAGGTCCGACGCCGACAAGCTCGATGTCGAGCTCAATCTGCCGCCCGGCTGGCGCCTGTATGCGCTGTTCGGCTCGGATTGGGTGCGGGGCGACTGGCTCACCGCATGGTCGCTCCTCGACCTTTTCCTGCTGCTCATCTTTTCGCTAGCCGTGTCGAAACTCCGGGGTCCCTGGGCCGCAGTCCTCGCGTTTGTGGCGTTCGGAATTTCCTACCACGAGCCCGGCGCGCCGCGCTATGCCTGGCTCATCCTCCTTATTCCGATCGCCCTGCTGCGCGTCGTCCCGGGCGGGTGGGGGCGCCGTCTGCTGACGCTCTGGAAATGGATCATGGTTGCCGCGCTGGTCCTCATCCTGGCTCCCTTCGTCGCCCAGCAGGTCCAGCAGACGCTCTACCCGCAGCTCGAGGATCTCGGCAGC
>Ga0209398_1001494_pt1 | contig 11900 bp, 5 predicted proteins | sample AshMeaBigSpring_FD_184125 | JGI IMG/M metagenome (GOLD analysis project Ga0209398, IMG submission 184125) | Groundwater microbial communities from Big Spring, Nevada to study Microbial Dark Matter (Phase II) - Ash Meadows Big Spring (SPAdes)... | ecosystem: Environmental > Aquatic > Deep... | reverse complement strand
CTTGTCGCGCTCCTTGCGCAGTGCTGCCACGTCCTGGGCCATGAGGTTGAGGGGAAGAAAAACGGCGAAGCAGAGGCAGGCCAAGGTTTTCATGTCACTGACCATGACACTTGAACCGGGCTTTCCTTAGAAGAAAAATCCCTGTCTCGTCCACGGATTCATTCCGTGCGGGTTTCCGAGAGGATTTCCCGAAGGGCCGGATAGTCGATCTTCGCATTGTGCCTGCGGTCCATGGGCATGTTTTCGATGCAAACCACATCGTGGATTCCAAACTCCTCCGCCACCGCCCGGATCGCCGCGATTTGTGGAGGCCCGCAAGTCCTGCCGACGACAAGTGTCCGGCGTTCCTTCCAACCGAGGGCCGCCATGCGGATTTCCGGAAATGCCTCCCGCAGCGCGCATTCGACGGCGAATGGATAGCGCAGCGCCTCCACCGGCATGCCGCCGGGAGCGGGGAAGGGCGGCAGTTTCTCCGTGCAACGACCTAACAACCAGACCCGCCCCTGCCCGTCGATCCAACCGGCATCCCCGGTGCGGTGCCAGACATCCGCGTCCACGTGGATCTTCGTTTCGCTGTCGCCGATGCCCTCAAGGTATCCGCGGAGAACATGTTTGCCGGAGACCACGATCTCTCCCGCTTGTCCGTTAGGAGCGGACATTGCGGAAAATTCCTCCACGCTGAGCGGGCCGAGCGGTTCGCCCCAGCGGTCGGCGATGATCCTCAGCCCGATTTCCGGAACCGGAACCCCGGCGCACAGACCACCTCCAGCGCGGGTGATGGCGTCGGTTTCCGAGTCCGCTTCATCCGCGGGGAAATGGGAGATCGGCTCGGCCTCCGTGGAACCATACACCGAGTGGATGGCCGCCCCAGGCAGCTCCGCTCGCAGCCGCCGCAGGAGGTCGGGAAACACCGGCGCGCCTCCGGTAAAAACCTTGCGGAATCGCGGCAAGCCGCCCGGTGATTTCAACAGTCCTTCGAAGAACGCGGGTGATGCCGTGCAGCGCGTGACGCCGAGTCGTTCGCATTGACCACGTATGGCCACCGCATCCGGCGAACCGGGATGTGCGAGATCGGTCGCCGCCAGCACGCTGGTCAGGCCGGATGCCAGATTCGCCAGCACGAAAACCGGCAGCGTGATCAGATCCACCTCGGCGTCCTCGAAATCGAGCGCGGCCGACAGTTCGCGATGCTGCGCCAACAGGAAACCATGACTCCGCACCGCGGCTTTCGGCACACCGGTGCTGCCGCTCGTGAATGTGATCAGCGCGGGTTCCTCGTCCGGCACCTCGACCAGCGGCATGTCTCCCTCGTCCGTCCGCCATTTCCGTGCTCCGGGAAACCACGGCCCTGCAACGATCGCCGTATCGATCCGCCGCATTTCGGGAACCGCCAAGCGCAGGCATTGCGCCTTCCATGAGCCGAAGAACGCGTCGGGCGTCAGGCGTTTGCAGCAGAGCGAGAGGAAATCACGGCCCGCCGAAGGGTCCGCCAGCATGACGCGGATGCCGGAATGAAATGCCGCTAACAGGAACTCATACAGCTCGATCGACACCGGCTGGAACACCAGCACGACCTGCCCGCGGCGCAGGCCCGTTTCCCGCAGGAAATCCGCGCCGGCTGAGATCCGCCGCGCCAACTGGCCGAAGCTCACGATCCTGTCGCGGCCGCGCCTTGAGTCGATCAGCGCCGGGCGCTCCGGATGCTGGCGGGCACGCTCTTGCAGCAGGGCGGCGAGGTTCATAGCGGTTTCGAGAGAAGCGCGTAACGCCGGAAAACCCGCCCCTTGCAACGCGCGGTGATCTTCAGCGAGGTGTTCGTCTGATACTGCATCGCGTGGATCGCCTCCCGGTAGCCCTCGTCAAAACCGAGCCGCTGCACCTGGTCCACCAGCAGGCTTCCCAAGCCGGTGGAGCGCGAGTCCGGATCCACGGCGAGTGTTTTCACGATGAGCGCCGGAGTTTCCCCCCGCGCTTCCGCCTCCAGATCACGGATGGCGAACACGAATCCGCAGGGTTCTCCCGCACGTTCGGCGATTCTAACAAAACACGGATCCACCTGCCCGCGCACCTTGCGGTAGGCTTCCAGGAAGTCCTCCTCGTCCAGCGGCGTGTAGAGGAAATTGGCGGCGAAACTCCGCAGGCTGATCGCGTAAATCCTCCTCAAGTCGTCATCGTAATGGTCCGGATCCAACGGGCGGATCACAAGGCCGGACCGCTCCAGGCGCTCTGCCAGCCATGGCTCCACCGTCGGCTGGCCGTCCAACGCGATCACCGATGATGAATAACGCGAGAGCTCGGAAAAGCCCGCGCTCCGCCACCAGTCCGGATATTCGGCGGGATTCCGCGGCTCCAGCAGGAAGGGCCCCCGTCCGTCGCTTTCGGTCACGTAGCGATGACGCCGCCACGTGTTTCCGTTCATCGGTCCCACCGCGATCCGGCAGCCGGCCCCCCGCAGACGATCCGCCGCTTCGTGCAGCAGGAGTTTCGCCGCCAACTCGTCGCGTGCGGCGAAGCCTCCGATCGCACCGACATGGGAACCCTCCAACACCGGAGTTGCCGCCCACCACAACGCCGCGTGGGCGATGACCAGCCCGTCCGCATTCGTTAGAAAAACCCGCGCATCGGGATGTTCCGTCGCGGCGGCCATCGTTTCCGGTGCGGGCAGCCCGTCCGCCATGCGGAGAGGCGGGACATCGGCACCGGGATGAAAATGAAAGGCCGGGGTTTTCATTGTAGGACGAGCAGGGCGGGCAGGGAGGCGGCGAGGGCCAGGAATCCTTCGATCAACCAAAGCCCAGTGACATGTCCACGATAGCGCGGGCGGAGCCGGAGCAACAGCAGGATTGCCAAGAGAGCGCAGACCAAGGCGACGCAGAGCGCATCCCGCAAGCGGTCCAGGTCCGGTGCAAACCAGATGAGTCCCGGCACTCCGGCGATCAGCCAGCCCTTGAGCAGCGAACGCAGCGGCTTCGGTGAAAAGTGCCCCAGCCACGAGAGCGTGGACGAATCCAGCATCGCCAGTTGCGCAGCCATCGCGAAGGAGATGCCGGCCAGCCCGGTGAGCGTGGGGATGGTTCCGTTCCCGGCGAGCACCACCCACGGCAGGCAGCCGATGCTGTGCGCGAGCACGGCGTCCAGCCGGTGATCGAAGACATGGGTCAGATTGTGCCTGCGGGTGGTCACCACATGGCAGACAAACACCGCCACCGGTGGCAGCGCGAAGCGCCAGTCCGCGATGACCGCGCAACCGTATCCTAACAACGCGCCGCCAAGCAGCGCGCCTCCGCTCAGCGTGGACCATCGAGCGCCCCAGAGCACCAGCCCCATCAGCAGGGCCACCGCGGTGAAACGTCCTGCCAGCGCGGCATTGTCGAGTGGCAGCAGGCGTTCCAGCACGAAGAAGCACCCGAGCGGCACCACCAGATTGTCGAATCCCCGATCCGAAGTTCCCTCCGCCATCATCGCCAGCGTGGCGAGGATCAGCGCGATCCACAGCGCGCGAACGGCGTCGGTTTTTCCGCCGAAATAAAGCGGGAGGAACACACACAGGAAAGCCGTTGCCAGAAACACCGCCGATCCCTCGACAGTCTTGAAACCCTCACCGCAGCCATAGCTCCTCTTTCCCCATCTGGTGCCGGCCAGTGCGCCCGCCGCATCGGAAATGGTGAGAATCGCGATCGGGACCACGTGCAACAAGGGGTCGCCTTGGGCACCGTGAAACACCGCCACCACCGCGGGAGCGAACAGAACCTCGCCATAGGAAAGCCGCTTGATCCCGTGAAGCGCGGAGCCCATGCCACTCCGCAAGGCCGGCACGATCCGCAGCACACCCAGAAGAACCGTGACGATTCCCGTTAGAATCCACACCGGTAGCGGCCGGTCGAAAATCCAGGGAAACGCCACGCAGCCGAGTCCCATCGCCACATGCACCGACTTGCGCGCCGTCTCCGCCGTGGCTCCCCACCGCAGCGCCAGCGAACGGATGAACGGCAGGCCGAACAGCAACGCCGCGACGACGGCGGAAACCGCCAGCCACTCGCGTATGCTCACGCAATCACCTCCTCGACCACGAAACGGCTGTAGAAAAACGCGCGGTCCTCCGCAAACAAGCGCTCGGCCTCGGCATCGCGGGATTTCAAGTGCGCCGCCATCGCCGCCGGCCGCGAGCGCGGGGCGAGCATGTTCCAGTAGGCGAGCCGCGCTCCGGGATTCGAGGCAGCGGTGATTCGTCCCAGCAGATCGGCCGTGTTGGCCTCACTCATGTATTCGAAGATGTCGCTAAGGTTCCAGGCATCGAAACGCCTTTCCGGCTGATCTTCCAAGAGCTTCTCGACCGGTCCGGAAAACACCTCGAAACGATCCTCTTCCAGTGCCTTGCGGATCCGTCCGAAGTTTTCCTCCCTCTGCGCTTCCGGCAGGACGGATCCATGCGTGCCGGTGAGAATCCAGTGCAGATACGGGTTTTCCGATGGATCGAGCACGGCGAGCGCGTGGCGTGTCCGCAACAGGATGCGATCCGCCACCGAGCCCTCGACATAGCGGAAAAACTCCGGATCGCGTCCCAGCGCGCCCATCACCGTGCGGGAGAAGAACACCTGGAAGATCCACCGCCAGCGCCAGTTGTCCCAGACCTCGTTGTAGAACCGCTCCCTCTCCGCCGGGTCGCGCGGCTCCAACAACGAAAGCACGCGCTTCCGCGGATGGGCGAGCGGCAGAACGACACTCCGGAACAGGGAGAAGTAACTCTCGAATTTTCCCACACCGCCGATGCCGCGGTTCACATCGTCTGGTTTCCCGTCCCAGAAGCTCCGGATTTCAGCAGACAATCTCGTCCGGCATGCCTGATAGAGTTTTGCCCTCCTCGAAGATGGCCGCGAGCCCAACAGTTCCAGAAACTCCGCATGATCGAGAGTCAAATACGCCGCGCGCCGCAGTTCGATGCAGGCGATCTGCGCCGGGTTCATCTCCGCCGCCGTGACCGAGGCCGCGCCATCCGCGAGCAATGCAAAGCTGTTGTCACCCGCCGAGCCGATGCTCAGGCAATGCCGCCCCAGCGGTTGCAATGCCGCCGTCAGCAAGCGCGAATCCTCCCAGCACTGCGCGTAGCGGATCGTCGTGAAATCGGCGCGTTGCTGGATCTCGGAGCGGCTCATGATTCGATGATCCTCACGGTTCCGGCGGCCCCGTCCATCTCGACGAGGTCTCCGGTTTTCAGGAGGCGGGTGATTCCGGGTAATGAAACGATGCAAGGCAGCCTCAGCTCGCGCGAAACGATGGCGGAGTGCGATAGCAGGCTGCCGCGCTCGACCAACAATCCGGCGGCGGCGGGGAAAAGCACGACCCAGCCGGGGTCCGTCTGGCGGGCGACAAGTATTTCTCCATGTTCGAGGCGCGCGCCGCGGGGATCGAGGACCACGCGCACGCGGCCGGTGACACGGCCGGGACAGGCTCCGGTTCCGCTGAGGGAGCCGGTTTCCTCAATGGGTGGCCGGGCGTTTTCGAAATGGCGGTATCGTGAGACCGGGCCGCGTGTGAGGAAGCGGTCCGGCGGCGCTTCGGTGGCGTCGTATTCCGCGAACTCGGCGCGCCGCAACCTCGCCAGTTCGGCAAGACCGGCGGTGGTTCCGGTGGATTCCCAGACGGCGAGGATTTCGCCCACTTCCAGATAGAAGACATCGTCCGCGGATTCCAGCGCTCCATCGGCATGCAGGCGTTTCCCGAGCTCGCGGAGAATCGAGCGGACGCGGCCAAACAAGCGGGTGCGCTCGAAGCGCAGGTTCTCCCGCGAGCAAACCCGCTCGCGGGCGTGGCGGAGCACGTAACGGAACAGGACCTGCTTGAGCGGATTCGCGATGCGGGGAAACGCGGCTGCCGGGGGAAGTGGCGGCGCTTCGGATTCGCCTCGCTGTGCCATCGAGCCGATCGAAATGAGCAGGCTCGCGGGATCGTCGCGCACGGTCGGGCTTTCCAGTTTCAACTCTTCCAGGCAGCGGTCGCCGAAGTCGGTTAGATACCGTTCGAATTCGGAGGCAAGCTCCGGGCATCGGGAAAGCGTTTCGATTTTCCTCCGCCAGGGAATGAGCGGATCGGCGAGTATCTCTGCCAGTCCGTCCTGAGCCGCGGCGAGACGCGCCATGGTCATGATGCGCCGCGGTGGTTCGGCGCTGATGATTTCTCCGCAATCCAGCAGCAGCTCGTTTTGCAGGGTGCCCTTGGCATCGCCCGCCCACTTGGCGCACAGACTGCGGAGCAAACCGTAGAAAATCATGGCGAGGAAATCGTTCACCAGCGGCGCGTCCCACTTTTTCAAGAGTTTGCGTTCGAGATCCCGATAGTGGCGGACAAGCTCCTCGCCCGTCATGCGGTCCAGCGGTACGGGTGGAACCGAGAGCGCCTCATCGAGACGGTTTTGAAAACGGGCGATCTGACGTCGCAGCCCGAGGTGCTGGCGGATCAGGCCGATCCCGGTGCGGGCCAGCGCCATGGCATCCGCGCCGCGGCTGACGCGGTTTTCCTCGACGATGTTCCGGACGATTTCCTCCGGCATGGGCTCGCGCACGCCCATCATCTGCTCCATGAAGCCGCGGTTGAGTTGGAAGCCGGGAAACAAGGCGATCAAGCGGTACCAGCTCAGCAGATTGTAATACACCCGGCCGCGGATCAGCCCGAGCATCTGGGGGAAAATCTCTTCGGCGCGCTCAATGCGCTCCTGCGGAACCGACATGATCTTGCAGAACTCCCGATAGACCGAATCATAGATCCGCCGCGCGAAGGAAAACGTGAGCGGCGTGGTGACTCCGCCATAACTCTCGGCGATGTTGCTGTTGTCCCAGACGCGGAGCGTGTCGTCGGGATCGGGTGTCAGCCCGAGCGTGGTGACCGGCCGGCTTTGCAGAAGCCACAACTTTCCCCCTGCATCAATCGCCCACTCGATGTCCTGCGGACGTCCGCAGGCGGATTCGCAACGGCGGGCGAGCGCCGCCACGGATTTCGCGTCCGTCTCGTTGAGGATCGATCCGCCGGTCCTGTCGATGATTTCGCCCGCACGGGAAACCCGCCAGGTCTCGCCATCGCAATCACCGGAGACGAGTTTTTCCCCGGTTCCCTCCACGGCCGAGACCACCGCCACGCCGCGCCTTCCGGAAACGGGATCGGCACTGAAAGCAACACCGGCGCAGCGCGGACTGATCATGCGTTGGACCAGCACCGTGGGAGCGGAAGGAGCTGGCAATCCGCGTTCGCGGCAATAGCTGAGGATGGCCTCGCTTCGGGCGGAGGCCCGGACGTCTGCGATTCGCGAGGCGACCTCGTCCGCCGCCACATCGAGGAAACTTTCAAACTGTCCGGCGAACGAATTTCCTCCGCCATCCTCCATGGCTCCGGACGAGCGAACTGCGTATGGCCCCGGACCGACCTGTTGCAGCGCAGCTGTCAGATTGCTCCCGCTCCACTGCGCATCCGGCGGCACGGCGAACCATCCGGGCACCTCGAATCCGAAGTCGCCCAGTCTCGCCAATGCGGATCCCTTTCCTCCCAGCCGGGAAAATGCCGACGAGTCCAAGGAGCCGGGAAAGAGGAAGGTCACGTCAATGATGCTGACACGGGGACCGCTGCCTGGCACGACCCAAATGGCGAAAGGCGACGGATTCCCACTCTTCCCCGCCTGCCGGTCCGTTGTGACTGCGGCCATGGGGGCCTCATGCCTGGGGCGAATTCCAAGCGTCTTGTGTGCGGGCGGATCGCGCGGCAGGCCGGCCGGGTTTCAAGAATCCGCTTTTCGCGTGAGGCCGCGGACCTGATGGGGAAAAATTGGAGCGATTTCAGATCTTGGCCATTTTTGTTCTTGCTCGGGTGTTGGCGGGAGCGGTAGGGGGTGGATTAGTCTACCGACTTGTTTTTGGTTAGGCGCTGTGACTGGCGTCTGAAGCTGAAAATGATCGCGGCGACGAAAACTCCATCCGACAGAGCACCCGTCAGGTGCCCTGTCATTCAGAACCTGGAATCCCGCGGCAAGCCGCGGGCACCTCCACCCGAAAACCCATCCATGAAAAACACCCGGTCAAGGGGCTCCGCGCCCGTTGTGCTTCTCGCGTCGCTTTGGCTTTCCGCCATGGTTGATCTCCGAGCGCAGTCGACTTTCGACGCGCGCACCGACCTTTTGCTCGATTCCCTCAGCACGCGCGGCGTCAACACCGGCCAGCACGACGGTCCGCACCGGGCCGGCCGAACCGGTTTCTGGACTGCCGAAGGCCGGCTCACGCGCAACATCACCAACACCACGACGTGGAACTACCTCAGCGCGGCCATCACGGATGCCGACGGCAGTGCGGATGCGGGCGGAGCCAACGGCGGCTTTTCCGGGTGGCCCGGGATGGACGCATGGATGCGCTTCAACTCGGTGTTCCCGCAGAACATCAAGGACCAGTATTTCACCGAATACACCACCATGCCGAACTACGGCAAAGGTTCGACGCCCAATCAGAAAATCATGTGGGCCTCCGCCTGCCGCCTCGCTTGCGAAACCTGGGGCACGGATGTGGCCACCGCCGTTTCCAATGCCAAATACGGTTACGCCGACAAAACCGGCAAGGACTACATGATGGCCATCTGCGATCGCACGGTGAAATACAGCTTCGAGGAGCGCTGGGCCAAGCACTACCTGACCTACACGATGGGCCCGTTGCGCAGCATCGCGGACTTCACCACCGATCCGGCTCTGAAACAACGGGCGCGCATGACCAACAACTGGGGTTTCGCGGACATCGCCCCCGTGGTCTTTCACGGCAAATGGGCGGTCCCGGCAGGGCGGGGAACCACGGGCGGGGATGGCAACACCTACGATATTTCCGAGTTCAACACTTGGCTGCTCATGGGTGGCCCGAGTCCCGCCTCGCTGCTCGATGCCGACCAGTCGTGCTACTACATCATGCCCGGCGCTCCGGTTCCGACGATTCTTCCGGAACTGGTCGAAATGGGCACGCAGCGGGACCAGCCCTACGTCACCCGCCGGATGGCGCGTTTGTTCGAGACGCAGTTTGCCACGACCTACATGACCAAGGATTACGCCCTGCACAGTCAGGTGGAGGGCGACACCACGCTCAACCCCGATGGCACGATCAAGATCAAGGATCTCGACAACAATGGCGTGCCTTCCAACGACTGGAATTCCGAGCGCTGGGCCTTGATGTGGAACGATGCGCCGAACTACGCGCAGTCGGCCTTGTTCATGAAGCCTCCCACCGATTACGGCTGGGCCGTGGGCTCCGGCATCAGCCCGTATGAGGACGTCGTTCAGCACAACGGCACATTGGTCGGCGTGCTCAACATTCCCGATGGCAAGAATCAATACACCCGCGACACCATTCCGACCAACACCCTGGCCGAGATCAACGAGACCGCGACCACCGGGCGTCTATTCCTCCATTACAAGACCGTTCTTGTTTCCATCCTGCGAAGTGACATCGGCGGCTTCCAGTATCCCACCCCGTCCACCAGTCCCTGCGTGAAACGCGGCTTCGCCCTCGAAACGGCTTCCCCCTCCGAATATCCGCAGGCTACCGCAGCGGAACGTCTGGCCGCCTTCCGTGCGGACATCATGGCCCGCGCCGCCGGCACCAATCTCAGCCAGGTCCAGGATGCCGCCCCCCGCATGGTTTACACCACCAGGGACGGCACCGTGCTCGACATGACCTACGGGCAGGCCGGTAAAATCAACGGGGTGCCGGTCGATTATCAATCCTGGCCGCTCTCGGAAAGTCCGTGGACCTATCAGACCCAGATGGGCAACATGTTTGTGATGGGCAGCAACCGGACCCTTCTGTGGAATTACAAGGACTGGACCGAGCGGGAAAACTGGCGTCCCACGCTTACCACCAGCGCCCCGGTGATCAGCACCGGCACCGGCCCGGTGGATGTGGACTTGTCCACGCGCGTCACCGACACGGAGACTCCCGCAGCCCAGCTCACCTATCGCATCACCGGTGCCACCAATGGCACGGCGACCATGCTTTCCGATGGCCGGACCGCCCGGTTCACGCCTTCCGCCCAGTTCAGCGGGCCTGCCACCTTCACCTTCAGCGCCGGGGATTCCTTTGTGCATCCGCGGCTGGTTTTCCACTATGACTACGAAGGGACCGATCCTGTGGCCGGCAATCAGGTGCAGGACATGTCCACCAATCTGCGGCACGGTGCGGTCACCGTCGCCGGTCTGGCATCGGCGGCTGGCGATGCCTCCACGCCAACATCTCTCTCCGGGCAAAGCGCGAAATCCCTGCGCCTGTCCGGTTCCAATTCCGGCTCGGCACGGTTCTCCCGCACGGTTTACCCGGCCACGCTGGACCTCGGCAACGGCACCTGGACCTTTTCCACCTGGTTCAACCGGGCCTCATTGGCGGATGACGACATCCTCTTTTACGTGGGCGACGGAGCCGGTTTCGGCGGTTCGGGTGATGAATTGCAACTCCATCTTCCAGCCCAGTCGAAAACCCTCGTCCTGCGTCACACCAGCGCCGCCAATGCGGTGGACGCCAATCTGGTCTCCCCGGCCACGGTGGATGTCAATCAGTGGCACCACGCGGCGGTCTCCTTTGAGAAAACCGGTCATTATACCGGAACCCTCAAACTGTATCTCGACGGCCAACCCGCCGGTTCGGTGACCGGTCTCACCTGGGCGCTCAAACAATCCTCGCCCTTGATGATCGGTGGTCCGGCCGTGACCAGCACGATGAGCCGCTCGTTCAATGGCTGGCTGGATGACACCGCGCTTTTCCGCGATGTGGCGGGTGCGGATTCCGTGAAGGAACTCTCCGAAGCCTCCGTGGCCCGGTTCGGCGGATTGAAGGTCTCCCAGACCGTCACGGTGCAGACCCCGCCAGCCGCCCCGGCCTCGGTGACGGCCACCGCAGCCAACAATGTGGTCACGGTGCAATGGTCTCCGGTGGATGGAGCCACTTCCTACACACTCATGCGCGGGACCTCCGCCAACGGGCCGTTCACCACCCTGGCCTCGGGGCTGACTTCCACCAGTTACACCGATCTCACCGCGGTGTTTGGCACGACTTATTTCTATGTGGTCACCGCCACCGGCGCGGGCGGCACCAGCGTCAGCACGGCGGCCCCGGCGGCCACGCTTCCCGCCACGGACCGCAGCATTTGGGCTTCCGGCCTGATGAACGGATGGAGCTATGGCTCCCGGATCGCCTTCCCGGGTTACACCCGCACCAGCACGCTCACGGATTTCCCGGTGTTGGTCGCCCTCGACAGCACGCGCGTCCCGGGCTTTGCCTACAGCCAGTTTGCCAGTGCCACCGGCAATGACCTGCGCTTCACCAACGCGGACGGAACTGCGGAATTGCCCTATGAAATTGAAACCTGGAATCCGTCCGGCACTTCATATGTCTGGGTCAAGGTTCCTTCCCTGGCCAGCGGCGCTTCGATTTGCGCTTTCTGGGGAAATCCGCTGGCCGGAACCCCGTCGCAGCCGAGCTCGATCAGCGGCCTGCAGATCTGGCTCAAAGCTGACGCGATCACCGGCCTGGCCGACGGTGCCACGGTCAACACCTGGCCTGATTCCTCTGGCAACAACCGCAACGCCACCCGCATCGCCGGCACCCCGGTGTTCAAGACGAACACGGTCAACGGCCAGCCGGTGGTGCGTTTCACCACCGATGGCAACAGCCATTTCACCTTCCCCCAACTCGCCACCATCCGCACCGTTTTCTGGGTGGTGAAGGAGAATGCCAACGGCCTGCACTTCCTCCTCGGTGATGACAATACTTATCATTTCCATCGCGGTGTTGCGGGGGAAATTTTCCACGGTACTCATGCCCACGCCAATGTCCGCGGGGGAACGACGAAACTGATGGGGGCCACGGTCACTCCCACCACCACCCTGCTCGGCT
>Ga0209398_1001491_pt1 | contig 11906 bp, 11 predicted proteins | sample AshMeaBigSpring_FD_184125 | JGI IMG/M metagenome (GOLD analysis project Ga0209398, IMG submission 184125) | Groundwater microbial communities from Big Spring, Nevada to study Microbial Dark Matter (Phase II) - Ash Meadows Big Spring (SPAdes)... | ecosystem: Environmental > Aquatic > Deep... | reverse complement strand
AGTGCGCCTTGCCTGCAATCGGCGTCTTTGCGCTGCTGCTGCTGCCCTACATCCTATGGGATGCCGCTGCGCTCTACGACGATGTCTGGCGCTGGAGCAGCGGGCAAGGGCCGACTGGCTATCAAATTTGGGGGTGGGGCGCCAGCAATTTTGTGTTGGGGTTGGGGCTGGTCGCCGACCGATTCGCCCAGTGGCCCTTTTGGATTCTCCAGGTGCTGGCAGCGGGGCCGGTGCTGATTTGGTTTGTGGCGCGCCAGATGCATAGTAACACACTGGCAAACGCCAGTTGGCATTACGCTCTGTTTCTGTTGGTTTTTTTCTACGCCAGCCGTTTTCTCAATGAGAATTATTTGGGCTATCTCCTGGCGTTCCTGGCGATTGGGGTGCTTGCCAGCGTCGAGGATTGAAAAAAGAACAGGCGAGGGCAACCCCTCGCCTGCTTGCGTTATCTGCGTGCGTGCCGTTTAGTCATGCTTCTTCAGGGACGCGCGCCGCCTCGAACGCTGTGATGACATCCTCTTGGGTGAGGAACTGATACGCCGCTTCGAAGGCATCCAGATGGCGATCAACGGAATCTTGGTTCTCCTTGGCCGCAATCAAAACCAGGGTGCTGAGCGCCGCCACCAACGCGATAATACTGGGCAACGGGCCGATTGCCTCAGTTGGGGCATAGATGACGAGGTCAGACATCCGGTTCACCGGACTGGCCAAGGAGCCAATGATGCCAAGCGTTTTGGCGCCACGTGCGCGTGCAAACTCCATCGCCCGCGCGACATCGCGACCGTAGGCGGTTGCGCTGATGCCGATGACCATAACCGTGCGGTCGATGGTCATCAACGTGGCGGCCTTTTTGACAGCATCGTTGGGAAGATAGTCAGCGTGGACACCGCGATGGCGAAATTGCTGGGCAACCATTTCCGCCACGGCCTCGGCATAGCCTTCGCCCACGACAACGATCCGCTCGACGCTCTCGAACAGCCGGGCGATGGCGTCGAGGTGGTCGGGTGGATTTTGGACGAGCATCTGTTGCAGGTTTTGGCGTTCCTGCTCAATCCGCTCTTTGAAAACACCAGCCGGAAGCTCTGGCGCAAGCGGCTTTGGTTCGTAAGCCGCATAGATTTCTGCTTTGACCTGCTCCCGAACATCCTGAAGCAGATCCGGATAACCGTTGTAACCGAGTCGCTGTGAGAAACGTACTACCGTCGTCGTATCAACCCCGACAGCGTAGGCAAGCTGTGCAGCAGTCATAAACGCGACATCGTAGTAGTTGCTCATAATATAATCCGCGACTTTTCGGTAACTACGGCTCAAGTGGTCGTAGTACTCACGGATCTTTTCCCTATACATCTGGCCCCCCTAGAATGTATGAGTGATGAGCAAAGTCTGTTGGTTATGAGATCATGTGCGTTCCTTGGTAGATTGCAGGAGTAGCCAATCACAAATTGCCGAAACTTCCATTTGCAAAGTATAGACCGGACAACTGATTTTGTCAATCACTTGGTCAAAAATACCCTGTAAATGAAATATAGATTGACGACAAACATTGCATTTTGGGGGCAAAGTTCGCGATAAATAAATCAAGAAGACGCACAACGAGTTGCAAAAAGCGTATCAACGCCGTTGAGGTCGTGTGAAACAGGGCAACCGCTTCCAAAAACTTGTACGCGCTTGGCGGCAGACCCGCTAGCGTGCTATGATGCGCGCATGGTGCGGAGAATCAAGACTCATGGCAGACAAACGCGAGACAGCGTGCGCTATGGTTTCCTGGCGTGGCTGGCCGTCAGCCTATTTTGGTTGGGCGGTTGTGGGCGCGCAGGCAGCGTAGCTGCCGCGCCGCTGGCGTCCACCGAAGTTGTTGCGACGCCAACGGCTACGGCTACACCTGCGCCACTACTATCGCCAACCGCAACGCCGGCGCCGGTCTCACTTGCCGCCGTGCTGCCGACGCCCACACCCACCCTGGCCGCAACGCCCTGGCCGACGTACGCGCCGACGCCCGATGGATTGGCGCGCACCTTGCGCGTGCCGATCCTCATGTACCATTATCTGAGCACGCCGCCCGCTGACGCTGACATCTACCGCCGCGACCTGTCGGTTTCGCCAGAGCTATTCGCTGCTCACCTCGATCGCCTGCTGGCTGAGGGGTACACTGCCGCCAGCCTATACACCGTGATCGATGCACTCCAGCGTGGGACGCCGCTGCCTGACAAGCCAGTCGTGATCACCTTCGACGACGGCTACCGCGACAATTATGAAAATGCGTTCCCGCTGCTGCGCGCACGCGAGATGCCTGCTACCATCTTTGTCGTGACCGACTTCATCGACGAGCAGCGCCCGGAGTATTTGACATGGGAGATGGCGCGCGAAATGTTGCACGCAGGAATTTCCATCGAGTCGCACGGGCGCAACCATTTCAGCCTGGCCGGGCAGGACGACGACTATCTGGTGTGGCAGGCGCTGGGCAGCCTGGAGACCATCGAGTACGAACTGGGTGTTCGCCCGCGCTTTATCTCTTATCCTGCCGGTGAATACGATCAGCGTACAATCGACATCTTTCACAGCGCCCATTACTGGGCGGGGGCAACGACTGAACAAGGCGCCACGCTGAATAGTTCACAACCGTTCGAGTTGCCGCGCATCCGTGTGCGCGCCACCACCACCCCGGACGACCTCATCCGCCTGCTGACGCTGGATTGGTGACGAGCGCACGCTGCCCGACCAACCAACGCATCAGTCACCCTTCCACGCACCTGCCTCATGCTTGAACTTACTGCGATCTTTCTGGACATCCTGCTGCCGGTTTTCAGCCTGGTGCTGATTGGCTACATTGCCGGGCCGCGCCTGGGGATGGAGCCGCGCACGCTCTCGAAGTTGGCCTACTATATCCTGGTGCCGGCGTTCATCTTCAATGTTTTCAGCAAGGCCGAGGTGCAGGTCGAACTGGCGGTGCGAATGGCGCTCTACGCCATCGTGGTGACGATAGGCGCCGTCATCGTGGCGTTTGTGACGGCGCGGCTGTTGGGCGCCGGGCCGCAGTTGGTCGCGGCGTATGTGCTTGTCGCCGGTTTCGGCAATATCGGCAACTTTGGGCTGCCGGTCGTGGAGTTCAAGGTGGGGAGCGCGGGGACGCTGCCGGCGTCGATCTATTTCCTGACAGGCAGCACCTTTGGCTTTCTAGTCGGCGTGGTGGCGGCGACGTGGCATCGCGGCGGCACGCACTGGAAGGCGGTGTGGACGGCCTTCACCACGCCTGGTGTGATCGCCGTCGTACCTGCATTCCTGGTCAACTCGCTGGAGATTCCGACGCCGGTCTTCATCGATCGCGCCGTTGTGTTGATGGCCGGAGCGCTGATCCCGCTGATGTTGCTTACGCTGGGGATTCAGTTGGCGGGGATGGGGCGTCCGCACATCGACCGCCATGTGGTGGCGTCGAGCCTGGTGCGCCTGCTCGTTACGCCGCTGCTGGCGATTCTCCTCGCTGGCGTCTTTGCGATCAGCGGCGTCGAACGCAGTGTGGGCATCATCCAGACGGCAATGCCAGCGGCGGTGCTGACCTCGCTGATCGCGCTCGAGCACGACCTTCTCCCCGACTTTGTGACGACAGTCGTGCTCTTCTCCACCCTATTGAGCGCAGTGACGCTGACAGTGGTGCTGGCGATCGTGTAGCGCAATGCTAGATCAGAGGCTGGCTGGCAAGGAACGCCAGCGCAGTATGTCCCTCGCGTGCAAAACCGAAGAATGCATGGTCACATCCCCACAAGATCGCGCCCAGTGCATACTCGGCGCGCGCAACGAAGAGTTGTTGCGCTTTGTGCGGCGTCGATGGGCGACCGTACCCATCGAAGTACGCATCGACCAGATCAGGCCGTCGCATCCAGGTCCACTCGGGGTCGCGGCAGAAATCGGCGACGCGCACATCCCAGTAAGCAAATTCGAAGTCGATGACACCGCACCATCTGCCATCGGGATTGACCAGCCAGTTTGCCGTGCAATAATCCCGATGACAGGGAACCGGATGCTCACCAGCAAAGACGGAAACATGGGCAAGGGCAGCCTCCAGCAAAGGCAATTCGCCAGCATGGAGGTAGCTTCCTGCCACGGCGCGTTCGATCTGCTGTTTCAGTTTTGCCTCAATGTACTCCGCGGCGGCGCCGCCGTCGGCACACGGATCGCCGCGAAAACAAGGCCCAAAACCAGGCCCGATTTCCAGATCATGTAGTGCAACCAGGGCAGCGCCTGCATCACGCCAGACCGAGCGCGCTTGCGTCAACGACAACTGCGCGGTCTCAACAATTTGCCCGGTCACTTCACTGATGACAAGTGCCAGCGGTTCTGTGTCGTGGACGGCCAAGAGACGCGGCGCCTGATTTCCGAAGGCGCGCGCCCAGTGCGTATACGCATGCACTTCATTGTGCCAGTGTGTACGACTTCGATGCACTTTCAGGTAGCAGAAACCTGTTGCGCTTTGCAGCCGATAGGTGGACGACTCATGTCCGCCATGCTGCTTGCTCTGCACTGAGAGCACCGTCACCGCCCCTATTGCAGCTGCACACCAGGGAAGCAGCGTCGCCAAGTCGTCACCAATGACCATGGGCGCGTCCACGAAATCTCCATCTAGGCGCGGCCGCTGGCGCCCATGAGTTGCAACTGGCGCCGGGCGACCGCGTGGACGCACTGCATGGCGCGCTCGAGCACGCCGTAGTGATCCTCGCCAGCCTCCAGCCCTTCACGCGATCCTTGACACCGCGCCCGCGCCGCGCCGCGCCGATGTTGATCTTGACGACGCCCAGACGCGCCGCCGCGCGCACGTCATCTTCATGGATGCCGCTGCCGCCGTGCAGCACCAGCGGCGCATGCACCTTATCGTTGATCGCCGCCAGCAAATCGAGATTGAGCCGGCTGGACTGACCGTGCTCCGAGCCGACCGAGACGGCCAGCATGTCCACGTGTCCTTGCTCGAACATCAGCGGCGTCTCGTCCGGGTTGGTGTATTCGTGGCTGCCCTGACTGCCGCCAAAGGTGCCCAACTCGCCCTCGACCGCAGCATGGAGCGCGTGCGCGGCGCGCGCGATGGCCGCCGTTTCCGCCAGCGCCGCCTCCAGCGGCAGGTCGTGACCGTCGTACATCACAGAGTTGTAGCCGGCGCGCAGACAGCGCAAGTTGTACTCAAGCCCCGGCCCATGATCCAGGTGCATGATGACCGGCACGGGCGCCTCCTGCGCCAGCGCGCGGATCAAGAGCGGCAGCGGGCCGACATCATTTCCGAAGGCTGCGTGCGCCAGGTCGCCCGGGTAGGTCTGAACGATGACTGGCGCACGTTCGACGACGGCGGCCTCGATTACGGCCTTCGCCATCTCCAGGTTGCAGACATTGAAGGCGGGCACAGCGAAGGGCTGCCCATAGACTTCCCGGTAGAACTCACGTGGGTTTTGTAACAGCATTGTTTGCCCCTTTCCGTGTCAGTGTGGCTGTGCTGACAGTGTGGCTATGCTGGCAGCGCGCCCAGCACAGTGTTGACTTCGTTCAGTTCGGCGTCGGTTAGTTGCCAGTCGGCGCCCTTGACATTGCTTTCGACGTGTGACAGTTTCGTTGCGCCAGAGATGACAGAGCTTACTTGCGGCTGCGCCAGCAGCCAAGCGTGCGCCAGTTCGGTCAGCGTGCGATCACGCGCCTGCGCCCATGTTTCCAGCACCTGGAGTGTGTCGAAGTTGGCGTCCGTCATGTAACCCTGCACGTAGGGGCTGGACTCGCCGCGCGACCCCGCCGGCGCCGCTTCGCCACGCTTGTATTTGCCGGTGAGGAAGCCGCCCGCCAGCGGGAAATAGGGCAGGATGCCGACATTGTGCGCATTGCAGAAGGGGATCATCTCGCGCTCCAGCGCACGCTCGAACATGTGGTAGTGATTCTGGATGCTGACGAAGGGCGTCCAGTGATTGCACTCGGCCAGCAGGTTGGCGTGCGCCAGTTGCCACGCCATGTAGTTGGAAGCGCCGATGTAGCGCACCTTGCCGCTGCGCACCAGATCGTCCAGCGCACGCAACGTCTCCTCGATTGGCGTGGCGGCGTCCCATCGGTGCATCTGGTAGAGATCGATGTGGTCGCTTTGCAGCCGGCGCAGGCTGGCTTCGACAGCGTTGATCAGGTGGTAGCGCGAGACGCCCTTGTCGTTTGGCCCGTCGCCCATCGGGTTGAAGGCTTTGGTCGCCAGCACGACTTTGTCCCACTTGCCCTGGAGCGCCACGCCCAGCGTCGTCTCGGAGCGCCCCTGCTGGTAGACATCGGCCGTGTCGATGAAGTTGATGCCCAGGTCGAGCGCGCCAGCGATGATCGCGTTGACGCTGTCCTGATCCACCTTGCCGCCAAATTGGTTGGTGCCTAGCCCGATCACCGATACTTGTAACCCCGAACGCCCCAATGATCGATAGTGCATTGTCAATGCTCCTTTGTTCATCGTTCCATCACAAGATTCACGCTTGACGCGCTGTCAGCGTTGCCCGCGCGCCAACTCGATCAGCCGCCCCAAAACGACTTCGCCGTCGGCGCGCAGCGCGTTGTGCGCATACTCGTTGGTGATCCAGGGCCTGCAGCCACGGATCGCCGTCGCCGTCTGCACGGAAAAGTCGCGCGTAACGTACATGTCGTCGTAGTAGATGGCGGCGGCGACCGGCACGGTGTTGGCGCGCAGCACCGCCGGGTCGTAGAGCGCCGGCCAGGCTGTCGTCTCTGCCAGCAAGTGCGCAGCTGCGCGCAGCGGGCGCAGATGCCAGTACTCATCGAACATCCAGGGATAGATCATCTCGCCCGTGAAGTGGACCGGCGCGGCGGGGCGAAGCTCGAACTCTGGGAACTCGCGCCGGATGCGCGCCGCTGACCAGCGCGACGCAAAGCCTTGACAATAGATCGACTCGTGGAGGATGGCGAAGATCGGGTTAGTGTCGTAGGCTTGCAGGTTCTCCACCCCGCGCAGAAAGGTGTGACTGATCTCGGCGCCGCGGCTACCGGAAACGAACGCTTCTTCCACCAGGTAGTGAATCCGCTCGAAGCCATCGCTGGCGCCAAACTCCAGGCCAAGCTGCTGAAAGCGCTGCGGCGTCAGCCGGTCGCCGGTCGGCAAGGTGACATCGTGCTCGCCCAGGAAATCGGCAATCGCCTGCACGCGGGCCACGTCGCCGGGGTAGCGTTCGTAGTAGCGCCAATTGTGCTCACCCACACGCCGGTACGTAGCGCGGTAGATGTCGTCGGGATGTGCGGTCAGCGGCGGCAGCCCGCCGGTGATGAAGACCTCGCGTAGCGCGTCCGGCGCCGCCGACAGATAATGCACGGCGCAGAAGCCCCCGTAGCTCTGGCCGAGCACGCTCCAGCGCGTCCCCTCGCCAAGCAGCGCGCGCCGGATCCATTCGGCGTCCTGCACGATGGCGTCGGCGCGGAAATGCTGCAGATACTCTGCCTGGGCTTGCGGCGTGGGGATATGCGCCAGCGTCTGGAAGGTGACGGGTGAACTGCGCCCTGTGCCGCGCTGATCCAGCAGCAGCACGTGGTAGTCGCTCACCGCCCGCTTGATCCAACCGCTGTTGGTCAGCGGGCGCGGCGCGCCAAAGCCAGGGCCGCCCTGCAGAAAGAGCAGCCAGGGGAGTTTCTCCGTTTCCTTGCCGGCGGCGCTGACCGCACGCGCAAAGACCTCGATCGTCGCGCCGTGTGGCTGCGCATGATCGAGCGGGATGAGAAAAGTGTGGTCGGTCAGCACCAACCCAGGAATTCGGTGTGTGACTGCTGTCATGGCATTGCCTCCAGAATCGCAATCGCTCTATGGTACAATTCGACGCCGAAAGATGGAAATGCAGCAAACATGGAGTGCAGACGCATGACCAGAATTGGCATTACTTTACACCCGCTGACCTCACCCGACCGCGCTGAGCTTGACTTGCTCGCCAACCAGATCGTGGCCGGCGTCGTCACTGCTGGCGGCGCGCCGGTGATGATCCCGCCCGATTTGGATGCGGCGGCGCTCTACGCGCGTTTTTCTGAACTGGACGGGTTGATCCTCTCCGGCGGCGGCGACGTCGATCCTGCGTGCTACGGCATGGAACCGATCCCATCCATCGGCGGCGTGGACGCGCAGCGTGACCAGACCGAGCTGCTGCTGGCGCGCTGGGCGCTGGATGAGGGCAAGCCGCTCTTTGGCATCTGTCGCGGGCTGCAATTGCTCAACGTGGCGTGCGGCGGCGCGCTCTATCGCGACATCAGCGAACACGCCGGCGCGCTCCAGCACGCGTACTACCCCAACTATCCGCACGATTATCTGGCGCACCCGATCAGCGTCACGCCGGGCAGCCGGTTGGCGACAATTCTGGGCGAGACCACCATCGCCGTCAACAGCCTGCATCATCAAGCGTGTCGCACGGTGGCGCCGGTGCTGTGCGTCGTGGCGTCCGCGCCCGATGGCATCGTCGAAGCCGTCGAGATCGCCGATCACCCCTTTGCGCTGGCGGTGCAGTGGCACCCGGAGGCGCTGCCACAGGAGGCGGCGTCGCGGGCGCTGTTCGCCGCGCTGGTGCAGGCAAGCAGCCAGTAACCAGTAGGTGCGGTCTCCGACCGCACATTTCTTCAGAACCGCGCTCGTGCTGTTACGTGCGCACGTACTACATCTGGCTGGCGAAGCGGGGGCGATGGCGCACGCGCAGATAGAAGATCGCCCACGCCGCCGTGATCGCAACACTAGCCAGCGCGGCGCTGAACAACACTTGCGACAGGCTCCAGCCGAGGTTGTCGTAGGCGTAGCCCGCCCACAGCGTGCTGAAGGATTGCGCCAGCGTGAACGCGGCAAACTCGAAGGCGAAGACGCGCCCGCGCAGCCGATCCGGGATCAGGAGCTGCAGCAGCACCGCCGAGAAGACCCAGATCGCACCGGTGCCAACGCCGCGCGCGGTGGTGGCGCCGAGCACCCACCCCAACGACGGCGCCAGCGCCAGCCCCAGCGTGCCCAGCGTCATCATGACGTAGCCAATCGAGACTGCCTTGAGCATCCCACCCCAGGAATCGCCCAGCCAGCGACGCACGACGATTGGCCCGACGCCGGTGCCGATCCCCACGGCAGCGTAGATCAGTCCCAGCGTGAGTGTGCCGTTGCCGTTGAGTGGGAACACCTGCTCCGCCAGCGGGATCTCCAGCACGTTGACGCCGCCCCAGACCAGCGACCCGCCGGACTTGATCAGCGCAAAGGCGAGCAGCACCGGCTGCGCCCAGAGATAGCGCAGCCCCTCGACAATCTCCAGAAATGCCGTGCGCGGGGTCGTGGCGCTACCCTCGTCCTGGGTGCGCCCGCGACTGCGCACGGCGATGCGCGTCACGAACCACGCCGAAAGTAGAAAGCTCAATGCGTCGAGGATGAAGGCCATCTGTACGCCCAGGAAGGCAGTCGCCAGCCCGCCCAGCAGCGCGCCAATCGCCAGCATCGTGCTCCAGGTGAAGCTGTCCAGTGCGTTGGCAGTGACCAGGTCTTCCTGCTCCACCACGGCAGGGATGTACGCCTGTTGCGCCGGCGAGAAGACCGCGCTGAAGACGAATTGCAGCGCCGTCAGCACGTAGAGCAGCCAGATGCGCTCCGGGCGATCCACAAAGAGGAAGCCAAGCACCGTCACCGCGCGCAGCACATCCGTCCAGATCAGCAGATTGCGGCGCTCGAAGCGGTCGGCCAATACGCCCGCAAAGGGACTCATCAGAAAGAGCGGCAGAAAGCGCGCTAGGAAGAGGAAGCTGATCGCCGTGCCCGCGCCGCTCAATGTGGCGATCAATGTCGCCGATGCCAGCAGGTTGAACCAGTCGCCCAGGTTGCTGACGACGCGCGCAAACCACAGGTTGCGGAAGTTGCGGTTGCGCTGGAGGAGGGAGAGATAGAGACCCACGCTAGATCACTTTGTCGTTCTTGCCGATCACCTGGCGCAGTAGTTCGGTCTGCCCAATGTGATAGGTCTCGTGCCAACTCAAGAAGTGCAGCATCTCAGCCGTCGTGCCGCGCCCCCATGCCGCCGGCGCCGCAAACGCTTCGTCGCTCATCTCCACCAGCCGCGCCAGCAGCAGCGCCTGCGTGCGGCCCAAGTCGGCGACGAGCTGGGCAAGCGGCAGCGCCTCTTCAGCCGCAGTAAGCGGGTCAGAGTCGCGCTTGTAGCGGTTGTATATGCCCTTGCCCCAGGGAATCTCCACGCCCGCCAGCTTGAGCAGCGTCCCGCGCGACAGGACGAGATGGCCGAGAATCCAGTTCAGGCAATTGCCAAAATAGGGCGGCTGGATCAGGCTTTCCTCGTGGGTGACATCCTTCAGTTGCATTTCAAGCACGCTGTAGTTGCGCTCCAGTTCGGCGCGCAGCAGGTGACTGTCGTCCATCGATCGTCTCCCTTCAACTTGATGTGGGTGTACTCTGCTCAGCTCGCCTTCTGACGCAGCAGCCGGCACGCGGCATCGACCAGCACGGCGACGCCCAACGGCATGGCGGACTCGTCGATGTCGAAGACCGGCGTGTGGTGTGGGCGGTCGAGCGTGTCCTTCTTGGCGCCGAGCATAAACATCGCCCCCGGCGCCTGGCGCGTCATGTAGCTGAAATCCTCGGCGCCCATCATCGGCTCCGGGTCGATGAGCGTGTGCGCGCCGACCAGGTCGCGCGTAGCGACGCGCACGATGTGCGCCACGTCGGGGTCGTTGTACATCGACGGATAGCCGGGTTTCAGCCTCAGCTCGAAGTCGCCGCCGAGCACGCGGCTGATCTCCAGCGCCTTGGCCAGCTCATCGCGCAACTGCTGGCGCACGCCGTCCTCGAAGCTGCGCATCGTGCCGGCAAGATAGACCTGGCTGGGGATCACGTTCGAGGCCGCGCCGGCCTGGATCATGCCGATCGAGAGCGCGGCAGCCTTGGTCGGGTCGATGCGGCGGGCGCGGATGCCGTGCAGTGTGTTGAGCACCTGCGCCAGGATGAAGGTCGGGTCGATGGCCTGATGCGGGAACGCGCCGTGCCCGCCGGTGCCGCGCAGCCACACCTCGAAGGAGTCCTCGTTGGCGCTGGCGTAGCCGTCGGCAATCGAGATGCGGCGCGCTGGCATATCGCTGGCGACGTGCAGCGCCAGCACGGCGTTGACGCCCTCCAACGCCTTGTCCTCGATCATGCGCGTGGCGCCGGATTTGTTCTCTTCGTCGCGCCACTCCTCGCTGGGTTGAAAGAGGAAGCGAATCTGACCGGCGGGGCGATCGGGCATCGCGGACAAAACTCTGGCGACGCCGAGCAGGATGGCGGTGTGGGCGTCGTGGCCGCACGCGTGCATCACGCCTGGCGTCTGTGAGCGGTAGGGCACGTCGTTCGCCTCGTGGATCGGCAGCGCGTCCATGTCGGCGCGGATGGCGACGACTGGCCCAGCGTCGCCCAGGTAGCCAACGACGCCGGTCTTGCCGACGCCGCGCTGCGCCTCGATGCCCAGCACTGCCAGCTCTTCGGCGACCAGGTTGGCGGTGCGCTGCTCTTGAAAGCTCAGTTCGGGGTGGGTATGAATGTCGCGGCGCCAGGCGGTCAGTTGGTCGGCGAGCGATCGCGCCTGGGTCAGAATGTCAGCTGAAGCGGTCATGTATGTCTCCGTTACATCTCCGTGCGTGGGTGGTCAGGATTGATTGCCACCGCATTGTAGGGCACGACCAGGAACGATGAAAAACGGGGGGAATGTGCGGCGGCAGTGTCACCACGCCGTTTGGTTTGGCTGTTTCGATCTTTCTGAGGTTACTGTAGGTTCATACGGCGCCTGCCAAGAGTTCGGGGAGCATTTACGCGCCGCTGCGCCGCCCAATCAACATCCAGTGATCGTCACCGCGCCGCGTGAAGATGACGACGCCTGGCGCACCACCCGGCGTCAGATGCAGGCGTGGGCGCA